>Ga0070708_100000004_pt1 | contig 168041 bp, 148 predicted proteins | sample KBSK5503metaG_FD_65469 | JGI IMG/M metagenome (GOLD analysis project Ga0070708, IMG submission 65469) | Corn, switchgrass and miscanthus rhizosphere microbial communities from Kellogg Biological Station, Michigan, USA - KBS K5-50-3 metaG | ecosystem: Host-associated > Plants > Roots >... | reverse complement strand
TGTTGACGCACGATCAGCTCTTCTCGGCGAAGGCGTCGCCGGGTGCGTCGCGTGCGTTGTTGCCCGCGGGGACCGGCGGCACGCTGCCCGCGCGGATTCAGCACGAGCCAACGGCGCTCGTTCCCTCCGACTCGACGGCGCTCGAGGATGAAGACGATCCGCTCGCGGTGATCATCCGTAAGGCATGTTCGCGCGAGCTCACTGACCTCGGGCTGATTTTCAATTCGCTCAATATCAAGGTTGTGCAGTCGGAAGTCGCGGAGGCGCGCCGCCGGCAGTCGGCCGCCGAGGCGCAGGCGAATGCGGACATCGTCTCCGCGAATCAGTCACGTCGCGCAAAGGAAGCGCAACTCGAGGCCGAGCGGGCGATTTCCGACAAGCAGCGTGAGCTCGAGCAGACCAAAGCGTCGAACGCCGCTCTCGTCGCGCAAGCGGAGGCGAAGCGTCAGGAAGCCGCCGGCTTGCAACGCACCGCCGAGTTGGATGCGACGCAGATCGCGCAGGCAAAGGCCGATGCGGCGAAGGTTCGTCTCGCCGCGGAAGCGTCGGCCGATGCCGAAGCGATTCGCATCCGCCGAATCGCCGACGCGACCGCCGAGAGTATTCAGAAGGTGAATCAGGCGATTCAAGCCGGTGGTGAATCGTACTTCCGTTATCGCCAGATCGAGATGCTCCCGCAGATCGCGCCGGTCATCGCCGACGCGCTTTCCCAAGCCAAACTGATTACGATCTCCAACGACGGCACAGGCGCGCCGGAGACGACAACAAACAACATCTCGAGCGTCATTCAAACGGTGCTCGCGGCGCAACTCGTGTCGCGCGGACTGCTCGACGGACAATCGTCGAACGGTCAACAGCCGCCGGCCGCGGTCGAAGCCCCACCGTCGGCGAGTTCTTACACGCCGTCAGTTCCGCCGCCGCTCGGTAAACGCATCTAGCGCCGGACGCATGCGACGTTGACGGGAAGGCGACAGAATAGCACGTTCCGTCGTCCTTCCCGCCACTCGCATGAGTGAAGCTTTTCTTCGCCTGACACCTGCACTCTGCGATCGATATCGCATCGAGCGCGAGCGTGGGATGGTCGTGCACCGGTTTCCGGAGCTCCGAGCGAAGATCGCCAAGTAAGTTTTGCCTTGTGCGTTGGCGAAACCGCCATATACTAGACATTGTCTAACTAACCGGCGCGGTCATGCTCGGTGAGCTCGAACAAGTCGTGTTGCTCGCGGTGATGCGCGTCGGGAACGATGCGTACGGCGTTCCGGTGCACGATGAGATCCAGCGTCGTGCGGGCCGAGATCTCACACTCGGCACGATTTACAAAACGCTCACCCGACTCGAGGACAAAGGCTTGGTCGCGTCCTACATCGGCGCGCCGACGACGGAGCGCGGCGGTCGGCGAACGCGGTGCTACACGGTGACCGTCTCGGGAAAACGGGCCCTCCAAGCGACGTTCAAAGCGCTGCGGCAGATGGCGGCTGGCCTCGACGTTGGCCTGGAGCCGACGTGATGCGCTTCTGCATCTGGCTGCTCGAGCGGTTTCTCCGACCGGAGGTCAGCGCTTCCGTCGTTGGCGATCTGATCGAGCAACGCGAGCGCGGCACGTTCTGGATTTACAGTGAGACGCTGTCCGCGCTCTGGAACTTGCACACGCGCGCCCACGCTGGAGATGGTCTCGTGACGACACTCCTCATTGATCTGCGAATCGCCGCGCGGCTCCTGCGTCGTTCGCCCGCGTTCGCGATCGTGTCCGTGCTCACGCTGGGGCTCGCGATTGGCGCGACGACGTCGATCTTCAGCGTGATCGAGCCTGTGTTACTCCGGCCGCTTCCGTATCCGCATGCCGATCATCTGGCGTTCGTGTGGGAACGCGAACGTGATGGAGGCCGAGACAATGTCGGCTACGCCACGTTCCGTGATTTCATGAATGAGTCGAAGACGATCGCGTACGCAGCGGCGATCGGCGACTGGCAACCGACATTATCGGACAAGGGGAATCCAGAACGCGTCGCCGGCGATCGTGTATCGTGGCAATACTTCCGCACACTCGGCGTGCGACCCGAGTTGGGGCGCGACTTCATCGCTGAAGAGGATGTGCCGGGGAAAAACCAGGTCGTCATCCTGAGCCACGGGCTGTGGGAACGACGCTACGGTGCCGACCGATCAATCATTGGACGCACAATTTCGATCGCCGATAATCCGATGACTGTTGTTGGGGTGATGCCGGCGTCGTTCGACAACGTGGTGTCGCCGGCAGCCCAGATCTGGCGCGTGCTCGGCTACGCCAACCAACCGTTCGCGTGCCGAACGTGCCATCACCTGCGCATGTTGGCTCGGATCCGCCCGGAAACCGACATGGCGACCGCGGCGACGGAGCTCGACCAAATCCACAAGCGCATGGAGAAAACGTACCCCAAAGCGTATGCATCGGTGGGGGCGTCGGTTGTCACGATGCAGGAAGAAGCGACTCGTGAGTTCCGCCCTGCGCTGTTGGCGCTGACGGCCGCCGTGTTGCTGGTGCTTCTCATCGCAGTGGCGAACGTCGTCAATCTTCAGCTTGCACGCGCCGTGCGCCGCGAGGAGGAGTTCGCGATCCGCGCCGCGCTTGGCGCGCGCCGGGCACGCCTCGTCGGACAGCTGCTCACGGAGGGACTTCTCCTCGCGTTGCTCGGCGGCGTGGCGGGCCTCGTGTTCGCGCGCATCTCGTTACCCGTGCTCGTTGATCGCTTGCCTGCGGCATTGCCCCGACTGTCGGCGATTCATCTCGATCTGAGCGCCCTCGGCGCTGTGACGGCCCTTGTACTTCTCCTCGCAGTCGTGATGGGCCTTGCGCCCGCGCGCGGGCCGATCGGCGATCTGGGAATCAATCTGCGCTCCGGTCGCCGCCTGTCCGGAGGCCGCAACCATCTGACGCGAGCCGCGCTCGTCGTCGGAGAAGTGTCGCTCGCGGTGATGCTCCTCGTGAGCGCCGGGCTCATCGCGAGAAGTCTCGTCCGCTTACTCGCTGTCGACACCGGGTTCGATCCGGCGCATCTGCTCACGCTCGAGATCAATTCCGTAGGAGCCAACTATCGCTCCGACGCGTCCGTGTTCGCGTACCACGACCGGGTGCGAGAAGCGGTGGCCGCGCTGCCCGGTGTGACCAACGTCGCGGTGGCGAATCAGCTGCCGCTCGCCGGCAATGTCGACATGTACGGCGTGATCGATCCGGAGAACATCCCGTCCAATCCCGAGCTCGTGCCAAGTGGCGACCGGTACGTGGTCTCGGGGAGCTATCTCTCGGCGATGCGTATACCGATCCTTCGCGGCCGTAACTTCACGGCGAGCGAGATGATCGACACGACGAATCGCGTCGCGCTCGTGAGCGCCGCGCTGGCACAGCGGATGTGGCCAGGCGCCAACCCGATCGGCAAGCACATTCGCCTGGAGGGGCCGAAGGGTCACGACCGGCTTGTCGTCGGCGTCGTCGGCAACGTGCGGCATCGCGGACTCGATGCGACGTCGACGCTGCAATGGTACGCCCCCGAACGTCAGTGGTCCTTCGCCGACAATCAGGAAATACTCATCGTGCGCACGGCCGGTGATCCGGCTGCTCTGGCGGCGAGCGTACGCAAGGTCGTCGCGTCGATCGATCCGACGCAGCCAATCGTCAAGATGGCCACGATGGATCAGATCATCGCGACGTCCACCGCGCAGCGGCGGCTGGCATTGGTGCTGTTTGGCGCGTTCGCCGGCGCGGCTCTATTGCTTGCGGTGGCCGGCATTTACGGTGTGCTCGCCGGAAGCGTCGCCGAACGCACGCGGGAGATCGGCGTTCGCAGCGCGCTGGGAGCGACGCCGCGAGACATCATCGGCCTCGTCGTCGGCCAAGGTGGTCGACTGTCTGCGATCGGACTGGTGCTCGGCGTGGCCGGGTCGGTTGCGCTTACGCGCTATTTGCGGACATTGTTGTTCGGCGTCGGCCCAACGGACCCAACGACGTTCGTTGGCGTCGTCACGCTGCTCGGCCTCGTAACGGTCGCCGCGTGTCTGATTCCGGCCATGCGCGCGTCTCGAGTCGATCCAAGCCGGGCGTTGCGGAGCGAATAACGGTCGCTGACGAGTGTCCGTCTACTGCGGCTCGGCGACCTTCGGCACGACGTACGTCTTCTTGAGATCCTCGAGATACTGCGTGTGCAACGCGCGAATCGTGTCGAACTCGCGCTTCACCGTAGCGCGATAGTCGGCGCGCGTGGCGAAGTCGAATAGGAGCGCCGCCATTGCCTGCGCGTCGACGACAAAGCCTTGATGTCCAACCGGGCCGAGCGCGTCTTGCTCCATCTCATACGTGTGGTTCGGAGCGTTCGACGTCTTCGCGCTGAAGCCGATGCCGGGGATCGCGCTCGAGACGCTCCCAGTCTCCTCGTAGCCTTGAGGCTTGCCGGGCTCGGGCGCGATGCCTGTTGCTCCGAACTTTTTCATGTAGGCGAACGCGACTTCGTTCAGCGAGCCGACGCCGACGCCGTCGCGGTTCTGGCCGTAATGATCGATCTTGACTTTCGTCCCCGTGGAAAGCGCGGCCGCTCGCGCCGCATCGTCGACCATCTTCGAGACCTGAGCGAGATACACTTCGTCCGGATAGCGAACGTAGAAATCCGCCGCGGTGCGATCGGGCACGACGTTCGGCGCCGCTCCGCCTTCGGTGATCACGCCTTGGATGCGCGCCTCCGGACGAATGTTGCTGCGCATCGCGTCGATGTTCTCGAACAAATGCACGACCGCCGTGAGCGCGTTGCGACCATTCCACGCCGTGAGCTGATGGGCAGGCGCGCCGCTGAACGTGAACTTCACGCCATCGATGTTCATGCAGCAGGTTCCGAATCCCGGCGCGGGCCGACTGGTGGCACTCGTTGAATGGCTGCGAACCAGCACGTCCATTCCGTCGAAGACTTTTGATTCGAACATCACCGTCTTGGCGTTGGGCGGCATCATCTCTTCGCCCGGCGCGCCGAACACCACCAGCGTCCCCGGTGTCTTCGTCTTCGCCAGGTACTCGCCGATCGCGATCGCGGCGGCGATGCCGATCGGTCCTTGTGTGCTGTGTTGATCGCCGTGGAAGGCACCCTTCGTTCCACGCAGCGCGTCATATTCCGTGATGACGCCGAGGCTTGGGCCGCCGCTGCTCTTCATGTAGCGAGCGACGAAGGCGGTCGGAAGACTCGGCGTGCCCATTTGAACCGTGAAGTCGTGCTTCTTGAGATAGTCGGTCAGGATCTGCACCGACCGTTTCTCCTGGAACCCGATCTCCGGGTGACGCGTGATGTCGTCGCCCATGGCGAGGAGCTCGGTGTCCATGAGCTCCTTTGCCCGCGCAGCAACCTGATCGCGCGCAGCATTGGCTCCGGTGAGCTTGGCGACGAGCCCTGGCAAGTCGAGCGATCGCTCGAGCGAGTCGAGCTTATGGACGACGCCTCGTGCGGATTCGCGTTCGGTCGGCGTCTCCTGGGCGGCGATGACGGCGGGAAGGAGTAGTGTGATCGAGATGAGCGAGAGTGCGCGCATATGTCGATGGGGACGAGGCGTTGTCTACGTGCGCTCGAGCAACACGAAGCCGTTAAATCGTCGGAACTCTTCCCGCACTTTCTTCGAACGCATTCGTCCGAGCAGTCGCCACAACCACATCAGCTTCATCTCGCGGTTGAGACGCTGAGCTGAGTCCATCGCGGAATGGTATTCGGCTTCCTTCCAGCCAAATGGCTCGAAGAACTTGCTGCTCTCCGCGGGAGCGAACTGAAACGGCGCGTTGCTCTCCTTCATGTTCCGCCCCCACATCTTCTGCATCATTGCGAGCAACCGCGGGTGAGCAAGGTCGATCACCCACCATTGGAAGCTCGTCGGGGCGTGGAGATCGCCGGCGAGTGCGGCCACTTGGTCGGCGGTCAGATAGATGAGCAGACCTTCCGTTACCACCAGCACACGCGATGACTGCGCGCCGACCTGGGAGAAGAGTGCCTCGCGTTTTGCGACGTCGGTGAGATCGAGCCGCACGGCTTCGTACTGGCAAACGGGTTTTTCGTCCTTCAGCGTCTCGGTCTTGTAGTCGAGAATCTCCGGCAGGTCGACGTCGATCCAGCGAAGCGATGGCGGAACCGCAAGGCGCCATGCTCGCGCGTCTAGGCCGGCGGCCAAGTTGAGCACGGTGTCGACTCGTCCGTTGCGTACGCGATCGAGGATGATCTGGTCGAACATCGCCGTGCGGACGATCATCGCCCACGCCATGGCGCGGCCGCGCTTCATCGAGTCGACGATCGCGTGGCCCTTCTCGCCGGCCAATCGCGCGGCGAACGGATCGCGGAAGATCGCGTCTGGCCGCTCGGTCTCCATGGCGCGATAGACGGCGACCCAACGGGCGGTGTCGGAGATGTTCTCGATTTGTGCCATGCGTGTACTTAGGGCGGTCGGGGTTGCACGTCAATCGGACCTACGCGGCTTGCTGCTTCCCGGACACCCTAGCCGAATGATGCTCCGCGCGTAATGCTCAAGGGCGGCGTCCGCGGGGCAAATCGCGGATCGAGTCCGTCTCACACCGGCCCACTTCTTTCCATGTCAACTCAGCGCGTCCTCATCTCACTCGCCGCGACGCTCGCGGTCCCCGTCGTTGCGACAGCGCAAACGCGCATGCTTCGCACACCAACCGTCAGCAAGACACAGATCGCGTTCGCCTACGCGAACAACATCTGGACGGTCGACAAGGCCGGCGGGTTGGCCCGGCGCATCACCAGCTTTCAGGGCGCGACCGAGAATCCCAAATTCTCGCCCGATGGAAAACTCATCGCGTTCAGCGCGCAATACGCCGGCAACGTCGACGTGTATGTCGTGCCGGCCGACGGCGGAGAACCGAAGCGTCTCACCTGGCATCCGGGCGCCGACCAAGTCCAAGGCTGGACGCCTGACGGAAAATCCATCGTCTTCAACTCGGGGCGTGCAACGTCGGCGCCGAACGCCGCGCCGCGATTCTGGACTGTCCCCGTGGAAGGCGGTGTGGAGACACCAATGCCGCTGCCCCGCGCCTACCAAGGAAAAATCTCACCTGACGGACGGCGCGTCGCCTATCGCATGAACAACTCGTGGGACGAGGAACGCCGCAACTATCGCGGCGGTCAGAATCGTCCCATCTGGATCGTCGACCTCAAGACGTTCGAGCTCGAGACGACGCCAAACGGCATGAGCGACCTGGTCGTCGCGCAGGCGGGATCGCCCCGCGGCTCTTCGCATTTCTCGGCGCCGACCACGCCCGACTCCAAGAACATGGATCCCGTCTGGATCAGCAACGACGCGATCGATTTCGTCTCCGACCGCGACGGCGTGGCGAACGTCTGGACCTACGACACCAAGACGAAAAAGATTGTCCAGGTCACGAGCTTCAGCGATTTCGACGTCAAAGCGCTCGACGCCGCGTCGGATGGAAGCGCAGTGGTCTTTGAACAGGCCGGCGATATCCACCTTCTCGATCCAAAGACCGGCAAAGATCACGTCGTGAACATCACCGCGGCCGGCGACTTCCCGTGGATGATGGCGCAGTGGAAAGATGTGACGGCGAACATGAGCAATCTCGCATTGTCGCCGACGGGCAGGCGCGTCGCCGTCGAAGCGCGCGGCGAGATCTTCACGATCCCCGCCGAGAAGGGTGACGTTCGCGACATCACCAACTCGAGCGCCTCGGCCGAGCGCGAGCCGGCGTGGTCGCCTGACGGGAAGTTGCTATCGTACTTCAGCGACAAATCCGGCGAGTACGCGCTCTACATCGAAGCGCAGGACGGCTTGACGCCGGCGCGCGAGATCAAGATTCCGACGACGGGCCACTTCTATACAGCGGCGTGGTCGCCCGACGGCAAACGGATCATGTTCCACGACACGAACCTCAAGCTCTGGGTCGTCGACGTCGCGACCGGGCAGGCGAAGATCGTCGGCAGCGATCCGTGGATGGTGCCGGCGCGCACGATGAACCCAGCGTGGTCGCCCGACGGAAAGTGGATCGCATATGCCAAGCATCTCAACTCGCTCTATCACGCGATCGAGGTCGTGAACGTCGAGACCGGCGCGACGAAGCAGGTGACCGACGGTCTCGCCGACGCCGTGTCGCCCACGTGGGACGCGAGCGGGAAATATCTCTGGTTCCTGGCATCGACCGACCTCGCGCTCAAGTCGCAGTGGCTCGACATGTCGAATTACGATCACACGGAGACGTTCGGCCTCTACGCGGCGATGCTGCGCAAGGGCGATCCATCTCCATTCCTGCCCGAAAGCGATGAAGAAGGAACCGCGACAAGCGCCGACCGCACGCCTGGCGGCGGCTTCGGCGGTCGCGGTGGTCGCGGTGGTGCGGGTGCGGCGACTGACACGAGCGCCGCGACCGACGCTGCCCCGCGTCCCCCCCAATCGCGTGCGCCGATTCCGACTGTCACGATCGATTTCGATGGGCTGCAGCATCGCATCCTTTCCGTGCCCGGCATTCCGGAGCGTCCTTACACGAATCTCCATGCCGGCGTGGCGGGAATGGTCTACTTCCTCGAGCCGGCAGCGGGCGGCGGTGGCGGAGGCGGACGTGGTGGCGCCGGCCCCGGCGCGACATTGCATCGCTACTCGTTGCGCGACCATCGCGACACGCCGTTCATGACCGGCGTCGCCGACTATGACGTCAGCCTCGACGGCCACAAGCTGTTGTATCGAACCGGCGGCGGAGCGGGCGGCCGTGGTGGGCGCGGCGCGGCGCCCGGTGGCGGCAATGGCCCCGGACTCTTTCTCGTTGATGCGGATCGCACGCCTCCGCAAGTGGGACAAGGCCGACTAAACGCCGAGCTCCGCGCCTTCGTCGATCCGAAGCAAGAATACAAGCAGATCTTCGACGAAGCGTGGCGCAACCAGCGCGACTATCTGTACGTGCCGAATCAGCACGGCGCCGACTGGACGAAGATTCGGCAGATGTATGGCACGTTCTTGCCATTCGTGAACCATCGCGCCGATCTGAATTATCTGATCGACATGATGGGCGCGGAGATCTCGATTGGCCACTCGTACGTGCGCGGTGGCGACATGCCCGAAGTCGCCAACAACGCACCGGCCGGACTACTTGGCGCTGACTTCGCGATCGAGAGCGGGCGCTACAGGATCACCAAGATCTACGACGACGAACAGTGGAACACCGATCTTCGCGCGCCGCTCTCGGCACCGGGCGTCGACGTGCGGGTTGGCGACTACGTCCTGGCGATCAACGGGCAAGAGCTCAAAGCGCCCGACAACATCTATCGTCTGCTCGACGGCACGGCGACCAAACAGACGAGCCTCGTCGTAAACGCGACGCCGACAATGGACGGTGCGCGACACGTCACGGTGGTTCCGGTCGCGAACGAGCAGACGCTGCGAACGCGTGCGTGGATCGAGGACAACCGCCGCCGCGTGGACTCGATCTCGCACGGCCAGCTCGCGTACGTCTATCTACCCAACACGGGCCAGCCAGGATACACGAGCTTCAATCGTTACTACTTTGCTCAACAGGACAAGAAGGGCGCGGTCATCGATGAACGGTACAACGGCGGCGGACAGGCCGCCGACTACATCATCGACGTGCTGCAGCGCGACTTCGACGGCTACTTCAACAACGTCGCCGGCGAGCGTATGCCGTTCACGAGTCCCGCGGCCGGCATCTGGGGACCGAAGGTCATGATCATCAACGAAATGGCCGGATCGGGCGGCGACTTGATGCCCTACATGTTCCGCTACCGGAAGATCGGGACGCTGGTCGGCAAGCGGACGTGGGGTGGCCTCGTGCACACCGCGGACACGCCGCCGTTCGTCGACGGCGGCTCGGCGATCGCGCCGCGCGGCGGATTCTTCGCTCGCGACGGCAAGTGGGCGGTCGAGAACGAAGGCGTGGCGCCGGACATCGACGTCGAGAATACGCCGAAGGAAGTCATTGCCGGCCACGATCCGCAGCTCGAGCGCGCGATCGACGAAGCGATGAAGCAGCTGCAGGCGCACCCGGTGGAGCGAGCGACGAAAGAGCCGCCGCCACCGACGTGGGGCAAGCGCGCCAAGCCGCCGATGTGAGCGAGATTCTGCGTCTGGATCTAGAGCGGCCGCCCGAGTTTGGGCGGCCGTTTTCCATGTCGGATCGCGCCGAGCACCGGCTGATATTCGAGCTCGCGCCCTTCGCGCGCGCGACGCAGGAGCAGACCCCCACGACTCATATCGCCCCGCCCGACGAAATCGATCGGGAAGACCAGCCGATCGTCGAAGACCTTCATGAGGATATCCGCATACTTTCCCGTCGCGATGCTGCCGAGCAGCACAACGCGCGTGGTCGCGCCGATGGCTTCCGCGAGCCGCTCGGCGTCGCGACGAAGCGGTGTGACGTAGCGTTCGTCGCCCGCGCCGATGTCCACTCGAGAGAAGGAAATGAGATCCTCGCGCTGGACGCGATGCTCCGGCGGGACGAGTCCGCGATCCGTCGTGATGATCCACGACGCCGGCGCGTTACGCCGCGGACTTCCGAACGCGCTCGCGTACGCCAACTTCCCGCGAAAATACAAGCCACTGAGAAAGCTGAACACTTCCCCGAGCGGCGCCCCCTCGCGCGCGCGAACTCGCTCGGCGAGATCGAACGTCGCCACGGGATTGAGCAGCAACTGTGCTCGCGCTCCGTCGCACCGCGCTGGCGACAAAAGAAAAACCTGATCCATAGCACCGACTATGATACGTGATCTTCACTCCCGACGGCACCGCTCGTGGCTTTGACCGCAACGATTTATAACTTCGATATCCAACTCTCCGACGTCGACCGGAGCGTGTACGAGACGCTCGCGCTCCGCGTAGCGCAGCATCCGTCGGAGACAGCCGAGTATCTCGCGACGCGAGTGCTCGCCTACTGTCTCGAGTACACCGAAGGCGTCGCCTTTGGCAAAGGCCTTGCCGAGCCCGACGAGCCGGCGATCACCGTCCGCGATCTTACCGGAGCGCTACGAGGCTGGATCGAGGTCGGCTCGCCCGACGCCGATCGATTGCACCGGGCGAGTAAGGCGGCGCCGCGTGTCGCGGTGTACACGGTCAAGGATGCAGCGCAGCTCGTTCGTCAATTGGCCGGCAATCGCATCCACCGCGCCGAGTCGATCGAGATCTATGGAATTGCGCGACCGCTGCTCGACGGACTGGTCGCTCGCCTCGAGCGTCGCACGGCGTTCGAAATCGCCGTCACCGATCGGCATCTGTACCTCACGGTCGGTGGCGAAACGCTCGATGGAACGGTGGAGCGGCACACGGTGGCTTCGCCGTCATCCTGAGCAGCGCAGCCTCCTCCTGTCATCCTGAGGAGCGTAGCGACGAAGGATCCGCTTGTACAACCGCCTGAATCAGCAGCAGATCCTTGGCTTCGCTCAGGATGACAGGCGCTTCGCTTCGTTCAGGATGACAGGACCCGTTACTGCTGAGTTCGTAAGTCGTCGGACTATTGTGGCGCCGATTCGCGCCACAGGGGGTTGGTATGCATCCTGGAGCACGAGCACTCATCGCGACGGCGGTCGTTGGATCGACCGCGTGCATGGCGCTTGGCGGCAACGCCGCCGGTCATGCCGAAGCGCGTCTCGTGCTCTCCGGATCGGCGACCTCGGACGGCGTCACCGGATCGCATACGCCATCGAACGCGCTCGATCGAATGACGAAGCGTGAGCCGCGGCTCGACGGCATCGTGCGGCGCGGTGGAACCGGGCGCGGCGTGACGATCTATGTGTTCGACGGCGGTATCAGCGCCGAGCACGAGGAATTCGGAACACGCATGCGCATTGGCTTCGATGCCTTCCCGAGCAAGCCGCGCATCTGCAACGATCACGGTACGGCCGTCGCGGGTGCCGCCGCCGGCGCGACATTAGGCGTCGCGCCCGAAGCGGAGATCGTCGACGTCAAGATCATCAACTGCGAACGAATGCGCGGATCGACGGATGCGATCGTGGCGGCGGCTCGGTGGACGGTCGAAGACCACGCGCAGCATCCCGGACGACCGGCGGTGGCGAACTGGTCGTTCGTCGTCGACACGTCGCGCGCGGTGCCCGAGATCGACAGCGCAGTCGCGCTCCTGCGCGACGCCGGAATTCTCGTCGTCGTCGCCGCCGGAAACTTCGACATCGACGCGTGCCACGTGTCTCCGGCGAGCGCACCCGGAGCGTTCGTCGTGGGCGCGACCTCGCTCGTTCGTGGCGCGAATCGAGGCGCTTGGCTCGACGCACGCAGCGAGAACACAGCGAGCGGTCCGTGCATCGACGTCTACGCGCCCGGCGACTCGGTGTTGTTGCCCGGCGTCGAGAACGGGCGGTCGACGGTCACGGCGTGGAGCGGCACATCAATGGCCGCGGGGTACGCCAGCGGAGCGGCGAGCTTGATACTGGAGCGCGCGCCACACGCGACCCCCGAGCTCGTCGCCGAAACGATCGTGCGAACGGCAACCAACAGCATCGTCGACGAACGGATCAATCGAACCAATTCGATCCGAGCTCCGCTGCTATACGTCGGTCCGATTCGCAAATAGGTCGGCCAAGCGATCGAGTCTCGAGCCCGTGGGCGAAACCAACGCCTGTGCGATACTCCTTCCGCCTTCTCAGACGTAGTCCGTGTCTGTCGTTCTCCTTGCGTCGTACATTCCAGCGAGGCGTGTGCGAACGAGGCGTGTGCTTGGCGTTTCGCCGAGAGACGCGCTGTGAACCGAATGACGACCGCGGAGACGATCACGAATGCCGCAGGTGAACCTCGAGCAAAAGCTGGCGACGTTCGCGGAGTATTGGCAGCCGCGCACCGTCGGCCAGTTCAACGGCCACGATGTGATGGTGGCGAAGGTGAAGGGCGAGTTTATTTGGCATAAGCACGACGATACGGATGACCTGTTCCTGGTCATCAAGGGCAAGCTCAGAATCGAGATGCGCGGCGGCAGTGTGTCACTCGGACCGGGCGAGTTGTTTGTCGTCCAAAAGGGGGTCGAGCACCGCCCGATCGCCGAGGAGGAAGTACACCTTCTTCTGATCGAGCAGACGGGCACGCCGAATACCGGCGATGCCGCGACGGCCGCGCCTCGCCGGGTGATCTAGTCATCGCGCTACTGCAAGCTCGATCCGGCCGGATTCCAGCGGAACGACGTCCGTAGCCGGAGCTTTGGCACCGTGACGCCACTCGTCGTGGCGGCCTCCGTCGTGAGCCCGCCGACGAGCCACACGCCTGGCGCGACGCGCCACTCGCCCGCGGCGCCCGGCTGAAATTCTCTCGATCGTCCGTCGTACGACAGCTCGAGTCCGAACGCCGCGTCGGTGAACTTGGCGCGAGCACCGAGACCGACGCGCGCACTCCAATCGACAGTGGTCGAGTCTTGCAGCTGCGCGATCATTAGAATCTCCTGATGCCTTCCCCAGGAATAGCCGCCGGATAACCAAGCACGCGCGCGGCGGTTGCCGAGGCTATCGCTGGACACCACCGAGCTGTGGAGGAAACCGCCCATCCCGAGTCCCGCGGCGATCGACCAGCCGGAGAACAGCAGCGCGGCATCCTTCGCCGACTGAACTGAATCGGCCAGGCCCGCGCACACGTGCTCCTTGCCGACACCTGATCCGGGAGCCGTTGCCTCGTCCGCGGTCACTGGTCGGACGACGGAGCAACTCGTCAGCGCCGCGTCGACGCGCTTCAATAAGCCGGGGTGCATCAGCACGTCGTGCGCGTCGGTGAATACCACGCGCACGCCGACGCCGAACGACAGCGACGCGGTATCCTTTGGATCCTGCACCGTTGCGAACGACAGCTGCGTGTTCGCCAACGCGCGCCGGATCGCGTTCGCCCGATACGCTTCGACGTTGTTTACCTTGCCGCCGTAGAGAAAGTACGGCGCGATGTCGACCGCCGCGCCGCCTTTGAGTTTGCCTCCGCTCGTCACTTGTCCAAGCAGCGACGTCACGACCGGCTTAGCCACGCTTCCGCGCAGAACCTTCGAGGGCGTGACGCCAAGCGTGGCGAACCCTGGAGACTCCGGGACGTCGAAGTCGGTAGCAAACTTGGAGATCGGCTCCGATGCCGACGTCGACGAGCTCGTGACCGACTTGGCCTGACCATGCGCGATCCCCGCGACAACAACGAGGGCGATCGCGATCAGCGAGAGACGATACGCGCTGGGCATTGTCTCGTCCGATCAAAGAGTGTGGAACTGAACGCCACGCCGGATCGGGATCGTCGATCCGGCCGAGCACTGTGGGAGTCCGGTCACATCCCAGCGCTGGGCCTTGGTGATGGGACACGAAACGCCGTGCTGGCTGATAATTACTTCCACGGCTCCGGTGTCCTGTCCCGCGTGGAGCGAGCACACCTCGATGTCCCAGGTGAGCCAGCCGTGGTTCAACAATGTCGGAGCGCGGGCGATGCTGTGGTCGGCGCTTCCGGTATCTCCCGCGGCGAGCGGCCACGTCTCGACGATCGTCGCCCCATCCTCGTCGAGGACCCAGAAGGTGGCAGCCGCGCGAATCAATCCGGTCGCGCGCAGCGTCGCCACCACCGGCTCCGAGGTCGGCGCGATCATACAAAACACAATCTCTTTGTCTGGCATGCTGGCACCGTGATAGGCAGAACAGCAATGCAAGGCGCGCGAGCGAGATCAGCAAGCTCTCATCGTCATCGACGTACGCCGTATCGAAGATAGCGCAGAGGGCCGGCGTGGGTGTAGCTTGGGCCGAGCGCGACGCGGCCGCGCAAACCGAACGAAACCTACAGAGCCTCTCATACGTCGTCCTGTAGGGACGCCACGACCGCATGAGGACCCACCGTGCAACTGTCGATTCTCGCCCTGAACCTGATTTACGCCGCGCTTGGGGTTGTGCTCATGTACGTGAGTTACCGTATCATCGACCGACTCACGCCGGAGGTCGATTTTCCGGCGGAGCTCAAGCGCGGCAACATCGCCGTGGCGATCTTCATCGCTGCGCTGTTCATCGCGATCGCACTCATCGTCGGCCGGGCCATCGGATGACGGCGGCATCTCGCTGCACGATCGTGCTCGTTGCCGGCCTCGCGCTCGCGGGCAGCGGTCAGCTGTCGGCGCAGACGTCGACGCTATCGAAGACCGGTGTCGCGCTCGAGCGGGTGGCGCAGGCTCGCGCCGCAAAGAAAATCAGCGAGCGATACGATCCGACGTTTCGTAAATACACCAAACGATTCTTCGGCCCGGCGTTCGACTGGAAGTACTTCAAGGCGCAAGGATTCGCCGAGAGTGGGCTCAAAGCCGACGCACAGAGTTGGGTCGGCGCGCGTGGCGTAATGCAGCTCATGCCATCGACGTATCACGACATCGCATCGCACCGCCCGGAGTTCGGCGCGATCGATGAGCCGGAATGGAACATCGCCGCCGGCATCATGCACGATCGCTATTTGTGGCAGCTATGGGGAAATGGCGTCCCCGAGACGGAACGGCATCACTTCATGTTCGCGAGCTACAACGCCGGTGAGGGCACGATCACGCGCGCGCTCGCCGTGGCGAAAGCCAAGAATGGCGACCCGGTCTGGTCGAGCGTGGAGCAAATCGCGCCGACGGTGCAACGCTGGCGGTACTTGGAGACGCTCGGGTACGTGCGACGCATCGACTCGACCTACGCGAAGCTGAGCGCTCCGTAACGAAAGAACGCTACACCGGCTTCTCGATCGACGGACTCTGCGGCGTGAAGAATTTCGGGCCCGCGTCGGTGATATGGAGACAGTCCTCGAGACGAATCCCGAACTCGCCGTAGATCACGATCGTCGGCTCGTCACTGAAGCACATTCCCGGCTGGATCTTCGTCGTGTTTCCGCGAACGAAGTTGGTCCACTCGTGCCCATCGAGTCCAATGCCGTGACCGGTCCGGTGGGGAAGACCCGGCACCTTGTAGTCGGGGCCGAAGCCGGCCGCGGTGATCACCTTTCGTGCGGCCGCGTCCACCGATTCGCACGTCGCGCCAACCTGCGCGGCGGCGAACGCCGTGCTCTGCGCACGCTTCTCGGTCTCCCAGACATCGCGCTGTCGCTGCGTCGGCTTCCCGAACACGGTGGTGCGCGTGATGTCGGATGTGTAGCCGTCGACCGTGCAGCCGGCGTCGATGAGTACGACGTCACCTTCTCGGAGCTTTTGCGGCTGGATGCTCCCGTGAGGGAACGCCGTGTACTTGCCGAAGATCACGAGCGCGCCGTCGCCGACACCGCCCAACTTGCCGGTTGCCGCCCCCACGTTCGCCGACAGTTGCTGCTGCGTCATTCCTTCTTTCAACGTCTTGAACGATGCGCCGATCGCTTGCAGCGTGATGTCGTTCGCGCGCTGCATGAGCGCGATCTCAGCCGGCGATTTGATCATGCGGCACGCGGCGGTGACCGGTGTCGCGCTCACGAATTGTGCGTTCGGCAATTCCTGACGCACACCATCGTAGATGAAAAAGCGGACGCGTTCTTCCATCCCGATTTTGCCCGTCGCGGCGCCGCGATCGCGCAGGATCTCCGCGATCACACGATACGGACTCTCGTCTTCCTGCCAGACGCGCACGTCGTTCGAGAACTTGATCAGCTCGCGTGCGCGCTGTTCCTCGAACGCGGGTGTGACCCACGCGAGCTCACCGCTTACCGGGATGACGACACCGAACGTTCGCTCGCTGTTTCCCCAACGCACGCCGGTGAAGTAGAACATGCTCGTCCCACCCTCGAGGAAAATCGCGCTGATGCCGTTGTCGGTCATCAATCGACGCGCTTTCTCGATCCGCCCGCGACGCTCGTCGTCCGTGATCGGCAGCACCGGTGGCCCGATCGGTCGGAGGGACGCAATGGGCGACGCGGCCTGCGCCTCAGCGACGGCCGCATCGACAAGCGCCGGACCAACGGCTGCCGCGCCGACCAACCCGGCCGAGCGACCAATGAACCGTCGTCTATCCATTCAGTCTCCTAGATGATGGCAAATTTCACTTTGCCATCGCCAAGTATTTTGGGTCGATGCCCGTGAAGCCCCACGTCTGAAGCTGCCGGGCCCACGTGCCAAGGTTGTCCTTCGACACGCGGATCAACGGCATCTCGATGCGCTCGGGAACGTCCTTCTTGAGATAGACGTGATCGAAGATCGTCTTCACCGACATGTAGCCCCACAGGTACGGCTGCTGCGCGATCAGCACTGGCGCGAGTCCGGCGTCGACGTACGCGAGCTCGTCGGGCAGGGCGTCGACGGCGACGATCTTCACACGCTTGGGATCAAGGTCGGTCAATAACGATTTCGTGAACAGCGGCCAGCCACCAATCATCGCCCAACCGGTGATGTCGGGGTACGCGTTCTGCACGCGGATCACTTCGGCCGCGGCGTCCTGCGGCGTCTCCGGGTGATAGAACGTGTTCACGATCGTGATGCGGGGATATTTCTTCGCCGCCTCTTTCGCGCCTTCGACCCGCTTCTGAAGATTCGGTGCGTTCTGATTGCCGGCGAGAATCGCGACATGACCCTGCCCGTTCATCTGCTTCGCGAGCTCGTCCATCGTCTCGCGACCCATCAGCGCGTCGTCGCCGCCGTAGAACGCGAACCGCTTGGAATTGGGCACGTCGCTATCGAAGGTCATCACCGGAACGCCGCGGGCGGTCGCGTCGTCGATCGCGCCGACGATTTTTCCCGCGTCACTCGCCGAAATGAGGACCGCGTTGTCGCCAGCGTTCACAGCCTGGCTGATGCGCTGCGCCTGAACGGTTCCGTCTTCCGTCGGCGGCGTCAGCCAGTCGATGTGCACGGTGACGCCGCTACTCTTCGTCAGCTCCTTCGCGGCATCCTCGGCGCCCTGTCGGCCTGAGAGAAATACCGGATTTGTCGAGCTCTTCGCGATCATGGCGATCGTGAACGTCTTGCCCCCGGACTTGCTGCAGCCCGGGGCGGCAATCAGCGCGAGAGCTATCCATTTTACGGCAAGGGAGCGTGTCGATCGCATCGATGGTCCTGGCGAGAGAATGCATGAACGTGAAGGCGCGAGCGTGCGAGCGCTTGGAACATACGAGCACATATAGAGGTGTCAACGCGAACGCGCCCGCCGCGTCGACCTCGCGGCGGCGCGCGGTTTCGAATAATCTGTACACGCTTACACCAATCGAGATCGAGCCATGCGGATTCATCAGATCGACTCCAACGCCGGCGGAAAGCTAGCCACGAAACGCACCGCGAAACCGTCGCGCGCGCCGGCACGACCGCGTCAGACCGAGCGAGTCACCTTCGGCGTGCTCGTCGGCAATCGCGGTTTCTTTCCCGGGCATCTGGCGCGTACGGGCCGCGAAGAGATGCTGGAAGCGCTCGAGTCCGAGGGTTTCGGATCAGTCGCGCTCTCGCCGACGGACTCGGTACACGGCGCCGTCGAAAGCCGCGATGAGGCCAAGGCCTGCGCCGCGCTCTTCCGCGCGCACCGCGACGAGATCGCCGGCATCATCGTCACGCTGCCCAACTTCGGCGACGAGCGCGCGGTCGCCGAGACACTGCGTCTGGCAGGATTGAACGTGCCCGTGCTCATTCACGCGACGGCCGACGATCCATCGCGCATGGGCATCGACGCCCGCCGCGACGCGTTCTGCGGCAAGATGTCCGTTTGCAACGTGCTCACGCAGTACGGCATTCCGTACACGCTCACGTCGCTCCACACGCAGCGTCCCGAATCCGACGGCTTTCACGCCGACCTTCGCCAATTCGCCGCGGTCTGTCGCGTGGCCAGAGGACTGCGACGGGCACGCATCGGCGCCATTGGCGCGCGGCCGGCGGCGTTCAAGACCGTGCGCTACAGCGAGAAAATCCTCGAGGCGAGCGGCATCGCCGTCGAGCCGATCGATCTCTCCGAAATCCTGGGACGGATTCAGCGACTCACCGATGACGAGCCCGAGGTTCGCGGCAAGCGCGAGGCGATGGAGGAGTATGTGTCCACCGAGGGAATTCCGGACGTCGCGCTCACCAAGATGGCCAAGCTTGGCGTCGTCGTCGACCGCTGGATGAAAGAGGCGGACGTCACCGTCACCGCGATCCAGTGCTGGACATCACTCGAGGAGTTCTTCGGCGTGGTCCCATGCACGATCATGAGCATGATGAGCGATATGAATCTGCCAAGCGCGTGCGAGGTCGACGTCTGCGGCACGATCAGCATGTATGCGCTGACACTCGCCTCGCAAACGCCGAGCGCGCTGCTCGACTGGAACAACAACTACGGCGAAGATCCCAACAAGGCCGTCTGTTTTCACTGCAGCAACTTGCCCAAGGCATTCTTCGACGAAGTCCACATGGACTACCAGGCGATCATCGCGGGCACGGTCGGTCGCGAGAACACCTACGGCACGTGCGTTGGGAAGGTGAGGCCGAGCCCAATGAGCTTTGCTCGGTTTTCAACCGACGACCGCACCGGCCGCGTCCGCGGCTACGTCGGTCAAGGACGGTTCACCGACGACCCGCTCACGACGTTCGGTGGCGCCGGCGTCGTGGAGATTCCGCGTCTCCAAGAACTGCTGCGGTTCATCTGCGCCAACGGGTTCGAGCATCACGTCGCCGGCACGATGGACACGGTCGCCGACGCCGTCCACGAGGCGACGACGCGCTACCTCGGTTGGGACGTTCTCAGGCACGCGTGATTCGATGGCGATCGTCGCCGGGGTAGACTACGGCACGCAAAGCGTTCGCGTCGCGATCGTCGACAGCGAGCGCGGACCGATCGGCGCGGGCGTCGGTGAGTATCCGGTGTTGCGGGATCGCGCCGATCCCGATTTCGCGACGCAGTCGCACGCCGCGCACATGGACGCGCTCGTCGTCGCGACACGCCGCGCGTTGACCGACGCCGGCGTGGACGGTCGCGACGTCCTGTCGATCGCGATCGACACCACGGGCTCGACGGTCATTCCGGTCGGGAAGAACCTCGAGCCACTCGGCGATTACTATCTCTGGGCGGATCACCGCGCCAAAGACGAGGCGGCGCTGATCACCGAAGTCGCGCGTCGCGACCGGCTCGATGCGATCGCCTACTGCGGCGGCGTGTATTCCTCCGAGTGGGGATTCGCCAAGCTCCTTCATTGGTTGCGTCACAACCCGACGCGTCGCCACGAATTCGTCACCGCGCTCGAGCACTGCGACATGGTCGCGGCGGTGTTGTGCGGGATCACTGATCCCGCCGACGTTCCTCGCTCGATCTGCGCGATGGGCCACAAGTGGCTCTGGAATGAATCGTTGGGCGGGTTGCCGCCCGAGGAATTCCTCTGCGCCGTCGATCCGCTTCTCGGTGGCGTCCGCGAAAAACTATCGGGACGATATCGCACGTCAGATCACATCGCGGGACGACTGGATACGGTGTGGGCGGAGCGACTTGGGCTTCGCGCCGGGATACCGATTCCGGTCGGCGCCTTCGACGCCCACTGGGACGCGATCGGCGCCGGCATCACCGAGGGCGACGTCGTGAACGTCGTCGGCACGAGCACGTGCATCATCGCCATCGCCAAAGACGCCGAGTGCGTGCCGGGCGTGTGCGGCGTGGTGAATGGTTCGGTGCGGCCTGGGTACATCGGAGTCGAAGCGGGTCTATCGGCCGTCGGCGATATCTTCGAGGCGATCGCCAGACGCGCGGGGACAACAGTTAAAGAACTGTCACAAGGCCTCGACGAATATCGCGCCGGCCAAACCGGTCTGCTGAGAATGACCTGGGATAACGGCGACCGCACGGTGCTCGTGAATCCGAACCTGGGCGGCATTACGTTCGGCTGGAGTCTGAGCCATGACGCGCGCGATGAGCTGTTCGCGGCGATCGAGGGGACGGCGTTTCATACGCGAATCGTGCTCGAGCGGATGGCCGAACATGGTGTGCCGATCCGTCGCGTCATCAACGGCGGCGGTGTTCCGCAAAGGAACGCCGTGCTAAATCGGGTCTACGCAAACGTCCTCGGCAAACCGGTCCTCGTTCCCGAACGTGCCATTACGGGCCTTGGCTCGGCGATCTTCGCCTTTCTCGCCGCGGGGGTGTTTGACTCGATCGACTCCGCTCAACGCGCACTATGCCCGAGGTATCACACATTCGAACCCAACGCGCACGAGCAATCGACCTATGAACGCCTCTACGCGATGTACAAGTCGCTCTACTTCGCGATGGGCAATCCGCGCTCCGGTGCGGTGCACGTGGGCAATGTGCTGCCGGAACTCAGACGAATCGCCGCCGGGGCGCGGAGCCAACCACGGTGATCCTGAAGAGCATCGCGACGAAGGATCGGCTCCAACAGACGCTTGGAACAAAGGTGGAACAGGATGAATCAGGATGAGACGGGATGGGACGGGATGAAACGCGAAACCAACTTCAATCTGTTGTCGTTGTTTGATCCCGTCTCATCGTGATTCATCCTGTCTCATCCTGTTCCAACCTGTTCCAAACCTGTTCGAAGACGATTCACCGAGCGCGATCAGGATGACGATGTGTCTTTTGATTGACCGTAGTACGCCCCGGCGCCGTGCTTGCGAAAGAAATGCTTGTCGAGGAGTGAACTGGGAATCGGTTCCGCGGCGGCGCTGAGCACGACGGTGTGATACGCCATGCGCGCGACTTCCTCGAGGAGCGACGCCGTGTCGACCGCGGCGCTCACGTCGCGCCCCCAGCAAAAGCTCGCGTGACCGGCCACCAGCACCGCTGGCATCCGCAACGCATCCATGCCGGCGAGGCGGCGCACGATGGCGTGTCCCGTGTTCGCTTCGTAGTCGTCGTCCACTTCATCGCGCGTCAAGTGCGACGTGACGGGAATTGATCCGTGAAAATAGTCGGCGTGCGTCGTGCCGAGACACGGAATCTCGCGGCACGACTGCGCCCACACGGTCGCGAAATGCGAGTGTGTATGCACGATGCCGCCGATCGCCTCGAAGGCGCGATACAACACGAGATGCGTCTGGAGGTCCGAGGACGGCCGCAGCGAACCTTCGACGACCGCCCCTTCCAAGTCCGTGACGACCAAGTCCGACGCCTCGAGCGATTCATACGCGACGCCGCTCGGCTTGATCACTACGAGCCCGCGTGCGCGATCGATCCCGCTCGCGTTGCCGAACGTGAACGGAGCCAGGCCCCGACGCCCGATCTCGATGTTCGCCGCGAGCACCGACGCGCGGAGCGCCGCAATCAGATCCGTCATGTGATTCCCGCGCGCTGCTTGGCGCGCTGAATGATCGCCGTCATCACGTCGCGATGCTTGGCGAACGTATCGTCGACGACTTGGAGCGTTGGGATCGCGTTCGGCGAAAGCGACAGCGTCTCCGCGTTGAATCGCCCGAACCCCGACTCGTGTACACCGCTGCTGCCGCGGCCGGGCGCCGGGCTGCTCAGGTGCTGGAAGAATCGGCTGTACTTCTGCCAGCGAAGCCCGCCACCGGCATGATACATCGGAATGAAGCCGTGCAGCGCGTCGTACGGCATCTCGCCAACGCACGCCACCTTCGGATATCGCGAGCGCAGGTTCAGCACCAGTCGCTTGGTCCCGTCGTGCATGTCGCCGTTCGTGCTGTTCACGTGGCCGCCGGCGATGTCGAGGAAGTACGCATCGACGCCATAGCGCTCGATCATCTCCGCGATCCGACCCTCGAGATGATTGCGCCACGCGTCCGCGCCGAGATTCATGTAGCCGAGCCAACCGTCCTGGTGACGATCGTTGTTCCAGTCCACCCAGTTCAAGTTGTAGACGTCGCCGTCGATCTTCTGCGTAATAGCGTCGGCGATCTTCGGCCAGACCGGCAGCTTCTTGTTCGCCGAATTCATGCCGTACATCGGCATGATCTTGAACCCGAGCGTGTGACCCTCGTCGATCAAGCGGCGAAAGGCCGCGTCCCCTCCCATGCGATCAGCGACGCGATAGTTGGGATAGTCCCAGTAGTAGCGGCCGTCCCACGCTGAGAGAAACAGCAGCACGCGGTCGGCCGGGATTTGCGTCGCGATCCAGCGGGCCGTCTCGAGCATCTTTGCGTAATCATTGAACATGAAGCCCGTGTAGTGCATCCCGTGGAGCGTCGTCACGAGCGCGACGCGCCGCATCCATTCGGGCGCGTCGGTGCGCGTCTCCCATGTCGGAATCTCGAACGCGCGCTCGATGTGATTCATGTGTTGACCGATCGCGTCCTCGGCAGACTGTGCGTGGCCGAGGCGCCATCGCGGCACCGTTACGCGCTTGTCGTGGCGCCACCCATCGTGCTCGTAGATCGCTTCGACGCGATACGTCGAGTCGCCCGGCGCCAGATAAAACCGTTTTGGTCGCACTCGGTCGTCGAGCGACGAGACGAATACGACGTCGTCGCTCGCGGCCTGAATCATGAGCAAGGGTGTGCTCATTCCGTTCGCCGAGCCGGGGCCGTGCAGATCGCCGCCGCCGAACGGATAGCCGGCGAGCAGCTCATTGTCGCGAACGTCGGTGAATTGCCCGGCGCCAAATGACACCTGTCCTCGCGGCACGCCACGCACGATCGACGTCACCGTCTTGATCGGTCGCTCCATCTCGACCACGGCGTCCCACTCGATTGTCGATCCGTTGCGGCGTAACGTCGCGACGAGTTTTCCCGGGGCCCGTTCCTGCCCCCCGGCCCACACGAAGCCGTCGCACGTCACGCGGAGCTCCTCGTCGTTCCCGTCGGCGTGCAGCTTCGCCCGGTCCAGTCCGTACGTGTTCTCATCGCTGAACACGAGAAATCCGAATCGCAGGTCGCCGAACACGATCGACGGCTCGGGAAAGTCGAAGCTGAACTTCATGAAGCCGCGACCGCGCGGCGGGATGAAGATCTCGCTCGTCGACGTCAGGTCGACGATGTCTCCCGCGGTGTGACCGGTCAGCGGCGGAGTGGGAACCGGCGTGGGGACGGAGCCTCCGGCCGCCGCGAGCGTATCGAGCGGGACCAACGCGCCGGCCCCCGCCACGCCGACCGTCTTGAGCCAATCGCGACGTGAGATGTCATCAGTCATGGTGAGGATTCCTCCGTCGGCTGGATCGGTCGACGAGTATACTAGCGCCGCCAACGTCGGCCGCCAGAAGAACACGCTCCCAAACGTCAGCCGAGCCGACGGCCCTAGCTCGCGCGCGGCTGCGTGGCATGGCATTATAGAGCAAAGCCCCACCCGGAGACTTCAGTGATTCGCAGCCCTTTACCTCCTCTCGCCCGCGCCATTGTGGCGCTCACCATCAGCGCGACGGTGGCCAGCGCGCAAACCCAGCGATCGATGACGTTCCTCGACGCGCAAAACATGCGGCAGACGAGCGGTCTCGATCTCAGTCCGGACGGACGCTCCATGCTCTATGCGCTCAGCGTCCCAGACTGGAATCAGGCGCGCCGCCAGACCGATCTCTACATGGTCGCGGTCGATCGGGGCCTGCCGAGCGCTCGGCAACTCACGTTCACGAAAGACAAGAACGAGACGAGTCCGAAGTGGTCTCGCGACGGCGCATTCATCGCATTTCTGTCCGACCGCGATGCGCCGACCGCGGCGGCAGGGGCGACGGGTGGTCGCGGTGGTGCGACAGCACCGGGAGGCAACGCGCACAACCAACTCTTCGTCATGCGCCTCGACGGCGGCGAGGCGAAGCGCGTGACCGATGCGCGGGAAGGCGTATCGAACTTTTCGTTCAGCAAAGACGGCAAATCGATCGTCTACACCGCTGGCCGCACCGGCGACGAGCAACTCTTCTCGGTCGCGACGGCGGACTTGTGGCAGATGGAAGTGCCCAAGCCCGCGCAATTGACGCGTCACGCCACGGGCGTCGGCAACTGGCAGTGGTCGCCCGACGGCAATCGCATCTACTTCGTGTCGCCTGACAGCATCGATCGCGACGACCGCGCGCGCACCGACAAGCAATTCACGGTTCGTCCGCGCAATCCGGCGTCGTCGGTGGCCAGCCTCTGGGCGTTCGACGTCGACACGAAACAGGAGCGTCGTCTCACCAACGATCCGAGCTACAGTGTCGGCGACGTCACCATCTCGCACGACGGCAAGTGGATCGGCTACCACGGCCTTTCGGCGAATCGCTACGAGCGCGGCATTCTCGAGCAGAACGATTACGCCGATCTGTATCTCCTCAACGTCGCTGGCGGGAACATCGAGCGCTTGACGAAGAACACCGACATCGGCGAAGGGGCGGTCACGTTCTCGCCCGACAGCAAGCTCGTCGCCTTCTCCGCGCCCGACGATTTCAAGTTCATGCATAACGAGCGCATCTACGTGCGTCCTGTCGACCAACCGACTGCGCAGTGGAAGAAGATCGGCACCAACTTCGACGGCGACGTCCGCGCCGGCGGACGTGGCGGCGGCGGCGGCGAGGGCGGCGGCATCGAGGCGTCGTTCTGGTCGGCCAACAGCGACACGATTTATTTCACGACCGGCGTCCATGCGACGACCCAGCTCTTCGCCGTGGCGGTCAGTAGCGGTCAGGCCAAGCAGCTCACCGATGTCAAGGCGGCGCTCTCCGTTTCGCGCGACGAAGAATCAGGTCGCTTGCTGATCGCCTACTCGGATCCCAAGACGCCGCCGGCGACGTACACCGTCGCGTCGCTGCGCGACGTGACCGATCGCAGTAAATGGACGCAGCTCACCGACCCGAACGCGTGGGCCCGTCGCGACATTGCGCTCGGTGACGAAGAAGAGATCACCTGGAAATCGACCGACGGCAAAATGGTTTCGGGAGTTCTCATCAAGCCGGTGGGCTATCAGGCAGGCAAACGGTACCCGCTCATTGTGGCGATCCACGGCGGACCGGCGGCAGCCGACATGCTCAGCTTCAACGGCGGCTACAACGCGCAGGTCTATGCCGGCGCGGGCTACGCGGTGTTGCTGCCCAACTACCGCCAATCGACCCAGTACGGCGAGAAGTTCAAGATCGAAAGCCAGGGCGACTATTTCACGAAGGGCTTCCAAGACATCATGGCGGGCGTCGACTTCCTGATCTCACAAGCAATCGTCGACAGCACGCAGATGGGTGCGCTCGGCTGGAGTGCCGGCGGGCATTACTCGAACTGGATCGAGGGGCATACGAGCCGGTTCAAGGCGATCAGCTCGGGCGCCGGCGTCGCGAATTGGATCTCGATGTGGAGCCAGAGCGACACGCAGCGTCTCCGTCAGTGGTACCTGGGCGACAAGATGTACTGGGAGCCGGGGCAATATGAGAACTGGTGGAAGCAGTCTCCCATCGCCTACATCAAGAACGCCAAGACGCCGATGTTCATACACGTCGTCGATGGCGACCCGCGCGTGCCGCGGCCGCAGAGCGAGGAGATGCACATGGCGTTGTCCAAGCTCGGCGTGCCGAACGAGTTTTGGGTCTATCCCGGCAGCACGCACGGGATTCCGGACGTGCGCAATCAATATCTCAAAGCCGTCGCCGAGATGGCGTGGATGGATTACTACGTTCGCGGTAGCGGAAAAAAGTTTGCGTGGCGAGACGTTTTGAAATCGGTCGAGGCGAACGGGCCGCAACTCGCCGGCGAGGCCATGCCCCAACCGTAACGCACCAGTCGGCCCGAGCAGCGCTCTCGTATGTCATCCTGAGGAGCAAAGCGACGAAGGATCTGCTGTCATCGACCCGACAGCAGATCAATCGCTTCGCTCAGGATGACAAAATCGCTCAGGATGACAAAATCGACCCGGCTAGGTCACACCGGGAAGAGCATCTCCCGATACTTGGGCAGCGGCCAGCACTCGTCGCTCACCGCTACCTCGAGCGCATCGCAGCACCCGCGGACGGCGGCCATCGCGTCAGCGCCGGCTGACGTCAGCAACTGCGCCTGCTTGACAAGATCGTCGTGCATGCCCTCCGCCTTGTCCATCACGGCGCCGAGCGTCTTGCGATGCTTCTGCAGGTCGACGATCAATGCCCCGATCGCGTTCGCCGCGTCGAGTTGCGGAATCGATTTGATCCCCGCGACCTTGGCTTGCGCCGCGGAATTCGCCAGACCGCCCGAATAGTCGAACGCGGCCGGAAGCACGAACGTGTCGATGAGCTCACGCATGGTATGGAGCTCGATCAACATGTCCTTGATGTATCGCTCGAGCCGAACGTGATAGCGCGAGTCGAGCTCCATGTCACTCAAGATCCCGAGCGACGTGAGCAGCTTGCGAGACTGTTTGGTGACGAGCTGCGCGAGCGCCTCCGGCGTGCGCCGAAGATTGAGCAATCCGCGCTTCGCCGCATCCTTCACCCACTCTTCGGAATAGTTGTTTCCCTCGAAGCGAACGGCGGCCGTGTCCTTGAAGATCGGACGCACGACCTTGAGCACCGCGTCGTCGACCTTCTTCGTCTTCTTGAGCTCTGCTTTGAGCGCCGCCGTGATCTCACCGATCGCTTCGGCGACGGCCGCGTTGAGCAGCACGATCGGAAACGCGATCGATTGCGACGAACCCACGGCGCGGAACTCGAACTTGTTTCCCGTGAACGCGAACGGTGACGTCCGGTTGCGATCCGTGTTGTCTTTCTCGATCTCGGGCAGCCGCGCGACGCCCAGCTTGATCATCTCCTGCTCGGCGCTGTTCGCCGTCTTGCCCGACGCGATCGACTCGATCACATGCGTGAGCATCTGACCCATGAAGATGGAGATGATCGCCGGCGGCGCTTCGTTCGCACCGAGCCGATGCTCGTTGCCCGACGTGCCAATGCCGGCGCGGAGCAAGCCCGCGTGCTTGTGCACGGCGTGCAATACCGCCGCCAAGAAGACGAGGAACCGAACGTTCTGATGCGGCGTCTGGCCCGGCTTGAGCAAGTTCTGCCCGTCGAGCTCCGGGCTGTCGGCCGCGATCGACATCGACCAGTTGCAGTGCTTGCCCGACCCGTTGATGCCGGCGAACGGCTTCTCGTGCAGCACCGCCTGGAGTTCGTGTCGCAGCGCTACGCGACGTAGGGTTGCCATCACGAGCTGGTTGTGATCGACCGCGACGTCCGTCTCCTCGAAGCGTGGCGCCATTTCGAACTGGCTCGGCGCGACTTCGTTGTGCCGCGTCACGATCGGCACGCCGAGTCGATACAGCTCGTACTCGACTTCGGCGATGCACGCCTGAATGCGCTCGGGAATTCCGCCGAAATAGTGATCCTCGAGCTGCTGGCCGCGCGGCGGCGGCGCGCCGATCAGTGTGCGTCCCGCCATGACGAGATCGGGTCGCATCGCGAAGTGCGCGCGGTCGATGAGAAAATACTCCTGCTCCGGTCCGAGCGTCGTGTACACGCGGTACGCGCTGCGATCGCCGAGGAGTTCGAGCAACTCGATCGCCTTCATCGAGAGCGCATCGGAGCTGCGGAGCAACGGCGTCATCTCATCGAGCGCTTCGCCGTTGTAGCCCACGAACACCGACGGAATGCAGAGCGTCTTCACGCCGGCCCATTCCGCAATGAAGACCGGACTCGCCGGATTCCACGCCGTGTAACCGCGCGCCTCCCACGTCGCGCGCAATCCGCCGGACGGGAAGCTCGATGCATCGGGCTCGCTCTGAATGAGCTGTGATGCGCCGAATACTTCCATCGGCTGTCCGTCGTCGAACGACAAGAACGCGTCGTGCTTCTCGGCCGTCAGTCCGGTCTGCGGCTGGAACCAATGCGTGAAGTGCGTTGCCCCGCGGCCGATCGCCCATTCCTTGATTGCCTGCGCCACGCGCGGCGCGACCTCCACGTCGAGCTTCTTCCCATGACGGACCGCGTCCAGAAGCTTGGCGTACGTGTCGCGCGGGAGCTTGTCGCGCATCTGTCGCACACCGAACGTGTTGATGCCGAAGAACTCGGATATACGCGGCGACGTGCCGTTCTCGCTCGCCCCCGACGGCGCGCGTACATCGCGTTCGGTGATTTCACGAAGGACCGCCTTGCGCGGCGACAGACTGGACGCGGTCATGTGCTGATGGGCCTCAGGCTAGGAGTTCAAGGTGCTGGAGAGAAGTCCCAAATGTACTTCTATTCGTGCAAAAAGTGCAAATCTGCGACAACATTTTGCAATGTATCTCGACCATTCCGTGTCATCGTCTCTCTCCGCGTGCTAGAGTTGCGCTCACGCGACACGTGGCAACTCGTTCAAGGCCCGCATTTTAGAGACCGACGTGGGGCCCGGGCTGGGTTCCGCCTCAACCTCAACCCTCAACCCCCACCCTCAACCCTGGTTCATCAATTTTTCCCAACCGCCTGAGCCGCGGAACCGCGACGCCGATCCCGATTACCACGCCGAGCGAGGCCAACCCGCCCAGCACCACCGAGGTCACCGTTCCCAACAACTTCGCCGCGACGCCAGACTCGAACGCGCCAAGCTCATTCGACGACCCAACGAAAATCGAGTTCACCGACGACACTCGCCCGAGCAGATGTGTGGGAGTTAACACCTGCAGTAGCGTCGAGCGAATGAGCACGCTGACATTGTCCGCCATTCCGCTGATCGCCAAGAGAACCACTGAGAGAAGAAAGCTTCGCGAGACGCCAAACCCGACGATGCACAGGGCGAATGTCGCAACGGCGTAGAGCAGCGTTCGGCCGGCGCGCTTGAACGGCGGCCGATGCGCGAGGTAGACTGACGCAACGACGGCACCGGCAGCCGGCGCCGCGCGAAGAATGCCGAGTCCTTGTGGACCCACGTGAAGGATCCGATCGGCGAACACCGGAAGCAGCGCCTCCGCTCCGCCGAGCAGCACCGAGAACAGGTCGAGCGTGAGCGCCGACAACAGCACCGATTCGCGGAACACGAATCGCAAACCCGACCGCAAGCTGTCGCCAATCGACTCGGGTTCCTTGGCCGCCTCTCGAGCCGTGTACGTGATCGACGAAAATGTCAGCACCGCGACCGCCATCATGATCGCGTCCGCGATGTACGCCACGCGCGGCGATGTGAAGCCGTAGATCAATCCGCCGAGCGCGGGACCGACGACCGCCGCGGTCTGCCACGTCGAGCTCCGCCAGGCCACGGCGTTCGCGTACAACGAGCGATCAACGATCTCGGCGCCGAGCGCGTTGCGCGCCGGTTGCAAGAAGGCGCGCGCGATTCCGCTGACGAAAATCACGGCGTAGAACGGCCACGCGCCGTGATCGCGCAAGAATCCAGGCATCAGGTTGAACACGAGAAACGCCAGCGAACAGGCAAGCAGGACCGCCAACGACGCGATCGCCACGCGGCGCCGATTCAACAAATCCGCCACGTGTCCGCCATACAGCGACAGGCTGATGAAGGGCAGCGCCTCGGCCAACCCCATGAGCCCGAGCGACAACGGATCGTGCGTGATGTCGTAGATCTGCCAGGCGACCACGACGCCCTGAATCTGCGAGGCGATGGTCATCGTCAGCAGCGAAACGATGAACCATCGGTAGTTCTTGACTCGCAGTGCGGCGTACGGGTCGTGGGCCACGGAGACGGAAACTAGCGAGACCATCGCTGCCGTCACACGGACGGGCTTCCTTTGCTACGATCCGCGCCGGCCAGTACATTCGTCGGCGATGAATCCGTCACCCCCGTCCGGGCCGTACCCTTCAACGATGGCGAACGAGTCGACTGTGTCTGGTGCCGCGGCGAACGCCGCATCTGCTTCGCGCGGTGCCGACATCGACGGCGAGCTCGTTCGTCGCATGCAGTCGGGTGACGAGCGCGCACTCGGCACGTTCTACGATCGGTGGTATCCGATCGTGAACGGATTGGTCGCGCGAATGCTCAAATCGGCGGACGACGTGGAAGACGTGGTCGAAGAAACCTTCTGGCAAGTATGGCGACAGGCGAACCGATTCGCCGAAGGACGCGGATCGGTGCAGACGTGGATTCTGACTATCGCGCGCAGTCGCGCGCTCGATCGGCTACGCGCTACCCGTCGTCGGCGTGAGGACTCGATCGACGACGGCGGCGAGAACCTCGCGTCACTCGCCGAGCCAAGTTTCGCCCCCGCAACGAACGATCCGTCGCTCGCCGTTGAGCACAAGGAGCGCAGTCAGCTGATCAGAGCCGCACTCGGCGACCTGCCACGCGAGCAACGCGAGGCGCTGGAGCTGGGATACTTCAAAGGATTGAGTCAGTCGGAAATCGCGGAACGAACGGGACAACCGCTCGGTACCGTAAAGACACGAATGCGATTGGCAATGCAAAAGCTGCGCGACCGACTGTCGCCGCTGCACGAGGTTGCACGATGATTCCTGAGTTGAGCCACGAAGAGGCTTTCGCCGCGCTGGATGCGGCCGCGCTCGACGCACTCGATTCAGCCGAGCGCGAGGCAGTGCTTGCGCATGCCGACGGTTGCGAGAGTTGCCGTCATGAGCTCGAGGCCTTGCGTGCGACCGCGGCGCAACTCGCATTCGTTTCACCGCTGTCGTCGGAAGCGGTGCCCGGAAGCCGCGAGCGAATTCGTTCGCGACTTACCGCGCGCGCGGGCGCCGACGCGCGAGTCCGGGGCCTCGCGCCGGAACGGAAGCCCGATCTGTCGACGCGCGAGTATCGGGCGATTCGCGCCCGAATCAACGTGCTCGCATGGCGCCGCGCCGAATGGCTTGCACTTGCCGCGAGCATTCTGCTGATCGTCGGCATCGGGGTCATGGCTTCGGTGCTTCGCGATCGAGAGAATCTCAAGGAAGCGCTCGTCGGCGCCACCGCGAGCACGCAGCGATCGCAACAGGCGAGCGATTCGCTCCGCAGCCTCGTCATGTCGCGTGATAGTCTCATCGCCGGAATCACCGGACGCGACGTTGCGATGGTGCAACTCACGTCGAGTGCCGCGCGAGAGCCGAGCGCGATGATGTTCTGGGATCGCTCGCGGAATGGCTGGACGCTCATCGCGCACAACCTGCCCACACCGAAGCCTGGCCGTACGTACCAGCTCTGGCTGGTGACGCCGACGGCAAAGATCAGCGCCGGTACGTTCATGCCCCAAAATGGCGAGGCGATGGTGCGCGCCACATACGCGCTCGCGCGCGACTCACTCCGGGCCGTCGCCGTGACCGATGAGCCTGCCGGCGGTATGCCGCAACCGACCGGGTCGATGGTCGTGATCGGCAACGCGACAAAGTAGTGGAAGTGGTGTATAAACGACTGGACTTACACAACCGCATGGATTGGGAGCAACACATGACAATCGAAGTGAAGATCGACTTCGACGCCGCAGGTGGCGTCGATCTCGACCGATTGGAGCGAAGCATCGGGCTTCGTGGTGAGCGCGTCGGCTTGGGGCGGTACCGCGTCACGGGAGGAACCCAGGATCATTGGGTCGACCTCTACACGACCTCGCATCCGCGCTGCGATTGCGGCGACCATCTGTGGCGCGAGCGAATCTGCAAACACATTCTGGCCGCACTCCTGCGTGAGGGGAACGAGCGCGTCTTAACGGCGCTGCCTCGACTTCTCGCGCGGGTTCAAGCAGCCTAGGTGAAGCGACCTTTTCGATTCGGCGTCGTTCTACGGCGCATTCGAGAACACTTACAGGGAAGCACCCTCGCCGACGCGGCGATGTTCGACCTCGCCGATCGTGGCCACGGCTCGCTGTTCGAGCAGCTTATCGGCTGCATCATCTCGATTCGTACACGCGACGAGGTGTCGCTTCCCGTCGCGCTCGAGTTGCTCCAGCGCGCGTCGACGCCCGCCACCGTGGCGAAGCTATCGGTGTCGCAAATCGACGCGCTCATCAGCGCGAGCAGCTTTCATCGCAGCAAGGCCGAGACGATTCGCACGATCGCCACTCGCGCCGTCCAAGAGTTCGCCGGGGAGCTGCCTTGCGACTTCGACGTTCTGACCTCATTCAAGGGCGTCGGCCCAAAGTGCGCGAACCTCGCACTCGGCATCGCCTGCGGTCAATCGCGCATCGGTGTCGACATCCACGTCCATCGCGTCACCAACCGGTGGGGAGTGGTCGCCACGCGCTCACCGGAACAGACGATGATCGCACTCGAGAAAACGCTCCCGAAACGGTATTGGGTCGAGATCAATCGTCTCCTCGTGCCCTTCGGGAAGCACGTTTGTACCGGCCAACGACCAAAGTGCTCGACGTGTCCAGTGCTCGCATATTGTAGACAGGTCGGCGTGACGAGCCATCGCTAGTGGGCCGCGGCGGCCGGAACAGCGTGACCGCAGAATCCGCGGATTACGACTGAGTGATTCAAGGCTGCGAGCGAAAACGTGCCGAGCAGAATTCAATACAGTTCACCGTTGCGGCCGTTTCGCTGTTCCGTTCCAATCCGTTTCAATCCGTTCGTGTCCGTTTCGAATCGTTGATGCCCGTCTGGCAAGACGACCCGTAGCGCCAACCATGACACAAGCAGATCCTTCGCTGCGCTCAGGATGACCGCGAGGTCGGACTCAAAGTGCTCTCATCGCCTCGACCGGCTCGATCGCCAGCGCTCGCCGAGCCGCGAGATAAGTCGCCGCCAGCGTAACCGTGATCGAAACGCCAATCACGCCGGCGAGAACGGGAGGATCGAACGCGTGAACGGCGTACACCGCTGACGCCAACACGCGCCCGATCAACACTGCCGCGAACAACCCGATGCCGACCCCGATGATCGCCGGCCGCACCCCGTGTCGTCCAACGGTGCCGATGACCTGTGCCGGTGTCGCTCCCAACGCAACGCGAACGCCGATCTCCCGACGTCGGTCGCCAACCGAATGCGCGATCACGGCGAAGATTCCCATGCCTGCGAGCAGGACTGCCGCCGCGGCGAACCCGCCGAGCAAACGCATCTGGTACGAGAGCCGGGCCCACGAGTCGTGGATGCGTTCCTCCATCGTGCGCACGTCGAACAGGGCGAGGTTCGGGTCAGCGTCGCGTACGGCGCGCCGGACCGCGGGCACGAGCGCGTTCGGCGCACCACGCGTCCGAACGAGTACCGTGCGCGTCGAGTACGTGAACTGCTGGTACGGAGTGTAGAAATCAGGCTGAAACGGATGTTCGTCCAACGGTTGGTACGCCACGTCGCCGACAATGCCGACAATTTCCGCGCTCGAATCGGGGCTGGTGAAGTTGCTTCCGCCCCCGAACCACACACGCTTGCCGATCGGATCTTCATTCGGCCAGAATCGCTTCGCCGCCAACTCGTTGATGATCGCGACACGTGGCGCACCCGCGCGATCCGCCGGCGAGAACACACGGCCGCGAATCAGTCGCACGCCAAGCGCGCGAAAGTGATCCGGACCGATATAGTGACGCAACACCGGAGGCGCGTCGCCCGCCTGGGGCGTTGGACGTCCCATGATGTAGAGCGTGGTGTTGGCGCAGCCGGTGCCCACAGGCGCGCAGCCGTCGACAGACGCGGCCTCGACTCCCGGTAGACGCTCGATCTCGGCGAGGACGCGCTCGATCAACGCGGGCGCTTTCGGCGCGGGATACGTGACGTCCGATGGCCGGATCAAGAACGTGAGCAAGTGCGCGCGATCGAACCCGGCGTCTGTCGCATCGAGACGACGCCAACTCGCGACCAGCAAGCCGGCGCACGACAACAAAACAACCGCGAGCGCCGCTTCACCGCCGACAATCAACTGTCGCGGCGTGATTCGACGATGTCCGTCACCGCTCCCGGCGCCGGCACCCTCCTTCAAATCGCGCGGCAGATCGACGCGGGTCGCTCGCAGCGCCGGAAAGAGGCCGAACGCGATCGTCGTCAATGCGCAGAGGATCAGGCAAAACGAGAGCACGCGGAGGTCCGTGTGTGGCGTCGCGAACTCGCTCAGCGCCCCGTACATGTTGCGGCCACGCGACGCCGCTGGAGGAAACACGATTCGGTTCGCGATCGGAACGGCGAGCAGCACGGCGATGACGCCACCCGTCGCCGCGAGGAGCGCCGACTCCACAAGGAGCTGGCGAACGATGCGGCCGCGACTCGCGCCGGTCGCGATGCGAATGGCGATCTCTCGCCGGCGCGAGACCGCTCGACCGAGCAAGAGCCCGGCGACGTTCGCGCACGACAGCAAGAGCAGACACGCGACTCCGGCGAGCAGCAACAACATGGGACGTCGCGTCGTGGGATCGATCCGCGCCTCGGTCAGTGCCATCGCAGTGGCGCCGAAGCGCGTGGCGCCATCGCTCGCTGCTCTTGGCAACGCACGTTGCGCCTCATCCACAAGGAGCGCGAGCTCGGCGCGCGACGCGTCCATCGTGACACCGTCACGCAACCGCGCCACGACGCTGATGAAATTCTGGTTCGTCACCAAGTAGTCGGCGTAGCTCACGCGCGGTGCCATGGTCGCCGGAATCCAGAGTTGCGCCTGGCCGGAGAGTCCCGAGAATCCACGTGGCGCGATGCCGACGACGGTGAGCGTCACGCCATTCACGTCGATTGCTTTGCCGACAATTGCACCGTCGCGTCCGAACCGGCGCTGCCACAAGTCATAGCCGACGATCGCGACGGGGTGCGCACCGGAGCCGACGTCTTCATCCGATGTAAACGCGCGCCCGACGAGCGGCTGGATGCCGAGGGTGGGCCAATAGGTTGATGATACGAGCTCGGCGTTCACCGGCTCCGGTTCGCTCTCGGCGCTCGTGATCGCGAGCACGGCGAGACTAAAGCTCGCGACGTGACTGAACGACGTCGCGCGCTCACGAAGCAAGCGAGTTTGCGGCCACGACCACCGTGCACGCTCGAGTGGCGCGTTCGGTCTTTGTCGCGTGATGAACAACATCGCCAGGCGATCGGCCGCCGGGAATGGAGGCGGCCGAAAGAGCGCCGCATCGACGACCGTGAACACCGAGGTCGTCGCTGCAATGCCGAGCGCGATCGAAAGCACGGCGGCGCCGCTGAGCATGCGCGCCCGCATCAGACTGCGCCATGCGAACCGAATGTCGCGAATCGCCGTGTCGAGCATGAGTTATTGGGGACGAAGCCGAATCGTTCCCTTGAACGTGCGCGCCGCGACCTGTGCGCCGCCGCGTCCGAGGCTCAGACGTACGGAATGCGACGTCGCCGCGATCGGCCGGACTCCCGTGAAGCCGTTCTCGATCGACCCGACCACGCTCGACAGCGCGAACACGCCGGACACCGACTTGGCGAGGAGCAGGTCGATCGCTCCACTGTGATTCGAGAAATCGAAAATGGCGCCGGCGGCCGGCGAGCCCGCGTAGTGCACGTCGCCCGAGACGGAGCCAAACTGTCCGCGCGCGATCGTCGGGCTCGCGATGCTGAGCGTGCCGCTGATCGTCGACGCGTCGACGTCCTGCGGCGCGCCCCGGACGAGCAGGTTTCCGTCACCCGTTCTCGCGTGCACCCATGGAGTGACTACATCGAGATCGACGTTTCCACTCATCGACTGCACTTCGATCGTCGTGGCCGATCCGCTGAGACGAACACTGCCCGAGACCGTGTAGAACCAGCCGGACACGTCGCTCGCGACGATGTCGCCAGTGACCGTCTTGATCGAGACCTTGGTCCCTTTAGGCAAGTAGACGACGAGGTCGCTCGGCGCGTTCGATCGGCCGTCGACATGCTCGTCGATTCCCAGCTTCATCGACGAATCGTTTCCATAGAAATAGAACTTCTCGCCCTTGGCAACGTGTCCGCGAACAACGACGGAGTCTTTGTCCCAACCCACGAGCCGGACCGGACCGGCGGGGTTGAACATCTTGAGTCCTAGCGGCGGCGTAGCGCGATGCGCGCGAAGCAGTGGACCGTCGGCCGACGTTCCCTGCGCGTCGATCGCGCCCGCCGCGCAGATCAAGACCAACCCCGCCGACACGAATGCAATTCTCATATTCACCCTGCGTTGCCCACGCGTTTGAGGACGTCGACCTTCTGTCGATACGACGACGCCAGCAGCCGCCGCAATGCAGGGTTGTTCGGGTCGTGCGCGATCGCCTCCTTGAGCTCGGCGATCGCTGAATCGACGACGCGCAGATCATGGTCGATCGCGACGACCGCCTCTGGCCGCAACATAGACCGCTGAAGCTCGAGTTGGTTGAGCAACGTCTGCGCTTGCTCCTCGAAAGCGTGGGCAGAATCGGCGACCGCGATCAGCGATGTTGGCTCCGTATTCGGCGCGTCAGACGCGGCGCGGTGCGATCTGGCCCGAACGCCAAGCACGACCGCCGCGATCACCACCGCGGCCGTCATCATGATCGACGAGCCGATACGGCGCGCGCGGCGCCGGCCGTCGAGTCGAATCGCGTTCGGCGACAAGGGAACGACTTTGCTCGCCTCGATGCGCGTTCGGATCATCGGCCAAAGCTCGTCGAGCGGCGGTGGCGCGGCGGGCGCCGGCGCGTCGTGGATGCGTGTCATGAGCGTTCTGATACGAGCCACATCGTCGGCGCACTCAGCGCACCCGAGCAGATGCGTTTCGATGACCGGGAGTTGCTCGGCCGGCAATGAGCCTTCGGCGTGCGCATGTCGTTCCTCCTCGGTGAGATGCGATTGCGCGTTCGTCATAAGTCGAGCAGCCTCATGAGAGCGCGGCGTGCGCGCCATAGTTGCGCCCGGGCGGTTCCCGGCGCGATTCCGATCATCTGCGCGATCTCATCGTGAGAGTAGCCTTCGATATCGTGCAGCACGAACACCGTACGCGCGCCGCCCGAGAGTTGAACTAGCGCGGCATTCAGGTCGATGCGCGCTTCGATTTGGCCGGCGGGCGACCGCGTGCCGAAGTTGCTGTCGTCTCCCTCGATCAATCGCGACGCATCGCGTTTGGACGATCGCAATTGCTCCAGGACGACGTTCACGCCGAGCCGATGCAGCCACGTCGCAAGAGAACTTTGCCCGCGGAACGTTGTCAGCCGCTCCCACGCGCGCACGAAGATGTCCTGCACGAGATCGAGCGCCTCACCGTCTGTTCCGACCATGCGGCGGCAAAGCGCGAACATCGCCGCCGAGTGCGTGCGGTACAGCGACTCGAACGCCTCGACGTCGCCGTTCTGCGCGCGGCGAACGACGTCATCCACCGAATTGACGTCGCTCACCGTTGCCACCACTTCGGTCGGTCCGTGTACGCGAGCGCTCATGTCCCGGCTGGGATGTACTACCGTTTTGCCGCTTCAGCGAGCGTTGAATCAATCTCTCTTGGCCCGACTGCGCGAGGAATCTGGTTGCCCCCGGCGAGCTCGGTTGGCACGCGGACGGATGCGACGTTTCTGCTATGATCGAGCGTTACGATGGCCGTCGTGTGCTGCAACGCGATGCGAAGGAGCCACGTCCCATCAGTCGGCCACTGACGCCGGACGGCGAACACGCCTGGACGACCGGTCGTATCGAACCGAAGCGTGATGCTTCGCCGCGACCCGTCGACGATTCCCTCGGCCGTGCCGCTCAGGTCGGAAAGCTGCGTTTGCCCTTCGCGAAAGACCGCATGAACGAGAAACGCCGCGCCGCGCGCCGCGGGATCGAACGGATTGACCGGCGATTCGATCGAAAGCCAAGGCGGCCACTTGGCTGTCAGTGGGGTAGCGAACGCCGCGGTGGTTGTGGCAATCGCCAACAGGATTACGGGAAGCAACGCACGACGAGTCATAGATCCTCCAATCGGTTGAGGCACAGTCTCCTCACTCAACCGATTGGATGATCGAATGCTCCGATTTGCGTACGTCGCGGTTGACGCTGCGGTCAAGAACGTTTTTTTCGTCCGCCCTTTTTTCGCGGGACCTTCGCGCCCTTCTTCCGCGCTTCAGACAATCCGATCGCGATCGCCTGTTTGCGGCTTTTCACTTTGCCGCCCTTACCGCCACGACCGCTCTTGAGCGTGCCTTTCTTTCGGCGACGCATCGCGCTCGCGACGCGCTTGCTCGCTGCCTTGCCGTACTTTCGACCACCCGACTTTTTCCTCGCTGCCATTGTCGCCTCTGGGTGCGAGTTCGCCCATCCGCCTGCGACCTGTTCCGGACGGGAATTCGGCCGGGACCAATTCAAAAGACGTTCCAGCGAGGCCGGCTATGACGAAGGAGCGGCACCCTTCGGCGCGGGTCGCTCATCCTTGAGCATTTGCGGTGCGTTGCGCTTGGCGTACAGCTGCGCCGCCTCGAGGATTGCCATGCAGAATCCCGCCCAGGCGAGACCGATGATCACGCCGGCGAGCACGTCCGACGGATAATGGACTCCGAGGTACAGACGACTGCTGCAAATGAGCAGAATGATGAGCGCGGCCATCGCCATGGTCAGTAATCGCGACGCGACGTTCTGCTGAAGACGCGCCGCGAGGTATGCGACCGTGCTGTACACGATCGTCGACGCCATCGCGTGACCGGACGGGAACGACGCGCCCATGACCTGCGTTCCCCATGTAAAGATCTGCGGGCGTGGTCGATTGAATCCGACCTTGAGCAGACTATCGAGCACCATTCCGCCGAGTGTCGCCGCGATCAGCAGAACGGCCGAGTGCTTGTGGTGATTGAGCCAAAGGAACAGCCCCGCGATGAACACGATCATCGCGACGACCGCGCTGGTTCCTAGCGAGGTGATCTCGAGCATCACGGCCTGCACGCCAGGCGATTGGTGCGCGCCCATCCAGCGCATGACCGCGTCATCCATGCCCTGCGTGCTCCCGGCGCGCACGCGCTCGGCGACCTCTGAGAACAGCCACGTCAACAGAATGGCGACCGCGGCACCTGACAGGAGGAAGATGCCGAACACGGCGTATGCGTTCCGCACGTGCTTTCCGATGAACCGGAGCACTTGGAAGATGAGATTCCAGATGATCCGGAAATGCCCGCGTGTCGGCCCAGGCGAGACGTCTCGTCGGTCGTTGTTCGGAATGGTCATGGACACATCCCCCGCTCATTCAAGACGCGCGCCGCGCAATCACGCCGCGGCGCGCACTTTTTGCGCACTGGCAACGGATTGAGACGTGACGCGCTCAGCAAAACCACGTGGAGTGAGACCTGGAATGGCGACCGCCGCCCCAACGACCCCCGACGCGCAGCATCAAGCGCGACAAGCGGCACACGACGAGGACGTCAACCAATATCGCTGGTTGATTCTCCTCGGGCTGATCACTGCCGCGATCATGGAGGTGCTCGACACCACGATCATCAACGTCGCGCTCCCGCAGATGGCGGGGAATTTAGGTGCGACGACGCAAGAGATCGCCTGGGTTGCCACCGGCTACATCCTGTCGAACGTCGTCGTGTTGCCGATGACAGCGTTCTTCACGTCGGCCTTCGGCCGGCGCAACTACCTCTCGGTTTCGATCGCCATCTTCGTCATTGCGTCGTTTTTGTGCGGAACGTCGCACAGCCTGGGCGAGCTGGTGCTCTGGCGCGTGGTGCAAGGCGCGGGCGGCGCCGCGTTGCTCTCGACCGCTCAAGCCACGCTGCGTCAGATCTTCCCGCGTGAACAGCAGGGAATGGTGCAGGCGATCTTCATCCTCGGCATCATCGTCGCGCCGACCTTGGGCCCGACGCTCGGCGGGTGGATCACGGACAACTACAACTGGAACTGGTGCTTCTTCATCAACATTCCAATCGGAGCGCTCGCCCTGTTCCTGGTCAGCGGGTTCCTTCAAGACCCGCCGGGAATGGGTCGCAAGCCCGACCAGATCGATTTCCTCGGGATCAGCCTGTTGATCGTCGGCTTGGCATCGCTGCCGTATGTGCTCGAGGAGGGTCGGTCAAAGGATTGGTTCAACGATGTGGTGATCGTGCGCTTGAGCGTCGTCGCCGCGATCTGCTTGTCTGCCATGCTCTGGTGGGAGCTCTCGCCGCGGAACGAGCATCCGGTCGTCAACTTCCGGGTGCTGCACAACCGCGACCTCGCGGGATCGATCTTCCTGTTCATCGCGCTTGGCTTTGGCTTGTACGGCGGCGTGTTTCTGTTTCCGCTGTTCACGCAGAACTTGTTGCACTTCACGCCGACGGAAACCGGCCTCACCCTCATGCCCGGCGGTATCGCCACCGGTGCGATGGCTGTCGTGTGCGGGCGGCTCTTGAACGGCAAACGCCCGTTGGTCGATCCACGAATTCTCATCTATCTGGGCGTGGCGCTGTTCGTCGTCTCGATGTGGCGACTGGGTCATCTCACGACGGTTGCCGGCGAAGCCGACGCGCGCTTCCCACTGATCATCCGCGGCCTCGGGCTCGGCTTTCTGTTCACGCCGATCAACAACGTCGCGTACGCGAACTTGAAGCCGAGTGAAGCGCAGCAGGCGTCGGGCCTGATCAATCTGTCACGCCAGCTCGGCGGCTCGTTCGGGATTGCCATCCTTACGACATTTCTCGATCACCAGATTGCATTGCACCGGGCGGATCTCATCGCGACCACCTACGCGGCGAATCCGTTGTTCATCCAACGGCAACAGGAGGTGGCCGCGGGATTGATGGCACATGGGTACACGGCGATCCAGGCGCAACAGGGTTCGCTCGCGGTGATCAACCAATTCGTGAGCCAACAAGCGTCGATGCTGAGCTACAACGACGCGTGGATGTTCATCCTGGTGACGTTCGTTCTGGTATCGCCGGCGATCTTGATCTTGCGCAAGCCATCGGCGCACGCCGCGGGCGCGGGGGACATGCATTAGAAGGGTGGACACCACACGGTATGCCCGCGTGTCAAGGCGCCATCGCGGCTTGAGGAAGCCTCTACCGCGCCCTAAGTTGAAGGTCCTTCGGCGCGGTAGCCAAGTGGTAAGGCAGCGGTCTGCAAAACCGCTATTCGCCGGTTCGATTCCGGCCCGCGCCTCTCCGTGAGGACTTACTCACTCACAATCAAGAATCGTCTCGCTGCGACCGCGGTCGCCGTCGGCATCGTGGGCGCCGGCGTGCTGATCGTGTTCGTCGGGTTCGCGCTGCTCGCCGGCCTCACGTTGGCCGGCGCGGTGCTCGGCACCGGATTCGCCGCCTATCGCTGGTTGCGCGGAGTGAACGCTGGACTGCCGCACGCGCGGGACGTCGATCTCGATCCGGCGCTGGAAGTGCGGCCCGGGACTCCACCGCTCGTCGCGCCCGCAGAAGACACCGCCGGCGACGACGGCCCTCCCCCAGCGATCTAAAGACGCGTCCGCGCGTATCGGCGCATGGACGCTCCCGGGTCGTGGTGGACGAATAGCCGGCGCTGTCGGGGGGGACCAATCAGATCTTGTGCGACAGGTTGAATGATACTACTGTATCACGTATACGATACAGTTGATCGCACCGGCACCGCTCGAGTGGAGTGCCTTATGAAATGGATCACTCGCGAACGCCCCAAGATTGACCGAGTTGCCTGCCCATGGCTCATCGCGCGGTTCATCGATCGGGACGCGGAATTCCTTTTCGTACCGACGTCGGATGTGACGCGGATTGCGAGCGAGACGGGCGCCATTCCGTTCGACGTCGAGGGAGTCGAGCTATCACACGTCGGTCCCAAGTGCAGCTTCGACGCTTTTCTCGAAAAGTACCAGCTGACCGACGCGGCGCTCGCGGAGCTGGCGCGAATCGTCCGCGGGGCGGACACGGCGCGGCTCGACCTCGCTCCTGAATGCGCCGGTCTGCTCGCCGTTTCCCTCGGGCTGTCGCGGCTGTTCAGCGACGACATGGAGCAGCTCCGGAATGGCTTCGTCGTGTACGATGCGTTGTATCGCTGGCTGCGCGAGGCGCGCACGGAGACGCACACGTGGAACCCGCAACGCAACGTCGCGCCGGCCGTTTGATCGTAGGCGCGAATTTCGGGTTCCATGGCCGACGACGAATAGGTTAGACGCGTGGCCGCTGCATGGGAGCAATTCGGTGAGAGTAAACAGACCGGTTGTCCGGTCTGACGACTAGTGTTAACGTCAGCGCCAACCGAACAGGCGCATAAGTCATTATGAACACTCGCAATACGCGTCAGAAGCGGCGTGTCAACGACCCCAAGGCGCTGCGAGGTCGAATCCTCGACGCTGCGGCTCACGCCTTCCAGACTCGCGGCTACAACGCCACGAGCATGCACGATATCGTGCGCGCCGCGAATGCGACCGGCGGCGCCACCTACCATCATTTCTCCACGAAGAAGGCCCTCGCCATCGCCGTGATTCGAGAACGCGTCGCTCGGGCGGTTGAAGAGACATGGATCCGGCCCATGCAGACCGCCGCGTCGACGCTCGATGGAGTCCTCACCGTCTTCGCCGAAGTGATTGCGTCGCTCGACCACCGTCGGGTGGTGTCCGGCTGTGAAATCAGCAACCTGGCGCTCGAGCTCGCCCTCGCCGACGACGACTTCCGCGTCGCCCTCAACGAAGTATTCGATCGGTGGCGGCGCGCGATCGCCGACCGCGTCCGGTTGGACCAGGCCACAGGCGCGATCGACGACACCGACGCCGACGAGCTCGCGACGCTCATCGTCGCGTCGTATTCAGGTGCAATGGCCATCGCCAAAGCGGCGCAGGAGTCGACTCCGCTCAAGGCGTGCGCTCTGCAACTCGCGCGCGTGATGTCGCGTCGGCGACCGACGCTTCGTCAGCGCTAGACTACCGCGTGTCGCTATTCTTCAGTCGATGTGTGCGGCGGCGGATGGCGGCGGAGCCGTGGCGTTGCGGCACCTCGAGAACCCGGTGAAGAGGAAGCAACAATGATTACCGGCGAGCTGCTCACGCGGATCCCGCTGTTCGCGGGATTGCCTGACACCGAACGCGCGTCGCTCGCCGCGCGAGCCGCGGACGTCCGCGTGCGGCGCGACGAATGGCTCATCATGGAAGGGCAAGCGCCGGCATTCTTCGCCCTGCTCGAGGGACACCTCTCCGTCTTCAAGTCGGTCGCTGGGCACGATCGACAAATCACTTCCTACGGACCCGGCGAATACTTCGGCGAAGTGCCGCTCTTACTTGGCTCGCCGGCGATCGCCAGCCTTCGAGCGACCGAGCCATCCCGCGTGGCACGACTCGACGCGTCCGATTTCCACGAGCTCATCACGCATTGCCGCGTGCTGAACGCCGAGATCTTGAAGACGATGGCAACGCGCGTCGGGCGGCTCCAGCAGCTGGCGATCGAGGCACCGCCGCCGGAAGCCACCGTCATCGGACATCGGCTCGACTTCGCGTGCCACAACATGCGAGACTTTCTCGCACGCAATCGTGTCGCCTTCACCTGGCTCGACGTCGACGATCCGAAATTCATCGAGCGTCTCGCGGCCGACTCCTCGCTACCAAAACTCGACGAACTGGCCGGCACGACGTTGCCCATTCTCGTCCTAGCCGACGGATGCCGGTTCGACGCGCCGTCCTTCCGCGAGGCTGCCGAGGCTGTAGGCTTGCAGACCGCGCCGGCCCACAAGATGTACGACGTCATCGTGGTCGGCAGTGGGCCGGCTGGTCTTGCTGCCGCGGTCTACGGTGCATCCGAGGGACTCCGCACGGTCGCCGTCGAACGGATCGCTTGCGGCGGCCAAGCAGGAACGTCGTCTCGCATCGAAAACTATCTCGGATTCCCGGCCGGCCTGTCGGGCGATGAGCTGAGCGGACGCGCGAGGCAACAGGCGAGCCGGTTCGGCGCCGAGCTGCTTGTCGCGCGGTCCGTGGTCGCGATCGAGACCGGCAATGCGTCGTCGGGCGCGAACAACCCACACGCTGTCGTGCTCGAGGACGGCTCGCGCGTCAACGCGAAAGCGATCGTGCTTGCGACCGGCGTCCAGTGGCGCCGCCTCAACGTGCCGGGCATGGAGCGATTCGCCGACAAGGGCGTGTACTATGGCGCCGCGGCCACCGAAGCGCTCGGACTTCGAGGTCGCACCGTGCACTTGATTGGCGGTGGCAACTCAGCCGGCCAGGCGGCGATGCTCTTCTCGAGCTACGCGGAGTCGGTGACGATGCTGGTGCGCGGTCCATCGCTCGCGGCGAGCATGTCGCAGTATTTGATCGACCAACTCGACGCGAAGGCCAATGTCACGATCGAGACGGAAACGGAAGTCGTCGGCGTCGACGGCGCCGACAGTCTCGAGACCATCGACGTGACCCACGGTCCAGCGCGGCAGCGCGAACGCCGCAAGAGTGATGCGCTGTTCGTTTTCATTGGGGCGCACGCCGAAACGTCGTGGCTTCCCGACGACGTGATCCGCGATCAGTGGGGCTACGTCTGCACCGGGCGCGACGTGATCGATCTGCTTCGCGACCGCACGGCCACCTCGTGGCCGCGCGAACGCGATCCCTATCTGCTCGAAACGAGCGTGCCGGGTGTCTTCGCGGCCGGCGACGTGCGACACGGATCGATCAAGCGTGTCGCGTCGGGTGTCGGCGAAGGAAGCATGGCGATCGCGTTCGTGCACCAGTACCTCGCCGAGGTAGAATCGGCGAAGGCCGCACACTAACCGGCCCTCAGCCCAGTTCGATCCGCACCTGCAACGTCGCATCCTCAGACTCGATGGAGAGCACGTTGACGAGTGTACGCGTCGCATGCCGCGCGAAGTGGAGCGCCACGCGTCCGTGTCCCACCGCGAGGTTGGTGATCGTGAGCTCTTGGAGATGCGTCGGCAAAACGGGATTTCGGACGTGCAACACGTGGCGCGGCGCGTCCGGGAAAATTCCCAGCGCGCCTTGAAGCATGAGAAAGAGCGCGCCACTCGCCCACGCCTGTGGCGAGCAGCTCACGGGATACGACACTGGCGCCGCCGCTCCGTCGCGAGCGATCCCGCAGTAGAGTTCGGGAAGACGATTCAGGTCCGCGACGGCGGCCGCGTCCTGCGTCGCGGCGACGACGGGCAACGCGTCGGCCGCGAGTCCATAGAGCGAGAGCCCCATCACGATGAGCGCATTGTCGTGCGGCCACACCGAGCCGTTGTGGTAGCTCATCGGATTGAACACGGGATGGCGCGAGCTGAGCGTTCGGATTCCCCAGCCGCACGACATGTCCGGGGCGAGCAACGTGTGTCCGACGCGCGTTGCGTGTGCCGCGAGGGGAAGGCGACTCCACAGCAAATGGCCCGCGTTCGACGTCACGGTTGGCAACGGCCGCTTGTGACCGTCGAGTGCTAGCGCGAAAGTGCCGAGATCCTCGAGCCAAAACCGATCGATCACCTGCGCGCGCAGTCGCTCCGCTTCGATGCGAAGACGGATCGCGGTGTCGGCGTCGCCGGCGCGATCGAACAGCTCGGCGGCGCGGACCTTGGCGTCATACACATAGCCTTGCACTTCAATGAGCGCGACCGGTGGCTCGGGCAACCGGCCATCAGGGAAGGGAACGCCGTCACCCGAATCCTTCCATCCTTGGTTGACGAGGCCCCGCGCCGAGGTGCGCGCGTACTCGACCAATCCGTCGCCATCGAGGTCGCCGTAGCGATCGATCCACTCGAGCGCGCGACGCGCGTTCGGCAGAAGCTCCTGGACGAGATCGAAATTGCCCGTCCATCGCCACGTTTCGTGAAGCAGAACGAGCCATAGGGGCGTCGCGTCGATCGTGCCGTAGTACGGCACATGTGGGATCTCGCCGCTTCGCGCGAGCTCGCCGCGGCGAAGCTCGTGCATGATCCGGCCGGGCTGCTCCTCGGTAAATGAGTTCTCTCGTGTGCCCTGTCGGCGCGCGAGGTAGCGAAGCGTATCGATCGCGATCGTTGGATTGAGCGGAAGCGTCTCGATCGACGTGATGATCGAGTCGCGGCCGAACACGGTCGAGTACCACGGTATGCCGGCGGAAATTGCACGATCGCCGCCGGCCGTGACGTAGAGGGAACAGAGATCATCGACGGCGCGTGACAGCTCGGCGTCGAAGACCTCGACGTCACTCGTCCAACGCGAGCAGTCGTTACGCCACGCGTCGTAGACGCCGGTGAGCCGTTCATGGCGTTGATCGAAGCTGATGCCGGCGACGACGGAGGTCTGGCGGCGCTGAGACCGCACTTCCCACTCGAGCTCGACGGGAACGCCCGGCATGAGTTGGAACGACCATCGCGCGCCGTGTGGTCCGATGCTGTGCGGCCCCTCGCGAAAACACACCGCGCTCTCGATCACCATGCCATCGCGACCACGATACGCGAATCGAATCGCTCGGTCGTCGACGGTTGGCCGAAAGAACTGCCCGCGCGCCTCGCGTTTCCATCCGCGGAGCTCGAAGATGTCGGCAAAGTCGCAGCCGACCGAGAGCTCGAGCCAGTAGTCGATGGGACGTATGAGAAAATTCGTCAGCGTCAATCGTTCGAGCAGCGCCTCGTCGACGATGAGCTCGCGCTGGACGTGAATCGCGTGTTTCGGGTCCCAGGTGTCGCCGCCGAACGCGTGATCGTTCACGGCCAGGTCGATACGCGCCGTGAACGGCTGAGCGACCTGCGCCGACAGCCGCACGGGCGGCGTGCCGGCGCCGCGCAGCTCGTAGTGACTGAGGATTCGTGTATCATCCTCGAACAAGCCGAGCGAACACCGTCCGGCCGGCGCGATATTCCCCGAACGGTTGATGAGCAGAAAGACCCGGTCGTGTTTGAGCGCAAGTGCGTCGGCGACCGGCAGTTCGTGCTCGCACGGAAGGGTCGCGTAACCGACCGCATCTTCCATGGAGCAGGCGCCGTCGCTGGGCGCGCGCTCGCGCGGGTCGACGTCAGCTCTGACGATATCCTGATCCGACGTCGCCGGCGTCGTCTTCATGCCGGGATGAGCGAGGCCCGATCTGCTCGAGGAAAAGGAATCGGCGACGAGCGACGGATGCGTTCGTACAGCGCCACGTGGTCAGACACCATGCGGTCCCGACTGAACCGCTGCGCCGCGCGTTCTCGGCACCGCCGACGGTTGAAGTTGTCGACCGGACCGCCGGGACGAATGAGCGACGCCATGTCGTCGATGCTTTGCGCGACATACCCCGTGACACCGTTTTCGACCAGCTCGGGCACGCTTCCACGGCCGAACGCGACGACGGGGCACCCCGAGAGCATCGCTTCGATGAGGATCAGGCCAAACGGCTCGTTCCACTCGATCGGCACCAGCAGCGCGCGCGCGTCGCGAAGGAGCGATCGCTTTTCCTCGAGTCCGATTGATCCTATGTAACTCACGTGCGGCTCGACGAGGCGATGTCGGAGCTCGGCGGTCGCCCACGCTTGGTCGGGCGGATGGATTTCGCCGGCAACGCGGATCGAGACGCCGGCCCGCTCCGCCGCCTCGATGGCGATGTGCGGTCCCTTCACACGCGAAAACCGACCGACGAAGCAGACATAGCCGCCCGCTGCACGCGAGGACCAATCATAGTTGGATGGCTCGAGTCCGTGATGAATCACGTCGACGTGGTCGAGTGGGATCTCACGGCGACGCTGATCCTCAGAAATGGCGATGTAGTGCACGCGCTGACAGTGGCGGTAGAACGCCGAAAGATGCGCGTCACGTTCGTGATGGAGCGTGTACACGAGCGGTACCGCTGGGAGCAGTCGCGCGCACGCGAGCGCTACGGCGGAGTGCGCGTGAATCAAGTCGAACCGGCCGCCCTCGGCAATCTGTTGCATGGCCCAGGATACATGATTCAAATCGGCGAGCATCTCCGGCGGCCACTGCGCCTGTGGGTAAAGCGAGCGCAGCTCGGCCGCGGTTTGTGAATCGCCGGTCGCGAACAAGACCACTTCGTGTCCGCGTTCGATCAGGCCTTCGGTCAACTCGTGAACGACGAGCTCAGTACCGCCGTACATGCGAGGCGGCACCGCGAGGAATGGCGTTGAAATGATGGCAATGCGCATGAGGTTGTTGTCCGAAAACCGGAGCCGTCGGTCTCGGCCGCAGGGGATGACTGGAGTTCCTATCATCATCGACCGCACCACACATGCCACCGCTTAGCGAGCGGCTCCCGCAGCGACCGATGCTGTACTCGCTTGTCGCCCCGTCCGGGATGAGGTCCAGCCGGAGTCGCACGTCCCATTCCCGTTCTTGACGCGGCCGATCCGGTACCCGAATGTGATGCATGACCACACGCCGAACGTTTGTCTCGTCCTTGGTTGGCGCCGGCGCATCCCTTCCTGTGATGCGTCATTCGGCCTTCCGTCACCTCTTCGCCGCCGAGCCGATCGCCGCGGCCCGACCCGCGGCGAGCGTGGCCGAGGATGAGACGTACTGGCGCGAGATCCAACGTGCATTCGACCTCGACCGCACGATGGTCAATCTCAACAACGGCGGATGCAGTCCGGCGCCGACCCACGTGCTCGAGCAGATGATTCGAGATCTCCGATTCTCGAACGAATTACCGGTGGACCACATGTGGCGCGTCCTCGAGCCGCGCATCGAATCGGTCCGACGAGATCTGGCGCAGGATTTCGGCTGCGACGCCGAGGAGATGGCCATCACGCGCAACGCGTCGGAGTCGAACGAGACGATGATCTTCGGTCTCGATCTCAAGGCTGGCGACGAAGTCGTATTCACGACGCAGAACTATCCGCGCATGCAGAACGCGTGGCGACAGCGCGAGCGTCGCGAAGGCGTCGTGCTCAAGCGCGTGAAGATCGAGACGCCGGTGAAGAGCACGCCATCCTACGTCGACCAGATTGCCGCCGCGATTACGCCGCGCACGAAGGTGATCGAGGTGATGCACATCAGCTTCATGACGGGCTACATCGCGCCGGTGCGCGAGATCGTCGACCTCGCGCGGCCGAAGGGGATTCAGGTCTTCGTCGACGGCGCGCATGCGTTCGGCCATTTTCCGTTCACCCGCGACGAGCTTGGCTGTGATTATTACGGCACGAGTCTCCACAAGTGGCTGCACGCGCCGATCGGTACCGGCTTCCTCTATGTGCGTCGCGACAAGATCAAATCGCTGTGGCCGTTGATGGCCGGGGGCGTCGAGCAGGAGAACAACATTCGGAAGTACGAGGAGATCGGTACGCATCCAGCGGCGAATCACAACGCCATCTCGGTGGCGGTCGCGTTCAACCGCGGCATCGGTCCCGAGCGGAAGATCGCGCGGCTTCGGTACCTGCGTGATCGCTGGGCGAATCGATTGCTCGCCGCGAGTGATCGCGTAAAGATGATTACGGCGATCGGGCCAAAGACGAACGGCGCCATCGGCGTGTTCGGCATCGACGGAATGGACCTGGAGAAGCTCGGCGGTTGGCTCTTGTCGAAGCACAACATCGTCACGACGCCCCTGATCAACGATGAGTTCAAGGGCATCCGTATCACGCCGAACGTCTACACGACAGTGGACGAGATCGATCTGTTCGCCGATCGCGTAATCTCGGCGATTCGGACGGGGGTCGCGTAGCGGTCCGAAGGTCCAAAACATCGCGTAGGAGCGGTGCGACTCGGGCTGCGGCTACGCGCGGTGTAGAGGTGTGCCGATACGGAACCTCCACGCCCAGACCGGCTTACAACGGGCGGCCGCGGCGGCGCGTACTCTCATATGAATGAACGTGGCGGCGCCTCCGTTCGGGGGCGCCGCTTTGCTTCCGCCCATTGTCCGTCACGACCCCGTAGCTTTCCAGAGCGCTTCAGCGCCCCACTTTTCGCACCATGTTTCTTCGTCGTTCCAGACTCTTCGTCGCGTCCATCGCGAGCGCCCTCGTCGCGTGCCAGGGCAAGACAACCGACGTGGCGCCGCTGCCGACCGCAAACGTCATCCGCGGCGACATCGCTGTGCGCGTCCAGGCGACCGGAAGCGTCGAGCCGATCAACCCGGTCGACATCAAGTCCCGGGCGCAGGGAATGATCCTGCGGATGCCGGTCGAAGTCGGCACACGCGTCGAAAAGGGCGCGCTGATCGCGCAAATCGACCCGCGCGACGTGAAGAACCAGTTCGACCAAGCAATGGCCGACGACGTCGTCTCCGAGGCGTCGTTGACCAAGGCGCTCCGCGACCAGTCTCGCAAAGACTCACTTTTCGTCGCGCACGTGATCACCGCGGCCGAACACGACAGCTCGAGGTCGGCCACCGCCGCCGCGCGGTCAGATATGGTCAGCAAGCGCGCGAGCCTCGACTTGGCGCGCCAGAAGACCGAAGACGCCTCCATGGAAGCGCCGATCGGGGGAACGATCATCTCGCGACCGGTGACCCAGGGACAGATCATCACGTCGGCAACGTCGGCGAATGGCGGGACGACCCTGATGACGATCGCCGATCTGAACCGCGTTCGCATGCGCGTGACGATCGACGAAGTCGAAATGGGGAACGTGCGGGTCGGACAACAAGCCAACGTGCAAGTCGATGCGTTTCCCGATCATGCATTTCAAGGCGTCATCGAGAAAGTCGAGCCGCAGGCGGTCGTCACGCAGGGAGTGACGTTCTTTCCGGTACTCGTGAGCATCAGCAACAAAGAAGGCCTCCTCATGCCGGGAATGAACGGCGAGGTCACCATCAAGGCCGCCGACCTGACTGGCGTTCTTCAGGTGCCGATCGATGCCGTGCGTCCGACGAACGAGTTGGCTCCCGTCGCGCGGATGTTCAGCCTCTCGGTCGATACCTTGATCGCCCAGCTGCGGCGTGACCTCGTCGGGGGCGAAGGAACGACGGGCGTTCCGGGCCGGTACGTCGTGGTCACGCTCCCCACTGGCGGCTACGAGATGCGCCTCGTGAAGACCGGCCCCACCGATCTTCGCGTCATGGAAATCACCGATGGCCTCAAGGAAGGCGACCACGTGGTGATGCTCGGCGCGATCATGACGTCTCGTCCGGCCATCCCACCCCGATTGCAAATCGCCGCCGACATGAGACGAGGCGCTCCCGTGACGCGCGCGACAGAGGCGACCACCACAACGCAAGCCGGCAAGCCGGCGCAGACTGCAACGCCTCAGCGCCCGAGGAAGCCACTCCAGCCGTGAAACACTCGGTCATCGCCGCCGCCCTCTGCATCGCGGGCTCGTCGTGTGTGCATTCGCCGCCGTCGATCAACGGAGTGCCGTCGGCGCCGGCGAGTCCGAGTACGCTATGGTCACCGCCGACATCGGTCGTCAGCGAGGCGGCCCGTGACGCCAGTCATCTCGCGCCATCGCCGGCAGCCGCTCGCCAACTGACTCTTTCAGAGGTCGTGGATCTCGCACTTCGCAACAGCCCGGCGACGCGACTGTCGTGGGCGCAGGCGCGCGCCGCCGCGGACGCGTATGGATCGACCGGAGGACGCTTGTACCCAACGTTGAGCGCGGGACTCAGCGTCAATCATTCGCTCTCGCTGGCGACTCCGGGCCGACCACCGATCGAGCGATCGCAGTATGGGCCCTCGCTGACGCTGGCGTACACCGTGCTCGATTTCGGTGGCCGCTCCGGCTCGATCGACGTCACACGGCAGACGGCCATCGCGCTCGACCTTTCGCACAACGCGATGGTCGAGAACACGATTCTCCTCGTCGAAGCGGCGGCGTTCGACTATTTGTCGACGCGGGCGCAGCGCGACGCGCAGAAGGCATCGATGGATCTGGCGACGGCGGCACTCGACGCGGCGAGTGAGCGCCATCGCGTCGGACTGGCGACCATTGCCGACGTCCTGCAGGCGCAGACCGCCCGGTCGCAAGCGGAGCTGCAACTCGAGACGCTCGAAGGCGCGCTGCAGGTCGCGCGCGGCTCGCTCGCCGTGGCGATGGGTGTCCCGGCGAACAGCGCGTATGACATCCCCGAGGTGCCGGCGGGGGACTCTGTCCATTTCATCGCCGAGTCCGTGGACTCGCTCATCGAGCTGGCCGTGCGCAACCGGCCGGAGCTCGCGTCGGCGCGGGCGCAAGCGGCGGCAGCGTCATCGCAGATTCGCGTCGCGCGCTCGGGGTATCTGCCCGCCCTGGCGATCGGCGCGACCGGCGCGAGCAACGGATCGAACGTCTCGACCTTTTCGGGCCGCACATATTCGGTCAACGTCGGCGTACAGATGCCGGTGTTCACCGGGTTCTCGAACCAATACGACGTCGCCGCGGCGGCGGAGCAATACCAGGCCGCGCTCGCCCGCGCCGAGACGACGCGGCAACAGATCATTCAGCAGGTGTTCACTGCGTACTACACGTTGCGCACGGCGACCAATCGCGTTCGCACGGCGGCCGATTTGCTCGCCAGCGCGACGCAGTCCGAAACCGTGGCGCGCGAGCGATACCGCGAGGGCGTCGGGAGCATCGTCGACCTGCTCGTCGCGCAGAGCGCGCTGGCCAACGCGCGCGCGCAGTCGGTCGACGCGCGTTGGCAATGGCGCACGGCGTTGGCGCAGCTCGCGCACGATGTGGGCGTGTTGAACGCGCGCGACGACACGACGTTCTCGCCGCTCACTCCGTTGCCGGACATCAGGCCGAGTCGATGATGAGCACACATAATGAGTATTCGTAGATATAGAAAATCGCTTTCCTGGATTGCCGCGGCGCTCCTCGGCGCGGCGTGCGCGAACGCGCCCGAGCAGCGAACGCCTCCGGTGCCCGTCCAAGTGGCGCCTGTGACGCAGATTGCCGCGCCGCTGACGATCGGCGCCAACGGCGTCGTCGAGCCGCTGCAGACGGTGGCGATCGAAGCGCAGGTGGGCGGATCGTTGGACACTGTGACCTTCAACGAAGGACAAGACGTGCTTGCCGGGCAGGTCTTGTTCAGGCTCGACGCCCGTCCCTTCGAGGCCGCGCTTCGTCAGGCCGAGGCAACGCTGGCGCGCGACGAAGCGCAGGCGCAGAGCGCGCTACGTGACGCCGATCGGTACAAGACGCTCGCCGAGAAGGACTACGTCACGAAGTCGCAAGCTGATCAGGCACAAGCAACGGCGTCGGCCACGCTGGCCACGGTCCAAGCGGACAAAGCGGCGGTCGACAACGCGCGGCTCAATCTCAACTACGCGACGATCCGTGCGCCGATCTCCGGCCGGACCGGCCGATTGCTCGTTCGCCGCGGTAACATCGTGAAACCGAACGCCGAGCCGCTGGTCGTGATCAATCAGCTGCGACCGATCCTGGTGCGATTCCCCGTGCCGCAGCATGATTTCCCGGCGGTACAGCGCCGCAATGCGCGGGGGTCTGTGCCGGTCCGAGTCATGCTGGCCGACAGCGGGCGTATCGGTGAAGCGGGAACATTGGCGTTTCTCGACAACGCTGTCGACTCACTCACTGGAACGGTCACCGCCAAGGCGCGCTTCCCGAATCAATCGAACGAGCTGTGGCCCGGGGAGTACGTGCGCGTGAGCCTCGAGCTCGATGTTCAACCCGACGCGATCGCGGTTCCGACGCGCGCGGTTTTGGCCGGGCAGCAAGGGAACTATGTGTTCGTCGTCGGTAGCGACAAATTGGCCAAGGTTCGACCGATCTCCGTTGGTCGCGCGGTCGGTGAGCTCACGACGATCGATAAAGGATTGACGCCGGGTGAGCAGGTTGTGGTGGATGGCCAGTCACGGCTCACGCCGGACGCGCACGTGGACGTGAAAGCGGCGCCCGGTGTCAGCGGACGCGCGGCAACCACGCAGGCAGGGACGGCACGATGAACTTCTCCGAGCTGTTCATTCGACGGCCGGTCACGACGGTGCTCGTGATGGCGGGCATCCTGTTCTTCGGCATCACGTCGTATCGACGGCTGCCAGTGAGTGATCTCCCGACGGTTGACTTCCCAACCATCACGGTGAGCGCGAGCCTGCCCGGCGCGAGCCCCGAAACGATGGCGTCGGCAGTCGCCACGCCGCTCGAGAAGCAGTTCTCGACGATCGCCGGCATCGACAACATGACGTCGACGAGCACGCTTGGCTCGTGCTCGATCACGATTCAGTTCTCGCTCGAACGGAACATCGATGCGGCGGCGCAGGACGTTCAGGCGATGATCGCCAAGACCCTCAAGAATCTGCCGCCTGGCATCATTCCGCCGTCCTATCAGAAGGTGAATCCCGCCGACCAGCCGATCGTGTTCTACGGCTTCACGTCGTCGCTGATGCCCATCTCGAAGCTCGACGACTACGCCGAGACGTTCATGGCGCAGCGTATCTCGATGATCCCAGGCGTGGCGCAGGTGAACGTGTACGGGTCGGCGAAGTACGCAGTGCGCATCCAGCTCGATCCGAGCGCGCTCGCGAGTCGCCAGATCGGCATCGACGAAGTCGCGACGGCGGTGAACGATCAGAACGTCAATCTGCCGACGGGCATCCTCAACGGCCCGAACAAGACATACACGGTGCAGGCGAACGGCCAACTGCAGGACGCCGCGTCGTTCCGCCGGATGACCGTCACGTACCGCAATGGCGCACCCGTGCACCTCGGTGATCTTGGCCAGGTGCTCGACGACATTCAGAACAACAAGTCGATCGCGTGGTTCGCGGAGAAGGGCAACGACACGCGCGGCGTCATTCTCGCGATCCAGCGTCAGCCGGGAACGAACACGGTCGCCGTCGCCGACGCCGTGAAAGAGACCATGGCCAAGCTGCAGAAACAGATCCCGGCCAGCGTCAACATGACGCTGATGTATGATCGCTCGGCCACGATTCGCGAGTCGGTGAGGGACGTGAAGCTCACCTTGATGCTGACGCTCGTGCTCGTCATCGCGGTGATCTTCCTGTTCCTCCGCAACGTCTCGGCGACGGTGATTCCGAGTCTCGCGCTGCCCATCTCGGTGATTGGAACGTTCGCCGTGATGTACATGCTCGACTACAGCCTCGACAACCTCTCGTTGATGGCGTTGACGCTCGCCGTCGGCTTCGTGGTCGACGACGCGATCGTGATGCTCGAGAACATCGTCCGCCACATGGAGATGGGAAAGCCACCCATGAAGGCGGCGGTCGACGGCGCGGCGGAGGTCGGGTTCACGATCATTTCGATGACGATCTCGCTCACCGCGGTCTTCATCCCGATTCTATTCCTTGGCGGCATCGTGGGCCGGTTGTTCCACGAGTTCGCCGTGACGATCGCAGTCTCGATCCTCGTGTCGGGCTTCGTCTCGCTGACGCTCACGCCGATGCTCTCGAGCCGATTCCTGCGGCCGCATTCGCATGACGAGAAGCACGGGCGCGCGTATCAGATCACCGAGGCGGGATATGAGTGGCTGCTCGCGCGGTACAAGGGCAGCCTCGAATGGGTGATGAACCACCGACCAGGGACGATGGTGTTCTCGTTCGCGATTCTCGCAGGCACCATCGTGCTGTTCATGCTCATTCCGAAAGGCTTCATCCCGAGTCAGGATAACGGACAGCTTTTCGTGACGACGGAGACGGCTCAGGGCACGTCGTTCGACGACATGGTGATGCATCAGCAGCAGGTGAACACTGTTCTCGCCGCGGACACCAACATCGCGGGCTTCTACTCGGCGGTTGGTGGCAGCTCGATGATCTCGGGGAACAACATTGGTCGTCTCCTCATCGGCCTCGGCGAGCGCGACAAGCGGCTCGGTGTGGACGACATGATCAAGGAGCTGCGTCCCAAGCTGGCGAAGATTCCCGGCATCGTCGTGTACATGCAGAACCCGCCGCCGATTCAGATCGGCGGACGAGTGTCGAAGAGCCTGTACCAGTTCACGATGCAGAGCTCCGACATCGCGACGCTCTATCCCGCCGCGGACCAGCTCGTCGCGCAAGCTAGGAAGTCACCGCTGCTGCAGGACGTGACCAGCGATCTCCAACTCGGCAACCCGCAGGCGAGCGTCGAGATCGACCGTGAGCGTGCGGCGTCGCTCGGGGTGACGGCTGAGCAGATCGAGACGGCGTTGTACGATGCGTACGGATCGAGGCAGGTATCCACGATCTACACGCCGAACGACGAGTACTGGGTCGTGATGGAGTTGCTACCGCAGTATCAGCTCGATCTCTCGGCGATGAGCTTGTTGTACATCCGCTCGAAGAGCGGAACGCTCGTCCCTCTCAGCGCGGTGGCGAACATCACCCAGAGCGCCGGTGCGCTGAGCGTGAATCACTCCGGCCAGCTCCCATCGGTGACGCTGTCGTTCAACCTCCGCCCCAGCGTGGCGCTCGGCGCGGCGACGGTCGAAGTGCAGAAGATCGCCGACAAGACGCTGCCGTCGTCGATCAGCACCGGTTTCAGCGGCACCGCGCAAGCGTTCCAGTCGACGCAGGCCGGTATGCTCGCGCTGCTCGGCATCGCGATCTTCGTGATCTACGTCGTGCTCGGGATCTTGTACGAGAGCTTCATTCATCCGATCACCATTCTCTCGGGCCTGCCCTTCGCGGCGTTCGGCGCGCTGCTCACGTTGTTGATCTTCAAGATCGATCTCAGCGTCTACGCGTTTGTCGGCATCATTCTGCTTGTCGGACTCGTGAAAAAGAACGCGATCATGATGATCGACTTCGCGCTCGAGGCCGAGCGGAGCGAAGGACGCACGCCGGCCGACGCGATCGTCCACGCGTGCTTGATTCGCTTCCGCCCGATCATGATGACGACGATGGCGGCGCTGATGGGCACACTGCCGATCGCGATGTCGCACGGTGCCGGCGCGGAATCGCGTCGCCCGCTCGGTGTGGCGGTAGTTGGCGGTCTGGCGTTCTCGCAGCTCATCACGCTGTTCATCACGCCTGTGGTTTATACGTACATGGATACGGCGAGTCACCGAATTGGCCACCGGCTGAGCCGCTTTGGGCGGAAGAAGCCGGACGAGGCCGTTCCGGTACCGGTTCCCACCGGCGCGGTCGCGATCGACACGCGCGTTGTCGCGAGCTCGAGCGGCGATGCCGCTGATTGAAGCGTCGGAACTGAATCCGACGGGATGTGTCGTGGCGTATTCCTTGTACGAAAACGATGCGCGACGATGGAGCGCGCCAAAGGCGGAGATGAGCATGCGGAGTTCAATAACGACGGGCGCGCGGGGTTATCGCGTCCTGGCGGTCGTATGTGCGTTGGCGGCGGCGAGCGCTGGCCGCCTTGTGGCCCAAGGCTCTCCGTCGACGTCCACCGGAGGTCATTCAATGAGCGAGTACAAGAAGCCGACCGAGAGTGAGCTCAAGCAGAAGCTCACTCCGATCCAATATCAAGTCACCCAGCACGAGGGGACGGAGCGTCCATTCCAGAACGAGTATTGGAACAATCACGAAGCCGGCATCTACGTCGACGTCGTGTCAGGCGAACCGCTGTTCAGCTCACTCGACAAGTACGAATCGGGTACGGGTTGGCCGAGCTTCACCAAGCCGCTAGTGCCGGAGAACATCAAGACGAAGGCCGATCGCAGTCTCTTCATGACGCGCACGGAAGTTCGCTCGGCGCACGCGGATTCGCACTTGGGCCACTTGTTCGATGACGGCCCGAAGCCGACCGGTCAGCGCTACTGCATGAACTCCGCGTCGATGCGTTTCATCCCGGTGTCGAAGCTCGCGGCGGAGGGATACGGCGAGTACGTGAAGCTCTTCGAGACCGCGAACAAGAAGTAATCGGGAGCGGCATGCGCCGCATTCTGGCCGTCACCGCGGGCTTGGCCGTCGCCGGCGCTGTCGTCGGCGGCGTGGTCGGCGGTTTGTTGGTGTCGCTGCTCATGATGGTGGGCCACGCGGCCTCGTGGAACGCGATCGGGTTTCTCGTCGGGACGGAGTTCGGAGCCGCAGTTGGGTTCGTCCTGGCGCCGATCGCGGCTTGGACGTTGATGCGACGAGTTCCGCTGTGGCGCGCCATTACCGACACCGCGATCGGTACAACGATTGGCGCCGGAATCGGTCTGTTGCTGCAGCCGACCTTTCGCGTGATTGCCCTCTCGCCCCTGGTCCTGGGCGTCGTTGGATTTGCCGCCGCCGCACTGCGGCTTAGACTCTTTTATCGCGGACGCGACACGGCGCGGTCCGCCGTCGGCCCGGAGTAACGAGCGCGACGAGAAGATCGCAACAACTCGAGGGCTGATGCTCGACGCGCACGCGTTCCTTCGGAATCTCGCGCCCGTTCTGTGCATCGCCGCCTTGACGACGGTGGTCTTTCACCGTCTGAGACAGCCAGTGGTTTTTGGGTATTTGCTGGCCGGCATGATCGTCGGGCCGCAACTCACGCTCCCGGTAGTGGCCGACGAGTCGACCGTGCGCGCGCTGTCGGAGTTCGGCGTCATCTTGCTGGTGTTCTCGCTCGGTTTGGAGTTCAGTCTGCGACGCGTCGTGAGAGTCGCCTGGACGTCGGGACTCGCGACACTTGCCGAGACGAGTGTCATGCTCGGCCTGGGATTCATGACGGGGCGCCTGCTCGGCTGGACTCCGATCGAGAGCGCGTTCGTTGCCGCGATGGTGGCCATTTCCAGCACGACGATCGTAGCCAAAGCGTTCGCCGAACGCGGCGTGCGGGGGCGAGTCACCGACGTCGTCTTCGGCATCCTCATCGTCGAAGATCTCATCGCCATCCTACTCGTCGCTGTGCTCACGGCCCTCGCCACGAGTGGCACGGTCTCCGCCGGCAGTTTGGCGGTGACCAGCGTGCGCCTGGCCACATTTCTCGTTGCGCTAATCGGCATCGGCGTTCTCATCGTGCCGCGACTCGTGCGCGCCGTGCTGCGCGCCGACCGTCCGGAGATGACGCTCGTGGCGAGCATCGGCATCTGTTTCGCCGCCGCGCTCATCGCGCTCGCGTTTGGCTACTCGGTGGCCCTCGGCGCGTTCATCGCGGGCTCACTCGTGGCCGAGTCGGGCGAAGGGAAGGCGATTGAGGCGCTGGTGCGGCCCGTGCGAGATCTCTTCGTCGCCATCTTCTTCGTGTCCGTCGGCATGTTGATCGATCCTCGGGTCTTGGTCGAACATTGGGCCGCGATCCTGCTGCTCACGGTCGTGGTGATCGCCGGTAAGGTCTTCGCGGTGACCGCGGGGGCGTTTCTCACCGGGAATGGGCTCCGGTCGTCGGTGCAAGCCGGAATGAGTCTCGCGCAGATTGGAGAATTCTCATTCATCATTGCGGCGGTTGGCACGGCTGCCGGCGCGATCCGCCTCGAGCTCTATCCCGTGGCGATCGCCGTGTCGGCATTGACGACGCTCACGACTCCATGGCTCATTCGGGCGGCAGACCCCGTGGCGCTGATCATTGATGCCAAGCTTCCTCGGTCGGTCCAGACACTGGTCGCGCTCTATGGATCGTGGATCGAGCGGTTACGGGCGAGCTCACCCATCGCCGGAGGGCGCGCGCGTATTCGCCGGCTTGTGCGACTCCTCGTTGTCGACGTGCTATTGCTCGCGTTCGTGATCATCGCGGCCGCAGCGGAGATGGGGCGTTCGACGATTCTGCTCGGTCACTGGCTCGGGTTGCCGGCGCGGTTCGCAAGGCTCGCGGTAATTGGCGGGAGTACGATCGTCGGCATCCCGCTCGTGGTCGGGCTCGTGCGCACGTCGTGGTTACTCGGTCTCGCGCTCGCGGTGCGCGCGCTGCCGATGACCGACACCGGGCGCGTCGACTTTGCCCGGGCTCCGCGCGCCGCGCTCGTGACGACGCTGCAGATCGCGATCCTGCTTGCGGCGCTCGCCCCATTGACGGCCGTGACGCTGCCCTTCCTTCGCGGCGCGCCGACGATCGCGGTTTTGCTTTCCGTCGCGGGCATTCTCGCGATCGCCTTCCTGCGCGCGGCACGGGATCTTCACGGTCATGCCCGCGCCGGCGCGCACGTCATCGTGACCGCGCTCGCGAACCAGATGGCGACCGACGCCCGGTCCGACGAGTTGACGCGCACCATGGAGCACGTGAGCGCCGCGTTGCCCGGGCTCGGCGAGCCGACGCTCGTCGTCCTTCCGGCGACGAGCCTGGTCGCCGGGCGCACACTTGCGGATCTCGACCTCCGCGGCCTGACGGGAGCGACGATTCTCGCCATTTTTCGGTCGGCTGGAGACGGACGCGAGACGCTCGTGCCGGCCGGCCGCGAGCGGCTGCGCGGTGGTGACGTGCTGGCGATCGCCGGATCGCACGACGCGGTGACAGCGGCGCGAGTGCTTCTCCTTCACTAAGACACATGAGAATTTTCTGGTCGGTTGCCGTCGGTGGCGCGCTCGGGTGTGTGTCGCGCTACTATCTCACGGCGTTCATCCAGCAACGCGCCGGCCCGAGTTTTCCCGCCGGCACGTTGATCATCAACATCACGGGCAGCTTTCTCCTCGGGTTCATCATGCGCTATGCGCTTCAGTCGGGCGTCGTGAGCCCGGAAACGCGAATGCTGTTGACGAGCGGCTTCTGCGGCGGGTACACGACGTTCTCGACCTACAGTTACGAATCGGCGATGCTGCTGGAGGACGGCGAATACGGTCGCGCCGCGCTCTACATCGGCGCGAGCGTCGTGCTCGCGTTGGCGGGGACGTTCCTGGGCTTCGCCGCGGCGAATCGGCTGCTGGCACTCCGTGAGGGCGCGTGATCTCGGATTGAATGGGAGGGAGCATGCACGGGTTCAAGGGCGAGCGCGTCCTGATGCGCATCCACATCGGCGAGTCGGACCGTTATCACGGAAAACCGTTGTATCAGCAGATCGTCGAACTTCTACGCGCGCGCCACTACGCGGGAGCGACCGTGCAGCGTGGCATCATGGGGTTTGGCCCGAGCTCCAAGTTGCACACCGACCGATTTCTCGAGCTGTCGAGTGACTTGCCGATCGTGATCGAGTGCATCGAGACGGAGGAAAAGATCGAAGCCATCTTACCGGAGCTCGACCAGATGCTCGGCGGTGGACTGATCACGTTGGAGCGCGCCCGGGTGATCATGTATCGCGCCGACCAGCCGCCCGAGCGGCGGTCGGGCAGTTGGCCAATCGACATGTCGGGCGTGCGACCGAGCGACGAAACGCCCCGGCGCGATTAGCAGCCGTCGCCGCGCGGAACCCGCCGAGGCCGGGCCGGGGCCGTCCTGGAGGGGCCCGGCGCGGGCCCGTTGCGATCATTGCCGCTCGCCAGTCTGATTTTCACCGACGCCCTGTCCAAGGCCGGTGGAATCATGGATCGCGCACGATACTGCTGCAGGTGTAGCTCCGACCGACGCACCGGCACTTCTAAGGTATGATCAGCCGCTATTTCCGACGCCGGAATGTGTGGGCAGCCCACGGCATGTCCGTCGCGGGGCCGGTCGCCGTGCAGCTTGGATTGGTCATCGCATACATTTGGGCGCTGTTCGAGCTGCGCCAGGTACCCGAGGCGCAAGCGAACCCCACCCTCTGTGTGCTGTACGCGCCCATCGAGATCATTTCAACGGCGCTGGCCTGGCTTGCGTCCCGAGCCGCCGATGGCCGAATGCGACGCGGGTGGTTGCTCATCGCCATCGCCATGGGCTGCTCGGCGCTCGTGAACCTCGATTGGGTGTGGCTCTCATTCGATGCGGCGCATCGTTTTTCGTGGCCGATCTACATCGTTGCGTACGCGCAGTATCCCTTGGCCTTCTGGGCGTTCGCATCATTCCAGCGCGCTGGATCCAACGACGTCGATGGGACGACGCATCTCATCGACGCCGCGATCGTCATTGTCGCCGCGGCGATTCTGGCGTGGCATTTCCTCTTTAGCGAAATACTCACGCGAAGCGGCGCCGGCCTGCTCGCCACGACGCGCGCGCTGGCGTACACGGCGTTGTGTCTGACCGTGCTGTTCGGCGCCGTCGCGCTGTTCGTGCAACGTCCCACGCGCAGAATGGTCTTGCCGCTCGGTCTCCTGATCGCCGGCTGGACGATTCTGACCCTGGCGAACACGCTGCAGATGCGGGCGACGGTTCTGAAAATGCCGCTCTCCGCCGTGTCGTTCAACGCGTGTTTTGCCATCGCCGCCTTACTCGTCACCGTAGCGGCGGCGTGGTTCCGCGCGCATCCGGCGGTCGATCGTCGGATTAAAGACAGCGGCACGAGCTCGAGCAGCGCGCGGTTCGCCGTCCTATACAATCTACTTCCATCGGCGGCGATCGCCCCCGTGTTCGCCGTGTTGCTGCGACAAGCTCGGTACGCCACCACACAACCCTCCCACGAAACGACCGCGCCGCTCACGGCGCTTGTCCTCGGCGCGATTGCGATCACGCTGCTCGTCGTTTTGCGGCAGATCACCGCACAGCGGCGGAACGCGGCGCTGCAGGCGCACTTTGGCGCGCTCGTCGAACACGCGTCGGACGTCGTGCTCGTCGTCGATGCGGCGGGTGTGATTCGCGAAGCGAGTCCGTCGGTCGCTCAGACGCTCGGCTACCATCAGGCGGCGCTCGTGGGCCATGCGCTCACCGACTTGATCGCGCTCGATGATCAGCCCGTCGTCCACGCCGATTTTGCGCAAATCACCGACGCGTCGACCGTCGGCGGACGACCGCGGCCGTCAGCACCATGTGAATGGCGCGCGATGCACGCCGATGGCGCGGTGCGATGGCTCGAGGTGCTCTGCACCAACTTGCTAGACGATCCGGCTGTGCGCGGCGTCGTCATCAACGGACGCGACGTGAGCGAGCGCAAGGCCCTCGAGATCGAGCTCACGCATCAAGCGTATCACGACGCGCTGACAGGTCTCGTGAACCAAGCCCGCTTCCGCAAACTCCTCGAAGAGACGCTCGAGCGTCGCAGACCGAACGGTGGCGACACGGGCGGCACAGCCGCCGACCTTGGCGACCGCACGTCCGTGGCTGTGCTGTACATCGATCTCGACGAGTTCAAACCGGTGAACGACTCGCTCGGGCACGAGGCGGGCGATCGGGTGCTCGAGGTAGTCACGGAGCGCCTGCTGGACGCGACGCGCGGATCGGATGTCGTGGCGCGGGTTGGCGGCGACGAGTTTGCCGTGTTGCTCGAGTATATTCGTGACGTTGACGAAGCGACGGCGGTCGCGTATCGCATTCTCGAGCGTATCCACCAGCCCATCACGGTCGCGAGCACGACAGTGATCGTCGGCGCCAGCATCGGAATTGCTTGCACCGAGATCGACGGCGCCCTGTCTCGCGACGAGGGCTCGGCGGTTGCCGCGACGTGCGAGGTGCTGCTTCGCGATGCGGACGAGGCGATGTACCTCGCCAAAGCGCGGGGCGGGCGGCGATACGAGGTGTACGCCGCGTAGTCCGACGTCGCGCGCGGGGCGCCGCCGATTCACTCCCCAAACGGAGAACCGGTATGAGCGCGGCTGAAGAGCGACTCCGCCCACATCCCTCGGATCGACTTGCCGGAGCCGAGAACACGCTCGACTTGACAGCGGCGCTGCGGTCACTGCGCGCCGAAACTCGAGCCGGAGCGAACGGTCATCGGCAGATCACCCTGCTTCACCACGGCCCCGTACGACTGCTCTTGTTCGCGTTCGATGAGGGCGGACGCATTCCGCAACACCAAGCGCCGGGCTGGGTCACGATCCACGTGTTGCGCGGTGTGCTTCGAGTGCAAACGCCGGATGGCGAGAACGTCTTGAAGGAGGGTCAGCTGCTTGCCCTCGCTCCGAACATCCGCCACGACGTCGACGCCGTCGACGAGTCGGATATGCTCCTCGGCGTCTACCCTGAGGGTCCAACAGGCTCGGCCGCGGCGGGCGGATAACCGGCCAGCCCCGGGCGTCGTAGTTTCTCGGCATACCCGCACGCCGAGTCCACGACCATGCCCTGTCTGTTCGCGATCTTCGCTCTCGTCACGCCGCGACTGCTAATCGTCTTGCTGTGGCTCTTCTCGAATTGGTTCAGGGGACTATTCACCACGGCGCTGTGGCCCGTCCTCGGTTTCATCTTTTTGCCGACGACGTTCTTGTGGTATACGGCCGTGCAACATTGGTGGCAGGGAGTGTGGACGCTCTGGCCGATCGTAGGCTTGGTGATCGCGTTGATGATCGACGTGTCGCCGGCGAAGGGCCGTCGTCGTCGCGTACAGCCGCCGGTCGAGTGAACCATGGACCGGAGACAATTCGTCGAGACTTCGGCGCTTCTCGCCGGTGGCGCCGCGTTGTCACGCGTGCCGGGCGCCGACGATTTCTCATCGCGTATCCTATCGCGCGCCGCGGATCGGGCGATGATCGGCATTCAAGCGGGAGCCGTTTCCTTCACGGATGAAGGCACCGACAAGGTGCTGGACAATTTTCAACAGCTCGCGTCGATCAACACGATCTTTCTCGCCACGTTCACGTACGGCCGCGGAATCGGCGGACGCCAGCTGCGCGGCAGTGCGCTTCCCGATCACGGGCGCCAGGAATACGACGACAACTTTCACGGCGGCCAGTTCGCGACGCCGCATCCGCGGTTCTATCGCAACACGTCGATCGTTCCCGAGAAAGCGCCCGATCACGGCAACTACGACGTGTTAGCCGACGTGCTGCCGGGTGCGCACAAACGCGGGATGAAGGTGATTTGCTGGTTCGAGGATGTGATCGGCGCGAACGTGCCAGGCTTCGACGCGGCGCGCGAGGTCACGCTCACTGGACGTCCGTCGACCTTCGCCTGTTCGCGCAACCCGAACACGCGCAACTTCTGGCTCGGCATGGTCGAGGATTACCTGCGATCGTATGACGTCGACGGTTTGATGTGGGGGAGCGAGCGTCAAGGTCCGCTCGGCAACGCGCTGGTCGCGAACCACGGTGGGCAGGGCGCCGGCGGCGGGATCGCGTGCTTTTGTCAGTATTGCGTGACCGCGGCGAAGCAACAGGGCATGGACGTCGAGCGTGCGAAGGCCGGCTACACTGAGCTCGCGACGTGGGCGAACGCGATTCGCGGAACGGCCGACCGTCCCGGCACACGTCCGGTCGACGGAGCCTTCGTCACGTTCTGGCGGCTGCTCACCAAGTATCCGGAGATCATGGCGTGGGAGCGGCTCTGGAACGAAGCGCTCAACGACACCTATCGCGACATGTATCGATTGGCGCACAGCATCGCGCCGAATAAAGGGATCGGCTGGCATGTGTGGCACAACAACTCGTTCTCGCCGTTCTACCGCTCCGAGCAGGATTACGCAGACTTTCAGCATCATTCAGACTTCTTGAAAGTCGTGATCTACAACCTGTGTGGTGGCGAGCGGCTCGCCCAGTACGTGCGCAGCGTTCAACGCACGATTTTCGCCGACCTCACGCCCGCGCAGGTGCTCGACTTCACGTATGGAGTCCAGCAGTACCGCGACAAATCACTCGAGGAGCTGGCCAAAGAGGGACTCGGACCCGACTACGTGCTTCGTGAGACGAAGCGCGCCGTGGCGGGCGCTGGGCCGACCATGAAGATCTGGCCGGGTATTGACGTCGACATCCCGACCGCTCCGACCAGCAAGAAGACCGGGCCCGACGACGTCTATCAGGCGGTGAAGGCCGCGTTCGAAGGCGGCGCGCATGGCGTGCTCTTGTCGCGCAAGTATTCCGAGATGCGTTTGGACAACATTCGCGGCGCCGGGCGGGCGATCCGTGAACTCAAGCTCGGATGACCGCGGGCGTGATGAGTAAAGTCGCGATCGTCCAAGCCGAGGTCGCCCCCGATCTCGCGACGGGAATCGAGCGGACGCGCGCACTCACCGCCGACGCGGCGCTGGGCGGCGCGTCGCTCGTCGTGTTTCCCGAGACGTGGCTGCCGGGATATCCCGCGTGGCTCGACGTGTGTCGCGATGTGGCGCTGTGGGATCACGGACCGGTCAAACGCGTGTTCGCGCGGATGGCGGCGAACAGCGTCGTCGTTGCCGGCGATTCGGGTCGGGCGATCGGCGAGATCGCGCGCGAGCATCGAGTCACCCTGGTCGTGGGTGTGACCGAGCGCGTCGAAGCGGGCGTCGGCCGCGGGACGTTGTACAATTCGCTGCTCACGTTCGGCCCGGATGGCGCGCTCCTGAATCACCATCGGAAACTCGTCCCGACGTTCACCGAGCGAATGGTCTGGGGGCCGGGCGACGCGGAGGGGCTTGGCGCCGTGAACACACCCGCCGGACGAGTCGGCGGATTGATCTGCTGGGAGCATTGGATGCCGCTCGCGCGTCAGGCGATGCACGAGTCAGGCGAAGACATCCACGTCGCGGTGTGGCCGACCGCGCACGAGATGCATCAGGTCGCGAGTCGCCAGTACGCCTTCGAGGGCCGCTGCTTCGTGCTCGCGGCTGGATCGCTTCTGCGCGCGCGCGACCTGCCCGCTGAGCTCGAGCCACACCCGCAACGGGTTGCAATGCCAGACCAGTTCATTCTGCGCGGCGGCAGCGCGATCATCGGACCGGACGGCGCGTATCTGGCCGGGCCGGTGTACGACGCACCGTGCATGCTTCACGCCGAGCTGGAGCTTGGCCGAGTGCGCGAAGAGTCGATGTCGCTCGACGTAGCAGGCCACTATCATCGACCGGACTGTCTCGAGCTGGTCGTGACTCGTCGGCGCCTCGATGATCTGCCGTTGGCTCGCTGACCTCGTCGTACTCGTTCACGGCGCGTTCGTCGCGTTCGTGATTCTCGGCGGATTTCTCGTCATCCGTTGGCGACGGTTGGTCTGGCTCCACGTGCCCGCGGCGACCTGGGGGGTGCTGATCGAGTTCGGTGGCTGGATCTGCCCACTCACGCCGCTGGAGAACACGCTTCGGCGGCGAGCGGGGGAGGCCGGCTATTCCGGCGATTTCGTCGAGCACTACGTGCTGCGGGCGCTCTATCCCGCCGGATTGACCCCGCGGGTGCAGTGGATGCTTGGTGGGTTCGCGCTCGCGATCAACGTGCTCGCGTATTCACTCGTCATTTGGCGGCGTCATCGTGACGTCGCCCCGAGGTGATGGCGGGAGCGCACTGCGCGCTCCCGCCTCGACGCTAACTCTCGTTCTTAACGCCACGTGACGCCGAACAACACCGGCCAGTAATTCGTCGGCCGGTCCTTCGTGAACACGGTTACGTATCGTCCTTCGATGAACATGTTTGCCGGTCCGACGCCCCATTGCATGCCGGCGCCGGCGTTTGCGCCGAGACGCGTGACCGCGGAATACCCAGCGGTGGAATAACTCGTGGGGGATGTCGCGGAACTAACGGCGGCATGAAGCTGCGCGAACTTCGCCTGTTCCGCCGCCGGATTGGTGAGTGCCAGCGAGTTCGCATAGTTGAAGAAGTAGTGCAGCCCGCCGCCGCCGACGGCGTAGAGCGCGGTCGAGGAGTGCGAACCGAATAGCGGCAGGCGGATCTTCGCGTCGAGCATCGCCGATGCGAGCGCCGCATCGGTGCCCGCGATCCTGGCCGTACCGCTATAGCCACTTGTCGCACCCGTCGTTGAACCGGTAGTCGAGCCTGTCGTGCCGCTGGGGTAAGTGGCGACTGGCGAGTTAGTTGAACCGGTGCTGTAGCCCCCATTCGTTGTGACGAGCGCGGTCGTTTGTCCGTTGTTGCGGAACGTCGAGCGCGCCGTTAATCGGTCGTACGAGACATCGAGCCGGAGTCCGAGCGGCCACCGATTGCTGTCCCACCCCATCGGCAGGCTGATGTTGAACCCAGGGTTGTACCCGTTGTAGATGTCGCCCGACGGAATGCTGGCTCCGCCGCCGACACCGATGTAGAACGTGCCAAATCGCGTACTCGCTACCGGGAGCGGCTTCGGTCGCGCGGTCGTCGTATCGACGGGCGCCACGACGGTCGTGGTATCGACAGCGCGCGTCGTATCGCGAGTGACGACCGTATCCGGATGCGTCGTCGTGTCCGGCGCGACCGGAGTTGGAGTGACGACAGCCGCAGCCGCGGTGTCAGGGCGCGTGGGCAGCGCTACCTCGCCAGGCGCCGAACGCGTTTCACCCTTCTTGACTTTGATCCGCGTCGCCGATTTGGCTGTTTTCGTCGGGGTCGCTTTCTTGGTCGTATCGGCCTGCTGGGCTCGCACTGCCGAGCTGAGGCCGATCGTGAGCGCGGCGACCGTGATCGCGATCACGCTCGAGGTCGATGTGCGTTTTCTCATCATCTTGCCTCCTTCCTCCGAATGCCGCGACGGACATCGCCGTGGCCGACCGCTACGGAGGCAGACGACGTGCCGATTATTTACGCGTCATGCGATTTTTGGTTGTGGAATCACCGGACGAGAACGTCGATTCGGTGACGGCCGACACACGTCCATGCGGGCACGACCGCGCTGGCAAACGTGGTCGGGCGTCGTACGTTCTTTTCGAGAAGAAGGCAGCAGGAATAAACGGGGGTGGCGGGGAGTCTCTTGTTGGGAAGGCGGCTCGACCCAGTTTTCACTCGAGTTGGTTCACGGAGGCGGATGGCGCAGCGCGACGTTGAGCGGTTCGAGCGAATCGTATTGCCGCATCTCGACGATGCGTACACGCTCGCGCGGTATCTACTCCGCGACGAGCATGACGCGCAGGACGTCGTACAGGATGCGGTCCTTCGCGCACTCCGGTACTTCGACGGGTATCGCGAGGGTGACGCGCGCGCTTGGCTGCTGACGATCGTGCGCAACTGTTGCCTGACGTGGCAGCGTCGTCATCGCAGCGACCGGCTCGCCGTTCCGTTCGGCGATGAAGTCATTGAGCGCATCAGCGACTCGCGAGAGACTGATACGCGTGCGATCGAACGATCGGAGCGTGCTGTGCTCGAGCGAGTTGTCGCTGAGTTGCCAACCGAATTTCGCGAGGTCATCGTGCTTCGAGAGGTGGAAGGTTTGTCGTACAAGGAAATCAGCGAAGTCGTGGGCATCCCGATGGGAACCGTGATGTCACGGCTTGCGCGCGCACGAAAACGTCTTGCGTCCGCGCTGGGGCTCGACGTGCGGGAGGCGAGCTGACATGCGCTGCGCCGATTGCCATGACGCGGTCAACGCCTTCGTCGACGGGGAGCTCCTCGCCGATGAGCAGCGCGATGTCCGCGAGCATCTCGCGACGTGCGCCGATTGCCGGCGCGAACACGAGGTCCTCGTCGCCACTACTCGCACACTCAAGGAGGGCCTGGTGCGCCACCGCGCGCCCGACGTTCTGAAAGCGCGCATCCGGAGCGCGCTCGCTCAACCCGACACATTCGCGCCGGCAGCCGATCCCCCGCGACGTTCGTGGATGCGACTCGTTGCCGCGGGCGTCGTGATTGCTGCGGCGAGCAGCGGCCTCACGGTCGCGACGTTGCGTCAACCGTTCGCCCAACAGAGGGCGACCACGGACGTCTTGGCGAGTCATATCCGGTCGCTGATGCCCGGCCATCTCGTCGACATCGCGTCGACCGACCAGCACAACGTGAAGCCATGGTTCAACGGACGCCTCGATCTGTCTCCCACCGTTCCGCGACTCGACTCATTGGGATTCCCGCTCATCGGCGGGCGGATCGACTACGTCGCCGGCCACCCGGTCGCCGCGGTGGTGTACGGGCGACGGCAGCACGTGATCAACGTCTTCTCATGGCCCGCCGCCGACGCATCCGCGCTCGCCCCGTCGACGTCGGCCGAGAAGGGATATCATCTCGTGCATTGGCGGAACGCGGGCATCGAGATGTGGGCGGTATCCGACCTCAACCTCGCCGAGCTCCAACAGTTCATCGCCGCCCTCGAGCGCAGCGATTCGACGACGCGGTAGCGCTGACTGTCCGCGCGTCGTAGCGACCCGTGGAACAAGAGGGAAACACGATGGATCAGAAAGAGACAGGGTGAATCAGGATCGACGGCGATGAACAACCTCGCTGCTTTGATCCTGTCTCATCCTGTCTCATCCTGATCCAAACCTGTTCCAACTCGATTCGTCGCGCCGATCGCGGGCTTTCGCTCCCGTTCAATCGGTTCGCGTTCGTTTCCAAATCGCTGATGACCCGACGCTCACGCGACGACGATCTTGCCCTGCATCTTCGGATGGAGTGAGCAGAAGTAGTCGTAGGTTCCAGGCTTCGCGAGCGTGACACTGTACTGCTGATCGGTGTCGAGGATCCCCGACGACTTGAAGCGTTGTTGCACGTTCACGATGAGATGCGGGACGTCATCCTTGTTGATCCACGTGACCTTGCTTCCGGACTTCACGGTGAGGATCGCCGGCGTGAACTGGAAGTTGTCGATGCCGATCTCCGTCGGCCCCAGCGCGAGCGTCTTGCGTTGCTGCTGTTTCTGCGACATCGCGTCGTGCGTCGCGGCGTCGAACGCGGGCGGTTGACCCGAGAACGTCGCGTCGACGACCGCGAGCATGCTACGCCCAGGGACGAACGTGACGTTGGTTATTCCGAGCACACTCTTGAGTCGTTCCGGCTCGACCTTCATGGGTCCAGGCGCCGGAGCGGTTCCGGGTGCCGGCTGCGGAAATGCGGTCGACATGGCCGTGTGGAATGCCACATGTCCTTCGACCTTTTGCATGATTTGGTGAATGTGGCCGTTGAGCACCGTGGCCGATCCGAAGCGCTTGAGCAGGGCGAGCGCTTGCTCGGAATCATCCGTGCCCCAGCCCCATTCCGGGTACACCGTCCACAGCGGAACGTGGGCGAACAGCACGACGGGCGTGCTGCTCGAGAGGCCGGCGAGGTCTTTCTTCAACCACGCGATCTGATCCGCGCCGAGCGAGCCCAGTCCGCCCGCTTTGAGATTCAGGACGTTGACCAGTCCGACGAAATGCACGCCGGTGTGATCGAAGCTGTACCAGCCGCCGCCTTTTGTACCTTTGCCGTAGCGCTGCAGATAGCTGGCGCCGTTGTCGGTCGCGACGTCGTGCTCACCGGGTACGTAGAACATACGATCCGTTTTCACGCCTTTGAGCACTTCGTTCGCTGTGTCGAACTCTTCGGCCTTGGCGAGCTGCGTGATGTCGCCGGTGTGAAGCACGAGCGCCGGGCTTTGCGGAAGCGCGTTGACCTTCGCCACCGCCTCCTGCAGCGTCGCCGTCACGTCCTTGTTCGCGTCCTTGTTGAAGCCGATGTGGCTGTCACTGATCTGAACGAAGAAAATGCTCTTGCGCTCCGCCTCACTCATGAATGGCACGCGGCCGACCGGAAACGACGTTGGAATTCCGCCTTTCATTCCCCACACGAGGCCGGTGCCCGCCCATGCCATGCAACGAAGAAAGCCGCGGCGATCGAGCCCGTCGTCGCTCGCGTCGCTCGTGATAAAGTTGCCCCCGGTGGGACGGGTGTTGGCGTGGTCGTCGAAGCGCTCGGCGTCGCGATCGCGATGGTGTTCTGACATGAAGGAGCCTCCAGGTTGTACGAGGAGACTCCGCGGCAGGGCGCGTTATTCCCAATGATCTCTGCCGTCGCACGCACGGCTCTGTACGACGAGTTTTGGCGGCCTTAGATCTCTAGCCAGCGCATAACACGGCGGAGAATCACATGACCATCGGCGCATCCCTAGTTCCGGAGTTCGAGCAGGAAGCCGCGACGACGCGCCGCGTCCTCGAACGCGTTCCCAGTGACAAGGGCGACTGGAAGCCGCATCCCAAATCATTTTCGCTGGCGCATCTCGCGCAGCTCGTCGCATGGATGCCAGGCTGGCTGCCGAACATGTTGCGCGACACGGGGCTCAACCTCGCGGCGGCAAGTCCGTATAGTCGTGAATCGACATCGACGCTGCTCGAGTTATTCGATCGCGGCGTCCGAGACGGACGCGACGCGCTGGAGAAGGCCAAGGACGAGGCGTTCGCCGAGCTCTGGTCGTTGAAGCACGGAGATCGCGTGCTCATGGCGCTGCCGCGCAGCGTCGTGGTGCGGCAGCATTTCAGCCACATGGTTCACCATCGAGCACAACTCGGCGTCTATCTTCGCTTGCTCGACGTTCCGGTTCCTTCGATGTACGGTCCAACCGCCGACGAGCGCATGTGATGTGCGAGAGTGCGCCCGGACTCACCGACGAAGCGTTAGTCGCTCGGAGCGCGAAACGTCGCGAGGGGAAGCAGTGCGCCGAACGCAACGAGCCTTGAGCTCGCGCTGAGAGTTGCTCACCGCAACGAGCTTCAAGCTCGGGGCTTACGGCCTGGGTTCGGTGTGAACGCCGTGATCGCTGCGATGGCCGCGACATCACGAGGGGACCCATCAAAATGTCGTTATGCGCCGCGGGCGCCATCCTCCCCTCTACCCTCCACCTTCAACCCTCACCCCTGTACGGTGTAGTAGCCGGTTCCCGCTCTTAACGTTCTATTTCCAGTCAGCGTCTGCATCGAATACGTATGCTATAGAAGGGCTTCTAACTCTCGACCCGAAAACTGTTTCCGCCACTCGGGTGTCCAAACCTTGGTACGTCCACGTTCTTCCGGGTCTCTCCGACAGACGATGCCTCTCTCTCACGCGTTCGAACGGCGCGTCCAGCTCGCGATTCGCGGACGCCGCCCCCGTTCTGGCTTCACCCTGATCGAAATCCTGGTTGTGATCGTCGTGATCGCGATCCTGGCTACCCTCGTCGCGCCCAACATCTTTCAGCACGTGGGAGCCGCGAAGGGGGCGACCGCCAAGTCGCAGATCGAGATGCTCGGCGCCGCGCTCGACGCGTATCGTCTCGATAACGGGCGCTATCCCACAACCGAGCAGGGACTCGGCGCGCTGTGGGAAAAGCCGACGATCGATCCGCCGCAAAACTGGCGTGCCCCGTATCTGCGGAAACCCGTTCCGCCCGATCCATGGGGTCGGCCTTATTTGTATCTCTCTCCGGGGCAAGTGAATCCCCAGGGGTACGATTTGCTGACCTACGGCGCCGACGGCAAGCCGGGCGGCGACAACGAAGACGCCGACATTATGAGCTGGAAGTAGGCCACGGAGCTCACGCGATGCCGACCTACGCGTATCAAGCCGTTGACGGCTCCGGCAAGCGCACGCGTGGCCAAGCGCAGGCGGTGAGCTCGGGCGCGCTGGCACGAACGCTGGAGGAGCGCGGTCTCTTCGTGCTCGACGTCGCCGAGTCGAGCGAGGCGGCGGGAGCTCGACGAGGATTTCGTCTGGGCCGGCGGCGTGAGGTGCTCGAGGTGACGCGCGCGCTTGCCGCGTTGCTTCCGGTCGGGATGCCGCTCGCCCAGGCGCTCAATGCCGCGTCAGGTGTGGCGTCGGGCGACGTGAAGGCCGCGCTCGAGGAAGTGCGCGCGCGCGTCGAGCGCGGTGACACGTTGTCGAGTGCGTTAGCGGCGCACCGGAGTCTCTTTTCGCCGCTGTACGTTGGCCTCGTTCGAGCTGGCGAGCGAAGCGGTGACATCGACGCGGCGTTCGGCCGACTGGCGGCCCAGCTCGAGCGCGACGAAGCGCTGCGCGGGAAGATCTTGTCGGCGTCGATCTATCCGATGTTGCTCGCGACCGCCGGCTCCGTTGCCGTAACGGTTCTTCTGTTTTTCGTGTTGCCGCGCTTCGTCACGCTGCTCGAGGGAAGCGGCGCGAAGCTTCCGCGATCGACGGCGACACTGCTCGCGCTTTCGGCCGGCCTCCACCGTTTGTGGCCGGTACTGTTGCTCGTTCCGCTCGCGATCGCGGCGTTCGCGGCGTGGGCGACGAACACCGATGAGGGTCGTCGCGTGTGGTCGACGATCCTGCTCGCTCTCCCGGGCGTGCGGACGCTGCGTCGCTATGCGCTCGCGGGACGATTCGCGCGTTTGGTCGGCGTGCTGCTCGGCGGCGGCGCGCCGTTGCTGACGGCACTCGACGACACGGTCGAATCAATCGGCGATCCACTGGCGCGCGACGACACGATCCGCATTCGAACGAAGGTGCGCGAGGGCAGCTCGCTGCGCGCGGCGGTCGCCGACAGCTCGCTCTTTCCCCCGATGCTCGCGCAGCTCATCGGCGTCGGTGAAGACGCGGGCCAGTTGCGTGTGTTCCTCACCAAGTCGGCCGACATCTTCGAGGAGCGCACGGAGCGAGCGACACAACGCTTGGCGACGTTCCTCGAGCCCGCGATGATCGTGATGTTCGGCGCCATCGTCGCGTTCGTCGCGCTCTCGTTGTTGCAAGCGATCTACGGCATCAACGCGAACTCGTTCAAATGAGGCCGCCGATGTTCGCCTCGCGCCGCGCTCGAGTGGGCTTCACGCTCTGGGAGCTGACGATGGTCCTCCTGATCATGGCCATCGCGGGTCTCTTGGCGGCACCGGCGTTCGCGCGCTTCGGCACGGAACAACCGGCCGGCGGCGCCGACGCGATGATCGGCCTGTTACACGACGCACGCAAAGCCGCGTTCGACTACGACGCGACCGTCACGCTCCGCCTCGATCCAAAAACACTCAAGTACCAGGCCGACACGTCGAGTGTCAACGGCTTTGGTATCCTGGCCGCCGGTTATCTCGACCTCGGCCTGACGCAGACGCTCGTCACTGATCTGCCGCGTCTCCAGTACGTCTTTCGACCGACGGGCGCGGTGTTCGCCGACACGGTCGTGGTGCGTGGCGGAGCGGTGCCGCTCGTGGTGCGCGTCGACCCTTGGAGCGGAGTAGCGCGTGCTGATTCGCGATAGCGTCTTGCTCCGGACCAGAAAAAGCGACGCCGCGAGCCCGCGAAGAGGGATCTCGCTACTCGAGGCGGTCGTCGCGATCGCGATCGTCGGAATCACGGCGGTAAGCGCGCTAGAAGCGGCGGGTGGAGACATGCGCGCCGCCGAACGGTCGCGACGGGCGATCGAGGCCGAGGCGCTGGCGACGTCGCGATTGGACTTCATGGATCTGCTCAACGATCGGGAGATGCAGGCCCTGCCCGATTCGGTAGAGAAGGGAAGATTCGACGCGCCGCTCGATGAGTATTCGTGGAAGACGACGTCGACGCCACTCGCGGACCAAGCCGGTGTCTACACGATTCACGTTACAGTGGAGTGGCCGAAGGGATCGTACACGCTGAGGTCGTACGCTTATCGAACGCCGCCGTTCGCGACCCGACGATGACCACGAATCAGTTGCGCCCGCGACCCGGGATGACGCTCATGGAGTTGGTGATCGGATTGGCGATCACCGGAATGATGGCGGCCGCCGGCGCCGGTGCGTTCGCGTCACTCATCGATCATCGGCGCGGCATCCGGGAAGCGTCGGCAACGACGGAGCGCGCGGCGGCGTTGCGCGAGATGATTCATTCGTGGCTCGTCGCGGGAACGGTGCAGATTCAGCAGGGTGGCGGTCCCCGTGGGCTGACGCGCGGGATTGTCGGTGGCGCCGGCGCGCAATCGCGGGGCGGCAACAGCATTGCGGCGGTGTCCACGGCGCAAGCGATTGGCGACGAGGTGAGCTTCACGACGACGGCGCTCAATCCATCGCTGCTCGCCGCGGTGCGGATTCGGCTCTACATCGACGGCGACAATAACACGCCGGAAAAAGGTCTCACGATCGAGTATCAGCCGAACTTGCAGATGCCGCTCGTGCGCAAAATGCTCGACTCGACGATCGACACGCTCAAGGTCGAATTCCTCGACACGCGCACCGGGCGATGGTTCCGCTCGACCGAAGCGGCGACGATCAGGCCGCGTGCCGTTCGGCTGACGCTCCTCGGCGGTGAGCACGGCATGCTGTCGCCCATTCTCAGCTTGCCGATGATCTTCACCATCGGCGCGGCGAACACGGCGCAAGGACCAGTGCGATGAAATCGCGTCGCGGATTCGCCCTGCTCGCCGCGCTGTGGCTCGTCGTCGCCATCGCTTCGGTGGCCTTGCAATTCAGTATCGAGGCGCACGAGCGGCGAACGATCGGGCTTCTCGCGTCGGAGCGCGGTATCCAGCGCGCCGCCGCGATGGGCGCGCTGGCGCTCACGCAGGCGCGGCTCGAGCAGGCGCTGCGCGTGGCGCCCAGTGGAACCAACGTGCAGCGTCTCCGCGCGTCCGACCCGTGGCTCGACGCCGACTCGAACTATTCCGGTCCGGTGCTCGTCGATAGCATGGAGGTCGACGTTCAAGCGCGCGACCTCGGCGAGAAGCTCAATATCAATTCGGTCAACGAGACCGAGCTCCAAACATTCTTCAGTTTCCTGCTTGGCGACTACTCGAAATCGACGCAACTGGCGCAGACCATCATGGATTGGCGCGACGTCGACAGCATGCCGCGTCCGAGCGGCGCCGAACGCGACGCGTACATCAAAGCGGAGATGCTGGCGCTACCGACGAACGGGCCGTTCCGCGAGATCGAGGAACTACAGAACGTCATGGGGATAACGCCCGAGATCTACGCGGTCGCGAGTCCGTACCTCACAACCCACGGTTCGGCACCGGTGAATCTCAATACGGCGCCGGTGCCGGTGCTCCGCTCGCTGCCTGGAATGACGGATGCGACGCTCAACCGCATTCTGCAAATGCGATCGCAGGGGCGGCGCATCGAAAACGTCAACGACATCTTCCCCGGCGCGCAAAACGGCCGCCGTCCGTTGCCGGGCCAGCTGGCCGGCCAGGCGGTGATCAATCAAATAAATGCGCGTGCGGGCGTCAACACGACGCAGCTCGAGCTGACGATCACGTCGCGCGTCGGACCGCAAGCGCCGCCGACCAAGCTCATTGCCGTCATCGCGAATCAAAGACCGCAAGCTGTTGTCCAATACAAACAATGGTGACACGCGCGGCGGAGCGGGGCGAGCTTGGCTCGAAGAAGATTCAAACCGGAGTCGCCATCTCGGCGACGGAGCTCTGCGCGGTCGACATCCGTCTGCGCGGTGCCAGCGATCGCGTGTGGCGCGCACCGCTCGATGCGCCCCCGTCCGAAGGGGCGAGCTGGCCGTCGCTCGCGTCGGCGCTCGCCGGGCTCGCGAATGTGCTTGGCGTGACCAGCGGAACGCTCGCGATATCGCTGATGCCGCCCCTGACCGAAGTGCGCCAGCTCGAGCTGCCCCCGCTGCGCGATGACGACCTGCAGCGACTCCTGTTGCGCAACTCGTCTCGCTACTTCGTCGGAGCACGCGGCGCGCAGATCGTGGGTGCGTCACCGGCTGGCAAACGGCAGCGCGGGACACCGACACCGATCATCGCCGCGGCGGCGTCGGCGCGAATGATGGCGATGATTCACTTGGCCGCCGAGCAGACTGGCTGGGTCGTCGACGCGGTCGCGCCCGCGGAGACGGCATGGGCAGCGGCGGCCGTCGCGCTGTGGCCGGCCGCAGCGAAACAGAATCTCTACGCGGTCATCGCACACGACGATCGAACCGATCTCCTTCAGATCGAGAGCGGCCGACTCGTTGGTCTCCGGCGCTTCCGGGCCGGCGCCGCCGACGCCGGCATGATCGCCGACGCCCTCGGACCGTCAGCTCGCGTGGGCGTCACCGGTTCGGTGCAACCTCGCCGGCAGCTCGCGCAGGCGCTCGGCGCGCTCGGCCTCACGACGAGCAACCCGAGCGGTGAATGGGCGAACGCCGCCGAGCAGGGCGACTTGCTCGCCGCGCACTTCGCGGGGAGCGACGTCGGTCCAGTGCTTCGGAGCGAAGACAGGGTCGCCGCGCAGCGTGCGCGTGCGCGGAAGACGACGATGATCACCGCCGCGGCGGCAGCCGCACTCATCGCCGCATCGGCGCTGATCGAAATCTGGGGCGTTCATCACCAACTCGATCTCGTGCGACAGCAGCGCGCGCAGCTACGTCCGGCGCTGTCGTCGACGCTCATCGGACGCACGACGGTCGAGGCGACGTATCGCCATCTCGAAACGCTCAACGCGATCGAGCGATCGACGCCGCAGTGGGCGGCCGTGATCACGACGCTCAGCAAGTCGATTCCCGGCGACGCGTATCTCACCGCGATTCGATCGCGCGGCGACTCGCTAATCGTCGACGGGCTCGCCGAGCACGCGGCGCGTGTCTTCGACTCGCTGGAGAAAGCACCGGGGTTGACCGACGTGAAGGCGGCAGCTGCTGTGAGGCGCGAGCTGCAAGACGATGGAACGGCGCTCGATCATTTCACGATCGCTGCACGCGTCGTGACGAATCCGCCGGCGCGGGCGACGACATCGCCGGCGTCGAATTCGGTGAGTCGGAGGCCGGGTCAGTGAGGTGGAGCACCATGAGCCCACGCGAGCGCCGCGCCATTGTCATCGGCGCGGGCGTCGTGCTGGCCGGCTTCGCCCTCATCTGGGGACGCATGTACCGCGACGCGCTCACGGCGTCGCGTGACGAGCTCGCGACCGAACGAGCGACGCTCGCGCGTGAACGCGTCGCGGTCGCGACCGCCCGCCACAATCCGCAGTTGCAGCACATCGCTGACTCGGCGATGCGCGCCATGCGTCCGCGACTGTTCGAGGGCAAAGACGACGTCATGGCGAGCGCCGAGCTCGCGTCGTACGTGGGCGACGTGGCGCGTCGCGCGCGCGTCTGGTTGCAAGACGCGGGAACGCGTCCCGCGACGCCCGCGGCCGAGGGGGTGCGTACGCTCCGCGTCGAAATTCGCGCCGAGTCGGACCTACAGGGTGCGTTGTTGTTCCTGCAGGGACTCGAGCGCGGCGACAAGCTCGTTCGCATCGATCGCCTCGACATTTCACACGCGGCGCGATCGGACGAGAAGGACGCTGAAGTGTTGTCGATCGCCGCGACGATCTCCGGCTTCGCGGTGAGCGACTCGCTGACGACGGCTTCGATCGCGCGCCCCACGGTCGCGTCGCTCGCGACGAACGGAGAAGTGCCGCGATGAGCCGCGCCTGGGCCGGCACGCCTGGACAGCGCGTCGCGATCGGCGCGTTCGTGGTCGCGCTGGCGCTCGTGCTCTGGACGCTCGTTGGCGCGTTGCGCACCGAGGCGCTGCCCGACGCGCCGCCCACGACGGTGGCGAGCCTCGAGACGATTACGAAGCATTCATCTCGTCCGCCGGCTGATATCACGACGGCGGTAGACAAAGATCTCTTCGCCGCGGACCGCACTGCGCCAGACGAGCCGTATCGCATGCCGGGCGAGAGTGACGGAAAGGACAAGCCAACCGTCGAGCCCATGAAGCCGATCGTGCTCGGGACGGCGGTGGCAACCGATGGACGCAGCTTCGCGACGCTTCAACTCGGTGATGCATCTCCGACGCTCGTACACGTCGGGGACAAGATCGGTGAGTGGGTCGTCAAAGCGATCGAGCGGGGCAAGATCGTGCTGGTGAGCACGTCTGGCACGCGCGCCGATCTCACCGTGCCCAAGCCAGGAACCTAGTATGTCATTCGTTCATAGAATTGTCATGATCGGTGCCGCGGCGATGTCGCTCGCGGAACCTGCGTTCGCGCAGCGCGGGGCGACCGGCCGTCCGCCGACGCGGATCCCCGCGACGCCGCCCAAGGCGCAAAAAGCCGACTCGAACAAGAAAGCCGCGGCCGGCGTTTCGCTCGACTTCCAGGACCAGGAGCTCAGGGTCGTACTCGACGCGCTCGCCGCGGCGGGCGACTTGAATGTGTCGATGACGAACATCCCGTCGCAGCGCGTCTCGCTGCACATGGGGCGACCCGTCACGCGCGAGGGGATGATCGAGTTGGTGAAGAGTGTGGCCGAGTCGAACGGCCTCAAGGTCACCGAGACGCCGACGCTGATGCAGATCGCGGGTCCGCAGCCGGCCGCCGAGACGCGACAGAGTGCCGCGCAACAATTGCTCGCACAACAGCTCGCGCAGAATCAACAACAGCAGGTGCGTCTGTTCACCTACCGTCTCAAACACGCGAGCGCCGTTCAGTTGGCGCCCGTGCTCACGAATCTGTTCTCCGGGCTCAGCGGAAACTTCGGCGGGCGCGGGACGACGATCATTCCGAACGCCAACGGCGGGTTCCAAGTCTTCACGCCGGCGACTCCAGGTGGACCGCCGGGAAACATCACGACCATTCAGACACCGTTCAGCGCGAATGTGAATCCGAACGCGGGTCGCGGTGGCAACGCTGGCCGGGGAGGTGGAGGAGGCGTCGGCAATCCGAACGCCAACGTCGTCGGGAATGCGGTCACCAACGCGGTCAGTAACGCGCTTGCGCAGGCCGCCGGTCTCTCTGGCCAGTCGGGCGACATTCGCATCATCGCCGAGGAGACGAGCAATTCCCTTCTCGTCCGCGCGACCGATGCTGACTGGGCGCTCGTGCAGCAGATCATTCAAGGCGTCGACCTTCGTCCGCTGCAAGTGCTGATCGAGGTGACGATCGCCGAAGTCCAGCGCACGCACGATCTCGACATTGGCGTGTCGGGCAGCGTGAAGCGAATCCCGAAGGGAAAGACAGCGGCCGACGTCACCGCGACGGCACCGTCGCAGGCGAGCGCGCGCGACTTCATCGTCGAGCTCACCGGTGGCCACGGCACGATCAACTACGACGTCGCGATTGCGGCATTGCAGGAGCGCGGCGATGTCCGCGTGTTGTCGCTCCCCGTGATCATCGCGCAGAACAATCGCCAGGCGGTGTTGAACGTCGGGTCGTCGCGGCCATTCGTTCAGGTGTCGCAGACCGTGCCGAACGATCCGACTGGGCGCGTGCAGACCGTGCAATACATCGACGTCGCCACCACGCTCACGATCACGCCGACGATCAATCCCGACGGCTACGTCAACCTGCAAGTGTCGCAGACCGACAACAGCGCAACGAACGAAGTACAGTTTGACGCGCCCGTCATCAACAAGCGCGAAGCGACGACCCAGATTTTCATCCGCGACGGACAAACGACGGTCATCGGTGGCCTCGCCGACAACACGCGCAGTCATGACGTGAGCGGCATTCCGTTCCTGAGTCGCATCCCGCTCGTCGGCCCATTCCTGTTCGGCCGTGTCACTCAGAACGAGACGACCAACGAGCTGTTTCTCTTTCTGACGCCGCACATCATCTCGAGTGACACCGATATCGACAAGCTCCGCGATGCCTTGAAGGACGGCAGCGATCTGCTCAAACAACTCGAGGTTGGGCCGCGCATCATTCCGCGCGCGGACACACTGCCGCTTCCAACCAGACCGGACACGGTCAAGAAACCAGATTCGCTGACGACGCTTCGCCGCCGTCCGCCCGAGCCGCGATGACGCTGACCGATCGCCCCGAGACCGAACACTCCGCGACGGAGCTGCTCGAGGTCGAGCGGCTCACGACCGCCCTCTCGGCCGACTGGCTCGAGCAGTATGGCGTGTTGCCGTTGCGGCTCGACGGCAGCACGCTCGTGGTGGGGACGTGGCTGGACCGCGTCGAGCCCCTGGCGCTCGACGATCTGCGACTGCTGTTCGGTGCGCGCATCGCGATCGAGCGATTCAGTGAGCACGATCTGCGCACCGCCATCCGCCGCACGTACGCACCGGAGGCTGGAACGGCAGAAGGTCTGATTGCCGGGCTCACGAGCGAGGCGCGCGTCGTCGACGTCGACGAGATTCCGCTCGACGACTTGCTGCACCTGGCGAACGAAGCGCCCGTGGTGCGGCTGGTCAATCTGCTGTTGATCGAGGCGTTGGACGCGCGCGCGTCGGACGTGCACCTGGAGTCGTATCAGGATGGCCTGCACGTCCGCTATCGCGTCGACGGCGTGTTGCAGAACGCACCATCGCCACCGTTGCATCTCACGGCGGCGATCATCAGCCGGCTGAAGATCATGGCCGAGCTGGACATTGCGGAGCGACGGCTGCCGCAGGATGGGCGGATTCGCCTGCGGCTGCAGAATCGCCAGGTCGACGTGCGCGTGTCGACCGTGCCGACCCTGCGCGGCGAGAGTGTGGTGCTGCGTCTGCTCGACAAGGAGCGCGGCCGCATCTCGCTCCCCGAGCTCGGCATGGCGCCCGACACGCTCGAGCTGTTCACGGAAGTCGTATCACGGCCCCACGGCATCGTGTTGGTCACCGGTCCCACCGGATCCGGCAAGACGACGACGCTCTACGCCGCGGTCGAGATGATCCGCACCGGCCGTGAGAAAATCCTCACGGTCGAAGATCCGGTCGAGTACGAATTACCTGGCGTGCCGCAGGTGCCGGTGAACGAGAAAGTCGGCATGACCTTCGCCGGTGCGCTGCGCGCGCTGTTGCGTCAGGATCCGGACATCATTCTCGTCGGCGAGATTCGCGACGCCGACACGGCGCAGATCGCGACGCAAGCCGCGCTCACCGGGCATCTCGTGTTGTCGACACTGCACACGAACGACGCGCCGACCGCGCTCACGCGTCTGCTCGATCTCGAGGTGGCGGCGTACTTGGTGGCGAGCACGGTCGACGCGGTCTTGGCGCAACGCCTCGTGCGCGTCATTTGCAAGAATTGCAAGATGGAGACACGGCCTGACAAAGCGGCGGCCCGCCGCATCGACATCGAGGCGGCAGGATTGACGCGCGTCTGGAAGGGCGCCGGCTGCGACGAGTGTCGAGGCACGGGATTTCGCGGACGAACGGGCATCTATGAGCTCGTGGTGATGGACAACGAGCTGCGCATCGAAGTGCAGCAACGTCGCGGCTCCGAGGAGCTTCGCACGATGGCGATCGCGAAGGGCATGCGCACGTTGCTCGACGACGGCCTTCGTGCGGCGCGGGCCGGCATCACGACGCTCGACGAGGTGTTGCGCGTCGCGCGAGCTTGATGACGCAACGCGTTTTCCGCGTTCCGGCGCGAGTCTTCGTTCGGCTTGGTGTGTACTTCGCGTTGTGCTGGGGAATCATCGCGCTGCTCGTGTACGGCACGTTTCCGCTCGCGCTCGCGGCGACGCTGGCGTTCGCGATCTACACGACGGTCCCCCTGTTTGTCTTCTTGCGCGCAGGCGGTTGGGCGTTCTATCCGACGGCGGCGTATCGCCTGTTCGTGATTCGTCCATTGCTGTACGCGCAGACCGCACTGCCACTCGTCGCCGGATCGGGCGTGGTCGGGCTCATCATCGGCGGGACGATCGCACATCCGGTCAGCGTCGGGCGTTGGTTCGCCCTCGTTGTCGCCGCGGCGTTGGGGCTCCTGTTCATCGCGGGCTACCTCGGCTCGCGACGACTCGTCGTTCACGAGCTCGAGGCATCGCTGCCCAATCTGCCCGACGCATTCGCCGGCACAACGATCGTGCAGATCTCCGACCTGCATGTCGGACCGCACACGTCGCGCCGCTACCTGCGACGAGTCGTCGCCGCGATTGAATCGCTCCGGCCGGACCTCATCGCGGTCACCGGTGATCAAATCGACGATCGTCCCGAGGACGTCGCGCATTACGCGGCCGCTTTCGCCGAGCTTCGCGCGCCACTCGGCGTGTTCGTCATCGTCGGGAATCATGACGTCTACGCTGGGTGGGACGACGTCGAGCGCGAGTTGCGGGCTCGCGTGCCTTCGGCCTTGCTCTTGAACGACGCGGTGCCGCTGCGTCGCGGGGGCGCGGTGATCTATCTCGCGGGAACCGGGGACCCAGCTGGGACCCAGACGCACTCGCGTCGTGCTGCTCCCGACGTCGAGCGAACGCTGGCGGACGTGCCGCGCGGCGCAGCGGTGATTGCGCTCGCGCACAACCCAGGACTGTGGCCGGCGCTGGTCGATCGCAACGTGGCGCTCACGTTGAGCGGACACACGCACTGGGGACAATTCTCATTCCCGCGCTGGGACTGGTGCTTGGCGTCGCCGTTTCTCGAGCTCTCGATGGGCACGTATCAACGCGGCGACTCGCTGCTCTACATCTCACCAGGCGCGGGATACTGGGGACTTCCATTCCGTATCGGCGCGCCGGCCGAAGTAACACATGTGACCCTGCGCCGCGGACCCGCCGCGATGCGCGATCTCGGACGTCACGCGATCAGCGCCACCGCAAACTCCCGCTCAAGCAACCTTGGCGCGCGCCGTCACGATGGACTGTCGTAGCCGCTCGGCCGACATCCGACCGTACCCAAAGTAGATCGCGAGGCCCACCGCGAGCCAAACGATCAGTCGAATCCAGGTCGTTCCGGGCAGACCGGCCATTTGTGCCAGACAAATGAGCGCGCCGAGGATCGGCACCCAGGGCATTCCCGGCGTCTTGAACGGGCGCGCGAGGTTCGGGTTGGTGCGACGCAGCACGAGGATCCCGACCGACACCATTACGAACGCCAGCAACGTTCCCATCGACGTGAGCTGGGTGAGCGTTGCGATCGGAAAGAGTCCCGCCACGAGCGCGACGACGGCTCCGGTCAGAGCGGTCGTGATGTACGGCGTCTTGAACGTGGGATGTACCTTGCTGAACAGCGGGGGCAGCAGTCCATCACGACTCATCGAATAGAAGATGCGAGGTTGACCTAGCAGCATCACGAGCATCGTGCTCGACAAGCCCGCGATCGCGCCGAGCTTGATGATCGGGCGAAGCCAGGTGAGTCCCGTCGAGTCGACGCCGAGGGCGATCGGGGCCGGGACGTTGAGCTTGGAGTAGTGCACGATGCCGGTGAGCACGAGCGCGACCGCGATGTAGAGGATCGTGCACACGACGAGCGACATGAGAATGCCGCGCGGCATGTCGCGCTGCGGATTGCGCGCTTCCTGCGCCGCGGTCGAGACGGCGTCGAATCCAATGAAAGCAAAGAAGATCACGCCGGCGCCGCGCAGCACACCGCTCCAACCGAACTCGCCGAACTTCCCCGTGTTCGGCGGCACGAAGGGATGCCAATTCGCCGTGTTGATGTACTTGATGCCGAAGGCGATGAAGAGAAGCAGCACCGCGACCTTCACGACGACGATCACGGTGTTGAATCCCGCCGACTCACGAATCCCGATGATGAGAATTGCGGACACCAGCAGCACGATCACCGCGGCGGGAAGATTGAACATGCCGCGAACGGTGCTGCCATCCGCCAGCGCGATGAGCGACCCGGGTGGTCCAGCGAGTGTCGCTGGAAACTGAATCCCCATGTCCTGCAAAATGCTGATGAAGTTTCCCGCCCATCCGACGGCGATCGTCGACGCGCCAAGCGCGTACTCGAGGATCAAGTCCCAGCCAATGATCCAGGCGAACAACTCACCGAGCGTGGCGTACGAGTACGTGTAGGCGCTTCCGGCGACGGGAATCATGCTCGCGAATTCGGCGTAACAGAGACCTGCGAACGCGCAGCCGATCGCGGCAAAGATCATCGACAGCACGAGCGCCGGACCGGCGAACTGCGCGGCGGCCGTTCCGGTGATGACGAAGATCCCCGCACCGATGATCGCACCCACGCCCAACGTGGTCAGACTGAACGGACCGAGCGTCCGCCGCAGCGTGCTCGTGTTCGCCTCGGCGGTCAGCTCGTCGATCGACTTCCGGGTCATGAGATTCATCGGTACTCCGGTTAACTGTCGTCCTATGCGAACCTCTCTGTCATCCTGGGCGAAGCGAAGGATCTGCTGTTCGAGACGGGGTGACGAGCAGCAGATCCTTCGTCGCTGCGCGCCTCAGGATGACACCGAACGAGCTGCACGCCTCAGGATGACAGGGTGGACCGATCGCCGTGTGCTGTCCCGGTGCGCACCGTGTCAGAACCGTGTCAGAATGCGAGGCTCTCCGCCCTGACAACCATTGCACGGCACGCACACACGACCGCAGATTCGCTCGATGGCCTCGTCCTTCCGCCCCGGCGCCCGACCGCGATCGCACGCGATGCTGCTCGCAACGTTGCTCGTGTGCACGCTCATCCTCGCGACCCTGCTCGCCTACGTCGCCCACGACGCCGCGCGCTCACATCGTGCGACGGCCGAGCGCGCGTTGCACGACTACGCCGCTGTCGCGGCGTGGGAGCTCGTCGCCGGCGTGAACGACCAGATGCAATCGACGCTCGGCGCCGCGTTGGCACCGATGACGCGCGTGCGCGCCACCACGCCGTACGAGCTTCTTCCGGCGCCGAGCGCCCTGGCGACGAGCGCTGACAGCGTGCTGCGCTGCGCCGCACCCGCCGCCGACTCGTCGCGCTTCTATTTTCGCATTGATTTCCGCGACGGCTCGCTCGTCACGTACGGCGCGCAACCTGCTCCGGCGGTGCGGCGATGGTTGCTCGACACCATCGTCAGTCACGGTCGGGGTGTCTATCAGCCCGACTGGAGCTACGCGATCGTCCTCGGCGCGCCGAGTCGTGCGACGCCGACGGCGATCGCCTACGCGGTGAAGTACGCCGAGCATCGCGCGCCAATTGCCGCGTACGGATTCAGCACCTGCGCCGACGTGATCGGCGCGCCGACGTTTCGCGGCGTCCTGTCACGTCGCGCGCTGATTCCGGCGGCCGTCAGCAGTGGAGCGAGCAACGATTCGATTGTCGCGATCATGGTGCGCGACCCCGCCGGTCAGACGGTGTTCCAATCTGGTAGCGTTCAGGCATCACCGTACTCCGCTGAGGCTCGGCTCGATCAGGCGGGATCGCTGACTGTGCGCGCGACGATTCGCCCACACGCGGTCGAGTTGCTCGCGCTCGGTGCGCTGCCCGAGTCGCGCGTTCCGATCTTGGTCGGGCTCCTTACGCTGACGGCGGCGATGGTCGTTGTCACGGTCATGCAGCTCCGTCGCGAGCACGAGCTGTCGCGACTCCGCTCGGATTTCATCTCGAGCGTCTCGCACGAGTTGCGCACGCCGTTGTCGCAGATCTTGCTGTTCGCGGAAACGCTGAATCTCGGACGTGTACGCACGGAGGAGGAGCGCCACACGGCGACCGACGTCATCGTGCAGGAAGGTCGGCGCCTGATGCACCTGGTCGAGAACATCCTGCACTTCTCGCGGGCCGAACGACAAATGACACGGCTGGGCCCTGAGCCGCTCGATCTGAATCACGCGGTGCAGGTAATCATCGACGACTGGCTGCCGCTCGCGAGCGCGAGCGACGTTCATCTGCGGACACAGTTCACGCCCGACGTCCACGCCGTCGCCGATCCGAGCGCGCTGCGGCAGATGGTGCTCAACCTGCTCGACAACGCGCTCAAGTATGGACCGCCGTCACAGACCGTGACGATTGGAACGAGCGTCACTGGCGACCGCGTGCGTCTTTGGGTCGACGATCAGGGCGAAGGGATTCCGTCTCGCGAGCGCGAACGTGTATGGAGCTCATTCTATCGGCTCGACCGGCATGCGAATTCGTCAGTCGCCGGGAGTGGCATCGGACTCTACGTGGTGCGAGAGCTTGCGCGCCTGCATGGCGGTGACGCGTGGGTCGACGATGCGCCGGGCGGTGGTGCGCGCATCGTGATCGAGCTGCCCGCGGCCGCGCGCGCATCCGGATTCACCGACGAGCATCCGAGCGCGCCGGGGATTCACACGGTCGAGAAAACGTTGGGATCAGGCGTGTGACGCGGATTCTCGTCATCGAGGACAATCGCAACCTCGCCACCGGCCTGCGGAACAACCTCGAGATCGAGGGCTACGAAGTCAGCGTCGCCGGCGACGGCACGAGCGGCCTCGCGATCGCGCGCTCGACGATGCCCGACTTGATCATTCTCGATCTCATGTTGCCGGGCATGGACGGCTATCGCGTGCTGCGAACGTTGCGCGACGACGGCATCGACACGCCGGTGCTCATCTTGAGCGCGCGCGGCGAAGAGACCGACAAGGTCCTCGGCTTCCACCTCGGCGCCGATGATTATGTAGCGAAACCGTTCGGTCTGCTCGAACTCCTGGCACGCGTGGACGCGCTGCTCCGCCGCGCGGCGAGCGCGGGCACGAAACACAAGCTCGCGGCGCCGGTCACGTTCGGCGAGATCCAGGTCGATCCGGGCACGCATATGGTGCGTCGCGGCGGCGAGGCGGTGACGTTGCGACCAAAGGAGTACGACCTACTGATCGCCCTGCTACAGCGACGTGGACAGGTCGCATCGCGCGCTGAGCTGCTCGAGGAGGTCTGGGGCTACTCCGGCGAGGTCTACAGCCGAACCGTCGACACCCACGTGGCCGAGCTGCGGCGAAAGCTCGAGGAGAACGCGGCCGAGCCGCGGCACATCATCACGGTTCGGAAGACCGGGTACAGAATTCAGTCATGATCCGACGCTGGGCCGGCAATAGGTGTATGCTTCGTCATTCGGAGACGGTGCGGCGGCCGTTTTCCTCTCGCCATCCACGCATACGGATGACTGCGAATCCCCCCGCGATCGACCACGCTGGGGGACCATGTGCTTTTCAGCCACGGGGAGCTTCGCCCTTTCAGGAATTCTGATTGGCATTGGGGCGGCTTCGGTCGTACGGAGCGCGTCACCATCGCATCGAATGCTAGCCGCCGCGCCGATCTTATTCGGTGCGCAACAGGCGGCGGAAGGAGTTGTTTGGCTGACGGTCGGCGCTCCATCGGATGCCATGGTGCAACGGCTCGCCGTCGACGTGTTTCTCGGATTCGCGCTGGTGGTCTGGCCGCTCTGGGTGCCGCTGTCGCTCCAACGACTAGAGCGCGATGCCGGACGGCGGCGAATCCTCACCGGTCTCTGTTGGTTCGCCGGTATCGTCTCCGCGTCGGCGGCCGTTTTGCTGTCGCGCTGGCAATCGTTCGCCCAGGTGGCCGGCCACAGCCTTCGCTACGACTATCCGGGGACGAGTAACGCCGCGCTGCATCTGCTGCTCGTACTCGCGTACATCGTGTCGACGGTCCTTCCGTTCTTCGTCTCGACGTCGAAGCTCGCGCGAACGCTCGGGCTTACACTCGTCCTGTCGGTCGTGGCGGCGGCGCTGATTCGACGCGAGGCACTGACGTCGGTGTGGTGCTTCTTCGCGGCAATCCTGAGCGGTGTGATCTTCTTGGCCGTCAATCGGGTTCAGGAGCCCATCGCTGCACCAGCGTAGTCGTTACGCACACGACGCGTCGGATTCGAGAATCCGATCGACTGTGTCGGGGAGCGTCTCTCCGATGAACCACGCGTCGGGTGCCGCGACGGCGGCAACCTCTGGGTCGGCCGCCCAGCCGGTGCGGACGAGACATCCACGCGCGCCAAGGCTGGTCGCGGCGCGAACGTCGTCTGGAGAATCGCCGACCACGAACGACCGCGACGGATCGATGTGATGATCGCGAGCAGCTAGCTCGTAGAGGAGCGCGTTGGGTTTCTTGCACGCGCACGGCTCGGCGTAGCGATGCGGGCAAACGTAGGGCCCGACGAGCGTCGCGCCGGACGCATTCCATTTCTCCGAAAACTCGCGAAACCATTCGATGAGCTCGTCCATCGAGAACAAGCCTTTCGCGATTCGGCTTTGCACGGTGACAACAGGACAGACATAGCCGGCGTCGGTCAACCGCGCGACGGCGATCGCCGCTCCGGGAATGGCTGTAAGATCGCTCAATCGCTCCTGCTTGAGCGGCAGCACGAGCGTTCCATTGAGGTCGAGGAAGACGGCTCGGCGTTGCATCGTCTTGCTTACGCGTTACGCGATCAGGCGCCGCACAAGCGTCTCGAGTCGCGCGGCGACTTCCGTGACGGTCAGGCTGGTCGTGTCAATCACGTCGAGATGCAGCGCGTCGGCCTGACCTCGAAGATACGCCGCCCAATTGTTCATGCGTTCGCTCGCGAGCTCCGGTTGCCGTCGCGCACCAGTGAGCCGCATCGTTCGGACGTCAGGAGAGCAGTCGAGCAACACGACATGCACCGATCGTCGCGGGGCGCTGGCGGCCGCGTCGAAGACGAAGCTCGGTCGGGTCTGGCCGTCGAGAACTGCCACCCTGACGTCCTCGGGCAAGGCGCTCAACCGGGAGAGCCACTCAGCGGTTGCGAACGCTTGCCATTGCTCGCCGCCGCCGAAGTCGCGTTCCATGACCTCGATACTCGGGATGCCGATTGAATCGAAGAAGAAGCAGCGAGTCCCAGGAACGTGGCGGGCGTTCAGGGCTTCGACTGCGGTCGTCTTCCCTGCGCCTGAGGCGCCAGTCACCACGAGAATGTGGTAATTGGCCATCACGCCGCCGTGTTCGACTTCAATCGACGCGCGTGGGAACTCCATGGCGCTTGAGAATCGCAAGCCCATCGGCGGTCATGACGGCCGTGCGACCGAACGGTTACGAGGTTGATGAAGGCTGACCGGCATCGCATACGGATTTGTCCGCATTTTCGGTGCTCATCGACAATGAGAACGGCGCGAACGTCATCATCTCGATAACCAGTGGACACGAAGAGCCCGTACGGCGCCGGTCACTTCTCCTGAGCGCCGAGAACGTGCCAGCAATGCGCCCACGCCTCGAGTCCTTCGTGCAGTCGATTGATTCGAAAGAACTCATTGGGCGCGTGAAAATCCTCATCGGCGGTCGAGAAGGAAAAGAACACGGTGTGCAATCCCATGTGGCGCTCGAACAACTCCGAGATCGGCACCGTGCCGCCCATGCGAACCCGCAGCGGCTTTACCCCGTAGATCGCGTTCAGCGCGGCGTCGGCGGCGCGAAGGCCGAAGTGCTCCGCCGGAATACCATATGCGCGCGCGCCGTGATCGCCGGGAGAAATCTTCAGTCGCACGCCGGGTGGCACGTGAGCCTCGAGATGCCGAGCGACCAACCCGACGACATCGTCGGGATCCTGATCGGGCACGAGACGACACGTGATCTTCGCGTGCGCCTCGGCCGGAATCACGGTCTTGCTTCCCGGCCCCTCGTACCCGCCCCACATGCCGTTCACCTCGAGCGTGGGCCGCGTCCATTGGCGCTCGAGCGTCGTGTATCCTGGCTCGCCGAACGTCGACGGCGCGCCCACCTGCGCGACATACGCCTGCTCGTCGAACGGCAACGCCGCGATCGCCGCACGCTCGGCCCCGTCAAGCTCGCGCACAGCGTCGTAGAATCCCGCGACGGCGACGCGTCCATTCGGCTCGTGCAGTGTCGCGATCAGCCGCGCCATCGCGTGCAACGGGTTAGCAACTGCGCCGCCGTGACGCCCGGAGTGCAAATCTTTCGATGCGCCGGTCAGCGTCACCTCCAATCCGGCGAGCCCGCGACTGGCGACGTTGAGCGATGGCTCGTCGACGCGCCACATCGCGCCGTCGGCTGACAGAACAAAATCCGCGGCGAGCAGCGCGTTGTTCTGCTGGATAAATGCATCGAGGCTCGGGCTTCCAATCTCCTCCTCGCCCTCGAACATGCACTTGACGTTCACCGGCAACGCGCCCGTCGCCGCAAAGAACGCCTGCGCAACTTTGATGGGAATGAGCATCGGACCCTTGTCGTCGGACACGCCGCGGGCGTACAGACGGCCATCGCGAATCGTCGGCACGAAGGGCGGGCTCTGCCACTTCTCTAATGGATCGGGTGGCTGCACGTCGTAGTGTCCATAAACGAGCACGGTCGGCTTGCCCGCCGCCCCCAGCCACTCGCCGTAGACGACCGGATTCCCGTGAGTCGCGATCGTCCGCACCGCGAACGGTCCCGCGAACGAGAGCACGCGCGCCACCCACTCCGCGGCGGCGGTCACGTCACCCGCGTGCGATGGGTCGGTGCTCACGCTTGGAATGGCCGCGAACTCGACCAACTCCGCGAGAATGCGTTCGTGGTTTGCCTCGAGGCGTGTTAAAACCTCATCGAGACCACCGACGCCCGGATTCGACATCACCTGCCACCGTCGATCGAGATCACCTGACCCGTGATCCAGTTTGCATAGTCCGACGCGAAGAAGAGGACGCCGAACGCGATGTCGTCGGGGGTTCCCAGTCGCTTGAGCGCGATGCGATCGACCAACGCTCGCTGTCCCTCTTCACCATACGACTCCCATTGACGCTCGGTCGCCGCGTTGGAGCGGACGAAGCCCGGCGCGATATTGTTCACCGTGATGCCCCACGGCCCGAGCTCGTGCGCGAGTTGTCGCGTCAATCCGATCTGCGCGGCCTTGGCTGATGCGTATGCCTGAATCCCGGTGAGGCTGACTCCGAGTCCGGCGCCGCTCGAGATATTGACGATGCGGCCACTTCGCGCCGCCTTCATTCCCGGTGCGACGGCCTGTGAAAACAAGAACGCGCCGGTGACGTTGACATCGAAGATGTTCTGCCAGTCAGGCTGCGACACCTCCTCGAGTGGCCGGCCCACCTGTCCAAGGACGCCGCCAGCGTTGTTCACGAGGACATCGATTCGCCCCGTCGTCGCCGACGCCGCGGCGACGAACGCGTCCACCGCGGGCTTGTCGGCCACGTCAACCACGCGCGCGACGCACGTTCCACCCGCATCGACGCAGAACCGTTGCGTCTCGACGACCTCGTCTTCGATCACATCGCACGCCCACACTCGCGCGCCGCGCTGCGCGAACGCCAGGCTGATCGCGCGGCCAAATCCGTGTGCCGCGCCGGTGACGATGACCGTCTTGCCGCTAAACGCGATGTCCATGCGTTGCCGTCGCGGGGCCGGCTGCCGCCAGTACATCGAGCGCGTCGAGCGACTGCGCGCGGACTCCACTCTCGATATCGTGAATCAACTCGACCAGCCGCTCGGTGAGCGGCGTCGGCACACCGGCCTCGCGCCCGAGCGACACGACGATCCCGAGTTGCGCATCGACCTCGGTGCGCCGCTTGCGCACGGCGAGATCACGCCAGATTCCGCTGTGGGTCTTCGCCGAGCGACGGTTGAAGGCGACGAGATCGTCGAGCGAGCGCGCGGCAGCGTCGTGGCCCGCGGTTGGCAGATACGCGCCTGGATCGAATCCGTCAAATCCTTCGGGTGCGACACCGCGCGCGCCGGCAACGGCGAGAATCTCCCGCGCCAACGCGATATAGAGGTCGCGGTAAACCGGCATCGCCAGCGCGTCGGCGATCGATTCATTCGTGAGCGCCGTCGCGAACAGCATCGCGCCGTATGCCTCTTTGCCCCAGAGATATCCCCAAATGTTCGACGTCGTGATCGCCCGGGCATCAAAGTCGAGCCATGCATCGCGGATCTCGTTGACCCGCTGCGTCACGCGTCCGTCGATCTCGCCAATGACGACGGCGCCACGTCCGCCGTAGTGAATGACACCCGGCTCCATGTAGTCCGCGCCGAAGTTCACGAACGCCCCGATGGTTCGCTCGGCGCCGACGACTGCCGCGATCGCCAGCTCGTTCAGCCCGTTCTGCGCCGAGATTACGCAGCCGTCGGCGCTCAGATGCGGACGCAGCGCGTGCGCCGCCAATTCCGTGTGATGCGCCTTTGTCGCGAGCATGATCGTATTCCACTCGCCCGTCACGTCGTTCGGCGTGAACGCGGAAACCTCTGCAACGAACTCGGCGATCGGACCGGTGATGCGAATTCCTGCCCGATTGATCGCGGCCACATGCTCCGCGACGGCGTCGACGAGCGTCACGTCATGGCCCGCACGCGTGAGATGCGCGCCCATCGTTCCGCCGATCGCGCCGGCGCCCCAGATCAGAAATCTCATATTGGTGCGCTCACGCCTCGCCCCATGATCCCGTGAGCAAGGCGCGCGTTTCTTCGACAGCCGCGTCCCAAATGGCGAGCATGTCGGCGTCGGAGCGCTGATACTTGCCGCCGTAGTTACCGTCTCCGAGGTATTTGCGCAGCGCGACAGGGTCGAGCAGGCGGACCTTGGCGAGATCGACCATCGCCCGTTGCGTCGCCGGCATCTCCACGCCGGACTCGGGCAGTCGCGTCCAGGGAAAATTCTCCATCCACGAGCCATGCGACGCGACCGGATCGATCGCCTGCACCTTGGCCCACGTCTGCGGCGCGTTCCACCAATTGTGGAACATGACGCGACACCTCGCGTGATCGGCGGCCCATTCTTGCGCGAACTGTTGCACCGCGCCGTTCCCACCGTGACCGTTAACGATCAGGATGCGACGAAAGCCGCTGTGCGCCATGCTGTCGAGGATGTCGCGCACGACGTTCAGGTGGGTCTCGAGCCGGAGAGAGATCGTTCCGGGAAATTCTCTGAAGTAGGGCGTGACACCATACGCCACTACCGGAAACACCGGAATGCCGAGCGGCTCAGCGGCCTCGGCGGCGACGCGTTCCGGAAGGATGCAGTCGACGGTGAGTCGCAGGTAGCTGTGCTGTTCAGTGCTGCCGAGCGGCAGCACGGCGCGGTCGTCGCGCTTCAAGTATGCTTCGACCTGCATCCAGTTCATGTCGGCGACGCGCACCTGAAGCCTCGGTTCCGAGTTGTGCTGCGGTTGCGACGGCTCACGCTCGCCGCAGCAGCAGCCAGCAATCACTTGTGGTAGGTCATACAATAGAAGCGGTCACGAACACCAACTCAACCACCCTATCATTTTCGTCTCACGGACATGGATCGCGCGTTTGGTCTCGACATTCCCGTCTTGCTCGAGGAGGCATGTCGCCCAGAGCGAACGGCACTGATCATCTACGACATGCAGGTCGGCATCGTTCGGCAAATCCCCGCCGAGCAGAATGCGGTGGCCAACGTGAGAGAGGTGCTCGATGCTGCGCGGGCGGGCGGCTTTCGCGTCTTCTTCACGCGGCACATGTCGCTGCCCAACGAGGTCGCGGGCGCGAGCCAGCTTCGCACGGCTATGGCATGGCAGCGCGTCGATCAAGCCGAGAAGACCAAGCCGGCGTTTCCGCGCGACTCGCCGCAATTTCAGATCGTTCCCGAGCTCGCGCCGCGTCCAACGGAGGCGGTGTTCGATAAGATCACCATGTCGGCCTTCGCAGGCACGCCGCTCGACCTCGCGCTTCGCGATTGTCGCCTCGACTCGTTCGTGATCGTCGGCATTGCGCTGGAGATTGGCATCGAGCCGACCGTGCGTCACGCCCTCGACCTCGGCTATCTCCCGATCCTCGCCGTCGACGCGTGCGGCTGGCGCGACGCCGCGGCCGTCGCGCGGACACGCGCGCAACTCGACTTCATTGGCGGCACCATCCTGACCGATCGCGCGACCGTCATCGAGCGATTTCGTTCGACGAAGTGAATCGGCGCGTCGCCTTCGGAATTAGTCAAGCGCCATCGGAGCTCACGGCTTCCGTTTCACGAACTTCACGTGTCGCACTCTCCCGTTCGTCACGTCGAAGCCGCTGACTTGCCCGCGCGTTCGGCTGAACTGAATGGTGTTGCCGCCGCCAAGGAACGTATCAGCAAACACTAATCGCGCGATGACGGGGTTCGACGTGCCGGTCCGGAGCGAGATTGTCGAATCGCCGGCCGTCACCCGATAGACCGCGCCGGCGAGCTCGTCGCTCACGTACTCCCCAGCGTACGAGGCGAGTAATTGCGGCGTAGCGACCACCGGGGCGCGTCGCTCGAAGCGGAGCGGACGACCTCCGGCGGGCGCCAGGTCAAACGTCGACGCCGTCGAATCCTTGAATACCGCCTCGCCCGTCTGGCCGCTGATACGCATGCGATCCTCGGACAACGGAATCAGCGAGACGTTGCCTTGTCGACCGACCATCAACTTTCCGTCACGCACCACCAGCTCGGCCACCTGCATTGTCCTCGGCGCGATGTAGACACCAGCGCGTCGTTGCAAGCGATCGGCAGATAGCGGGACACCCTGCGGCGTCACCTCGGTCTGCACTGTAGCCAATGCGCCGGCCAAGTATGCGTCGGCGACGCGACGTCCGAGGAGCCCGGGGTTGGCACTCGCGGCATTGCACAGCACGACGGTCGCCAGTCCCAATTCCGGGTACCGGGCCACGTCGGTTCGATATCCCGCGTCGGCGCCACCATGGCCGACGACGCGCGCGCCGCGATACCGATCGATCGACAAGCCGAAGCCATAGTTCGACGTGTCGCCGCCGGTGAGCGGCGTCGGCGTCTCCATGCGCGCGATCAATGCGCGATCACCAACGATCGGGTTGTCGAGATTCGCTTCCCATTTGAGCAAATCACCGACGGTCGTGAACAGACTCGTCGCGCCGTACGTGTCGTAATTCGGAATGCTGACGCGCCAACCGCCGGCGCGTGGCGCGTAGGCGGAGGTCCGTCCCGGGACGAGCATCGTGTAGTCGTCGTGAAAGTGCGTGCTCGTCATGCCGAGCGGTTTGAAGATCCGTTCGTCGGCGAATTCGCGCAGCGATTTTCCACTCACCCGCTTGACGATGACGCCGAGTAGCGTGAAACCGGTGTTGCTATACACGTACTCGGCGCCGGGCGTGAAGTTGAGCGCCGTCTGCCGCGGGACGATGTCCATGACGTCTGCCTCGGTGATGCGATCCTCCTCGAAGCGACCACGCGCCAACGACAACAGCTCCCACTGATCGCGAAGTCCGCTCGTATGCGTCAGCAAATGCCGGATCGTGATCGGCGTGCCATAGTCGCGGATCTCGGGGAGATACTTTCGAATATCGTCGTCGACCGACAGCTTGGCGTCGCGAACGAGCAGCATGATCGCCATCGCGGTGAACTGCTTCGAGACGGACGCAACGTGGAAGATCGACGCCGGCGTGATCGGTGTGCCCGTCTCGAGATTCGCCATCCCGTACCCGCGTTCGTAGACCGGGCGTCCATTGCGACTCACGCCGAGCGCGCAGCCGGGCGAGTCCGTCGTCCGCCACGCATCGAACAGCTTGTCGACGACGCGCGTGGTGGTGTCGGTCGGTGCGGCGGTTTGCGCGCGCGCCGTGTTCGCCAACGCGCACGCGGAAAGCGCGACGAAGGCAGCCTGGATGAATCGAGAGGGTCGCATCTGGCAAGTCTTCAGACTATCCCGCCCGAGCGCAAGATCTCCTATTCGGGAGACGCGTTCAGCCTCGAATCAGGCGCGCGCGGACGACCGAACGAGGCGCAACGCCCAGAAGCACAGGCCGGCTGAGAGCAGGGTGAGAAGCACGAAGAAGGGATCCCTCGCGAGCGATCGGGATTCGGAGATCACCCGCCAGATGTGCGAGATGGTGATCAGCCCGAAGAGCGTGCCGGTGGTCCAGAGATAGGCTTTCATATTGGGACCGTGTGGTGAAGGAATAGGTGGCCGACATGGCGTGTCTCACGGTTGCTCGGGATCCGCTTCTGGCGCGGCGGGAGAAGGTTCGACTGGTCTGCTCGACTCGGCACGCCAGCGCTGGTACCGCTGAAGCGCCGCGATCGCGCCGATCGGGATGCCGAAGGAGATAATCCATGGCGCCACCGGGGCGGCTCGCGTAAATGAGGCGGCGCCGAGCTGCAACAGGTACGGGTTGGACACCGCGACGCCCGTGGTCCAGTTGAGGCTGAATGCGCCGATCCCGATCAGCGATGCGAGCACCCAGCGCCATCGCTTCGGCATCGTTCGCCGGGCCGCGAGAAACAGCGCTGTGCCAAGTGAGAACATGAGACAGAGAATGCTCATGACCAACCACGCGTAGTGACGCATTGATTTGCCGCGCAACGTGAACCGTACTTCATCCTCGAGCGGCCGAGCCAGCGCGCGCGTCGATACCCCTTCGACGAACCACGTGTTCGCCGAGTCGACGGTCGCGACGTTGGCCACCGACCAACCGCTCGCCGAGTGAAGCTCGTACGAGAGGTTGACGTGCCGTGTCCCGTTGATCGAATTCACCGCGGCTCCGATGACCCTCGAGGAATCGAACCGCTGACCTTTGAGGACCGCGGCGATCTTGGCGATCTCTCGCCGCGCATTCGGTCCGGAAAGTCGTGGAACGAGTCGCGCCGCCGCCGAATCCGGCTGATCGCGGGTCAGGAGCGCCAGGTAGGCGCGCGCGCGAACGTCGGCATCCTTCGGCGTGAAGCGACGAATGGCCTCCTCACCGCTGCACGACGATAGCAGCAGCGCAACTGACGCAACGAGAGGAAGCCGAACGACGGTCATCGGTTTCCAGCTATCCGACGACGGCCGGTCGTCGCGTTCCATATCGAGTTGCTTGCTCGAAGGCGTGCGCCAGTTGGAGCACGCTCCACTCTCCGCGCGCGCGCCCAACGATTTGGATTCCCACCGGCAGGCCGCTAGTCGTAAAGCCCGCGGGCACCGAGATCGCGGGGTTCGACATGAACGTCACGTACCAACACGACCGCATCCAGTCGATGTAAGTCGGCATTGGCGTTCCGGCGATCTCTCGTGGGTACGGGACGTTCACGTCGAACGGCGCAACCTGCGTGACCGGCAGAATGAAGTATTCCACGCGTTGAAAGAGCGTCGCCGCCTGGTCGAACATCAGTGCCTGTCGTTCACTCGCCTTCGCCACGTCGGCCGCATTCTGACGTTCCGCCTCGGCGATCTCCCACTTGATCGTGTCCTTCACCCAGTCCGGCCGCTGCTTGGCGAGCCCTGCGTAACTGCTATGATAGGACAAATGCCGCAGCGTCGGAAACGCGACGTCGACGCCGCTGAAGTCCGGCTCCGCCTCTTCGACCACGCAGCCGAGTGACTCGAACGTTTTGCGATTCGCGTCGACCACTCGGCGAATCTCCGGCTCGAACGGAATCCCGCCGAGTCCCTTCCACCAGGCCACTCGCACGCCTTTGAAGTCTCGCCCGAGCGGCTTCGCGAATTGGGCCGGATCTTCGTCGATGGACAGCGGATTGTGCGGGTTGGGTCCGGCGATCGCGCTCAGGAAGAGCGCAACGTCGCTCACGTTCCGCGCCAGTGGCCCCGACACCGACAGCGGCGACCAGGTGTGTCCATCGGTCGGCACGCGTCCCGGTGAGGGACGAAAACCAACCACGTTGCAGAACGAAGCGGGATTGCGCAGGGATCCGCCGGTGTCACTCCCGTCGGCGATCGGCACCATGCCGCACGCAAGCGCGACAGCCGCGCCACCGCTGCTTCCGCCACACGTCTTCGAGACGTCGTACGGATTTCGCGTCGCGCCAAACACCGGATTGAAGGTCTGCGATCCGGCGCCGAACTCCGGCGTGTTCGTCTTGCCGACGGTGAGCGCGCCCGCTGCGAGAATGTGTTGCACGATCATCGCGTCGTTGGTGGGAACGTGGTCGCGATAGAACGGCGACCCGCGTGTCGTACGAATGCCAGCCGTATCCACCAGATCCTTGTGCGCCACCGGCAGTCCGTGCAGCGGTCCGAGCGGACGCCCCCGAGCGATGGCTTCGTCCGCCTTGTCGGCGTCGGCCATCGCACGATCGGCCACCAGCGTGACGATCGCGTTGACCTTCGGATTCACGCGCTCGATTTGCGAGAGGTGCGCTCGCATCACCTCTCGCGCGGAGACCTTCTTCGATCGCAGCATTGCCACGAGCTCGGTTGCGGGGAGAAAGCAGAGCTCCTCTACGCTCGCCGAGCGTGGGACAGGCGGCTCACCGTGGCCGGGATGCGACGGGTCGGACGTCTCGGGCGCGGCGAGAATCGCTCCGCCAACAGCGGCCACTCCGAGGCGACGGCTGAACTCCCGCCGCGACATCGCCTCGTCCGAAGGCATCGAGGAATCCCGCGGGTCCGTTGGCATCGTGATGCTCTCCTTGAGGTGCGAGTCTCGCTGACGGCTCAGCTACGACGTGATGGCGTCGTTTCAATATCCGCGACAACCAGGTCCGCGGCGAGATGCCGCGCTGATCCCAGCACGCGGCCGGCCCGGTCGAGGACAGCGGATGATCCGTACGAGACGAGTTCCGGCGTCCGCCCGGCGACATCGGCGCGAATCACCGAAACCGAGTTCTCTAACGCTCGTGCAACATCGGCCGTTCTCGCATCCGCCACGAGCGCTGCGCTGGCTTTCGACAAAGGGAGGCCGTTGTTCGTCGGAACGAAGAGCGCGACCGCTCCCTGCGCGGCCATCGCCCTCGCCGGTTCCCTGAAGTTCGAGTCTCGGCAGATCATGATGCCGAACGTCAGCGCGCCGACCGTAAACACCGGCATCGTGTCGCCCGCGTGATACACCGATCGGTTGATGGCTGGATGAAGCTTGCGATACACGCCGGCGACCGCTCCTCGATGGAAGATCGCTGCGGAGTTGTAGAGTCGGCCGTGTGCGTCGATCTCGGTGAAACCGAGAATCGTCGTGACAGTATCGCTCGCGAGTGGCGCAAGAACTTCGCTCAATTGCCCGCTGTTCACGTCGATCGCGATCATCGACGGTCGAGGCGAGTCGTCGGCGAGACCGCCGAGGACGCCCTCGGGACAACAAAGAATCTCGACACGCGCGGATTCGCACGCATCGATCTGCTCGCGAATCAACTCGAGGGCGTCCATCGAGCCGCTGGCAAGCAATGGTGCTTGGTACGCGGCAACTTTCACCATAGAATATCCAAGAGTCGTCGGCGATGTATGCTCGTGCGGGCTTCCTGTCTCCCGCCTTCCAGGAGGAACAATGACGAAGGATAGCATTTCGCGACGCGAGTTCGTCGAGCTCGGCGCCGTGGTCGCGGGCGCGTCACTTGTCGGCCAGCGAATCCTAACCGATGCCGAGCCGCGGTCCCGCGCGCTCAAGCCCGCCCCGGCGAGCGAACGCGTGCGCTTCGGCATGGTCGGCATCGGAATGCAGGGCAACTACCTGCTCGGGCAGTCGATCAGATTGCCGGACGTGGAGTGCGCCGCGGCGTGTGATCTGTACGACGGACGTCACGTGCTGGCGCGCGAGATCGTGCGAACCGATCTCCCCGTCACGCGGCGCTACCAAGAGCTGCTCGACAACAAGGACATCGATTGCATCGTGGCCGCGGTTCCCGATCATTGGCATCGACAGATCGTCGTCGACGCGGTGAGCGCCGGCAAGGACATCTACTGCGAGAAGCCGATGTCTCACAGCGCGGCGGACGGCGTCGCGATGCTCGACGCGGCGAAGAAAAGCGGCCGCATCGTGCAGATCGGCTCGCAGCGCGTGAGCTCGCAGATCTGCGCGAAGGCGAGAGAGATGATCTCGCAGGGGAAGATCGGCGACTTGATGTTGGTCGAAGGATGGTTGGGGCGAAACGACCCGACCGGTGCGTGGCAGTATCCGCCGCCGCCCGACCTCTCACCACAGAATCTCGATTGGGACACGTGGCAGGGTCGCGTTCCGAAGCGCGCCTTCGATCCCAAGATCTTCGCGCGTTGGCGGTGCTGGAAGGAGTACGGGACTGGCGTCGCGGGCGATCTGCTCGTGCATCTCGTGAGCGGCATGATGTACATGCTCGACATGAATCGCGCGCCGACACAGGCGATGTCGGTCGGCGGGATCCGGCGCTGGCCCGACGGCCGCAACATGCCCGACGTGCACGCCATCTCATTCTACTACGGCGATCTGCCGGTGTACCTACGACTCAACCTCGGCACCGAGATGCCGGAGACGTATCGCCTGCAGGGCTCGAAGGGAATTCTCGAGGTCACCGGCTCGAGCATCACGCTCACGCCGCAGAGCGGACGCGACATGTCGCCCAGCTATTACGCGTCGAGCTTTCCGCGAGCGATGCGCGACGCGTACATCAAGGAGTGGCGCACGGAGAACGATCCGAAGCTGGCGCAGATGCCGCTCGAGGAAACGATCTCGCTTCACGGTCCGGACTTCGACGACGTCCGACCGCATCTCGCGAATTTCTTCAATGCCGTTCGGACGAGAAAGCCGGTGGTGGAGGACGCAACGTTCGGCCACCATGCGGCGCTCGCGTGCCACATGGCGAACGAGTCATACTTCCGAAAAGCGATCGTCACCTGGGATGACGCGGCGAAGACGATTCGGTCTTGACGGACCCTGAAAGCCGCGACGACAGAATCTCATCCTGAGTTGACAGCCGCGCCTCTCCGACGCTCCGGTTCCACCGACGCATCTCGGCGAGCTCCTCGTCACTTCTCGAGCCGAAGATCACTTAGAAACTCACTGCACAGTTCAAGCGGCCTTAGAAAGTATGACCGGGCGGGCCTGCGCTTTCGTGTGGGTTAGTTTAGCAAACGCTCACAACTCTCAGAAAGTCGATACACGCACTTCTGCACTTGACCTCTCTCCGATCACATCCAAATGGAACAGTGCAGATGTTGAACGATCGAAATACCATCAAAGACTTTGGCCTTGCCCTTCAACTTCTCGGCAACGGTGTCGTCGACACGCCCGACTCGAGGATTTCACCCAACACCCGCGTAGCCTCTCCGAGCGTGCGCTCGTCGGCGCCCCCAAACCCGAGGAGGAGCCCGCGCCTCCGACGATCGCCCCGATAACACGTCGAGAGCGCCGTTGCCGTTAGGCCGCGGGCCGTCAGCGCCGCCACGACGGCTACATCGTCCACGCGATCATGCAGCAGCGTGGCGACATGCAAACCGGCATCGGCGTTATGCACCGAGAGCAATCCCGCACAATGTCGAGCGAGCCCGTCGAGCAACGCCTCCCGCCGGCGCAGGTATACGCTCCGCATGCGGCGGAGATGCCGCGCGAAGTGCCCCTCGGCGAGAAACTCGGCGAGCACCAGTTGATGCAGCGTCGGCGTGAACACGTCGAACGCCTCGCGCGCGGCGAGGAACGCGTCGAGAAGGGCCGGCGGCGCCACAAGGTAGCCGACGCGGAGCGCCGGGAATAGCACCTTGCTGAACGTGCCGATGTAGATGGCTCGTCCGCGTACCGACATGCCCTGTAGTGCGCCGAGCGGCCGGCTCACATAGCGATACTCACTGTCGTAGTCGTCTTCGATCAGCCACGCGCCGCAGCGCTCAGCCCACTCGAGGAGCGCCAGCCGCCGCGCGGCACTCATCGCCATGCCGAGCGGGTACTGGTGTGACGGCGTCACATACGCTGCTCGTACGCCGTGGGCTCCGAGCGTGTCCAGCATGCCGACGTCGACGCCATGCGGATCCACGTCGATGGGCACGAGCTCCGCACCCCTCGCGTTGAACGCCGCATCGGCACCCGGATATCCCGGCTCCTCGACTACTACACGATCGCCAGGAGCCAGAAGCACTGCGGCGGACAAGTTCAGCGCGGCCTGTGATCCGGAAACGACGATCACCTGCTCGGCCTCACACCGGACTGCCCGCGCTGTGCGCAGGTGCGTGGCGATCGCCGCTCGCAGCGATCCGAGGCCGGCCGGATCGCCGTATACCATATGCGTAGGCGAGAGCCGGTGCGCGTGTCGGGCGACGAGTCTGGCCCACAACGTGTGCGGAAATTCGTCGAGCGCGGGAAGACTCACGCGAAAGGGTCGAACGCCGCCCTCGTCGCGGGGCGGAGGGACAGGCGATTGCACTGCTCGCTCGCCGTTCCTCGTGCTCGCATTTCGTCGACTCCTCTCACGCGTCGTGCGATCGGTCCTCGCGGGTCGCACGGGCACAACGCGTAGCGAGTCGTCCGGGAGCGCCGCGGACACAAAGGTTCCGGACCCCACACGACCATCGAGGTAACCCTCGTGAAGCAATTGTTCGTACGCGACGAGCACCGTCAGCCGCGAAACGCCCAGGTCCGCGGCGAGCGCCCGCGTCGACGGCAGCCGCTGTCCCGGGCGCAGCATGCGATCCATGATGGCCCGGCACAGGCCGTCATAAATCTGGCGATGCAGTGGCACGCCGCGCCGTCGCTCGACTGGAAGGAGCGCCAGCAATTGCGGGCTTGCCGTTGTTCTCACTTGGCAGCGTTCTCGTGAAACATGCGTCAAGTGGTCATGAGTGACTTGTCCAGATTGGAGCTGTCGACTAGACCGCCTTGAAACGAAGTTCCGTCCGACGCTGACGTTTGCGCAAGTGAGGCCCCGCTAATGCTAATGATACGGTTTCAACCAGTAATCGCCGCCGCTTTCGCCGCAACAATAGGCGCATCGGCGTTGAACCCAGTTGGCGCGTTGGGTTTGACCCGAAGCCACACCCAACAGGGCGCCCGAGCTCAGCGGGACGTCCACGATTTCGATTTTCTTATTGGCGAATGGCGCGTGCATCATCGTCGCTTGCACCCCGACCGTCATGAATGGGTAGAGTTCGACGGCGCCGCCAGCAATCACCCACTCATGAACGGCGCGACCAACATCGAGGAGCACGAGCTGAACGCACCTGATGGCGCCTACCACGCCGTCGCAATACGCTCGTATGATCCGAAGACAGAGCAATGGGCGATCTGGTGGCTTGACGGTCGCTATCCATCTGGCCCCCTCGATCCGCCGGTGAAAGGCAGTTTCGAGAACGGCGTCGGCCGCTTTTACGCTGACTACACGCAGGACGGGAAACCGATGCGCGTACGATTTCTCTGGTCTAACATCACGCCGACATCCGCTCGCTGGGAACAAGCTTCCTCATCCGATAGTGGAAAGACGTGGGCCACGAACTGGATCATGATTTTCCAGCGTGATACGTCGAAGTCTGCCAGTCCTGCTGCAGGGCAGGTTGATACGCACGATTTCGATTTTCTCCGCGGTGATTGGCGCGTCCACCATCGGTATCTTCGCGCCAAGGATAGCCGTCTCGAGTGGGCAGAATCCGAGGGGACCGCAAGCCATCGCGCGCTGATAGGCGGTCTGGCGAACATCGAGGACTACACGATGAACGCACCCAGCGGTTCGTATCGCGCCATGGCGTTGCGCTCCTACGATCCGAAAGCCTCGCGGTGGTCGATTTGGTGGCTCGACGGGCGCTCTCCGCACGCCAGCTTGGATCCACCTGTCCAGGGTCGTTTGGCGAAGGGAGTGGGGACCTTCTACGGCAACGCGATGATCAATGGAAAACCCGCTCGCGTGCGGTTCCTGTGGTCGCGGATAACGGGCGCCTCCCCGAGCTGGGAGCAGGCGTATTCGGCGGACGCCGGCAAGACCTGGGAAACGAACTGGATCATGGAGTTTCACCGCGTCAACTAACGGGCGCGACACATTCTCGTTTGAGTGTTATCATGAGCAAACGCAACATCGTCATCGCCGTCGGCGCTGTTGCGCTGGCGATCGCCTGGTACGCGTTCCGTCCGGAGTTGTTGTTCGTCGACAAGACGGTGAACGAGGAATCGCCCGGCGCGTCGACGATCGCTGCGAGCGACAAAGGCCCGGCGCTTCTAGCAAAGGGGACCTTCAAAGGCCTTGCGCACGAATCCCAGGGCCTCGCCTCCGTATATCGCCTCGTGGACGGTAAGCGCGTGCTGCGGCTTACAGAATTCGCCACGTCCAACGGGCCGGATGTCCATGTCTATCTCACCGCGGCGGCGGTGGAAAAGGGCAACGCTGCGATCAAGCAAGCCGGCTTCGTCGACCTAGGGTCGATGAAAGGCAACAAAGGCAATCAGAATTATGAGATTCCGGCGAACATCGATGTAAACAAATTCAGGAACGTAGCCATCTGGTGTGCACGCTTCGGCGTCAATTTCGCGCAGGCCACCCTTGACGGCCCGGCGCTCTCGCCATGATGTGAGGACGCATGAGGCAACCACTCGAGAATATGCAAGTGGGTGAGCCCGGCATCACGTTGGCAGGGCGCCGCGAGTGGGTCGGTCTCGCGGTGATCGCCCTCCCATGCCTGCTCACCACGATGGACATGACAGTACTCACCCTCGCCGTTCCCGCGGTCAGCGCTGACCTCGCGCCGAGCGCCGCCCAATTGTTGTGGATCGTCGATATGTATGGATTCGTGATCGCCGGTTCGTTGGTCACCATGGGCACACTGGGCGATCGTATCGGGCGTCGACGACTGCTGCTCATCGGCGGGTTCGCGTTCGGTGCCGCGTCCGTGCTCGCGGCGTTCGCCCAGACGGCCGCGATGCTCATCGCGGCGCGCGCGATCCTTGGCGTCGCCGGCGCCACGCTCGCGCCGTCGACACTCTCGCTGATCCGGAGCATGTTCGTCGATGATCGGCAGCGCACGGTCGCCATTAGTGTATGGACGACAAGCTTCGCTGCCGGCGCTGCCATTGGACCGTTCGTGGGTGGCGCCCTGCTCGAGCATTTCTGGTGGGGCTCCGTCTTCCTCGTTGCCGTGCCCGTGATGGCGTTGCTGCTACTGCTCGGCCCGAAGCTGCTGCCCGAGTACCGTGATCCCGCCGCGGGTCGCTTGGACCTCTTAAGCGCGGCGATGTCGCTCGCGTCGGTGCTGGCGGTGATTTATGGGCTCAAGAGGTTCGCCGAGCGCGGACCCGGCGGCTTGGCGGTCGCGTCGGTCGTCGCGGGGTTCGTGGTCGGCGCGCTGTTCTTGCGACGCCAGCGGCGGCTGGTCGATCCATTCCTCGACCTGGCGCTGTTTCGTGTGCGTGCGTTCGGCATCGCGCTCGCCACGTTCATGCTCTCCCTGTTCGTTCTCGTCGGCGTGTTCCTATTTTTCGCGCAGTACCTGCAGCTCGTGCTCGGCCTGTCGCCGTTTCACGCCGGCATATTGACGGTTCCGTCGTCCGTAGGCCTCGTTGTCGGCTCCATGCTCACGCAATCTTCGTGCGGCGCGCGCCTCCCCGTGTCGTGATGACATGCGGCCTGGCACTCGGCGCGGTTGGCTCGGCTGTCATCGCATATGCGCGCGGCCCGTCAGTTCTCGGGATCCTCGTCGCAGGCTCAGTCGCGCTGGCGTTCGGTGTCGCTCCGGTCGGAACGCTTGCGACAGATCTAATCGTTGGGATCGCGCCGCCGGAGCGGGCCGGCGCCGCCTCGGCTATCTCGGAGACGAGCGCGGAACTCGGCGGCGCGCTGGGCATCGCGGTTCTCGGTAGTGTCGGCGCGGCGATCTATCGCCGCGCGATGCCAAGCGACCTCGCGTTGAGCGGCCTGCCTCGCGGATCAGAAGCTGCGCGCGCGACGCTAGGAGCCACGGTCGCACTGGCAAAACGCCTCCCCGATGCGCTCGGCGCGCCGCTACTCATTGCGGCGCGCGATGCGTTTACGTTGGCGCTGCACGTTACCGCCGGCGTCGGCTGCGCGGTCCTTCTGACTGCCGCCGTCCTCAGTGGCATCGGGCTGCGAGCGGAGCGCCCCAACGTCTAGTACAGTGTAATCAAAGTTTGGGATGACGCGACGAAGACGATTCGGTCTTGACGGACACTGACTTCAGTTCCTCCATGTCACTGAAGGCGCGCGGCGAGCCGCGCAAAGTCCGCGTAGACTGACGAGACGAGAGCCAAGTATGCCGCGGCCAGAAGACCGATGAACGCGACCGCCGCGCCAAAGATGCCGGTCGCGCCCTGGCGCTCCTTCCGCAGCGCGATCGCGACGCCAACGATTCCTGCGCCAACGATGAGCAGAGCGAAATGCGAGATGGAAATCGCTAGCCGAGCTGGAAGACTGAATGCTGCCCCAACGCCTTGCATCAACCGGCGGTAGCTAGGCACGACAAAGTACATGTGCGCTATCGTGGCGAATACGAGCAACCCCGTCGTCCCGATCACGAGGCGATTGCGCCAGGCGCCGATGCGAGCGCCCGCGTTCACCGAGGCGCCTCCGCGGCAAAGTCTACGTGCGATGCCGGCAGCCAACCGGTAGCAGCGCCAGGGGTTCGCGCGAAGATCCACTGCGCGCGCTCGTCGAGTACCTCGAGATACATTCCCGCACGCACCGTGAGCTCCCGGGCACTGTAATCCGCCACGACCTGCGCGCTCGTGCCGGGCGCCGGCGGTGAGGACAATAACTCGGCTGGTACCCATCCCGCCCGACCGTCAGCGGCACGACACCACCACCACCCTGGGAACTCGCGATCGTCTCGCTCGACTAACACCTCGGCGCCGCGAGCAACCGCGATTGGGTCGGGATACTGGGCAACGTAGTCGCGAACAACGAGGACAAGGCGCTTGAGCCTCATTGGCTGGCCGGCCACGACTCATGAATGTGAGTTCGCATCCAGCCCTCGGGTCCACGTGACCAGATTCGGGTAATCACCATTGGTCGGATTGTGGTCCGGCCGTCGTTCCAGTGAATCGTCTCCCTCACGCTCATCAACTCGTACGCGGCATCTCGACTCATGATATGAATCTGCTGATCCAGAATCTCATCCTGAGTTGACAGCCGCGCCTCTCTGACGCTCCGGTTCCACCGGCACATCTCGGCGAGCTCCTCGTTACTTCTCGAGCCGAAGATCCGGCCCTGGCTCACGATGATGAGGTCCGGAGCGCCACGTCCCCGCAAGCCGGCTGGCAGGGCGGCCCGTCCGCGGCGTGCCAGGTCGTCGCAGTCGACTGGACGGGCGGCGCTGTCCGGTCGCTGTCGGCTCAGGCGCTCGATCGTATCGGCGATTGCCGTGCGTTCGGCAGTGGTCAGCGGCGCCAGGCCGTGGCGCTGGCCAACCGCGCAGCTGAGTACACTAACCGCCGCTATTGAAACCACGGCGGTCAACACCGTCGGGCGCGTGCGGGAGTTCAGCATCGCATCACCTCCGTACGGCACTTGTGCCGTGGTTGCTACCAGAGGGCTGCATTGTGGGGCCCAAGGTTGCTAAAACCAACTGCACAGCTCAAACGTCCTAGAAAGTATGACTGGGGTGGCCTCCGGCTTTCGCGTGGATTAGTTCCTCGCGCGTCGAGACGGAGTCACCAGAGCCACCTGCGACGATCCCACGTGTCGCATTTTGCGGAGACCAACCCACGTCACCAGTGTCATCAGCAGCCGCGTTGCCAGTTCTTGCATCAGCGCCCGCGGTCCGCAGTATCATCTATCTCGGGATGGATGTGCACAAGGAGCCGATCACGATCGCCGTTCTGCCGGCTGGCGCCAAACTCCCGACGCGCGTCGAATCGTCAAGCGCGCAGGCCGTGATGTAACGCTTATGAAGATCGAACAGGGTGAAAGTCATCGAAGCCTCCCGCAGCTGTTGCGGTAAAGCTGTGCTCAACCTCGATGACTTTCATTCTCATATAGCCGCGCTGAGGGGTGCGTTCAACGATGTATGAGGGCGAGCGTCTCGGACACGATGACGGCGCCCGCGAGCACTAGACTCACGACGAAGAATAGACGTGCGAGCCGGGGCCGCCGATTGAGCCCGCCGAGAAGGAAGACCGAAGCATTGGCTGCGACTAGAATCGGCAGCGCCCAGGCCGTCCAGCGAACAGCGCCTCCCGCGAGACGGCCTCCGATGGTCAGCGCGAGGGAGGCGGCGGCGCCGGCGACGACGAACCATCCGACCCGCCGCGGCAGGGTGGTTGAGCTACGGGCCAATGATTGTCGTTCTGTCATCGCGACGAACTCCGAGGCATTTACCCAACGCTCAAGCTCACTTGCAAGCGAGTCAAATAAATGCGCGGGCGCGGCCCGCGCGATCTTTAGATCGCTTGAAAAGTGCAGCGCCCGTTAGGTTGCCAGCACTCTGTTCTTTCACAGCGTCGCCATCCATACGCGCCATGGTTCGATGTCGGGGCCAAGATCCCTGCCACGAAGAGCCGTCAGCAAGGCACGGCTATCACTTGCCAAGCTGCCAGTCCGGCTTCCCAAATACTCGAGCAACATCTCGCCGCCACCGTTACCAATCAGCGCCGGCGCATCTGTCGGACTCACGCCCGTGTGCGTCAGCACCTGCACCAAATCGTCGAGGACAAACAGTGACGTGCCATCGAGTATCGCATGGAGAGTTGTCGCTTTCGCCGACCAATTCACTGCTCGCGGAGCGTTGCGGCTGAGTCCAACCAGTACAGTGGCGGCTACGCCCTTCACTGGCCCGTCCGACTCACGTAGGGCCTCGACAAGGGACCACCAGGTGTCATCACGTTTCACAAAATTGGCGAGAATGAGTGCGGCGGCGACGCGATCATACATGTTCGCGTCGGTCGCCAATACGTGCGTCGCCTCGAGCCGATCGCTCTCGCGCCGCAATGCGTCCAAAGTTGCGGCAAAGCGAAGCGCTAGCATGCGGTCCGCGCGCGTTCGGTACTGCGGTTTTCGGCCAGGCGAGACGTTCATTCGTTTTTGCAGTTCCTGCCAAAACACGTTTGGATGCCGACGGAACACCGCCGTGATCGGTGCCCAGGCTTTTCGAGGCGAGAGCGTGTCGAGCGGCAGATCGCGATAGTGCACTCTCGCAGAGTCCTGTGGCTCACGGACGCTCACGACCACCGCGTCACTCTTGCCCTGGCCGAAGCTGAACGTAGCCGAGGATGCGTCAGCAAAGTGAAGCTTGTAGCGTAACGTCGCGGCACAGGCGTGCGACTGCAGTGAGTCGCCGGGCGCGTACTTCGCCAGGGAATCCTGAAGCATTCCAATGGTCCACCGACGTAAGCCGAGTACCTCCACCGTGCTGCCGTCGGGAAGCCTGAGGACGGACGGCGCCTGCGGCCACGCGCGGCTCGCCGTGGCAAAAAGCGCTGCGCCGATCCAAGGGATGGCGAGGGTCAGTCTGGTTCGTGCAGTCCGCATCTCTAGCCCGTTGAGAAAATTGTGGCAACCTAACGCCAATTAGGTGGTCACGCTACGCTGCATCGAGGCGTGCAATCGTGCAGCCCACGCAGCGTAACGTCGACTAACCGTCAATTTAATAATATGAATCAACGTCTTGTAACGTCTTCGCCGCCCCACCGAACGTCGACGCCCGGTGTTACGCTGCGTGGACTTGCAGCGGAACGCGGAAGAACCCACCCTCCGAAATCTCGTGAGCCGCGCCTGGCCCCTCCCCGTGCCCGTCACCCTCGCCACGAACAACGACTCACTCGTACCGCAACGACTCGATTGGATCCAGCCGCGCCGCCCGACGCGCCGGCAACACACCAAACACCAACCCGATCCCCACCGACACCGCCACCGCGATCAACGTCAAGTTGATCGGCGTCGTGCCATGCACGTTCAGGAACGAGCTCGCCACTTTGCCGAGCGCCAGTCCCACCGCGACGCCGATCACACCACCCGCTCCGGTCAGCGCGGCCGCTTCAATGAGAAACTGCTGAAGAATGTCACCACGCGTCGCGCCCACCGCTTTTCGAATGCCGATCTCGCGCGTCCGATCCGTCACGCTGATCATCATCACCGCCATCACGCCGATTCCGCCGACCAGCAGCGCGACACTCGACAACACCAGCATCACGAGAAAGAACACGCCGGTGATCTTATTGAACGTGTCCAGAATCTGATCCTGCGTGATCATATCGAAGTTGTTATGATCACCCGGCCGTAAGCGACGCGCCTCGCGGAGCGCGATCGTCACCGCCTCCTGCGCGGCGCTGACCGATACCCCGGCGCGCGGCTTGACCGGAATGAACATCGCATTCGTTTTGTCGATCGTGTACTGCCGATCCATCGTCCGGAACGGGATGATGCCGTGGACCTCTTGTCCCGGCGGCTGGAAAATGTTCGCCGCTGGCTGATACACACCGATCACGCGCATCGGCCGGCCGCCGACGCGAATCCATTTGTCGATCGGTTGCGCCGCGCCGAATAACTTGCGCGCGACGTTGGCCGAGAGAACGATCACCGACGCGCCGCCCGCCTGCTCGTTCCGCGTGAACCAGCGTCCGTCGCTCAACTCGCCCCCGTAAATCTCGGGATAGCCGTCATCCGCGCCCATCACGAGGCCAATGTTCGTGCGGATGCCCGCGTATTCCATGCGATTCTGGATCTGCCCCCAGATCGATGCGTACTTGATCTCCGGCAGCTTGGCGACGCGCACAGCGTCGTCGGTCGTGAGATCCGGACGAATTCGGATCCACGCCGGAACATCCTGCGGATTTACCGGCGTCTGCGACAACACCTTGAGCACGTAAAAGGTCGTTGGGCCCGCGATCTGGATCGTGTCGACGATCTGGTCGCGAATGCCGGACACGATCGTCGCCATCGCCATCACCGTCGACACACCGATCACGACGCCGAGCACCGTGAGCCCCGATCGCCCCTTCGCCACGGCGAGCGAGCCGAGCGCCGACGACACGTTTTCGCGAAACTGATCGACAGTCCGGACCAAACCGCGCGAGCGCCTCATCTCATTCCGCCCGCATCGCCGCGACCGGATCCAGGCGCGCCGCGCGCGACGCCGGATACACGCCAAACACCACGCCAACGCCCGCGCCCAACGTCAATGCGACGGCGATCGACCACGTCGTCACACGCGCCGGCAACGGCGACGCGACGGCGATCAACCCCGCGAATGCCCACCCGCTCCCCGCGCCCAGCGCTCCGCCGAGCACCGCCAACATCACCGACTCCGCGAGAAACTGCCGGAGAATGTCGGTACGGCGTGCTCCCACCGATTTGCGCAACCCAATCTCGTGCGTTCGCTCTCGCACCGACATCAGCATGATGTTCATGATCACGATCCCACCAACGACAATGCCGATCGCGACCATCGCCGGCACGACGGTGAACAGGACTTTGGTCAGTTGCTTCCAGAAGTCGACGAGCGCGTCGGCCGTCTCGACCGCGAAATTGTCCTCCTCGCCCGGCCGCAGATGATGCGACACGCGCATCGCCTCCTCGGCGCGCGCCATCGCGCCGGACACTTCCGCCGCCTGATCGAGCTTGACCGAGATCGTCGTTGTCTGGCGGCGACCGTACATCGACTCAAACGTTGTAATCGGTAACAGAACCATCCCGTCAAACGATTGGCCGAGCACACGTCCCTTCGCGGCGATCGCGCCCACGACCGTCACCGGAATGCCGTGCACGTGGATCGTCTCACCGACCGGATTCCGTCCGTCGAACAGTTTGTCCGTGACATCCGCGCCCACGACGACCACCAGCCGGCGCTCGCGCACGTCGATCTCGCTCAACGGATCGCCGAAGACGAATCGATAATCTTGGATTCGCTGATGCTCGGGTGTCACGCCGAACACGAGCACGTCACCGAGCGTCTTCTCGCGCCACAGGATGTCCGAACGCGGCGTGGGGAATCCCGACGTGACCGAGATCGCGCTGGCATCGGGCAACGCCGCGCGCACGGCATCGGCATCGAACGTCGTGATCTTCGGACGCCGCTGCATGCGCATCCAATCCGCGTCCTCGATCAGGCCGAGGTTGATCGGCAAGCGACGCACCTGAAAGGTGTTCGAGCCGATCAGCGCGTCGGCGACGCTTTCTTTGACGTACGCGTTCATTCCCTGAATGACGGCGACCACCGCCACCAGAAACGCCACGCTGACGATGATGCCGAGCAGCGTGAAGAACGAGCGAAGTTTGTTCGCTCGGATCTGCGTGAGGGCGGTGGTGAGGACGTCGGCGAATCGCACGGGCGCGGGGCGGCTAGGAAAGCTACAAAATGCCTGGAGAAATGCACACCGGCACTCGCGCGCCGCGCAAGAGCGCAGCATCCTTGATCATGCCGATAATTCGCCAACGCTTCGTCCTGTTCGCACTACTGGCCTGCGCGAGCCCGAGTTTCGCCCAGCAGCAAGTCGACGTCCTCATTCGCGGCGGCAGCCTCGTCGACGGCACCGGATCGGCACCGCGCCGCGCCGACGTCGGTGTGCGAGACGACCGAATCACGTTTGTCGGCGATGCGGCGGCTGGCCGCGTGACCGCGACGAGGACGATCGATGTGACGGGGCTCGTCGTCGCCCCGGGATTCATCGACCCGCACACGCACACGCAGGCCGATCTCTCGAGCCCCGTGCCCGAGCGCCACGGAAACGTCGCGTATCTCATGCAAGGCGTCACCACGGTCATCACCAACAATGACGGCGGTGGCCCGATCGACATCGGCCGATTGCTGGCCGACTGGACGAAGAACGGCATCGGCACGAACGCCGCCGTGTACGTCGGACAGGGCTCGGTACGCGGAGCGGTGCTGGGTATGTCGGCCGCGGCAGCAACACCGGCGCAGCTCGACTCGATGCGCGCCATCGTCGCTCGCGCAATGGACCAGGGCGCAATCGGCATGTCGACGGGGCTCTACTACGCGCCCGGCAGCTACGCCCCGACCGAAGAAGTGATCGAGCTCGCCAAGGTCGCCGCGGCCAAGGGCGGTCTCTACGACACGCACATGCGCGACGAGAGCTCGTACACGATCGGTCTCATCGCGGCCGTGAACGAAGTGATTCGTATTGGACGCGAAGCGCACATGCCGGTCCATATCTCGCACATCAAAGCGCTTGGCACCGATGTCTGGGGTCAGAGCGATACGGTGATCGCGCTCATGAAAAAGGCCCGTGCCGACGGGACCGATATCACCGGCAGTCAGTATCCATACACGGCGTCGGGCACGAGCGTCGGCGCGTCGCTGCTGCCGCGATGGGCCGAGGCTGGCGGGCGCGACTCATTGCGCGCGCGCATCAACGATCCGGCGTCGCGCGCCAAACTCGTCAAAGAGATGGAGGACAACCTCAAGCGTCGCGGCGGAGCAAACTCGCTTCTGATCACCGCGACGCGGGACACGAGCATTCACGGCAAACGTCTCGACGCCATCGCCAAGGCACGCAACACGACGCCGATCGAGGCCGCCATTCAAATCATCCTCGCCGGCGACGCGTCGGTCGCGTCGTTCAACATGAACGAGCGCGACATCGAGAACTTCATGAAAGCGGACTTCATCGTCACCGGCTCCGACGGCAGCGACGGCCATCCGCGCAAGTACGGCACGTTTCCGAAACTCTTTCACGAATACGTTGCGCAAAAGCACATCCTCACACTGCCGCGTGCCGTGCAACGCAGCAGTGGAGAGACGGCGAAGATCCTCGGTCTCAAGGATCGCGGAATCATCCAAACCGGGGCGTTCGCCGACGTGATCGCGTTCGACTCCGCGACGTTCGCCGACCGGTCGACGTACGAACAACCGACACTGCTCGCCGTCGGAATGAAGTACGTGCTCGTGAATGGTGTGCTCACGGTCGACAACGGCAAATACACGGGTGCGACCGCGGGGCGGACCTTGCGACGGTAGATGTGCGATGACGGCTAGATTGACCATCATGCCCGACACGCCATTTGGAACGTTCTTCGTTCCCGGTCCGACTGAAGTTCGTCCGGACATTCTCGAGCAGATGACACGGCCGGTGACGTCGCATCGCAACAAAGCGTTCGAGGCGATGTTCGCGCGCATCGAGGCTGGACTACGCGACGTCTTCCTCACCGCGCGGCCGGTATACGTCGGCGCGACGTCGGCGACCGGGTTCATGGAGATGGCCGTTCGCAACGCCCCGCAGGGAAAGCTCCTCTGTCTCGTCAACGGCGGATTCTCGGAGCGCTTTGCGGTCATCGGGGAGTCGTGCAATCGCGTCGTCGAGCGAATCGTCGTTCCCTGGGGGCAGACGTTCGATCTGAACGTCGTCGAAGAGAAGCTGGCGACGCGGCAGTTCGCCGCGGTCACGATCGCGCACTCCGAGACGTCCACCGGTGTGCTCACCGACGTGCATGCGATCGCCGGCCTGGCACACCGCTACGGCACGATCGTGTTGGTCGACAGCGTGTCGGGCGCCGGCGGCGCCGAGATCACCGTCGATGCGTGGGGCCTCGACTTCGTGCTTACGGGCTCGCAAAAGGCGTTCGCCTTGCCCGCCGGACTGGCGTTCGCCGTCGCCTCCACGGAGTTCGTGGAGCGGGCGAGAGCCGTCCCCGATCGCGGCTTCTACTTCGATGTGGTGCAATACGACAAGTTCGCCGAAAGAAATCAGACGCCAAGCACGCCCGCGATCTCGCTGCTATACGCGCTCGAGGCGCAGATGGGCGATATCGGCCGCGAGGGAATCGAGCGGCGATGGGAACGGCACGTCGCGATGCGCGACGCGACCGTGGAGTGGGTAAACGGCGTTGCCCGACGGCGGGGAATCGACATCGGAGTGGTCGCGGCAGAGGGTGCGCGCTCGCCCACGGTCACGGCGATCTCACTTCCGAAGGGCATGCCGTCGCGCGACCTGCTCGATGCGGTGGTCGCCCGCGGGTACACGTTGGGCAGCGGCTACGGACAGCTTCGCGAAACGACCGTGCGCATCGGCCACATGGGCGATCACACGCTCGAAGGGTTGAAGCGATGCTTGCACGCGTGTGAAACCGCGATCGCCGAATTGTCGGAGCGCCGCCGACTCACCCGGGTCTGATCGTCAACGGAATTGGAGAATTCTCATGGCCACGAATATTGATCGACCCGCATGGGGCCTGGTGCCGCTTCGCCTGGTCGTCGGGATCGTCTTCATCGCCCATAGCTGGCTCAAATACTCCGCCTTTGGTATTGAGGGAACGACGAAGTTCATGGGCGGGCTCGGGGTTCCAATGCCGGCCGTGGCCGCGGTTTCGATCATCGCGCTCGAGGCGATCGGCGGACTCGCGCTGATTCTCGGTGGCGCGACGCGCGTGTTCGCGCCGCTCCTCGCGATGGACATGCTCGGCGCGATCCTCTTCGCCAAGCGGCACGCTGGCCTCATCGGGCAAAACGGGTGGGAGCTCGAGATCACGCTGTGCGCCGCGTGTGTCACGTTGGCGCTCGTCGGCGCCGGTGGTGCGTCGATCGATGCCGCGGTGCGCGGTCGTCGCGGCGCCGCGCCCTAACGGGCGCCAAACCCGATCTTGACCGCTTCGACGCTCTGCGTGGGCGTGATCACGATCTGCGCGATGCTCTCGTACGCCACGACCGCGCGCTGCACTTCTTCCATCGGATTGCTCGCGGGAGTCGAACCGCGCCAATGCGCCTTGACGCCCGACATCTCGGCGCGCCGTTGGTATACCTCGAGGACCGCGTAACCGTCCGCCGCTTCGACGAGCGCGCGCACCCGATGCGCTTGTCCGTTGACGAGATGGATCTCGACGCTTGGCTCAGCGCCCGCAGCCTCGAGCTGCGACGGAAGACCGGTGCGGAAATAGGCTGCATCGAACACAGAGGGACCTCGCGATGGGTTTGACGGCGCGCTCGTCCGTTAAGTATAGCGCCGGCTCGCTGAATCTTCGCGACGCGCGGCTCCGTATGGGCCTCTGACGACGCGAACACGCGTCGCTGTCCCGTCGCAGAGAAGAATCCATGCTTCCACATCCCAAAGTCGGCGATTACGTCACCAATACCTGCCGTCGCTGCAACAAACTCGTCCGCTCCCGCCTCGCGCTGCGTTCGGTCGAGCTCGCACGCACGCGCCTCGTCGTACCGGACATTCTCGTAGATGTCTGCCCCGACTGCGGCCACATGATCTCGATCGCGCCCGAAGCGCTGCCGCAGCTTCGCGAAGCCGGCTGCTGGAAATAACAATTCTCAAATAGGCGCCCGGGCGCGAGTCGAGCGACTCGCTCAACGCGTCCGCGGATCCGGTTGGCGCACCGCCGCGCGATCGATCGCGTCTTGGCGCCGCTGAGCCTCGGCCCAATCGATTTCCGGCGCGACGTCTTCGTCGCTCAACTCGAGGCTGGCGCGTGCGCGCTCGATCACTGGCGCGCCAAGCTCCACTGGGAGCGACAGACCAAACTCCAGCTCGACGCGGCGACAGAGTCGTTCTTCGCGCGCCAAGTCTCGCTCTTCCATTCCGAGACACATCTGGTGAACGCGCGCGTGCATTCCCTCGTGGAGAATCGACGCGGCGACCGGCGCAGCCGTGATGTCGGTGCGGGCCAAGAAGGTGAGCTCGGTCATGCACGTACGCGTTTGCGGAAAGTACGCGCCGCGACACGGATAACGAACGATCAAAAATTGCGCGAGGTCGCGCCGTAGATGCGACAGGCGCCACGGCTGGTAGCGTTCGATTAACCCGAGCGCCTCGTCGAGTCGCGACAACACCGCCGGCGTCGCGATGTCTGGCCGCGTGTTCTCCACCTCGACCTGGAATCCTCGCACGGAATACACGGTGGACCTATGGACGGGCGCGCATGGGCGGAGCCGTGCGCGGAGGCTCGTGTCGCGGAGCCTCAGGCCGCAGCGGCCGCAATGGTTCGAGGCGCTGCGGCTCGTGTCGAGGCGGTTGATGTCCGACGTGAACGGGCGGACGATTCGTTCCACGCACGATGATCAATGGCGAGACGAATCCAAATCCCCACGGATTCGCGGCATAGAAGGACGAGTAGGCACCATACGGGTACATCGCGTAGCCGTTGTAATCCGAATACGGATTTGGCGCGTAGCATCCCGCGGGCACGCAGTTGGGCTGCGCTCCCGGCGCCATCTGCTGCATGATCGGCTGGGCTTGGCGCGGCGGAGCCGCCAACTCCGCGACCACCGCCGGCGCGCCCGACTCGGCGAGCCACGACCGCACGACGCCCGGCTCGACGTACGCGTTCGCCTCGAGGACGTCGGCTTCCGTGACCGGTGCCGCCGCCGCGGCGCGCGCGGTTGTAATCGCGAGCTGTCGCCGCGAGATCGCTGTTCTGATGTCCTTAGGAACGGTGCTCGGAAGACCCGCGTCGTGGAACCGGTCCAAACGCTCGAGCGATCCGGCTCCGGCGCGCACGCCTTCGATGTTCAACCATTCGCCCGCCGGAGAAATCGCCATGAGTGTTGTGGCGATTCCGTTGACGCCGCCTGGGCAAATCAGATCGTCGCGTCGATAAACGCGATGCCCCGTCGGCGACCAGTGAGTCGTCTCCGTGCCGTGACAGCCCGCGCGGTCGATCGCGTGAGGCTGACTGTCCGCGTCGATCCGCTGCCGCGAATCGATGTCGCCGTTGACGATCGTGACCACATCGACTGCCGTCGACCGGGCCGTGGGGACGACGCAAGTCGTCGCGGCATCCGTCTCGGCTGATCGCCAACAGCCTAGCCACGCCGACCACCGTGTGTCGGTGCTGGTCTGCGCTCGCATCGAGCCCGCGCTAACAAGAGCGCAGGCAGTCGTGAACCGTGCGATTCTCCTCAGCATGACTGCCACCCGCGTTTGCACCTACATGGATGCATAACGTTTGGCGCAACTGCGCGCCACTGCGCGAGGGCGGCGCTGCTTTGCGCCGCCCTCGGAGGAACCTCATGCGATCGACTGCAGGTAGTCGGCGAGGCGATCGAAGCTCTTCGTCATGCCGTCTGTCATTCCCGTCTTGGTTGCCGCGTCGCGCGCTTCCTTCGACGGATAGAGGATCGTCATTGTGAGCGTCGTCTTGCCGTCCTTCTCGGAGAGCGTGACCGTGTTGATGGTCTCGGGCCAATCGGCGCCCCACGATTCGGTGGTGACGAGCTTCTCGGGCGGCACGACCTCCTTGTACACGCCGCGCATGCCCATCTCTGTGCCATCGGCGCGCCGCCAGACAAAGTGCCAGGCTCCGCCGGGGCGGAGATCGATCTCACAGACGGGCATGGTCCAACCGTCGGGGCCAAGCATCCAGTTTCGCACGTGCTCGGGGTTGGTGTGCACCTCGAACACCAGCCGGCGTGGTGCGTCGAAGACGCGCGTCGCGGCAAACTCCCGATCGGAAGGCATCGAGAACGTCGTCGCGCTCACTTCATTTGTCGTTGCCATGTCTCTTCTCCTGTTCCTTGAGAGTTTTCAGATACTGGTCCAGTCGGTTATAGTTCGCGTCCCAGAAGCGACGGTAGTTTTCGGCCCACTCGGCCACCTGCTTGAGCGGCGTTGCATCGAGCTGCGCCGGGCGGAACTGCGCGTCACGACCGCGGGTGATGAGCCCGGCGCGTTCGAGCACGCGAAGATGCTTGGAGATCGCGGGCCCGCTCATCGCGAACGGCGCCGAGAGCTCCTTGACCGTGGCCGGGCCCGTGATCAGGCGAGCGAGAATCGCGCGACGGGTTGGGTCGGCGAGGGCGGCAAACGTGGTGCTCAGCGGATCCGAAACCATCGTTCTGTCACGCTTCCTCTAGTCGTTTGATGTCGATCTTGTCCATTTGCAGCATGGCCTTCATGACGCGCTGTGATTTCGCGGGGTCTTTGCTGCCGAGAAGACGGGGCAAAGCCGACGGGATGATTTGCCAAGACAGGCCGAATTTGTCCTGGAGCCAGCCGCACCGGTCCTTTCTGCCACCCGCCGAGAGTTTCTCCCACAGCTCGTCGACCTCCTCCTGCGTCTCACAGTTCACGAACAGCGAGATCGCCGGCGTGAACTGGTAGGTTGGGCCACCGTTCAGAGCCATGAAATCCTGGCCCTCGAGAGTGAACGTCGCGGACATGACGCTTCCTTTCGGGCCGGGGCCGGCGTCGCCGTAGCGACTAACGCTTCCGACCTTCGAGTTCTTGAAGACGGAGACGTAAAAGTTCATGGCTTCCTCGGCGTTGTCATTGAACCAGAGGAAGGGTGTGATTTTCTGGATCGTCGGCTCCGTGTTGGCTTTGACTGCGTGAACGAGCGGCTATCCATAACCATAAGGTTAGCTAACCTATTGGTTATATACAGTCGCCTCGATTTCCTGTCAAGCCTTCGTTTTCACCCTCGACCTCGCCGCTCAGAAGCTGAAGGACCCGAGCGGGATGCGAATTGGCGATGCGGCGATCGGCGCCAACGGTGTTAGAGACCGCGCCCGAACGCGCGACGACTGGCGGTCGGCAATCGCCTTGCCGATGGCGAATCCCATCGCTGCTCCGGCCATCGTGTCAGACGTCCAGTGCCAGCCGTCGGCCATTCGCCCGAGGCCGATCATGATCGGGTAGGTGTACATCACCGGCTCGACCGCGCCGAGGGAAAAACGGTGTGAGAAGTACGACGCACAGGCCATCGAGTTCGCGATGTGGCCGCTGAGAAACGAGTGCCGACTCCAAACGCGTCCGCCTGGGACGGAGATATGTCGAGCGCTGGAGGCGTCGTGGGGTCGGGTGCGGTACACCGTGAGGTAGATGACGTCGCGCAACGCCGCGCTTGTCAAATGTCCGGCGGCGCATCCAAGTCCGGCGTCGCGCAGCGGAGCGTCGTGTGAGAGGCGGCCGGCGATGTAGAGCGTCGTCGAAAGTGGAAGCAGAAACTGGCCGTTTCCACCGCCATTGATCGGGAACTTCCAGCCGTCGCGAATCGGCGAGATGACGCGCATCGCCAACGAATTCGGATGCGTCGTCATCCACACAAAGATCGACGAGTCAGCGTAGGATGTGAGCGTCACCGCGCCGACGACCGCCGCGGTGGGGATAGCGTCGCGGGCGCGCGCGTGAGCGGGTGCGCTCCAGACGGCCCACACGTCGCCTCGGAGATCGTTGACGTCGCGCCGCTCAGGGCCGAGTGATTGCGCCCCGGAAATTGGTGGCGTCGCGATCAGAAGGACAAACGCGCAAAGAATGCGGAGCATGGTGGGAGGCTGGGCAAAGAGCAGGCCCAACCGGGATGAGCGTACTCGTCTACACGCGTTCGGCCTCGGAACTTACGGTGATAGCGTCCTCGAGCGCCGCGAACGCCGCATACAGTGCCCGCCGCACGTCGGGCTCTGATCGCAGAGACGTCTCGTCAAATGCCTTCGACTTCAACGAGCTCGCGAGCTTGACGTCGGCTACCACGCGAGCGCTCATGACTCGCAGTGTTTCCACGAGCGAGGCCTGCGCACGCGTCGCTCGTGGCGAGGCGTTGATGAGGGCAACAGGCTTGTCAACGATCTCCCCCTTGGTACTTCCGACGAGCCAATCGAGCGCGTTCTTGAGCACACCAGGCACGCCATGCGCGTATTCGGGACTGCTAATCAGCAGCCCGTGCGCCGCGCGTAGGTTGGCGCGAAAAGCCTCGACTTCCGGCGGAACTTCGTCGCCGTCGAGATCGGGATTGAAGAACGGTAGCCGATCGATGCCGTCATACAGCTCGACGATCATCCCGGGCGGAGCGTCAGCTGCAGCCACCCGCAACAGCAGGCTATTCGACGACCCGGAGCGCAGGCTCCCTGATATGGCGACAATTCGGAATTGCATGTGCGTTCTCGGCGAAGGCTGAAATCTCGCGCCGGCCACAACTCGACACGTAAGTTCACGCCAACGATCGTCAAAGGATCCATGCGTCGACTCTGCAAGGCTGTCACTCTCATCGCGATGGTCACGCCAGGGCGGCCCGGCCTGGCGCAGGCCCGGGAGCCGGCACCTTATCGCGACGCGACGCTGCCAATAGAAACGCGGGTTCGCGACCTGATCGGACGCATGACGCTGGACGAAAAGTTCTGGCAGCTGTTCATGATCCCTGGTGATCTCGACGATCCGTCGAACGATTACACAAGCGGCGTGTTCGGGCTCCAGATCTCGACCGCAGCCGCTTCTGGGAACATCGCCCGCGCCCACGCCGAACGCATCAACGCCATCCAGCGATTCTTCGTCGAGCGAACGCGGCTCGGGATTCCGATTATCCCGTTCGACGAAGCGGTTCATGGCTTGGTGCGCGAGGGTGCCACGGTATTTCCGCAGGCGATCGCGCTCGCCGCAACCTGGGATACCGCGCTCGTTGCGCGGACCGCGCGCGCGATCGCGCACGAGACCAAGAGCCGTGGCATTCGCCAAGTGCTGTCGCCGGTCATCAACATCGCGAGCGATGTTCGCTGGGGACGCGTGGAAGAGACGTACGGCGAGGATCCGGTGCTGACTTCGCGCATGGGTGTCGCCTTCGTGAGCGGGTTCGAATCGGCGGGAATCGTCGCCACGCCCAAACACTTCATCGCGAACGTCGGCGAGGGCGGACGTGACAGCTACCCGATCGACTTCGACCAACGCCTGTTGGACGAGATGTACTTTCCGCCCTTCAAAGCGGCGATCGACGCCGGTCATGCGCGTTCGGTCATGAGCGCCTACAACTCCGTGAACGGCGATCCGGCAACGCAGAGTCGCGCGCTGCTCACCGACAAGCTCAAACGCGAGTGGGGCTTCGGCGGATTCGTCATCTCCGACGCGGCAGCGACGGGCGGCGCGACAGTGCTGCACCAGACCGAGGCGACCACCGCGACGGCGACCAAGGATGCGCTCGACGCGGGACTCGACGTGATCTTCCAGTCGTCGTGGCCGCAACACCGGCCATATCTCGAGGCGTTTCGTCGCGGAACGATCGCCGACAGCGTCATCGACGCGGCCGTCGCGCGCGTGCTGCGCGTGAAATTCGCGCTCGGTCTGTTCGAGCATCCATACGTGAACGCCGACAGCGCAGCGTTTTGGAACGGCAATGCTGACCATCGTGCGCTGGCGCGCGAGGCGGCCCGCGCCTCGCTCGTGTTGCTCAGGAACGATCGCGGCACGCTGCCGCTGGCGCGGACACTCAAGTCGATCGCCGTCATCGGTGCCGACGCAGCCGAGCCGCGGCTCGGCGGATATAGCGGGCCGGGAATCAAGCCCGTGTCGATCCTCGATGGGATCCGCGAACGAATGGGTGGGGCGGCGGTACGCTATGCACCCGGGCCGGGGCGAGTCGCGCGCGAGTATGTCGTCGTCGACGCGGCCCATCTGTCGTCGATCGACAGCGGACGGGTCGTGCGTGGTTTGCGCGGTGAATATTTCGATAACAATACGCTCACAGGCACACCACGCCTCGTGCGCACGGATCCACGCATCGACTTCGGGTGGACACTCAACTCACCCGGCCGCGGCATTCCGTACGACTGGTACTCGGTGCGGTGGACAGGGAAGCTCATTGTCCCGGCAAGCGGTGCGCGACGAATCGGAGTCGAGGGAAACGACGGCTACCGCCTGTACGTCGACGGCAAGATCGTGATCGACAACTGGGTCAAGCAATCGTATCACGCACGGCTTGCCAGCGTCACGCTCACCGCCGGAAGCACGCATGACATTCGTCTAGAGTACTTTGAGAGTACGGGCAACGCGAAGGTGAAACTGATTTGGGACGCCGGCATCCGCGCCGATTGGCGTGCGCAGATCGATAGCGCCGTACGGGTGGCGCGGCAGAGTGACATCGCGATCGTCGTCGGCGGCATTGAGGAAGGCGAGTTCCGCGACCGTGCGCTGCTTGGTCTGCCTGGACATCAGGAGGAGCTGATCGAGCGTGTCGCCGCCACGGGCAAGCCGACGGTCGTGGTTCTCGTCGGCGGCAGCGCGATCACGATGTCGCGCTGGATCGACCGAGTCGGCGCGGTGCTCGACGCCTGGTATCCCGGCGAAGAAGGAGGCCACGCGGTAGCGGACGCTCTGTTCGGAGACTACAACCCGGCCGGTCGTCTTCCGATCACGTTCCCCGTATCCGAGGGACAACTTCCGTTGTATTACGATCACAAACCCACCGGCCGCGGCGACGACTACCTCGATCTCACGGGTCAGCCGCTATTTCCGTTTGGGTTTGGCCTGAGCTATACGACCTTCGGCTATTCGGCGCTCACGATCGAGCCGGCCGAGATCTCGTCGAGTGGTGTGGCGACGGTTCGGTGTCGTGTCAAGAACACGGGGACGCGCGCGGGCGACGAAGTCGCCCAACTCTACGTGCACGACGTGCTCGCGTCGGTGGCGCGTCCGATCATGCAGCTCGAGGGCTTTCAGCGCGTGCACCTCGAGCCGGGCGAAGAGAAAGAGCTGGTCTTCACGCTCGGCCGCGAACAATTGCAAATGATCGATCGCGAGATGCAGTGGATCGTCGAGCCGGGCTCTTTCCGCATCATGGTCGGCGCGTCGTCGAAAGACATTCGGCTGCGCGGTGAGCTCGTGGTCAAGTGAGCGCTGACGATGCTGTCAATCCGCTCCGTAAATCTTGAGCACAGCCGGCTCCGGCGCCGTTAACGAATTCTCGATGACTACTTTCACGCGCCGAGCCGGGGTGGGCGCGAAGCGATCGAGCTTGGTGTAGCCGATCGTCGTGCCGCGGGAGAGCGCGCGCCAGTTGTCGTCGGTCGTGCCATAGATCGTGTATTTGGAAACACTTTGCCCGCGAGTGATATCCTCCTGAAGACGCGCGATGCTGATCGGCACTGTATTGCCGAGGTCGAGCTCCAGCTCGGCGGAGTGCGGACCGGTGACGCGCCAGGTTCGGCGAGCGGTCAGTGCGAGGTCGTTCGCGAACATCGCGTTCAGTCGCTCGCGTAATCCGGTGAGCCGCGCGACGTCGATGGTGTGCAGCCATCCGCCGCGCGTCGGTGGCACATTGAGCAAGAGCTTTCCGTTACGGCCGACCGAGGTGAAGTAGAGGCTCACCAGGTTGTCGATCGATCGAACGCGAGCGTCTTCGCCTTCGTGATTGAACCATCCGGGCCGAATCGAGACGTCGACTTCGGCGGGACGCCAGACCGCGCCCGCGGGGTCGCCGTGCAGCAGCTCGTCGGCGACGCCTGGGTCGTTGGCGCCCGGATACATCACGACGGCCGGATTCACCGTCGACCAATTCGGGTCGCCGGCCACGCCGGCCTCGTTGCCGCACCAACGCACGTCGGGGCCGGCGTCGGAGAACATCACGGCCGATGGTTGCAGGCGCCGAACGAGCGCGAACACGCGCGGCCAATCATACACTTGGCGTCTACCACTCGGGCCTTCGCCGTTCGCGCCGTCGAACCAGACTTCGGAGATGGTCCCGTATTGCGTCAGGAGCTCGGTGAGCTGATCGCAGTACAAGTCGTTGTAGCGCGCGGAGTCGCCATACAACGGATTGTTGCGGTCCCACGGCGAGAGATACAACCCCGCCTTCAATCCCTCGGCGCGACACGCGTTGACAAACTCGCGAACGACATCGCCCTGTCCCGAGCGCCAGGGACTCTTGGCGACCGAATGTTGGGTTGTGCGCGTTGGCCACAGGCAGAAGCCGTCGTGGTGCTTGGCTGTGAGAATGAGGGCGCGAGCGCCGGCGCCGCGGGCGACCCGCGTCCACTGTCGCGCATCGAGTCTCGACGGATTGAAGATGCTCGGACTCTCGTGACCGTCGCCCCACTCGCGGTCGGTGTAGGTGTTCACGCCGAAATGAAGAAACAGCGCGAGCTCGTCGCGCTGCCAATCGAGTTGCGCCGGCGAGGGACGTGGACGCATCAAGGCCGGCGGCTCGCCGCCGCCGTGCGGCAGCGCGCACGCGGCGAGCGACGTCGCGGAGATCTGAAGAAAGGAACGTCGATTCATGTGACCCGTAAGCGGCAGCTCCGTTATCGGCGCTGCCGTCGTGCGACTAGTGGGGCCAGAGCCACGCAAGCACAAGTCCCGTCAGCGCGGCGTAGATCAGCGCATCGACGGTGGCTTTCATCGTCGTGCTCCACGCACGCTGATACCAGATCGTCATTTGCCAAAGCGCGAGTGCGTAGCCGGAGAACGCGGTGGCGCCGGCGAATTGAGCGACACGCCACGGGTCTGCTCCGGGCGCCAGCGCCCGCCCGGCGATGTAGGCCGCGAAGATGCTGACAACGACCAGGTACACGAACCAAAACCCCAGGTTGCGCCCCATCGACATCATGCGATTGGGCAACACCGTGATGATGAAGACGGGCCCCTTCGCCAGTTTGTCGGCAAACGCCGTCGAGCGTAGGTCGTCACGCCCGGCCGGTCGCGGAACCATGTAGTCGCCGGGAGGAATCGCGAGAGGACGCAGCGCCTCCATGGCAGCGTCCTCGCTTGGCATTTTCGCGTAGTCGTTCTTGTGCCAGGGCAACACCGTGTGAAGCACAGAACTCGCAACGAACACGAACACCGCGGACAGCAGGATGGGAAGCCACAGCGCGCTGAGTCCTGTCATTGGAACCTCACGGAGGCGGTGAACCGAATGGCGATGAGCCCGCCTCGATTCTACCGCACTCCTCCCGGTTCGCAACTCACGATCGATGGTGGCCCGCCATCTCGCGGGCCACCATCGAGGGACTCACCTATCTGGCTTCTTTACGTCCGCTTTCGCGTCCTTGCCGGCTTTGGTGAGATCCGCGTGCGCGTCGGCCTTGGTCGTCTTGAGGTTGTGCTTTGCTTTCCGGGCCAAGTGCTTGCCCTTGTGGCTCACGCCCTGCGCCGCTTTTCCGACTTCGCCGCCTACCGTGTGAATGCCGGTCGCGTTGCCGAGCTTGGTCTTCGTCGCGTTGCCGGCCTTCTTGAGCGTGTGGTGCGTTGCGCTCCCGGCGTCCTTTGCGCCTTGCTTCACCGTGTTGCCCGTCTTCTTGAGCACGTGATGGGTTTCGTCCGCGGCTTTCTTGACGGGATCCTGTGCGACGGCTGGCGCCGCAAGCAGCGCGCTCAGTCCGGCGATCGTGAGGAAATACTGAATTCGCATATGGATTCAACTCGTGTTGACCCCCTCATCTCCGTCGCGCGCCTAGGTCAGAAGCGGCGCGACGGGCTCATGCGAGCACTCCCATGACCGTCATTATTGCAAGAGGCGAGCTTGCAAGTGACGGCGCCCTTGTTTGTTGGGTCAGCCTGTGACGACGCGAGGTCGTCATGCAGCGAACGCGAAGTTGGATTCTCGTGGTTGGGCTTGCCACGAACGTCGTGGCCGCTCAGCAGTCCGCCCCACGGCCGCTGATCGTGCACGAGTGGGGAACCATTACCACTCACCACACGGCAAACGGTACTCCTGAGGGCCGGCTCAACCGGATCGGTCCGTCCGAAATCCTGCCGCCGTTCGTTCACCAATACGAGCCGGCGGCGACGCAACCACAGTCGCCGCAACCAACGCAACGCGCGCCGTTGATAAAGAGCCCTGTCACACCAGGGCGGCCGGACGTAACAATGCGGCTCGAGACGCCGGTCATGTATTTCTACCCGCCGTCAGGATCCGGCGCGCAGCCACGGTTCGACGTGAGCGTGAGGTTTCGTGGCGGAATCCTGAATGAGTTTTATCCGAACGCCGACGCGACCAGTCAAGTCGACGTCGACCGGATCACGACGAAAATGCAGGCGGGCATGATCAAGGCGTGGGACGGCGACGTTTTGAACAACTATGTGGTGGGGTCGCTGCGCTGGCACGATGTCTCGCTGAACCCATCTGCGTCGCTCCCCAGCACGTCGAGCCACGTCTGGCTTGCGCCGCGGCGCGTTCGGTCCACAGCGGTCGTGACGTTGTCGGACGAAGCGGAGCAGTATCTGTTCTATCGGGGCGTCGCGCACCTGGACGCGCTCGTGCAAACCGAGCTCGCGCCGACAGAACTTCGGCTCCGCGCGCCGGCCAATCTGCAGTGGCTCTCCGCGCCGACGATGACGATCGGCGCCCTCTGGCTCGTGGACATTCGGCCGAATGGGGGTAGCGCGTTCCGTGCACTCGAAGCAATCCCGATCGCGAAGGACAGCGCGGCGCGCGAGCTACGACGGGTCCCACTGTTCACGCCTCGCGACTACTCGTCCGATGCCATCGCTGCACTCCGCCGCTCGATGAAGCAGGCTCTCATCGCGCGCGGACTGTTCGAGGACGAGGCGGAAGCGATGTTATCGACGTGGGAGGAGAGCTACTTTCGCGCGCCAGGGCTGCGACTGCTTTACATCGTGCCGCAGGAGTGGATCTCGTACCACCTGCCGGTGACGATCTCGACGCCACACGAGCTCACCAGGGTCCTGGTCGGTCGTATCGATCTCGCGCGCCCATAGTCCGGCACGGGTCAACTCGGCGGATCGCCGCGCGCGGCGCGGACGAGAGCCGCAAGTCCGATGACGAGCGTCACGACCGCGCCGGTGCGCGCGGCGCGCAAGAACGGAAAGCGAATCAAGATCGCCGCGCCGATACCAATGAAGCCGACTCCGAGCAGCGCGAGAAGCAAGCGCAGAAGTCGCGGGGTCGGTTTCCACTCCAGTGAGTTGGTCACGCGCTGTTTCTAGGCGATGACCACGCGCGAGCCGGGCGTCAGTAACTCGAAGGTTGGAACTGTGCCGCGCCCTCGCTGCTGAGTAACACCCACAAACTGTAGATGCCCAGGATCGTGCCAAGCGGGAACCGAAAAAGCTCGAACACGGCGAGCACGATCGTCAGCATGCGCGCCCACGGTCGAAACTTGAGTAAGCCGTACCCGGCGATGAGTCCCGGAATAGATAGTAACGCGACGAACAGGGCCGCAAACGTGCCGCCAAGTCCGGCGCCGATCATTCCCATCACGCTGCCGGAGAAAATCCCACCCACAATCGACCCGCCGAATACCAGAAGCGCGGCGAACAAACCGAACACGCCGAAAATGATGTGCAGCCAGCCAAGGAGCCTGATGTGCGTCGCCATGGAGTCTCCGTGTGGAGTGGGTCGAGTGCGGGTAGATTATGGCACCGATCACGAAGAGGTCGCAATGGACCGACGCTCGTTCGTTCATTCGCTCACCGCGACGCTGGCCAGTGCGTCACTGGCTCGACGCTTCGCCCCTATCGGCACGAAGCTCGATCGCGTCGGACTCGAGCTGTACTCCGTCCGCGACGCGATGCGACGAGATCCCGAGCGCACGCTCGCCGCCGTTCGCGCGATCGGCTACACCGATGTCGAGCTCCTCTGGTCGTTCGGGAATTTCGGGCGCACGCCGCAACAAGTGCGCGCGTCGCTCGATCATGAGGGTCTGCGCGCGCCGTCGGCGCACGTCTCGCCGGCGGTGATCCTCGTCGGCTGGGAGCGAAGTTTGGAGATGGCGAAGACGCTCGGACACGAATACCTGATCGTCCCGAGCTTCACGGCCGACACGGCGCGTTCGATCGATGACTGGCGCGACTGGGCCGATCGGTTCAACGCGGCCGGCGCCGTGGCGCGCAAAGCAGGGATCTGGCTCGCGTTTCACAATGAGCCCGACCACATGAAGCCGATCAATGGCGTGGTGCCGTACGACGTGTTCGTCGAACGCACGGATCCGTCGGTGGTCCGCCTGCAGCTCGACGTCGGCAACATGGCGATGGGTGGCGGGGATCCGTTTCACTACCTGGGCCTCCACCGCGCGCGTTATTGGAGTTTTCACATCAAGGACGTTGTCGCCGACCGCTCGCAGGACACGGAGTTGGGCAAAGGCGTGCTCGACCTCCGTCGTTTTCTCGCCGGGGTTCCCGACATCCAGCACAAACCGGTGTACATCGAGCAAGAGGGTGCCTCGGACCAACTGGCCGCCGCGCGACTGGACTATCAATACCTCTCGAAGCTCGACTTCTGAGGGCGCACACCCCAGGGGATGGCTTGGTCAACGCCCGCGACCTTGGCGGTGTCAAAACAAGCATGACCCTCGAGAGCCTGAAGCAGGACCTGAGCTACGCCATCCGCGGCCTGCGCATGAAGCCGGGTTTCACGATCGCGGTGGTGACGACCCTCGGCCTGGGCATCGGCGCGAATGCCGCGATGTTCGGCATCGTCGACCGGCTGCTATTCAGGCCGCCGGCGCTGATGAAGGATCCAGCGACCGCGCATCGCGTCTACTCGTACCAAACATTCCGCGGAACGGAACGCACGTGCTGCAATCAGTATGCGCGGTACAAAGATATCCAGCGATGGACAACCTCCTTCTCGAGCGTCACTGGGTATGGGTTACGCGACCTGGCGGTCGGCGTTGGCGACGCCGCGCGCGAGATGCACATCGGCATCGTAAGCGCGAACTTCTTTGGATACTTCGACGCGCCGCCGGAGATCGGCCGCTACTTCATCGCCGCCGAGGACTCGACGCCCGATGGCGCACCGGTGGCGGTGTTGAGCCACTCGATGTGGGAAACGCACTACGGCCGGCACCGCGACGTTCTGGGTTCGAGGATTCAGATCGGCTCCGTCATCTATACGGTCATTGGCGTGTCGCCGGCCGGGTTCGTCGGCCTCTGGGCCGACAGGCCGCCGGCCGCGTTCATTCCAATCACGACGTACGGCGCGGCCACCGGGCAAACACTGAAGCTCAAGCGTAGCTGGTGGACGACGTACAGTTGGGGATGGATGTCGGTAATCGCTCGGCGCAAGCCGGGTGTTTCGATCGCCACGGCGAACGCGGATCTCACGCAGGCCGCTCGGAAGAGCTACCAGGCGCAACTCGAGGAACAAACGCGAAGCGCGCCGATCACCGTGGCGCGACCGCGCGGCATTATCGGGTCCATCCTTGCCGAACGAGGGCCAGACGAGTCGAAGGTGGCGAAGGTCGCTACGTGGGTCGGTGGCGTGTCGGTCATCGTGTTGCTCATCGCGTGCGCAAACGTAGCGAACTTGTTGCTCGCGCGCGCGATCCGTCGCCGGCGCGAGATCGCGCTGCGTCTGGCACTCGGCGTGAGCCGTGGCCGGTTGCTCTCCCAGCTGTTGACCGAGAGTCTGTTGCTCGCGGTCGCGGGCGGTGCCGCCGGGGTTCTCATTGCACACTGGGGCGGGGCCGCTCTCCGTGCCGGGCTATTAGAAAAGAGTGAAGCGGCCGGCGGTTTCCGCGACCCGCGCACCGTGTTGTTCGCCGCCGCGGCGGCGATCGCGGTGGGATTGCTCACCGGGTTGGCGCCGGTGCTGCAGGCCACCCGAGCGAACCTCACCGCCGACCTCAAGGCCGGCGTTCGAGAAGGCTCGTACTACAAATCGGGCGCGCGAATCACGCTGCTTCTCCTTCAAGGCGCGCTGTCCGTCGTGCTGTTGGTCGGCGCGGGATTGTTCGTGCGCAGCCTCCGAAACGTGCGCGACATTCGGTTGGGGTACGATGTCGATCCGGTCTTGTTGGTCGATCTGCGGATGCGCGGCGTGAAGCTCGATAGCGTCCAGACAGTCGCGTTGCGACACCGTTTACTCGAGGCGGCAAAAACAATCCCAGGCGTCGAGAACGCGAGTCTCTCGTCGTCAGTGCCATTCTGGAGCATGTGGAGTGTCGGCCTCTACGTGGCCGGGATCGATACGGTGAGCCGGTTGGGTCAGTTCGATCTGAATTCCGTTTCGCCGGAGTACTTCGCCACGCTGGGGACGCGGATCGTTCGCGGCCGCGCCTTCACCGATCGAGATGTGGAACACGCGCCGCGTGTGGCGGTCGTCAGCCAAGCGATGGGAAAGGTGCTTTGGCCGGGGAAAGATCCGATCGGTCAGTGCCTTCGCATGAACGCCGATACGATGCCGTGCACGAACGTCGTCGGCGTCGCCGAGAACATCAAAGAACAGAGCTTGGCCGCGGACTCGGGGTATTACTACTACGTTCCCTCCGCGCAGTTCAGTCCACAGAGCGGCGGCCTGTTCCTGCGCACGCGTGGTCCGGCGATCGCGACACGCGAGGCGGTGCGCCGGCGACTTCAGCGCGAGATGCCAGGCGCGTCATACATCATCGCGACTCCGTTCAGCGACGTCATTGGATCGCAGACTCGATCGTGGCAGCTCGGCGCGACGATGTTCGTCGCATTCGGCGCGTTGGCGCTCGCGCTCGCCGCGATCGGTCTGTACAGCGTTGTGGCCTACAACGTGGCGCAGCGAACGCACGAACTCGGGGTGCGCGTGGCACTCGGCGCACAGGCGCGTGACGTCGTGCGTCTTGTCGTGACCGACGGGATTCGATTGGCGGGAATGGGTGTGGCGATCGGGGCGCTCATCGCATACGCGGCAAGCAAATGGGTGAAGCCGCTGTTATTCAACGTGTCGCCAACCGATCCGATGGTGTTCGGGCTCGTGGTCGTGACGTTGATCGCGGTCGCGCTCGCGGCGAGTTGGGTACCGGCGCGTCGCGCGTCGCGCGTCGACCCCAACGTGGCGCTGCGAGCCGACTGACGGCGCGACGCTTCTCCGGTCGGCGAGGTATCTTGGAGGCGTTCACGGCGAAGCCTGGCTTCGCCCGTCCGACGACGCTTACCTCACCAGGTCGACATGAGATCGCTCATACTCGCTTCTTCAATCGCTCTGATCCCCGCGGTTCTCGGGGCGCAGACGCAGCAACCCGGGCAGTCGGCGGTGGTGCCGCAGCCGGCGACGATGTTGCCGCTCAAACACACGCCACAGCCGACAACGAGCGCGATTTCCGCCGCCGATCTCATGACGCGGCTTTACATCTTTGCCGACGACTCGATGCAGGGCCGAGAGGCGGGTACGATCGGCAACGTCAAAGGCACCGATTACATCGCGAGCGAGGTCAAGCGACTCGGGCTCACGCCAGCGGGAGATAGCGGCGGCTACTTCCAGACGCTCCCGTTCAAAACACGGGCGACCGATCCGACGTCGACGGTAACTGTCGGCGGCGCGCGCATGGCCTACGGTGTCGAATGGGCCGCGGCAAGCCCAGACTCGGCATCGGGGGCCGATGTGCCGGTGATCTACGCCGGCGTCCTCGGCGACTCCGCGTCGATCATCTCGCCCGAGCAAGCAGCAGGGAAACTCGTTCTGTTCGCGTTTGGTCCAAACTCCGGCCGCGCGTTCGGCAGCCTTGCGAGGCTGACGGCGAACGCTGCCGCAGCAGGTGTCATCTTGCCGGCGCAATTTCTCGGCTTTGTCGCGCGACCGACGCAGTTCATCGACAGTCCGGGGATGCCAGCGCTGACGAAGGCGACGATCTATTTCACACCTGCGTCGGCGGCGAAGCTGTTCGATGATCCGGTGGCCCAACTCAAGTCGGGGGCCGCCGGCAAACCAATCTCGTTCGCCATTCGCTCGAAGACCGATCCCGTTCCTTATCCCGCGCGCAACGTCGTCGCGATCCTCCCGGGAAGCGATCCCAAACTCAAGGGCGAGTACGTCGCCATCGGCGCGCACAACGATCACATCGGCTTCAACCATGCGCCGGTCGATCACGACTCGATTCGGATCTTCAATCACATCGTTCGACCGGGCGGAGCGGAGGATCAGGGCAATCGCGCCACGGCCGACCAGCAGGCGGAGGTCAACAAGCTCTTGGCCAATTGGCGTGCATCGCATCCTGGAACGAGCCGGCCCGACTCGATCTCCAACGGCGCCGACGACGATGGGTCGGGGTCCGTGAGTGTGCTCGAAATCGCCGAGAAGCTGGTGGCGCAGAACCCAAAGCCGAAACGCTCTGTGCTTTTCGTCTGGCACGTTGGCGAAGAGAAGGGCCTCCTCGGCTCGGCGTACTTCACGGACCATCCGACGGTCCCGCGCGATTCGATCGTCGCGCAGCTCAACATCGATATGGTGGGTCGCGGCGATGCGTGGGACATGACCGGCACGACCAAGGAGGGCGCGCAGATCCACGGCAACCCGAATTACCTACAGGTGGTCGGCGCGCGGCGGCTCTCGACGGAGCTGGGAGACGTTCTGGAGAAGGTGAACACCGAGGGAAAGCATGGACTCGCGTTCGACTATGCGATCGATGCGAACGGACATCCGGCGAACATCTATTGCCGCAGCGATCACTACGAGTACGCGCGGTATGGCATTCCGATCGCGTTCTTCACGACGGGCGTGCATTCCGATTATCACCAAGTGACCGATGAGCCGCAGTACATCGACTACGATCATATGGTGAAGGTCGACAACTTCATCGCCGCGTTGGCGATGCGTGTTGCCGACCTCGATCACCGCGTCGTCGTCGACCATCCCAAGCCGGATCCCACGATGGCGTGCCGGCAGTAATGCTGGTTCATTGCTGGAATGAATTGGGGTCAGACTCCAATTGGTTTAATTGGAGTCTGACCCCAATTGCCCCCTAGCCGCGCCGATCAGGGAATGATCGGTCGCGGCTGGGCGGTGATCACATGCGGTGTCCCCGCGAGCTGCTGATTGATCTTCGATACGCGATTCTGGATGATGCCGTCGAGACGAGCTTGCGCCTGGTCGGCTTCCGCCTTCAGCTCGCCCAGTCGCAACAGCTCGCCGGCCGTGGGCGGCATCATCGGACGACTCACCATGCCCGAGACCGTCTGCACTTCCTCGCGAAGACGCGGGTATTGTCGGTAGCCGAGTCCAGCGAGCGGACGCGCGAGCACCGAATCTCGGAATTGGCGCAGCTCTTTGACCGTCGTGTCGATGGTGGCGAGCACGGTCGGTGATCCCTGCGACCGGCGAAGCTGTCCTTGCAGCGACGTGAGCTGCGTGAGCAGCTCGTCGGTGCCGGTGACCACGCGATTCACACGCGCCGCGAGGTCGTTGAGTTGTGTCGCCGTTTGGAATTGCGCGGCGACCTGCGCCGGCGTCATGTCCGAGCGCGGGTCGAGCTCGACCTGCACCGGCTTCGTGAGCTGTTTGCCGTTCACGGACAGCGAAACGGTGTAGGTGCCCGGCATCACTTCGAGCCCGCCGCCGCCTCCACGTCCGCCACCCGGACCTTCTTCGCCTTGTGGCTGCTCTTCCGCGAGCGCGGCGGCGGCCGCGCGACGAGCACGGAATGCGGCAAGCGACGTGTCCGCCTCAACGCCTGCGGCACCAGCAGGGGGCGCGCCACCGCCACCGCGTCCGCCACGACCGCCACCGCCACCAGCCGGCGCGTCGTATCGGAGATCCCATACCACGCGATTGATACCAGCGTCATCGGCCACGCGACGCATCCGTCGAACGGGGCGCCCGTCCTTGTCCGAGATGGTGATGTTCACCTCACTCGGCGGCTGCGACTTGAGGTAGTAGGTGATCAGCGCGCCTTGTGGCGGATTCTCTCCCGTCCATTTCTTTTGGCCAAGATTGCCGTCGCGATTCCACTGGCTCCAGCGAGTCGCGGGTCGGATGTCAAACAGCGTTGCGTCGGTCGTCTGCGCCGCGTTGAAGTTCTGTAATGCGGACGCGTCATCCATGATGTAGAGCCCACGGCCGTGGGTCGCGAGCAGGATATCGTTATCGCGCGGATGAACTTGAATGTCGCGCACTGGTGTGACGGGCAGATCGCCGCGCAGCGAGGTCCAGTGGACGCCGCGATCCCACGACGCCCAGACACCCATCTCTGTGCCCATATATAGAAGGTTGCGGTTGCGCGGATCTTCGCGCACGACGTGGACCCAAGCCGCTTGCACGGGAATGTCGCCCGTGATTCGCTTCCACGTTTTGCCGTAGTCGGTCGTCATGTACGCGTACGGGGTGTAGTCGTCGTCCTGATGGTGATCGGCCGCTACGTACGCGGTGGCCGCATCGGAGTGGGATGCGTCGACTGTCGGGATCCACGCGGCGGGCTTGAGACCCGGCACGTTGGTGAAGACGTTGCTCCACGATTTTCCACCGTCGCGCGTCACTTGCACATTGCCGTCGTCGGTGCCGACCCAAATCACGTTCGAGTCGAGCGGCGACGGCGCGATCGTGATGATCGTGCAATGGAACTCGGCCGCCGTATTGTCGACAACGATCGGTCCGCCCGAGCTCTCCTGCTTCTTCGGGTCGTTCGTCGTGAGATCGGGCGAGATCACCTGCCACGAGAAGCCGTAGTCAGTCGACTTGAACAACACGTTGCCGCCGAAGTACACGACCTTGGGATTCAAGGGCGAGAGCGCGATCGGCGAATTCCAGTTGAAGCGATACTTGTGCGAGATCATCGCGTCGCCGACAGAGCCGACCCGGTTCGGGTACGGATAAATCGTCTTTTGCGCGCCGGTGCGTGTATCGGTGAGATTGAGCATGCCGCCCTGCGCGTCGGAGTAGACGAGCCACGGCTTGTCCATCACCGGTACGGTGAAAAACCCGTCCCCGCCCGACACGGTGAACCAATCGTTCTTTCGGTTGCCTTGCCCCGACGTCGTTTGGCTCGGCCCGCACCAGTTGCCGTTGTCCTGCAGACCGCCGCACGTCATGTACGGCTTCTGCATGTCGAAGTTGATATGGTAGAACTGGGTGAACGGGAACGTGTTGATCACCTCGAAGTTCCTGCCGCCGTCGTAGCTCACCTGCCATCCGCCGTCCGACCCGCTCAGGATGTATTTCGAGTTTGTCGGATCGATCCACATCGCTTGGTGGTCGCCGTGCACGTCGCGCGCGATCGTGCGAAAGTTCGCGCCGCCGTCTTCCGACATGTAGAGAGAGCCCGAGAGGGAGAAAACGCGGTTCGGGTTCAGCGGATCGACGCGAATGTCGGAGTAGTAAAACGGACGGAAGTTGATGTTCGGATCACGATTCACCGTGCGCCAATGATCGCCGCCGTCGTCCGAGCGCCACAACTCACCGTCGGTCTTCGTTTCGCTCACGACATACACGACACTCGGTTCGCTCGGCGCGACCGCGATGCCGATACGATCCATGTCGGTCTTGGGCAGACCGCGATCGCGATCCTTGCCGGACAACCGCTCCCACGTGGCGCCGCCGTCGACAGAACGGTAGACCGCGGTGTTTCCACCGCCGGACTCGAGATGCCATGCCCAACGGCGATACGTGTACATGCCGGCGTAGAGAATGTTCGAATTGCCGGGATCGGCGGCGATGTCCGAGCACGCCGTCTGCGAGTCGACGTAGAGGATTTTCTTCCAAGTCTTCCCACCGTCGGTCGTCTTGAACACGCCGCGCTCCTCGTTTGGCCCCCACTCGCGGCCGAGACCGCACGCGTAGACGAGGTCTGGGTTCTTCGCGTCGATGACGATGCGCGCGATCTTGTCGCTCTTCTCGAGGCCGACGTGCGTCCAGTGCTCGCCGGCGTCGACGGACTTGTACATCCCGTCACCGATCGATGCATTGTTGCGCGGGTTCTCTTCGCCCGTGCCGACGTACATGATATTCGGATCGCTCGGAGCGATGGCGATCGCGCCGATCGAGCCGATGTTCTGGCGGTCGAAGATCGGCCTGAAGGTGACACCGCCATTTGTTGTCTTGATGATCCCGCCGTTCGCGCCCGCCACGTAGTAGACGTCGCGGTTGCCCGGCACGCCGACGACCACCGACACCCGTCCGGCGTTATTGGCCGGACCGACGGAGCGCCATCTGAGGCGCTTGATCGTCGACATGGCCGTGGTGGTGTCTTCCGCCATCCGCATGGCGGCGGGCGCTGCGGGCGGGATAGGCGACGCGGAGCGCTGACCAAGGGTGGCGTTCATGGCGATCGACGACAGGACGCCGGCAACGGCAAGGGGGCGGGGAGTCATACGCACAGTTCTCCGAGAGTGTCACGCTCGAGCGAGCCCGGTTCGCCGGCCGCTCGCATAGCGTCGCGAACATACCGCCCCGCGCCGTCGCAGGGTAGAATCCATCTGAGGTCCAGCCCATCGCTGCTTCAGGGGGACAAATGCCGTTGTTCGAAATCTGGCTTGCCGGCCTTGCACTTGTCGGGATCGGAGTCATCGCCAAGACGGTAAAGATCATCGGCCAGGCGGAGGTCATGGTCATCGAGCGCCTTGGACGATTCCACCGCGTCGCCAGATCGGGACTCAACTTGCTGATTCCGTTCGTCGAGCGGCCGCGCATGCTCAACGTTCGATACTTCGAGTCGGATGTCGGCGGGGTCAAGCGCGTCACGTCCGGATCGACGGCGCGCATCGATCTGCGAGAGCAAGTGCTCAACTTCCCGAGCCAACCGGTGATCACGAAGGACAACGTCACGATCGACATCGACGCGGTCATCTACTATCGCGTCGCCGATCCGCAAAAGGCGACGTACGCCGTGCAGAATCTCCCATACGCGCTCGAGACGCTCACGCGCACAACGCTCCGCAACATCGTCGGCGAGATGGAGCTCGATCAAACGCTCGGCAGCCGCGACATGATCAACAAGCGTATGCGCGAGGTGATCGAGGATGCGTCGATGGGCTGGGGCGTCGACGTGACGCGCGTCGAGCTGCAGGCGATCGAGCCGCCGCGCGACATCCAACATTCGATGGAGCTCGTGATGCGCGCCGAGCGCGAACGGCGCGCCGCGGTCACCAACGCTGAAGCGGGGAAGCGCGCGGCCATTCTCGAATCAGAAGGCCAACGCGAGGCGCAGGTTCGCAAAGCGGAGGGTGAGAAGGAGGCCGCGATTCTTCGCGCGGAGGGACTGGCCGCAGCGCGGTTGGCGATGGCGAACGCGGAGGCCGAGGCGATTCAACGAATCACGGCGTCGCTGCCGGAGGGTCAAGCGGCGATGTACTTGCTCGGCCTCAAGTATCTCGAGGCGCTTCCGGCGCTCACCGCGGGAAAGGGATCGACGGTGTTCTTGCCGGTCGAGGCTACGGGAGTCATGGGTGCGCTTGGTGGCATGCGCGAGCTGCTTCGCTCGACGGCCGGTCAGGGTGCTGCTACGGGTGGCGACAAGCAGCCAGCGTATCAGCCGCCGACGCCTCGACCCGCGTTCAAATCGCTTGCATCGCCGCCCGACGCGGCGGATCCGGGCAAGCCGGAGACCTGAGCTTGGCCAAGATCACTCGCGAGCGCGCCGAGCGCGTCGCACGCTCGCACGCGTGCGAACACTGCCAGGAATACAGCTACAAGAAGTTGACTGTGAAACCGGCAAGTGCCTCCCATCGCAAGACGTTCAAGGAAGCGTGGCACGTGGTCGCGGTATGTGGGGTGTGCGGACTCGAGCAGGAGCTGGGGATCGATGATGAGGGTGAAATCATCTATGTCTCATGAGGTGCGACGCACGGTGTGCGCACTCATAGCGATGGTCGCGCCGCTCGTGGCCTGCAAGAATGATGGCGCGACATCGACGGAGGGAGATTTCCCGGTGCGGTTCCTCGTCTCGAACTCCCTGATCGCGCCTGTTACCGTCTCGATCGAGGGGACGCCGTATGTGATTCTCACGAGTGGCAAGGGCACGCAACTTACCGTCTCGTCGAAGGCGCAGTGGCTGACGTGGACATCCGCGAAGCCGGCCGGTTCAGACGGCCAGCCATTTCCCGACGACATCGGCGAAGTGAAGATCCCGATCTCCGGAATCAACGGCGCTTTGGAGATCAGCAACGTGATCGCCGATCAGACGTACGTCACCGCGCGTGTCTTCAACTTCACGACGACGCAGGTATCGATCGGCGTCTACGACGGAAACGTGCTGTCATGCGCGGGCGTGCTGCCCGCGGCGACGGCGAGCGCGAGCGGATTCGTGCAAATCGGATATTACCGACTGCTGGCCGCCACCGACGTGCGCGCCTATCGCGACGCTCGCTGCACGGGGCCGTACGTCTCCTGGCCCTCTTCCCAGCTCACTGGCTTCGCGCCCAAGTCAGGTCTCCTCACGCTTTCATTGAGCTTGGCGCCTTAGAGTCGGTCTCAAAATCGCCATGACATTCGTTTTGAGAATCCTCACGTCGGCAGACCAAGCGCGCCGTTCACCCACCGAACGAGCGGCAGAAGACCCGCGAACTCGCGGGCGAGGAGCGCTGGGAGCTTTGCGTTCGTGACTTGCGCGTCGGTCAGCGCTCGGCCGCCAGTGAACGACTGATAGCGAAGCCATTTCGCGGCCGGATGGTCTTCGGCGTAACCGCGCGGCATTCGCTTCAATGCCGACTCGTCCTCGAGACGGCCGAATCGTTTCGGTAGGCTTCGCGTCATGCGAATGAATGGATCGGGGCGCTCGGCGATCGAGTCCCGCAGGCGGTTCAACTGGGGGCGTGGCGGCATCCACAATCCAGCTCCGACGAACGACTTGGTCGGCTCGAAGTGGAAATAGAAGCCGGCGCTTCCCTCACTCGCCTCGCCGCCCACGCGTCCGCTCGCCGAGCGATGATGGAACCAGCAACCCGCGTTCGTCTTGTACGGCGACTTGTCTTTCGAGAAGCGGATGTCGCGATTGATGCGAAACATGGACCGCTTCGGGTCGCCGCCGATTTCTGGAGCGAAGCGCGCAATCCGAGCGTTCAGATCTTCGATCAGGAAGCGCATCGGCTCGCGCACTTCGCGCTCGTAGTCTTCGCGATGGGCCTCGAACCACTGCTTGTCGTTGTGCGCCGCGAGCTGTCGGAAGAAGCGCAGCGCTGCCGGGGAAAATGACATCGTCTCCTCCTCGTTCGATATCGGCGATAGCGGGGATATCAAATGCCCCGTTTGACGCGCGGGGTCAAGGCCGGCAAAGCCAGGCCAGGACTGATTGTTCTTGTTCGACCAATCGTTTGAGCTCGCCCAGCTCTTCGGCGAAGATCTGATCTATGTTGGGCGGCACGGCATCTCCGAAAATCGCCGTGACATGATAGAGTGAGCGTCCGTCGGGCAGCCCGATGACGCGGGTGGGCCAGCGCTCCGCCGACTCCATCGACGGCCCGCTCCACCAATCGAGCACTCCCAAGTCGCGATCGCCCGTCACGCCAAAGTACACCTCGCCGGACGCCGATGTCACGATCGCGCCATCCGCGACGAGCCGAATGTCCTTACAGAAATGGGTCGCCCAGCGCGGCAGGTTGCTCAGGTCGTTGACGTAGTCGAACACCGATTCGACCGGGGCATCGACAATCACGTGAAAGTGTCGGATGGTGGCAGCGCGTGACATGGTCCAGTCTCCAGTGAGGGTGGCGGTGACATCACGCTCGCAGGATACGAGAAATCATGCCATCTTCTGGCATATTTCATCGTACCGTGGTGGCGGACCCCCATGCAACGCGTTGACCGTCTCGACTTGCTCACCCGAATCCTTCGGGATCGCCCGGGGATCACGATCGCCGACCTGGCGCGCGAGCTCGGCGTCAGCATGCGCAGTGTGTTTCGCGATCTCGATCATTTGCGCGAACGCGGGTATCCGATTGAAGCGGACCGCGGTCGCGGCGGCGGCGTGCGGCTGCACCCGAGTTGGGGACTCGGCAAAGTGCTGCTGTCGAGCGAGGAGGCGCTCTGCACACTGCTCAGCCTCGCCATCAGCGAGAAACTCTCCTTTCCGATGTTTTCAGCCGAGGTCTCGCGCGCACGCAAGAAGATCGTCGACGCATTTCCGACGAGCGAGCGCAAACGCATCGCGCCATTGCGCGAGCGGATATTCATCGGGCGCCCGGCGTCGCTCGCCGTTCGAGCCTCGTATTGCGTACCCGATCCGCGAATCATGAGGCAACTGCAAGTCGCATTCGTGCGCGAGACAATCGTGCGCGCGGACTACGTGAAGGAGACCGGCGAATCGTCGAGCCGGCGCCTCGAGCCGCACGCCATGCTGATCAACTGGCCGGCGTGGTATCTCCTCGGCTTCGACTATTTGCGCGGGGAGCCGAGGACGTTTCGCTTCGACCGGTTCCGCGCCGTGGACGTGGAAGAGCACAGCGTCTTCAGGGCGCGTCCCCGCGACATCGCGGCCAAGCTCCTGGGGGAGCACGGCGTGAGGTTGGATCCCGTGTAGGCTCTGTGCGGAGCAGGCGCCCCGGGGTTCGGCAGGCGTGACGCCGCTGCGCGGTCGCCAGTCTATCCAGGGCCATGTCCGACTCGCTCAGGTGCCCAAGTTGCGGCGCGCCGGCCGCCATCGACGCCGTGCGTTGCGACTACTGCGCATCGGCGCTCAAAACGGTCACGTGCCCGTCGTGCTTCGCCTCGATGTTCGCGGGCTCGCAGTTCTGTCCCCATTGCGGAACACGCGCTGACGCACCGGCCGACGAAGGTGGACTGCCGCTGCCTTGCCCGAGCTGCAACGCGACCATGAAACCGGTGCGCGTCGGGTCGACGCCGATGCAACAATGCGAATCGTGCGGCGGCTGCTGGTTGACGACCGAGGTCTTCACCGCGCTCTGCACGAATCGCGAAGCGCAAGGCGCGGTCATGTCGACGTTTGGTACCGTCGCCTCCGCGCCGTCAGTCCGACTTGGCGCCGTTCGATACCGGCGTTGTGCCGCATGTCAGCACATGATGAATCGCGTGAACTTCGGCCGGGTGTCGGGAATCGTGATCGATCTCTGCAAAGGCCACGGCGTGTGGTTCGACCCCGGGGAGCTCCAAAGCGTTCTCCACTTCGTCGCCAACGGCGGTCTCGATCGCATGCGCGAAAGCGAGGCCGAGTTCAAAGAACTGTCAAAGAAGGCGTGGACGGCGGGAGCGACGACGGGCACGGCTTCCCAATCGATCACACACCAGTTCTCGAGCGATCTGAGTCTGCGCATTCGCCTCGCATCGGGCGACGACGACGCCACTCCGATGCGGCAGTTGCTCGACTTTCTTCTCACGTAACAACCGGAGACGACCGTGACGCTGCGCGATTTCCTCGTTGGCGAATTGATCGACATCATCGAGTGGCTCGATGAGTCGGGTGACACGATGGCGTGGCGCTTCTCGCGTCCGGGCAACGAGATCAAGAACGGCGCGCAGCTCATCGTTCGTCCGGCGCAGCTCGCGATCTTCATCGACCAAGGTCGCCTCGCTGACGTGTTTCGACCCGGGCGTCACACGCTGACGACGGCCAATCTGCCGCTCCTGTCGAGCATCCGTGGATGGAAATACGGATTCGACAGCCCCTTCAAGGCGGACGTGTTGTTCGTCAACACGAGGCAGTTCACGAATCAGAAATGGGGCACCTCGAGTCCGGTCATTCTCACCGATCCAACCCTCGGCCCAGTACGGCTCCGCGCGTACGGGACGTACGCGGTGCGCGTCGTCGATCCGGCGTCGTTCGTGCAGGAGCTCGTCGGCACGAACTCAACGTTCATCGTCGAACAAATCGCCGACCAACTCCGCGACCTGGTCGTTGCCAAGGTGAGCGCGGTGCTGGCGACGGGTCAGCTTTCGATCCTCGAGCTCGCGGCGAAGTACGCCGAGGTCGGCGCGCGTGTGCTCGAGCAGGTCGCGCCGCAGTTTCACCAGTACGGGCTCGGGCTGACGCAGCTGGTGATCGAAAACGTGTCACTGCCTCCCGAGGTCGAGGCGACGCTCGATCAGAAAACGCGCATGAACATGCTGGGCGATCTCGATCGATATACGCAATTGCAGAGCGCCGACGCGATTCGTGACGCGGCGCGAAATCCAGGTGGGGGAGCGGCCGCCGGCGTCGGCATCGGCATGGGTGCCGCACTCGGCCAACGCGCGATGACCTACTCGGCCCCCACTGCCGGCGCGAGCGCGACACCGGCGTCGCAATCCGGCGGGCCACCACCACTGCCAACCGACGCCTGGTACTACGCTGTCGGAGACGAACGGCGCGGTCCCGTGACGACGTCAGCTCTACGCGCGCAAGGTGGAATCACATCAGACACCTTGGTTTGGCGACGTGGCATGGCCGAATGGGCGCCGGCGAGCTCAGTGCCGGAGCTCGCGCCGATCCTCGCTCCCAAGAAGTAGTCCGTCACGTGTTTCATTAGCCCGGTGGGCTGAGGCATGCTACGTTTGGCGACACCATTCTGTGTCGCCCAACGCTCACCGGGACTTTCATGCGCGCCACTCTCTACACTTTCGCGGCTTGGTCAGCGGTAACGACTCTCTCGAACACCGCCACCGCGCAAAACCCAGCGCCAGCGCAGCAACCCGCCGCGCCAATGACGTTCTTCGTCACGAGCGTGGGCAAGGCTGACGGCGCGAACCTCGGCGGCTTGGCCGGCGCGGACGAACATTGCGCGTCGCTCGCGCAGGCGGCTGGTGCACAACTTCCCGCCGGTCGAGTATGGCACGCTTATCTCAGCGGCACCGGACCTGATGGCAAGCCGATTCATGCGCGCGATCGCATCGGAGCCGGTCCGTGGCACAATGCGAAAGGCGCGCTCATCGCCGCCACCGTCGCCGATCTGCACGGTGACATCGTGCGTGACAGGAATCAAATCAATAAGACGAACGCCGTGACCGAGAAGGGCCAGCCGGTCAACGGTGTAGGCGACACGCCGAACATGCACGACATGCTGACCGGATCCGACAGCGAAGGTCGTGCGCTTCCCGGCACGGCCGACACGAACTGCAGCAACTGGACGAGCAACTCGGCAACGGGCAGCGCCATGCTCGGCCATCACGATCGCACGGGCGGCGGCAACACGTCGTGGAACGCGGCGCATCCGTCGCGCGGGTGTGGTCAAGCAAATCTCGTCGCTACCGGCGGCGCGGGACTCTTCTACTGCTTCGCGGCGAACTAACACTCTTCGTCAGTCAGCGGGAAAACCGAAACCCGTATCAGAGCCGCAGCGCGATGAAGACTCCCGCCACGCCGACCAGCATCACGATTCCAACGCCAACGGCGGCGAAGCGGATCCACTTCTGATACGGTACGCCGGCAGCGAGAAGCAACGCCATCAGCGCGCCATTTGTCGGGGTGAGAAGCTCGGTCAGTCCTGCGCCCATTTGATATGCGAGCACCGTTGCCTGCCGTGAAACGCCGAGCAGGTCGGAGAGCGGGATGAACACGGGCATCGTCAGCACCGCTTGCCCGCTGACACTTGGCACGAAGACGTGCACGATTCCTTGCGCCGGAATCATGAGCAGCGGGGCCACGAGCGCCGGGGCCTGCGCCAGCGGCGCCGCCAAACCTTGTAGGATTGTGTCGATCACATGGCCGTCGGCAAGGACGAGGGAAATGCTTCGCGCGACGCCGATCAGCATCGCCGCTGGTAAGAGACTCTGCATCCCCTCGAGATACGCGAGCGTGGTCCCCTCCACGCCGAGGCCGCCCCAAAAACCCGCGAGCATCCCGGAGATAAGGAAGCCTGCCGCGAGTTCGTTAAAGCCCCAGCCGAGTGCGATCGAGCCATAGACGTACGCCGCCATCGGCGAGATGACGAGAAGGAAGATCAAGATGTCCTTCGTCGATACATGCTCGCTCGCGTCGCGGTCAACACTCGATTCGATGATCGTGGCGCGTGTTCTCGCCGCATACCGCATCGTCCATGCGACCCACACGACGAAGGCGACGACGAACATCGCCAACCGCAGCGCGCCGCCCGAGGTCGCGGGCAGTTGCGCGAGCTTCATCGCGATGCCCGCCTGGAATGGATTCGTCGGTCCGAACGCGCTGCCGATCATCGCCGCGCCGGCGCTCATCGCCACGACGCTGACGGCGTCGATGCCGAGGGCGCGCCCGAACACGAGCAGTACGGGAGTTAGCGGGATGATCTCCTCCTGCATGTTCTCGAGCGCGCCCATCGTCGCGAAGAAGAGCGAGAGTACAGGGATCGCGATGAGTCCGCGGCGTCGAAACGAGGCGACGAGCGCCCCGATGATCCGCCCCAGTGTGCCAAGTCGATCGACGACGACCCACGCGCCGCCAACGAATAACACCACGGCGATGACCTCGGCGCCTTCCACGAATCCGCGCGGGATCGCGACGGCCGCGGCGAATGGTCCGACGGGTGCGCGCGGCACAGGGTGATACGTTCCCGCCACAACGACGCTTCGATGCGTGACCGGATCGTCGCGGCGCGCGTATGCTCCAGCCGGCAAGACCCACGTGAGCGCGGCTGCGACGGCGACCGCGGCGATGAGAAGGATCAACGGATGCGGCAGCCGGAGACGCGGTCGTTCATTCATGCCGCCGATACTACTCGCAATCGTCGTCGTCGACCAGCGGCAAGCGCGCCCGCGCTGGCGCAAACGCGAGTCGCCTCGCAGCTTGAATGGATGACCGCGAGCGTCGGCGTCTACGAATGACCATCTGGGAAAGAATCGCCTCGCTCGCCCGGCTCGCCCCAACGCCACACAACACGCAGCCGTTCCGGATCTTGCCGCGTGACGACCAGTCGGCGGAACTCGTCGCGCTGACTGAGCGCTTTCTCCCGCGCGAAGACCACGGCAACCGCTACGTCCTCAGTGCATTCGGCACTTTTGCCGCGAGTCTCGAGCAATCGGCGCGACACTTCGGCCACGTGCTGAGCGTGATGCCGATCGCCGAGCTGGATCCCGCGACCGTCACCGACCGCGCACGCGTCACACTCGGACGCGCGACGATCACCGGTGACTGCCCGCCGGCGGCGAATGACAACGCGCTCGAGGTGCGACGGACGTCTCGTCTCCCATATCACGATCGGACGGTCGACCCACGGGCTATCGAAGCGCTCGCGAGGATCGCCTCGCAGGGCGGACATCGATTCATCGCGTACGACGATCCCGCCATCGTCTCACCGTTGCTGCGCCTCAACGCCGAGGCCGTGGTCGACAACCTTCAGCTCGACGACGAGCGTGAGGAGATCCGCGGCTGGTATCGGCTTGGCGCAACGCCCGAATACGGCGACGGTCTTTGGCAACAGCCGATGAATCAACCGGGATGGGAAATATCGGCGGCGTTCGTCATGCCGCACGTCTTCGGCTGGCCCGGACTCCGGCGGTTCGCGGTGTGGCGGTATCTTCGCACACAACGAGGAACGCGGCACGTCGGACTTCTTTGCGGCGCGTTCGAGCGGTGGCCCGAGCTCTACGCCGCGGGACGGGTGCTGCTCGACGTCTGGCTCGAGATGGCGCGCCACGACATCTACATGCAACCCATGGGATCGATGCTGACCAATTCAGCGTACGCGGCCGAGATTGCGAGGCGTTTCGCGGTCGACGATTGTTGGCTCGTCATCAGGTTCGGATATAGCGACCACCCGCCGCGCGCGCCTCGGCTCGAGAGTATTCTCATCAATGAATGAAATCGTCGATCCCATTCTCGGTTGGACGCTGAGCAAGGTTGGTGACCTGGCGATTTCGTCATGGGGCGCCTATCGGATGCTGTTCGCACCCGGGTTCGGCGAAGGGTCGCGCGATTGGCTCAGTCGCAAACGCGCCGCGGCGGCGTTCTTCAACGCGAGGCGGACGGTGCCTGCGTATCAGGAGTTCTTGCGGCAGCGCGGCGCGGACCACCCGAGGTCGTTCGAAGATATCCCGCCGATGGATAAGGAGAGCTACATCAAGAAGTGGCCGATCGAGGCGTTGTGTCAGGGTGGCCGGCTTCCGTTGCGCGGCGCCGTGATCGACGAGTCCTCGGGGTCGAGCGGCACGGCGAGCAACTGGGTTCGCGGCAAGGCAGAGCGCACGGCGGCGCGCCGGTTGATTCAATACTCGGCTCGCTCGACGTTCGGCGATGAGAGTTTCGTGCTGCTGAATTGCTTCGCGCTGGGGCCTTGGGCGACGGGCATGAACGTCTCGATGTCGCTCGTCGATCGCTGTGTGCTCAAGTCGATCGGGCCGGATGTCGGCAAGCTCGTGGGGACGCTCAAGTTTCTCGGACCCAAGTATCGCTACGTGGTTACCGGGTATCCGCCGTTCCTCAAGATCCTGGTCGACACCGCGGACATTGATTGGACGCAGTACGATGTGTGCGCAGTGGTTGGTGGGGAAGGGATGTCCGAACCGTTGCGCGCGGCGCTCAATAAGTGTTTTCGCAAAACGATCTCGAGCTTCGGCGCGTCGGATCTCGAGATCAACCTGGCCGTGGAGACGAGCTTCACCATCGCGCTCCGGCAGGCGATCGCCGCCGACGAGACCCTGGGGCTCGATCTGTACGGCCACGAACCGCTGCCGATGATCTTCCAGTACGATCCGCTCAATTGTCTGATCGAGAGCGACCATGAGCGCAGCCTGATGTTCACGATCAATCGACTTGAGAACGTCTCGCCGCGCATTCGGTACAACATCCACGATCGGGGAATCGTGCGCTCCATGAAAAGCGTGCGTGCCATGCTGCGCGATCGGCGCGTAGCGATTCCCGAAATTGAGCCGACGCTCGATTTACCGCTGGTGTTCCACTGGGGACGGCAGGGCAACGCCGTCGGATTCTACGGGTGCAAGATCACGCCCGAAGACGTTCAACACGTCATCTTGCGCGTGCCACAGCTCGCGTCGAAGGTGGCAAATTTCGCGTTGCACCCCTTCGAAGACGCCGAGGCCAACAAGCGACTGGAGCTCTGGCTCGAGCTCGAGAACGAAGTCGTGATGCCAGAGAGTACGACGGACCTTGACGCCGCCGTCTGGCGCGAGTTGGCGGCGGTCAATCAGGATTTCCGCGAGTCCGTCAAGATGATTCCCGCAGGCCGCGCGCCGACGATCAAGCTCTTCGCATTTGGACAGAGCCCGATGTCGGGGCAGGACATTCGGGTCAAGAAGCAGTATATCGTGTGAAGAGAGGTTGGCGCAGCCGATCCTTCGTTGCTGCACTCCTCCGGATGACATGAGCTCTCAGTGTCGTTTGCCGTCGTCGGGATGACAGGCTTGATCGACGACGACGGCGCTGGCGAGGATCAGCACGTCGTCTTCGCCGCTCGCGATGTCGATCGCATATGTATCGGCAAAGGTGAGCCAGCGCTTCGAGACCGTCGCCACGACCCGATCGCCGCGGCGGAACTCATACTCATGGTCTAGAAAATCGCCCTTGGCTTCCAGATCATCGGGACCAGGCACGTCGACCGAGAACCGGTGGTGGAACGGCGCGAACAACGCCTTCTTCACGACCGCCGCGAGCTCACCGTTACGATAGATCTCATACGTTGCGCCGAGCGCGAAGACCTTCTGCTTGATGAACGCGAGCTCGTGCCCGGCAAGGTCCTGAAATGACAACTTGTCGCCGAAGCTGAAGGCTTTGCCGTCGACAAGGAACACGTCGCGACCCTGATCGTCGCGGATGTAAAAATCGTCGCCCCATGACAGCAGCTTCTGCTTCATCACGTATCGCATTTCTCCGAGTCCGTGTTTGTCCCATCACGAAGATCGCCTACAACGTGCATATTGCAACAGAACACGATAGGTGTTCGTCCTTCGGTAGGCTCCGAGCACGAGCCTCATCCGCCTCGACCGACTCCCCCATGCGCGCGCGCGTCCACATCACACTGCTCGCCCTTCTGTGCGTCACGGCTTCGTGCAAGTCGCACAAGGTGAAGTACGTGCCGCAAGACGTGCAGCAGGTCCTCGGCGTCGAGGCGCCGACGATTCAGGCGGCGATTGCCGGGCGTGTCGACAGCGACAGCGCGCCGAGTTGGGTGACGCCCGAGCGATGGAAGTTGGTGCGCGCGATGTACGCCATCTACGACCATGCGCCGATCTGGATCGAGCCGGCTGGCGTGAAAGAGCGCGCCACCGCGCTCCTCGCGGCACTCGATTCGGCGCCGTCGCACGCCTTACGGACCGACGCCTATCCGCTGGATTCGATTCGCCGGGTCGTCAACACGAAGAAGATCGATAGCGGAGTGACCGCGCGAGACATCGCCAATGCCGACGTCCTCCTCACGGCCGCGTACGTTGGCTACGCATCGGACATGTTGATCGGCCAGGTCGACCCGCGCACGCTGTCGCAATCGTGGCACATTCCGCCGCGTCGCTCGGCGGTCGACTCCGCGCTCGTGCACACGCTCGAGGATTCGTCGATCGCCGACGGGCTCGAGCACATGGCGCCGCAGGACTCGGAGTACACGGTGCTCAAGCGCGAATACGCTCGCTACCGCGCCATCGCCGCCAACGGTGGTTGGCCAAAGGTGTTGACGGGAATGAGCCCAGAGGAGTTGAGCGCGCGTCTCACCGCCGAAGGATACGCCGTCGCCGAGGAAGACTCGGTGACCGCGGTGTTGACTCGATGGCAGGAGAACCACGATCTCGAGCCCGACGGAAAAATCGGTCGCGCGACGTTCGCGGCACTCAACGTGCCGGCCGACGAGCGCGTCAAGCAGATCGCGTCGAACATGGAGCGGCACCGTTGGCTGCCGCGCGCGCTCGGGCAGCGCTACGTGTACGTCAACGTCCCGGCGTTCCGTCTCGACGCGTACGATTCCGGCCAGCGCGTGCTGTCAATGAAGGTCGTCGTCGGCGCGGAGTACAACGACCATTCGACGCCGGTGTTCAGCGACTCGATGCGCTGGGTGGTGTTCCGTCCGTACTGGAAGCCGACGGAGAGCATTCTCAAGGCCGAGATCCTGCCGAAGATCGCCAAGGACAAGACCTACCTCACGCGAAACGACATGGAGTTCGCGCGCGAGGGTGGCGCGAAGGTTCTGCGCCAGCGGCCGGGTCCCCACAACTCACTCGGGCTCGTGAAGTTCCTCTTCCCGAACGACTACAACATCTATCTCCACGACACGAACGAGAAATCGCTTTTCGCCAAAAACGCGCGGGCCGCGAGCCACGGATGCATTCGGCTCGAGCAACCGGACAGGCTCGCGGAGTATGTACTCGGCTGGCCGACCGACAGCGTCAAGGCGGCGATGGAGACGGGCGCCGACAATCGCACGGTCACGCTCGCGAAGAAGCTGCCCGTCTACATCGTGTATTTCACGTCGTATGAGCGCGACGGCCAACTCCATTTCGCCGACGACGTGTACCGGCGCGACGAAGGCTTGAAAACGCGCATCGTCGTCGGCGCCGCGAACCCAGCGCTACATCTTGGGCACGAGCATGATGTGGGCTTTGGGAGTTCCGGGGTACATGATCCACGGAGCACCGGGGATCGGTTGCGCCGATAGCCCGGTCGACGCGGGCGTCGCGCCCGAGATGTAGATCACCGAGAGCAATCTCGCCGCCGCCGCGGTCCCCGTTGCTGGATCAAAGCTTCCGGCCGGCCCCGTCAGCGTGTACAGCGCTGCGGGTCCCTTCGGGAATGCGAGCGTGCCCGATTTGATTTCTTTGAATCGCACGGTGTCGACCTGCTCGCCCTTAGTTCCGGCTGCGCGCAACGCGCGACCGCGCGCCATGAATGGCTCGAGCGAACGGTGATAGCAGGCAACGTGAAACTGGTTCGCGGCCGGATCGGTGGCGAGGCAGATGAACGCCCCCGCGCCTTTGCGCAACGTGACGAGGCCAGAGGCCCCGGCGCGATAGCCGAGGACGGTCGCGTCGTCGCGGAATTCCTTCGGAAGCGGGAGGATCGCCGCCGTGATCTGTTGTGCTTCAGGCATCGGCTCGGCGGCCAGGCTTGGAGCTTGTGTGCTCGGCGCCTGCGCGAGGAGCGCGCACGGAACCGTCGTGAGTGCAATCAGCCAGCGAATTGTGCGCATGCGTTAATGCCTCGCGTCAAGGAATCCTCGGATCTGTTTCACCGCGTAATCGACTTTCATCTCGAATGCTTTCTTGCCCAACTCCTCGCTCGACCGACGAGCGTCGCCGCTGATGCCGTTGTTCACTCGTGGCGCGTTCGGATCGCGGGCCTGACCGCGCGGAAGCACCGGATCGCCTAGCGCGGTCTTGATCAGATCGCGACGTACCCACAGGTCGCCGCCCAAGTACAGCATCTCCGACGTGTCGGGAATGCCGGCGTGTGAGCTGACTGGATAGCCGTTCGCCTCGAGCCATTTGTCGAAATCGCCCTGCGCTTTTGCGTAGACCTCGTCGCAGAAGAACACGCGAATGCCTTGTGGCGCGTACTTGGCATCGAGCTTCGCGGCGACGTCGCGATAGACGGCGGGTTGCCCGCCACCATGATCGCCCATCAACACGACGTTCTTGAAGCCCGTCACGATCGCTTGCTCGGCGATCCGCTCGAGCACCAACGCGAGGATCTCCGGTGTCAGCCCGATCGTCCCGGGCAATTGCGCGCTCGCGATGTTCGGCGTGTAGGGAAGTACCGGCATGGCGATGGCGTCGCCGAGCTTGAGCGCGATCGCTTTGACAGTCGCTTTCGCCATGAGGTTGTGCCCGCCGTTGACGTTTTGCGGGCCGCGTTGCTCGGTGCCGCCAGTGTAGAACAGCGCCGTGGTCTTGCCGTCGGCCAACGCCTGCTTCACCTCGGGCCAGGTCATCATCTCGAACTCCACGAGCGGCTGTTTCGCTTGTGAGCTCGCGACGGTGGTCGGTGGCGTTTGCGCGAGCGCGAGCGTCACCGGCAGCGCCAGCGTCGCTATGGAAATGAGAAAGCGAGACATAAGCACCCTTGCCAAGACGGTCGGTGTGGAGCGGGACGAGGAGGAGGGACACCAGCAGCAAGAATCTGGCAGAGGGCTCGCGGGCGCGCTACCACGGCTCCATCTTCCGCGCGGTCGATTGGAAGCATGTCTTGGCTCTGAGGAGGTACTGTGCGTACACGTTGGATGCTCGTGATTTCGTCGATCTCGGTGCTCGGGGCGTTGGGGTTTCGCCAATCGCCGCGACGGTTGAACCCCGTGGTGGAACTGCTCGCGCAAAAAAAGCCGGTGTTCGGCTTGTATGCGCCGAGCAACCGGCGTCCCGGACGCGGCGGAGCGGGCGGCGTTCAGCCAGCTGGAACCCCCGCCGTCGCGCCCGAGACGCCGATGTCGGCGGCGCAACTCGCCCACGACGCGCTCGCCTACACGCTGGGCGACTACGTGTTCGACGGAACGATGGAGGGCGACTTCGATCGCGCTTTTCCGACGTTCGCCGACTTCGCCAAGGCGATGTTCGACGCCGGCGCTCTGGAGAAGACGCCGTCGGCGCGGCTCCATCACGCGCTCATCGTGAAGACGCATCTCATCGCGCCCGATCCCAAACTGGCCGCCGAGCGGATCGCCCGTCAACTCAACCTCGGCGTGAGCGGGATTGTGTTCGTCGGCGTCGAGAGCGCCGATGAGGTGCGGACCGGGTTGGCCGCGATGCGGTTCAAGTCGAACGGCGGCACACGTCCGGACAACGTCGGCGACGCGCCCGCGCGCTGGGGAATGAGCGAACCGGAGTACAGGGCGAAAGCCGATGTCTGGCCGCTCAACCCGAACGGTGAGCTCGTCAACTGGACGATTGTCGAAAGCAAAGTCGGTCTCGCGCATGTGCGCGAGATCGCCGCGGTCAAAGGCATCGGCGTGTTGTTTCCCGGTGCCGGGACGTTGCGCGGTGTGTTCAGCGCAACTGACTCGACGGGACAACGCGTCTTCGACGCCGCGGGTTGGGAAGCGGCGATTCAACAGGTACTCGCAGCGTGCAAGGAGTTCAACGTGCCATGTGGCTATCCCGCGAACGCGAGCGACATCGAGACGCGAATGAAGCAGGGCTTTAGTGTTTTCGTAATCAATTGGGGTGAGCAGGGATTCAAGACCGTCGAGATCGGACGAAAGGTAGCGGGGCGCGACTAACGAACTTCTGTCATCCTCAGCGACGCGAAGGATCTGCTGCGGAGTTTTCCTTTGGGGAGACCGTCCATGTCTGACTCCGTCTCTCGTCGCCAAGCATTGAAACAACTCGGCACGACGAGCGCCGGTCTCCTGCTCGGCGCCACGATCATTCGCCGACGAGCGAAGGACATTGTGATCGCCGGCCAGCCGGTGGAGATCGCCGTGGCGTCGCTCAGCGACTCGACGGTTCGCATCACCGTCCGGCCGATTCAACAGGGCGGCGCTGCACCCGTGCCGCTAACCGGCGAGCTCGTTGCGGAAACGTTGGGTACGACGCTGGCCCGCGGACGCACCGCAGCCGCCGTCGCCCGCGTACCCGCCGGCAAGCTGGTCATCAAATTCAGCGACGATCCTCCCACAGTCGCCATACAAGCGAAAACCGGCGTGCCCGCGCAGCGCCTCGTGTTCGATGCCGCGGCGCCGGGCATGTCGTTCCTTCTTGGACGCGGGCCACTCCTCGGACTCGGCGAGGGCGGCCCGCAATTCGATCGCAAAGGCTCGACCGATCGAATGATCATCGGCCAGGGCGGGTATCGCCTCGCCACGCACGGAACGCGCGCACCGATTCAATGGCTCGTCGGCACGGACGGGTGGGCGATGTTCATCCACCAGCCGTTCGGCAGCTTCGACTTCACCGGCGCCGACGGACGCTTCACACCGCCCGCCGATGCGCCGGCGTTGTACGACGTCTTCGTTGTCTCGTCGCCCGAGCCGAGCGTGATCATGCGCGAGTACGCGCGCATCACCGGTCTGCCGGAGATGCCGGCGCGCTGGGCGTTCGGCTATCAGCAATCGCATCGCACGCTGGCCGGTCCCGACGAGATCCTCGGTGTCGCGCGCACGATGCGCGAAAAGAAACTTCCGTGCGATACGCTCATCTATCTCGGCACCGAGTTCGCGCCGTCGGGCTGGAACACGCGCAACGGCGAATTCACCTGGCATCCGACGAATTTTCCGGAGCCGAAGCGGCAGCTGGCCGCGCTCCACGACGAGCACTTCAAGGTCATCGTCCACGTCGTGATCGAGGGACGGCACCTGACCGGCACCGTCGGCGACCCGTGCACTGCCCCGCCGCTGCCAAGCGGCCGCACGAGCGACAATCGCTGGCCACCCGATCGTCAAGTATCGTGTTACTGGCCCGTTCACAAATCTGTAATGGACGACGGCGTCGATGGGTGGTGGCCCGATCAGGGCGACGGCTTCGACGGACCGTCGGAGCTCAACCGTCATCGCATGTACTGGGAGGGCACACAGCGCTATCGCCCGAACGAGCGCCCGTTCGCGCTCCATCGCAACGCGTCGGCCGGCGTGCAGCGCTATGGTGGCTTGATCTGGAGTGGCGACGTGCAGTCGCGTTGGGAAACGCTCAAGACGCACGTCCTCGTGGCGATCAACACCGGCCTATCGGGATTGCCGTATTGGGGCACCGATATCGGCGGGTTCATTCCGACGGCCGAGTACACGGCCGAGTTGCACGTGCGCTGGTTTCAGTTCGCGGCGTTCTGCCCGGTGTTTCGCGCCCACGGCCGCAACTGGCATCTGCGACTGCCGTGGGGCTGGAATGGCGGCGACGGCGGCCCGCCGGAGACGAACAACTTTCATCTCGATCCGTCGGAGCTTCACAACACAGAGGTCGAGCCGATCTGCCGAAAGTATCTCGAGCTTCGCTATCGATTGATGCCGTATCTCTACACGGCGGTGCGTGAGAGTCACGACACCGGAATGCCCATCATGCGGGCTCTGTGGCTCCATCATCCAACCGACGCGGTAGCCGCGGCGCGCGGCGACGAATACTTCTGGGGGCGCGACATCCTCGTCGCTCCGGTGGTGGAGAAGGGCGCCACGTCCCGCCGCCTGTATCTGCCGCGCGGTCCATGGTTCGACTTCTGGAATGAGCAGCGCGTCGATGGCGGTCGGGAGATCGATCGCGCCGTCGACCTCGCGACGCTCCCCCTGTATGTACGTGGAGGCGCGATCGTGCCGATGGGTCCCGTCAAGCAATACACCGACGAGCCAAGCGACGAGCCGATGACGATTGTCGTGTATCCCGGCGCCGATGGTGCGTCGAGCTGGTACGAGGACGACGGTCACTCGTTCAACTACGCCCAAGGCGAGTGGATGCGCGTGGCGATGACGTGGCGTGACGGCCCTCGCCGGCTGTCGCTCCGACTGGTTCCAGGGTCGCGGATGCTGCCACCGGTGTCGAGACCAATCGACATCCGCGTCGCCGGCTCGACAAAGACGACGCGCGTGACGTTGACCGGCAAACCGGTCTCGGTGACCATCGCGTAAGCAAACGTCGGTCGTCGATGTGAGCATTCCTCAATCGGTGGCGTCTTACGCGCGGCCGTGCGGAATCGGGCGATTGCTACCATTAAGTATTGGCCGTTTCATCATCGACCCGTTCAATGTCTTGACAACGGTCGGCTCTTCGCGTCGGCCAGCCCAGACAAGTCTTCTTGGATGATTTATCCAGAACAAGCATCGAATTGACAAGAGTTTAAACAGCCTCAACCGTCTAGGTTTGCAGTCCTGTTGACTACGCTCGGAAGCGGTCGTTAGTTAACGCCATCGAAGTGGATGTGGCCGGATGGTCACATCGAGGAGTTGCAGTAAGTGACCGACGGGCTCGCCCGACGCGAGCCCTGCGGTATCTCGTTCCATCTGGCGCGCGCGGTCGACCGCACTCCTCCGCGACAACCGTTCACCCTCGCGACGAAGCGAACACGGTGAACACAGTCAGGCAAGTCACTCACCCCCTGAGGTAGACACGTCATGCCGAGACACCCCTCCCGCATGCTTGCCGCCGTGACCGTCTTGCTGGGATCGCTCCCGGCGGCGGCCCTGGCGCAGCAGGCCACAACCATCAGCGGACGCGTTACGAGCGGCGGAAACGCGCCGCTCCAGAGCGTCAGCGTTGCCATCCCCACCATGGGTTTGGGCGCGCTGACCGACGCGGAAGGACGCTACTCCTTCACTGTGCCGCAGGCGCGTTCCGCAGGGCAATCGGTTCAGTTGTCGGCGCGACGCATCGGATTCCAGGCCAAATCGGTCACGATCAAAGTATCCGGCGGTACGATCGCACAGGACTTCGAGCTCTCGGCAACCGCGGCGCAGTTGACCGGCATCGTCGTGACGGCGCTGAGCCAGCAGCGTGAAAAGGCGACGATCGGTACGTCGCAGCAGGCCGTGTCCGGAGAACAGCTCACGCAAGTGCAGCAGCCAACGCTCATCAGCGCACTGTCCGGCAAGGTGTCCGGTCTTCAGATCAACCAGTCGGGCAACATGGGCGGCTCGCAGCGCATCGTCGTTCGCGGCGCCGGCTCGATCCTCGGCGAGAACCAACCGCTGTTCATCGTCGATGGCACTCCGATCTCGAACCGGGGCTTCTCCACGGCGTCCGCGAGCGGCGGACGTGACTATGGAACCGCCATCTCTGACCTCAACATGGACGACGTGGCCAGCGTCACGGTCCTCAAGGGTCCGAACGCGGCAGCACTCTACGGCTCGCGTGCATCCAACGGCGCGGTGGTGATCACCACGAAGAACGCTCGCCAGGCATTGCGCGGCACCAAGTTCAGCTTCACGAGCCGCGCGTCGGCGGACCAGCTCTCCATCTTCCCGAAGTATCAGAACCGGTATGGCCAGGGCTTCGGCGGCGAGTTCCAGTACGTCGACGGCGCTGGCGGGGGCGTGAACGATGGCGCCGACGAATCGTGGGGACCGAAGCTCGACGGTCGCCCGATCGATCAGTTCAGCGGCAAGGCGCAGCCTTGGGTCGCACACCCAAACAACGTTCGCGATTTCTTCCGCACCGGCAGCACGGTGTCGAACAACCTCACCGTCTCGCAGTCGTACGAGAACGCTGGCGCGCGCCTCTCGATCACGCGCGATGACATCAAGGGCATTGTCCCGAATTCGTCGCTCGGCAAGTTGGCCACCTCGCTCTCGGCAAACGCCACGGTCAAGGAGAAGCTCGACGTCTCCGGCTCGTTGCAGTACACGCAGAACAAGGGTCTGAACCGCAGCGAGAACGGCTACACCGAAGGCAACCCCTTCATGACGTTCACGTGGTTCGGCCGGCAGGTGGACGTTCAATCGCTCGCCGCAAAATACTACAACAAGGACAGCCCCTACGGCCTGCCTGACGGTAGTCTCTACAACTGGAACGACAACTACCACCGCAATCCGTACTGGCAGGTGTTCGAGAACCCTGCACCTGACTCACGCGATCGCATCGTCGCCCAGGCGTCGGCGAACTACACCTTCACGCCATGGCTCTCCGGCCTCGTCCGCGGCGGCGCCGACAACTATCGGTTCACGAGCGAGCAGCAGTTTGCCAAGGGCAACATCGACAACGCGAGCGCCTCGTTCAACGGCGGCTTCACCAATGCCAACAACCGCGCGCAGGAGTCGAACTTCGACGCCATCCTCACGGCCAGGCCGAGCTACAAGTTCATGGATTTCACGCTGAACCTTGGCGGCAACCGGCGCCGGAGTGACAGCTACAATAATGGATTCTCGACGGCTGGTATTCTTGTCCCCGGCATCTACAACTTGGCGAACGCCGGCATTGCGCCGACGGTCAACAACTCGGAGTTCCATTCCGCGTCCAACTCGTCCTACGGTTCAGCACTCGCGACCGTCAAAAAGTACTGGACGGTCGAAGTCACCGGCCGCAATGACTGGTCGTCGACGTTGCCGAAGGAGAATGCGTCGTACTTCTACCCGTCGGTGAGCTCGGCGCTCGTCCTTTCGGACATGATTCCCGCGCTCGCCAACACTCGTTGGCTCTCGTACCTCAAGTTGCGTGGGGGATGGGCGCGCGTCGGCTCTGACGCTGGTCCGTACCAGTTAGCCACGACCTATCGGGGTAACTCGAATAAGTTTGCCGGAGCCGCGCTCTTCTCGCTGAACGACACATCGGCGAACTCAAACCTCAGGCCCGAGCGGACCACCGCGCAGGAAGGTGGCATCGAATTGTCGGTCCTCAACGATCGCCTGACGTTCGACGGGACATACTACGTCAAGAAGACTCGCGATCAGATCATTCCTCTGACGACCGCTCCCGCGACCGGGTTTGGTTTCGCGATCATCAACGCCGGCCAAATCAGCAACCGCGGCTTCGAGACGAGCGTCACTGCCCGCCCGCTGCGTCTAAGAAACGGTCTCACTTGGAACACGACGTTCAACTACCTCAAGAACAAGAACAAGGTTGACTCGCTGGCCCCGGGCCTCGCGACGATCATCGTTGCCTCGCAGTGGGGCGCGAACATCGAGGCGCGTCAGGGCGAGCCTTATGGGGTGCTGTTCGGCTACGGGTACCTGCGTGACTCGGTCACCGGTAAGCGCATGACCTCAGGCGGTCTTCCGCTCCGCGACTCGAAGAAGCGGATTCTCGGCAACGTGAATCCAGATTGGACCGGCGGCTGGGCGAATGAAGTCCGGTACAAGAGTGTGGCCTTGAACGTCCTCGTCGACTTCCGTCGCGGCGGCCAGAATTTCTCGGTCGGCAACTGGTGGGGCCAGTACGCGGGCATTCTGGCTTCTACGCTCGAAGGTCGTCAGGAAGACTGGGACAAGCCTGGTCTCATCATCGACGGCATCGACAAGACGACAGGCCAGCCCAATACGGTTCGTGTCACGGCAGAGGACTACAACCACACAGTCTATCCGATCCACGAAGCTGCCATCCTCAATACAGGTTTCACGAAGCTCCGTGAAGTGCGCTTCAGCTGGGACGTGCCCGAGCGGTTCGCCAATAGGGTCCGCGCCTCGCAGCTCAACCTCGCGTTCGTCGGACGAAACCTCCTGACGTGGACGGATTTCCCGAACTACGATCCGGAAAACTCCACCAACGCCGGCAACGGCGGCCAGGGCTTCGACATGGGCGCGATGCCCACGACGCGCTCCTTCGGCATCAATCTCACCATCGTTCCGTGACCTGGCCTCGGGAGACCAATCAAATGAAACGCACTCGAATCACGGTCGCGGTAGCCGCAGTCGCGTTGTCCGCGACGGCTTGCCAGACCGACCTCACCAGCTTGAATAACAACCCGAACAGCCCGACGTCGGCCCCGCCCGGTGCGTTGTTCACCAACGCGGTGATCTCGTCCGTGGGCCGTTGGGTAGGCGCCGGCCAGCTTTCCAGCACGGAACTCTTCGCTCAACACCTCGCTCAGGTTCAGTACGTGGAGGAGGATCGCGGCCGTCTTCGCACGGAAACGATCGACGGGTGGTATAGATCCGCGTTCATCGGCGAGCTCGAGGACTTCGCGAAGGTCGCGGCCATCGGCAAGGAGAACAACTCGCCGAACACGTCGGGACCCGCGATCGTCATGCAATCGTGGGTCTTCGAGAATATGACCGACTTTTGGGGCGACATCCCGTACAGCGAGACACTGAAGGGCGACCTGGGTGGATCACTCAAGCCGAAGTACGATCCGCAAAAGGACATCTACTATGGTCTGTTGAAATCGCTCACCGATGCGTCCGCGTCGATGAAGACGGGAAGCACGGATCCGGCGTTGGGCAGTGGCGATCCGATCTACAAGAGCGACATCTCGAAGTGGCTGAAGCTCTCCAATTCGCTGCGGGCGCGCATGGCGATGCGCATCTCCAAAGCCGACCCGGCCAAGGCAGCAACCGAGCTCACCGCCGCATTCGCGGGACCAGGCGGCGTCATGACGTCCAACGCCGACAATGCAAAGTTGGCGTGGCCGGGCGACGGCACGTTCGACAATCCATGGTCGGCCACGTTCTCGACGCGCGACGATCACCGCGTCTCCAAGACGCTGCTCGACACGCTGAACGCGCTCGGTGACCCGCGCGTGAAGATCTTCGCGCAACCGACAAAGGCCGATCCCACGAAGTACGTCGGCCTGCAGAACGGCCTCGACAACGTGACGGTGACGCCGTTCTTCAACACGACGTCGCGTGTAGGCACGATCTTCTATCCCGGCGCCACGGTGTACGGAACGTTCGGCACCTCGGCCGGAAAGCAGACGCCCACGTACATCATGACTTACGCTGAAGTCGAATTCCTCAAGGCCGAGGCGGCGGAACGCGGGTTGGGTGGTCAGACGGGCGCGGCAGGGCACTATAATGCCGGCGTGCGCGCTTCGATCCTGCAGTGGGGCGGCACCGACGCCGATGCCGACGCGTATCTCGCCAAGCCAGGGGTCGCCTACGTTGCGGGCGCCACGGGGCTGAAGCAGATCGGTCTCCAAAAGTGGATCTCGATGTTCGCGCAGGGTAACGAGGCGTGGGCCGAATGGCGCCGTACAGGCAACCCGGCGACCGTGAAGATGGGACCGAAGGCTTATCCGGACGTCCCCGAGATTCCACGCCGCATTCCGTATCCGAGCAATGAGCAGACTGTGAACGCGGCGAGCCTGGCGGAAGCGGTCACGCGCCAGGGTGCGGACACCTACCTCACGCGCATCTGGTGGGACAAGTAGGCGAGCGCAGTCCCTGAAACGTCGAGCGGGCGCTCCAGTTCACCGGGGCGCCCGTCTTTTTACGCTCGTCTTTGTATGCACTTTAAGACAGTGTCTCTAATCCTACCCGCCCTTCTTCATCACGACGAGAATCACTGGGCCCGAAAATGCCGCCCCGCCGAATTTGTTCATGGCCGTCGCGGCGTTCAGGTACCGAACCTCCTGCACTGTCGCGACATGAATACCTTCGAGCTCCTCGACGCGAACGATGCGCCCATTGTCCACGGATGCGTGTACTGCCCCCTGGTCAGGATTAGCAGAACAATCATTGGTTGTTTTAGGACAGTTGTAACTTTGTAATCCGCGATTGGCCAGGAACGTGGGACGCAAGGAGCGGATAACGCTGAGAAGGCTCTGCGCGCCCAACTCCGGCTTCGAGAGCTCGGCGGCAGTAATCACGTCTCGGTTTCGGCCCGCCGCATCCTGTTGTGCGGGGGTGCCACCCGTCTCAGGAGCAGGGGCCTTCCCAGCGCATGCCGCCGACGCAATGACGAACACGCAACTTGCGAAATGCTTCATGGACACACTGACCTCGACTGCACGGGATGCACGAAATAGGATCGTCGACGGAGCCAGCGTCAAGGTCAATCAGCGGTGCTTCGTCCACACGAGGATGGTTCCGCACACCGCGGTTCGATCGAAATACTGCGCCGGCACGCCCGCAAATGAGTTGTAGACCTCGATGCCCGCGATGTCCGCGCCCTGCGTCACCTCGTCGATCTCCGCGCCAGGAAGACGCACACCGTCCAGCCATACGAGAGGACCGACGCGTTCAATCCCCTCGCCGCGAACGCCACATCCGCGGAGACGCACCAGATTGCCGATTTTCGCCGGACGAAGCATGACACCGGACGCCGTCCGTAGCGCCTCACTCGCGTGGTGGGGCCGCAGCTTCGCCAACATCTCCTCCGTGACGTAATGGCCGAAGCTATTCGTCGCGCGTCGCTCATTGAACGCGATCAGCCGAGGATTCGGGCGCGGGCTCTTCGCGCTGTCCTCGACGACGACTGGATCCAGCCTCGCCACGCTTGGCTCGAGGGTCACGGAGATGTTCGCCGTACGACCGGCTTTCGTCACGTGCACCGAAAGGAGTTGCGGGTCGTAACCGAGACGACGCACGCGCACCGTCAGGTCGGGCGTCGTGAGTCCTTCGAACATGAAGCGCCCTGCGCTGTCGGATCGGGCGAGCCTCATGGCAGTGTCCCGTTCTACGATGGATATCTCAGCGCCGCTCACCAGGTGCCCATCAGCCGCTGACACCGTCCCGACGAGGCGATAAACGGCAGTCGCAGCCTGCGCTGGCGCAGACACGGCACTTACGACCGTTCCCAGGATAATGGCCAGCAGCCCTCTCACGTCCAGCCACACGAGCGCATCCTCATCGAGAACCCTCCACTAGTTAAATCGAACGCGGCTAGGATTGGAGGCAATCAGGAATGTCGTTGGGACGAACCGTCAGTGATGAAGAAACGTTCCCGGCGATTCGGATTCTGTCATCGACACCGCGGCATGCGGAAGGCGCCGACTCGTGTCGAGTACGTCGTGGCGTCTTTGTGGAAATAATCTCCGACGTACCAAACGACACATTCGTCGCTCGGATCCACCGCCGTTTGCGAGTAATCCTCCCAACGCAACGTGTTCGTTTGCGCCGCGTCGCCGTCGACCAGCACTGCCTCGCGCGACGTCAGCACTCCCGGTGGGTCATCGGCTACTCTGCCGGCGAAGCGCTGGCCTGCAAAGTGTGGCGTGCCGCCGAACGAGTAGCCGAGCGCAATGTTGCCTTGCTTGTCGAGTGCCGGGCTCGCCATCCAGCGATAGAAACTGTCGGGGGCAAACGTCCCTTGCTGGTACAGCCTCACCTGGCGTGCCTTGTCGAGCCGAAGCTCGTACCAGCGAACGCCGCCGCCGCCTATTGACGTATTCACCGAATGAACGGCGACGATCGACTCGCGATTGCCGATTCGCCGGTAGACCACTCGCGCCATGATCTTGTCGCCTTGCGCGTCGAGCCGACGGTCGGTTCCCGGCTGAGGAACGCAGTTCGTGAGCTGTCCGTCGCAGAGATAGTGGTACGGCGCGACCGGAATCTTCACGGGCCCGTCGACCTTCGTCTTCGACGGATCGCTCCAATCGACATGAAAGGACCAGACGTATAGTCCGTCGTCCTCCATGACTTTGCGGAGCTGCGTTCCGCCCGTCGCGAGCATGATGTTGGGAGCGCCCTTGGGCGGCAGCTCTGTTCCGTCGAGATCGGCGTTGTTGAGAAAATTCACATCGTCGATGACAACGCACTGCTCCGTCGCGTCTTCGCCCTTGAGCATTCTCGAACGGTCCACCACGCAGGCGTGTTTCTGAATTACGTCGTCGCCGGTGCTGGTTGGCACGTAGTAGCCGTCGGGCCAGACGGCGGGGCGCGGATAGTCGGGGAAGAGCGGGCGGACGAACTCGTATCGGTAGTACGGACCAAAGGGGTCCGAGCCGACGCTCAACGCATAGCACATCGCGTACGATCCCTGCGGACCATCAGTCGGCGGTTGTCCGCGCGTACCGCGACCGGCAGGCGGCGGCGCTTGCGGCGGAGTTGCTGGTGGCGCGGGCGGCTCGAACAAACGGACGGCCCCGCCGGGTTGACCGGCCTGCCCGGGTTGGCTCCGACGCGCCGGCTCGCCGCTTCGGCCCGGTGTAGGCTCGTCGGCACGCGGCGCGCCGCGAGAGAAAATTGGCATCACCACGAGCCAGCGATCCGCGAGTTGATCGTAGCGCACCGCGGCGTCGCCATTATTGCGCTGCTCGCACGGTCCGCCGAATCCCTTGAAGATATTGTTCGTTGGAGCCGCTCCGTAGAGCACTCGGCCCGTGGTGTCGTACTGTCGTCCCTTCTTCGTGAAGATCGCCATCCGCGAATTCACGATCTGCACGACGTGGTTTGGCCCCACGGCCAGCGTGTTGTCCGACGGATTGCGGAACGTGGCCGTGCCCTGGGGACCGGAGAAGTTCGCGCCGAGTCCGTCGAAGCTGGCGACGAGATCGGGCGGAGGCTTGGTACCCATCGATGTTTGTTCCACCGCAGCCGAGCCGCGTGGAGTCGTCATCACCGGCGCCGTGATCGGCGCGATTGGTGGTGCTGACTGCACGTAAGCCGGCGACAACGCGAGGGCTCGCCTTTCGATGGCGTCGTCGTCGAACGCGTCGGTTGGTGCGACGATCGCGCCGGCCATCGACGCGAGCGGCGGCGACATGTCGTGTGCCGCTGCATGGTGAACGCTCGCTCGGTGGTGCGTCGTCCGCGCGCGCGTGACCGCGAAGACGACGATCCCGAGCATGGCGACAACGACGATCGATGGGCGGCGCATGCGAGCTCTATTGGTCAAAAGATGTTTGAGAATAGCCTGCGTTGCCGGATTCGGTGAGTCCGACCATCGTTGAGTCATCCTTCGCTTCGCTCAGGATGACAACAATTGGTTCTGAGGCCCGTTCTTATTCCAATCCCCGTGGAGACTCGATGCGACGAGCGGCCAACTCCAGTCTTCGACGATCTCGCGTTGCGATCGGCCTGATCGCATGCTTCCTCGGCGCATGCGCGCGCGTCGGTATCTCGCCGCCGTCGGCGAATGCGCCGCAGGCATATCTGTTCTCGTACTTCACGCGCAACGGCGAAGATGGCGTCCACCTCGCCTACAGTCGCGACGGAATCAATTGGTCGGCGCTCAATGGTGGGCGATCGGTGGTCACGCCGGCGATCAGCGGCGCCGGCCGCGGTTGGCAAGAATGGAATACGACGGCCGCGCTGATGCGTGACCCAAGCATCCTTCGCGGACCCGACGGGATGTTCCACCTTGTGTGGACCGTGGCCTGGACCGATCACGGGATCGGCGTCGCGCACTCGCGCGACTTGATTCACTGGTCGTCGCAGACGCGCGTGCCGGTAATGGAGCACGAGCCCGACGCCCTCAACGCCTGGGCGCCGGACCTGTTCTACGACGACGCGACCAAGCAGTTCGTGATCGTGTGGGCGACGGCGATCCCGGGTCGGTTTCCGACGACAGACTCGCTGGCGCAACGCACGTCACGCGGTCGCGCCGATCATCGCTTGTACTATGTCACGACCAAGGATTTCGTCACCTACTCGCTCGCCGCCCTTCTATATGATGGCGGCTTCTGCGCCATCGACGGGACGATCGCCAAGCGCGGCGATCGATACTACCTGGTCATGAAGGACGAAACCTTCTTTCCCCAGCGGCGGAACCTGCGCGTCGCATCCAGCGCGCACGCCACCGGCCCATACGGTCCGGCGTCACCGGCGTTCACCGCGCTCGACACCGAGGGACCGTCGGTGTTGCATTCGGGTGACTACTGGTATGTCTATTACGACGAGTACACGCGCGGCCATTACGGCGCTGTGCGCACGCGAGACTTCGAGCATTGGGAATCTTTCTCCGATTCGCTCAAGACGCCTCGCGGAATCCGGCACGGGTCGGCGTTCCTCGTCCCCGAATCCATCCTGCAGGGTTTGCTCGCGCTCGACTCGTCGTCGCGCCGCTGAGATTCCTGCCGCTCGACGAACGGATTCGCGTGACTCAGCGAATCCACCTCGGCGGCGATCTCGCGATTGATCGCGTCGAGCGTGCGTTGCATTCGCTCGCGAGTCTGTTCGATTAGCTCGTCGACATATGTTGCTCGCTCAGCTTCATCGCCGCACGCACGCGCGGGATCGATGACGATCGGTTCGGGCACACGAACGTGCGCGACGCGTGGCCCGTACGGCGTGGGCAAGTAATTGTGCAGCGCGTTGATCAATCCACGGTTCAGCAAAGTCGAACGCAGTCGCTTGAGACTCTCGAAGATCTGTTCCTGCGTCAACAGCGGCGTGCCATACACATCGCGTATGAATCCGCCGAGTCGGCTCGCCTCGTCGATCTTTGCGAGATCGTGCGTGAACGCCGCGGCGCGATCGGCGCCGGCATCTGCGCGCGCTTGCGTGATCGCTCGTTTAAGCCGAGCGATTGTCCGATCGATCGAATCGCTCGGCTTGATCGGATATCTCGAGGCGAGATCGTCGACCAGGTGCATTCGAAACGCGTCTTGGCGCAAAAAGAAATTGGTGTCTGACCCCAAAAAAGAATTGGGGTCAGACACCAATTCGAAGTCGAACCGGCGCATCTGGCCGGCGAGAATATTCGCCTGCAGGGCGTAGAACCGCTCTGCAACGCCGAGACCATCGTTGCACTCCAAGGAGAGCCCGCGTTCGATCGTGGCCAGCTCGCGATGAATGCTCGCGCTCACATCGCGCGTGTATCGGTATTTCCAAACAATCGGAACGATGAACACCGCCCGACCGCTCCCGTTGGCGCGCACGCATCGAGCCGCCTCGATCGCCATATCGGCGATTCCGTGAAATAGCCGATGGATGCGGTCGGCGGTCCAGTGCACGGAACCTTCGGGATGCAGCAATACGCCGTGTCCGCGCAGCGCCCAGGCGACAGAATAGTTCTTTGCCGCTTCTCCGCCGTTGTTGGCGACGAGGTTGTTCTTCGTCCAAAACCACGGGGCCGACGCGACGATTCCATGCGCCGCCCAGCTCGCCATGCGCGGGGCGAACAGCGTCGAGATCTCTTTGTCCATCATCCAGTCCAACCCGAACTCCGGATGATTTGGCCCTAAGAACGCCGCCGTCTTCTCATTGACGGCGTCGCGGAACCGCGCGCGATCCGACGCCGGAAAGTCGAGCCGGCAAATTCGAAAATGACCGCGAACCAGCGGTAGCTCGCGCACAAACGGGACGCGTCTCAACCCCGGCAGCCCGTACAGCAGAAACCAGCGATTCAAGATGCCGAGGAGTGACATCAACGACGCGCTCCGCCTCGGCTCGTGAAATGCCGCGGATATTGAGCGTTTGGACGGCGGCGACGCGTTTGACATGCTTGGACATTGCGCCGCGGCACCGCCCCGCGAGATACGTCGCGTGACGTAGTCCGCGTGACGTAGGCGGTCGCGTTCCGCTTGAACGCTGGGGCGGCGCCGTGGCGCACGCCGGCAGTCTCGACGTAGCTTGCGATCATGGTCTACATGGCGAACTTGAGAGAGGTCGGCTCCGCGCTGGCCGGTTTGGTCCTCGCACTGACTGCTGTGTCCTGCGCCTCGAGCGCCGGTTCGGTGTCCACGCCGAACGCGAGTGATCCCGCCGCCTTCGTCACCGAGGGCCCGCTGAAATTCGCGCCGCGATCGACGTCGACCGCGATCACGCCCGTCGACTTGATGTCGCGGCTCTACATCTTCGCCGACGACTCGATGATGGGTCGCGACGATGGCGGTCCGTTTGGCGCGACGAAAGCGACGGCGTACGTCGAACGCGAGGTGCGCCGCCTCGGACTCACGCCCGCCGGAGACAACGGCGGTTTCTTCCAAGACATCGCGTATCGAACCATCGTCGCCGACGCGCGCTCGACGATCACCGTCGACGGACAATCGCTCGTCCTCGGCCGCGATTTTGCACCGGTTGCCCGCGTCGGCGCACACGCGTTCCGAGAACAGTTGAGCGTCATCTATGGTGGCCCGCTCGACTCGATCGCTCGTCTCACGCCGGCGCAGGCGAGCGGAAAGCTCGTCATGCTCTCGGCGCCGCGAACGCCCAGCACCGGTGGCCGCGGCGGACGCGGAGGCGCTGGAGCGCCTCTCCCCTCGGCGCTCGCATCGGCCGCCGCGATCCTCGTCGTGCAAGGCGACTCGCTCGTTGGAGCAAACGCGCCGGTGCGCGGACTCGCGTCGGACGACGCCGCTAGACTTGCCGCTGGTCCGCTGCGCATCAACGTCACTCGCGGCGCGGCGGAACGTCTCCTCGGCGCCGATCCAGCGTCGGCGACGCCGGGAACAGAAGGGAAGAATGCGCGCGTCGATTTGTTGTTCGCCGAAACGCGCTGGCCGGTGCGCAACGTCGTCGCGATCGTTCCCGGCACGGATCGCGTGCTGCGAAATCAATACGTCGCGATCGGCGCCCACACGGATCATATCGGCTTCAACACGCGCCCGGTCGATCACGATTCGCTGCGCGCCTATAATCGCGTCATGCGTCCGCGCGGGGCGAATGATCCGGTCGGCGAGCCGACGGCGGAACAACGAGTGGCGATCAAGCAGATTCGCGACAGTTTGAGCAAGCTCCATCCGGCTCGACGCGATTCGATCGCGAATGGCGCCGATGACGACGGCTCCGGTTCGGTGGTGCTGTTGGAGATTGCCGAGGCGTTGGTGCGCGGACCGGCCAAGCGTTCGTTCGTCCTCGTTTGGCATGCCGCGGAAGAAGACGGACTGCTCGGCTCACGTTATTTCAGCGAGCATCCGACTGTGTCGCGCGATTCGATCGTCGCGCAGCTCAACATGGACATGCTCGGACGCGGGCGCGCGAGCGATCACGTTGGTGGGGGGCTTGACTATCTACGATTGATCGGATCTCGGCGACTCTCGACGGAGCTGGGTGACCTCGTCGAGCGCGTGAACGCGCAGAACAGATATGGCTTCACGTTCGACTACTCGTTCGACGTGCCCGGACATCCGCAGAACTCATATTGCCGGAGCGATCA
>Ga0070708_100000002_pt1 | contig 195857 bp, 167 predicted proteins | sample KBSK5503metaG_FD_65469 | JGI IMG/M metagenome (GOLD analysis project Ga0070708, IMG submission 65469) | Corn, switchgrass and miscanthus rhizosphere microbial communities from Kellogg Biological Station, Michigan, USA - KBS K5-50-3 metaG | ecosystem: Host-associated > Plants > Roots >... | reverse complement strand
GGGGCGCAGGTAATCCGAAACTTTCTGTTCGCGGTCTGTGGGTGCCGTGGTGACTGGTCTCCGGAAGCAGTTATCGAAGAACAGATTTCGCGGATACGAGATCAACTTGGAAGTGAAGGTCGTGTTGTTTCAGGATTGTCTGGAGGCGTCGACTCAACCGTAGCATCTGCACTCGTACATCGAGCTGTTGGCGATCGGCAAACGTGCATCTTCGTCGACAATGGACTCTTGCGAGAGGGTGAATTTGAGTCGACATTGGCACTCGTAGCGCAAAGCATGAAATTGAATGTTACTGGAGTTCGGGCCAGCGAGGTTTTCCTCAAGACCTTAGAGGGAGTAACGGACCCTGAAGAGAAAAGAAAGCGGATCGGCAAAGTGTTCATTGACGTTTTTGAGCAGGAAGCAAGACGGTTGGGGCGGGTTGAATACCTGGTGCAGGGAACACTGTATCCGGATGTAATTGAATCGGTTTCCGTACGCGGCCCGTCTGCGGTGATCAAGAGTCATCATAACGTTGGCGGTCTGCCCGAGAAGATGAATCTGCGACTCATCGAGCCGCTCCGCGAGTTGTTCAAAGACGAAGTTCGGCTGATCGGCAGAGAACTAGGCGTTCCTGAAGAAATACTAGGGCGCCACCCATTTCCGGGTCCCGGTTTAGCAGTTCGGATATTAGGAGAAGTCACGGAAGAAAGGATTCGTCTGCTTCAGGCAGCGGACAGAATCCTCGATGAGGAGCTTAGACTGGCTGATTTGTATAATTCGGTCTGGCAGGCTTTCCCGGTGTTGCTGCCCGTGTCCACTGTGGGTGTAATGGGCGACGAGCGTACCTATGAAAGAGTAATCGCGATACGCGCTGTCACGAGCGTGGACGGAATGACGGCCGACTGGGCACGGCTACCGCAGGATCTGCTGGCCCGTATTTCCGGGCGATTGGTAGCTGAAATTCGCGGCGTGAATCGAGTTGTTTACGATATCAGTTCGAAACCGCCTTCTACAATCGAATGGGAATAGCGTCTTGGTTGAAGTAAAGCTTTTAAAGCAGTTTCTAGCTGACTAACAAAACTACCCCTGGATAGTTTCAGCTTTGTACTTTGACTCCGGTTTTGGCGCAGCACCTTTGCTGAAGCTGATCAGTTAAGTATAGTCTGGTAGTTCCAATCTTCTTATGTTCGCGAGAGCAGGAACTTGAGCGAACACAACTAAGGGAATAATGCAGGACCCTCAATTCGTTCACCTCCATCTTCATACCGATTACAGCCTTCTAGACGGCGCCATCCAGATCAAACCCTTATCAAATCGCATTGAGGAGTTGCGGATGCCGGCGTGTGCCATGACCGATCATGGAAACATGTTTGGCGCCATCTCTTTCTACAACGCGATGAAAAACCATGGCGTGAAGCCGATAATCGGCTGTGAGACCTACATCACTCGTGGCAGCCGGAAAGATCGAGCTGCTGGTGCGCCGGGTGAAAAGGCCAACTTCCATTTGATTCTGTTGGCACAGAATTTTGAGGGCTATCAAAACCTGGTCCGCCTGACGTCAAAGGCTTACACGGAAGGTTTTTACTACAAACCCCGCATCGATAAACAACTCCTGGCGGAACACAGCAAAGGCTTGATAGCGCTGTCTGCGTGCATGTCGGGAGTGCCTTCGGCGATGTTAGCTCAGGAGAAGTGCGATGAAGCAGCAGCGGCCGCTTTAGAGTTCGAAGAGATTCTGGGAAAAGGCAACTACTTCCTCGAAATACAGGAGCATGGGCTTGATGCCCAACGCAGAATCAGAAAATCGCTGGTTGAACTTTCCAAACGCACGGGAGTGCCTCTGGTCGCAACCAATGATGCTCACTACCTGATGCCCGAAGACGCCCGAGCGCATGACGTGCTGCTCTGTATTGGGTCAGGTAAGACTGTCAACGATACGAATCGGCTGCGTTACGCCAGTCCGAACTTCTACGTTCGTTCACCGGAAGAAATGTGGCGCATTTTTGGGGATGAGCTGCCTGACGCGCTCACTCGCACTGTGGAGATCGCTGAGCGGTGTGAACTGAAGCTGCCCGAAAATGCCAGCTATCTTCCTCAGTATCCGATACCGGAATCTGAAAATGGCCTTTCAGCAGATGACTATTTCGAGAAGGTGGTTCGAGGCGGTTTCGAACGCCGTCGACAGCAAGTCTGGGAACGACAGTCTGCTCGCGGGGAGTTAAAGCAACCGATGTCGGATTATCAGACGCGGCTCTCCCGCGAGATTCAGATGATTAAGCAGATGGGCTTCGCGGGCTACTTTTTAATCGTATGGGATTTTGTTCGTTACGCAAAAGAACACTCCATACCCGTTGGTCCTGGACGTGGGTCGTCCGCTGGTTCACTGGTAGCCTATTGCCTGGATATTACCGACATCGATCCTCTGCAATACAATCTGATTTTTGAACGCTTCCTTAACCCTGGACGCGTTTCACTTCCGGATATTGATATCGACTTTTGTGTACGTGGCCGCGGTGATGTAATTAACCATGTCGCCGATTTGTACGGCCGCGACTCCGTCTGCCAGATTATTACTTTCGGCACATTGGCCTCCAAGGCAGCAATTAAGGATGTTGGTCGGGCACTCGAGGTTCCGTATGCCGAAGTAGACCGTATTGCGAAATTGATCCCGCCACCCGTTCGCGGTCGAAACGTCAGTATTACCCAGGCGCTGGAACAAGTTCCTGAGCTAAAGCGCGAGATCGAAACCAACGCTCAGGTACGTGAGATTATCGAAATCGCCAGACGCCTGGAGGGCTGTGCTCGACACTCATCGGTACATGCTGCGGGCGTTGTCATCTCTCCTCTCCCACTGCAAGAGCTTATTCCGATAGCGGTGTCCGGTAAGGACGAAGTCACCACACAGTATGTAATGTCGGACCTCGAAAAGACCGGCATGCTTAAGATGGACTTCTTAGCGCTTACTGCTTTAACCGTTATAAGTGACTGCTTAAAGAGCATTAAACAGCTGCTTGAAAGAGAGATTAACTGGTCTGATATAGCGCTTAACGACGAAAAAACCATGGCCGTTTTCGCCGAAGGGAGAACCGATGCAGTCTTTCAGTTCGAATCCTCTGGGATGCAGGAGATTTGCAGGAAGCTTAAGCCGAAGGACGTGGAGGATCTCTCCGCTTTAAATGCTCTTTACAGACCTGGACCACTGGACGGTGGGATGGTGGAGGAATTCATTCAGCGTCACCGCGGCCAGAAGACGGTCCGTTATCTGGTTCCGGAGATGAAGGAGATTCTAAGCAACACTTTTGGGGTTCTCGTTTACCAGGAACAGATTATGCAGTTGGCGCAAAAACTCGCCGGCTACACGCTCAGTGAGGCAGACCTGATGCGCCGCGCCATGGGCAAGAAGAAGCGCGAGGAAATGGCGCTGCATCAAGAAAAGTTCGTAAACGGTGCGGTGGAGAGAGGGATCAAGAGGGAGAAGGCGGAAAAAATCTTCTCGCTAATGGACAAATTCTCCGATTACGGTTTTCCTCGAAGTCACGCTGTCGCGTACGCCTTCCTGGCATTTCAGACTGCATACCTCAAAGCCCATTTTCCCGAACACTTTTACGCGGCTGTCCTGTCAAATGAAGCTCAGGATGCCGCAAAAGTGTTTAAGTACTCCAAGGAACTGCGCGCTCAGGGTATTGCGCTATTGCCTCCTGACGTCAACGAGAGCAATTCCGGCTTTACGCCCTTGAGCGGAGCTATTAGATATGGGCTGACGGCTATCAAGGGACTCGGCCAGTCAACTGTCAATGCGATTGCTGAGGCCCGCCAAAGTGGACCCTTCAAATCATTTTTCGATTTTGCTGAACGTGTGGAAACATCTACCCTAAACAAAAGGGTCTTTGAAAGTCTGGTCAGCGCGGGAGCTTTCGATTCTCTAAAGGATGCCCGCACTCCTGGTGAGTGGCGAGGCGCCTTGCACAACTCAATAGATTCAGTGCTTTCCCGCGCTCAACGCGCGAAGAGAGAGCGCCAGCAAGGACAGACCGGACTCTTCGGAGCTGCGACGGCAGAGGAACTGTTAGTTAATGAAATGCCACCGGCTGCGAAAGGATGGGGCCGCGCTGAGCTTCTGGCAGCAGAGAAGGCGGCTCTTGGTTTTTACATCACCGGACACCCTTTGGAGAGTTACCTTGAGGTGCTGCAAAATCTGAAGGCAATCAAGTCTTCTGACCTTTCTTCTTTGAACAGCGGAACGCGCGTAAGTTTGGGCGGCGTAATCGCGGAACTGCAGTTACGGACTACTAAGAAGGGTGATAAATTTGCATTGCTGAAGGTTGAGGATGAGGCCGGCGGAACTAAATGCGTGTTATGGCCGGAAGTCTACAGAAAACAGTCCGCGCTCCTGAGAGACGATTTGCCTGTCATAGTCACTGGCCGGCTGGAGCTTAGCGAAGACAATCCTCCGACAATCATTGCCGAGCAAGTGCAGAGCATGGAAGCGGTGTCCAGGAACAATGAATTCTTGGTGTTGCGTACTCCCACCCAGGATGATTTTCCAGTGCTCCTGGACTCCATTTTGAGCGTTCTAAGTGCTCATCCCGGCAACTGCGATGTGGCTATCGAGACACTTCTCGATGAGCAAACTGTTGTCAGGATCAAGGCAAACTCGGCCCTGCGTGTCTCTCGCTGTGATGAATTAGACCAGTCGTTGAAGCGTCTGGGTTGCGCTATGAGCACGGAGAGGGTTACATCCAGCCGAAACTGATATGAGTAATGTTAAGAAGCTAATGGCCAAGAACAAAAATAAGAAACAGCCAGACGCGGCAGCGAATAAGTCTTCAGAGAATGTGAAGACGGCATTCGAGCGAGTATTGCTGGCCCGGCACGCCGACCGTCCCTACACACTGGATTTGATCGAACGGCTGTTTGAAGATTTTGTCGAGCTCCATGGTGACAAGAGATTCGCGGAAGACCCGGCTATTGTGTGTGGCCTGGCGAGGTTTCATGGCCTGCCGGTGATTGTAGTTGGACACCAGAAAGGACGCGACACAAAGCAGCGCAGTTTCAGAAACTTTGGAATGCCCAAGCCAGAGGGGTACCGTAAGGCTCTGCGCGTTATGAAACTTGGAGAAAAGTTCGGGCGGCCCATTTTTACCTTTATTGATACTCCAGGCGCTTATCCCGGAATCGATGCCGAAGAACGGGGACAAGCCGAAGCAATCGCGTTCAACCTGAGAGAAATGGCTAAGATCAAAGTGCCGATAATAGTCACGGTTATCGGTGAAGGGGGTTCGGGAGGTGCTCTGGCAATTGGCGTGGGTGACCAGGTCTTGATGTTGGAGAACTCAATTTACTCCGTTATCACTCCTGAAGGATGTGCCGCAATTCTCTGGAAGGATGCCGCACAAGCGGATCGCGCTGCTGAGGGACTTCGGTTAACGGCACAGCATCTGTATGGCGAGGGAATCATCGACCAAATCATTCCTGAGCCCGAAGGCGGCGCACACAACGACTACGACCAGACTGCGCGTTACCTCGACTCAGCGTTGAGTGAGCGCCTCGCAGAGGCCGTTAGCTGTACTCAGGACGAGAGACTTGTGCGGCGATACAACAAACTCCGGCACTTCGGTCGTTGGGGAACAGCTGGAAACGAAGTTCAGCCAACACCGACCGCCTAACCTATTGAGTCTTGCCGCCTGATCTAGAAGGGAATATCTTCGTCAGACAGATCCGGCTGCTGTTGCGGTTGCTCCGCGGGTCCCACTCCTGCGGCAGCTTTCTCGGCAAGGGGCTCTTCAGCTCTCCCGCCAATGAACTGCATATCTGTCGCGTGCACTTCGAGCGTGTGCCGTGGCTTTCCGTCACGATCAGTCCACTCTTCAACACGTAAGCGCCCTTCAATGTAAACAGGGCGACCTTTTGAGAGATATTGTGAGGCAGTTTCGGCTTGCCGGCCCCAGAGAGTTACGCGGAACCAGGTTGTCTGATCCTGCATTTCACCGGTCTTATCCTTGCGCCGCTCATTCGTAGCCATGCTGAAACTACAAACAGGCGTGCCCTGCGCCGTATAACGCAACTCAGGATCGCGACCAAGATTTCCCACGAGAATAATTCTGTTAAAGGACATGAGGAGCCTTTCTTTCACCTAGGGGATACGAGAAAACGCCGCGATACTACTCGCGCTGAAGCGAAGGGTCAAGCGTGCTCAATTCACAGAATAGAGCACTGCCTGGCACGACCCAATTCACTATTCCCACAAAAGTATCGCTATCGCGTTTGATGAATGATTTCTGATAGACTAGTCGACATATTAGTGTGGCCTTAATGAGAATGAAAGCCAGCGTGTACATCGAAACTTTCGGTTGCCAGATGAATGTCGCAGATTCTGAACGCGCGGCCACCGGTCTACGAAAGGCGGGCTACGAGTTATGCGAGTCTGCGGAGAACGCTGATGTCGTCTTATTCAATACCTGTTCAGTCCGGGAGCGAGCAGAACAGAAAGTCCGCACGCGCATTGGCGAGGTACGCACGGCACGAGGCAGCGACCGTCCCCAGATAGTTGGTGTTATGGGCTGCGTGGCACAGCTTGAAGGAGAACGAATATTCGAGCGAACTCCGGCAGTTAACATCGTAATTGGAACGCGGGCAACGGATCGTATTGGGTCTCTGATCGAGCGAGCGCAACGCGGTGAAAGCAATGTTTCCGACTTAGGCGAGCGAGCAGAACATGAAGTCTGGGACGTTTCTCCGGTTGAACGACGTTCCGCTCATGTCGCTTTTGTTCCCATCATCGAAGGCTGCAATAAATTTTGCTCGTTTTGCATTGTGCCTTATTCTCGCGGACGGGAGAAGAGTCGCACAGCAAAAGAGATCGTTGCTGAGGTGAAGAGTCTCTTAGCCCTCGGTTACAAGGAAATACATTTGATTGGACAAAACGTGAACAGCTACCGGCCGACGACTGATAGCGGTCTCGAAGGTTTCCCAAGTGCGACCCCGTTTTGCCGTTTGCTCTGGGCAGTTGCCGCGACGGATATGCCGCGAATCAAGTTCACTACTTCTTTTCCGCGTGATTTCCATCCCGACATAGTTTCGGCGATCGAAGCCAATCAGAATCTTTGTGATTGGATCCACTTGCCAGTTCAGTCGGGAAGTGATCGAGTATTGAAACTGATGCGACGCGGTCACAAGAGAGCCGACTACCTGGAAAGAATCGATCGCATCAAGAACTCCAGCCGGCGTCTGGCTCTTACCAGCGATATCATAGTCGGGTTTCCCGGAGAGACAGACGAGGATTTCCGGCAAACTCTGGAATTGGTCGAGCTCTGTAGGTACGACGGCCTCTATCTCTTTAAATATTCGAAACGCCCGGGGACACCAGCCGCCAATCTCCCGGAAGATGTTCCGGAAAAAGTGAAAACGGAGCGCTTCCTTGAACTTGAGAAGACTCAAAGGAGAGCACAAGGAGAAGTCTATTGCTCCTACGTCGGGCGTAGGCTCAGTGTTCTGGCAGAAAGACAAAGCTCGAGATCGAGTGCAGACCTCGTGGGGCACTCAACCTGTCATAAGGTGGTAAACTTTCCTGGCGCCAGTCACCTGGAAGGAGAAATTGTCGACGTGTTAGTAACCGAAGCCAAAACGAATAGTCTCTACGGAACAATGGTAAACGGGTAGGTAATAGCGTAAGAGGGTATGGGTATGGAAATCGAGGTTAAGATTCGGGCGTTGATGATGGATCCAAATAGCGGCACCCCCATTATCATTTTGAAGGACGTTGAGAGTGACACGATGTTGCCCATCTGGGTGGGTGCGTACGAAGCAAATGCCATCGCCCTGGAAATAGAAAAAATCGCGCCACCGCGACCGATGACTCATGATCTCTTGCGAAACCTGATTATCGAACTTGGCGTGCAAGTTGAAAGAGTAGTAGTGACCAGCTTACGTGACAATACTTTTTTTGCGGTAATAGAGATGCGCGACAGCGACGGAGCACCGATGGTCCTTGATTCGCGACCCTCAGATGCCATTGCGTTGGCGTTGCGAGCCGATTGTCCGATCTATGTGGACATGGAAGTAATCAAAGCATCACACAACACACTCCCGGCGGAAGAGAGCGAAGAAGGCGAGATAGCTTCCGGTGAAGAAGAATGGCCCGACGTTATTGGCGAGGCCGGCGACCTGCCGATGTAGACACGGGTTGAAGTGTTGTTCCGGTTAACTCATGCCTTTATCTTTGTTCACAAATACACCTAGCGCGAGTTTGTCACTGTGCAGCGAATGGTAATTGCCATCGCAAATCAAAAAGGTGGGGTAGGGAAGACAACTACCGCCATCAATTTGGCTGCCGCTTTTGCCCGTCAGGGAAAACGTGTCCTTCTTCTCGATCTCGATCCGCAAGCAAACAGTTCGATATCTTTCCTCGATCCATTAACGGTCGAAAGATCTGTTTATGAGCTGATGATGGACGGAGAGGCCCCCATTGAACAATCGGTATATCGGTCGCCCGTGGAGGGGCTCGACATAGTCCCGGCGCGCATCAATCTGGCAAAACTCGAGTCGAAACTTGTCGGCGACTTCGATGCGCCCTTTCGCCTGAAAGACCGTCTCGAACCCTTCCGCAAGGAATATGAAGTTATTGTAATTGATACTCCACCCACGCTGGGGCTGATCACTGTAAACGCGCTCGTCGCAGCAACTCATGTGCTTGTCCCGATACAATCTTCCTACTTTGCCCTTGAAGGCACTGATGATCTTCTGGAGACCATTGAAAAGGTTAAGGCGCGACCAAATCCCGGGCTTGAGTTACTCGGAGTGCTGGTAACTCTACATGACAAACGCACCACCCTGGCGCGAGAAGTACATGAGCAGATTCGTAACGTTTTTGGACCGAAGCTGTTTAATACCGTGATTACCAAAAGCGTCAGGCTTGAAGAATCGCCTGCGTACAAGGAATCGATTTTTAGTTTCGCCCCCAATTCTTCCGGGGCCATTGAGTATGCAAAACTTTGCGAAGAGGTAATGAGCCGTGTCTAAGAGGGGACTGCCAACAGGTTTGCAAATGCGCCACGACGCCCACTACGTTGAGGAACTATCGCAGCATGGACCGACACAGATCGGAAGAATGATAGCTATCGATAAGCTGGACCCGAATCCGGAACAGCCGCGCGTCGAATTTGGCGATCTGTCGGAGTTGACAGCCTCTATCGCTGAAAAGGGAATACTGGAACCACTACTCGTGAAACCAATGCGTCTCACCGGGCGTTGGTTGATCATTGCCGGGGAACGTCGTTGGCGGGCCGCGCAAATAGCCGGTTTAAAGGAAGTGCCTTGCGTTGAAATGGAAGTAGATGAGGGTACCGTCGCCGAAATTGCTCTCATCGAAAATATGCAACGCAAAGATCTCACCGTTTGGGAAGAGGCCGACGGATTGCTATCGCTATGCGATCGCTTTGGTTACACCCATGAAGAGGTTGCGCGCAAAGTAGGCAAAAGCAGAAGCACTGTCACCGAGGCACTCTCAATTGCCACGCTTCCTGCTGACGTCCGCGCAATCTGTGCAGCAGCGGACATCTCGGCCAAGTCTTCGTTATTGCAAATTGTGCGACAGCCTGATGACGACTCGATGCGGCGATTTGCCAAACAAATAGCAGCGCGGGGCTTAAACCGAAACGACGCAAGGGAAGTAAGGAAACAAGAAATGGGTCCGCGTATCGTAGGGGATGCGAAGCCTTACACTTTCAAATATGCCTCGCCTGAAAGAGATTTCAATCTGGAGATCCGCTTTCGCCGGTCACGTGTAGAGCTTTCTGAGGTTGCCGCCGCTTTAAAAGCGATCGCCGAGGAATTGGATCAGAATCACACCGGCGATTAAGCGTCTGTTGGTCTTTGGTTTTTGGGTTTTCGGGTTTTGGTCTTCGGACTTTGGAATCAAGTCTTCGGTTGTCGAAAAGCGTCTGCGATCAAAGGCCAAAGACCAAAGACCTAATTCTAAGACTTCGACGCGACGCTTTTTTTCTTCTCAGCAGCTGCGCGCTTTTGTAGACCTTTAGCCCAGCGCTCAAACGTAGGCTGCAACGGCTTGAACAGTCGAGCTCGCCAACTGTGCTTCTTTTCGTTCCAGAGTTTGAGCTGCTTTTCCGTATACATTCGCACTGCCGGCTCCAGCTGCGTCTTCTTAAGCGAATGCCGGAGCGTCAGATGGTAATGTTGGCCCACAAGCGAGAAGATGAGTGCCACCAGATTGCTCTTGAAAGAAAGCCTCGGAACGATTCGTTTGTGGAAGGGCTTATCCGTTGGTAAGAGAACGCCCACGGCTATTTCGAGCCATGGTCCTTTCGGACCCTGGCGCGGGTGATACAGACCCGGCAACTCAGTCGCCTGAAACGGTCCTTTGAGTCGTGGATCGGAAATAAAGCCTACAAGCCTGACTCGCTCGATGCCGCGAGTGTGTTCCCGCGATAAGCTATCGAGGGCTTCTTCAATCTGCTGCAGGCTGCCTTTTGGTAAGGAACCTTCGTACTGGTTCTCAATTCGTATGGCCACAGTTATTTGGTTTTCCCCGAGGTCATGAAATAGTTGCAAATCCGAAACCAGCAACTTTAGGGGCAACGCCGCAGACCGGTCAAGTCTGCGTCCTCATAAACCTCGGAATTCGCTGGCAGGCGCTAGAATTCCACTCTGAGGCCTCGGAGCCGGCTCACTCAGGACTACCGGAACGATGCAAGGCGTGGATCCATACCTTACGTCCAATTAGCGGTTTGTTAGCTTGTCGTTTTTCTGGATTAGCCTGTCGTTTCTGGCGATGGAGGTCTGCTTCGATAGTAATCATGTTTTTTCAAACGATACTCACTCGGGAAGCAACATAAAAGAGAACCCGTTGACCGCCAGCAGGGCAAGATCCTGGCAAAGGGGAACGGGAACCATGAGCAATAGAAGACAATCCGCTCCCATTGGACCTTAAATGTCGCGTCTGATAATACATATTATGTTAGGAGAGGCTTTGCCTCAAAAGTCCTGAATAACCCTCTTTTGCCTCAAAAATCATTTTGACTGCTTAAGATTGGTGGGAGCGGAGACTAATTGGTAAGTGGTCGCCAATTTCGGCAAGGATGAAGGGCTTCACCCCTTCGCATCCAGTGAGGCTTAGAAGCACTGGGCCACCTTCCCGAACTACTTCAACCCCGAACCCAAAGAACGGACAGCAGAGGCGCTCCAACGCGATAAATTCAGCGACTGTAACAAGCATCTCGGACCGATTAGGTAATTGGAAAGCATCTCCGTTTGGTATCTCACGGATGGTTTCAACTGACCGGAAAACCTGATCGATGGTGGCTAGATGCGCGTTACGTTGATCCCCCGCAATCGCGTTCATATCACAAGCAAAAGGTGATTCTTTTTCTGTCATATGCTCCTCGGCCAGTACATGATTATTAAGACTCCGACTAGCGCAACGGTGCCGCCGATCAGATCAAAACGATCCGGCGTAACCTTGTCAATTCGCCAGCCCCAAAGAATCGAAAGCACTACGAACACGCCGCCATATGCCGCGTATACACGACCAAAGCCAGCGGGTTGTAACGTTGGGATCACGCCGTAGAGAACCAACAACAAGGCGCCCGCTAAAGCGTAAGTGATCGGTTTATCCTCACGTAACCAAAGCCACACAAGATAACCGCCGCCAATCTCACAGAGACCAGCGGCGATGAAGAAAGTCAGAGATTTAATCATGGGCCTAGTCTACCAGCATCAGGCCGCTAGTTCGTTAGTGAAGTTCGTTTCAATTCCTAACTCGTACTGTGACTGAATTACAACGCAGAGGTTGTGACACAACACTTTGCACAACGCTTCGTTGGTCTGTGCTATGAGAGTCTTGCTGCGAAGTCTCTGACCAAACTTGGCTTTGATCATGGCCAATTAGTCAGTTCTGATAATGAGCCAAAGAGCGCGATCAGGTGTTCCTTTTTGAACTGAACGTGATTCTCAGCCAATTTCCTGAGCAGCCAAGTCGCCGCTGTCTGAATTCTCTGTTCTTTGTCGACAACCAGAAGCACGAGTTCTTTGATTAACGAAATTGTTGGGGGATGTCCCGATAAAATCCGTTCAAGCACATCTGTGTGCCTACCGTCGAACAGTGCTAGTTCGTCTCTTATCCTCATGTCTTAAGTACGGCTTCAGATCGCAAGTTCACTTCTGCAATGCCTCGATCGTTGCCCAAGGCGTGAGCGGCAGGTGTTCGGCGGCTGTGCGCTCGGGATGTAATCCATCTCGTTGGGTCGCGCGCCAAATCTCCGACGCATTCGTGACCTCCAAAGTCTGCCTAATCGTGAACTTCGAATGAACCTCATTGACGGAACTGAACTAAAGGTGAGCCGTACTTATCGAGACCGCCTCCATCGTTGGCTTTCAAAAGAGGCGGCAGTAAGTTAGCACGACGATTAATCGGAGTCCGGATCCCCTGTCATGTGCTCCTTGATCTGGTATCGCAAGAAGTCCTGCACACCTTTGAGGGCCTCCGGATTGGCGGTTGAGATTCGAATCAACGCACCGCGCTCGGTCTCTTTATATTGAAAGCTGATTTCCGCTTTGAGCCGCTGCATCACATCGGCTCCGGGCGGCATCTCCGCATGAACTAACATCGGCACCTCAAAGTTGCCATCGCCGAACATCATTGTGATATGCCGCAGATGCTGCCGGATTTGATCTCGGCTGCGATCGTCTTTTGGATCATTTGCTTCAACCTTGATCGAGCCGCCGTCATTCGCCAGGATGAAATGATGTGTCGTCTTTAAGTGATCGAAGCCCATCGCCTTATCCCCACGCTTGTTCATATCTTCCATCTGCTGGTGCGACATGGAGCAGTCGGGCTTTTGTGGTTGCTGACCATGGATGAGCAATGCGGCCGTCAAGCCGATCGCCAGGACCGGGACACCAAGTGTCAAATAGGTTCTGTTACTCATTTGTTCTTTCCTTTCGTTTTCTGTTTAGGCTTGCGCCAGAGGAGACTATTTGATGAATGCCGCACACTGTCCCTAGCCGCAAGCGCTTTTAGCAGTTCCGCGCGTTGACCAGAAGCAGTTTTCGCCAAACGCTCATCCCAATCTTCAAGGGAGGCCCGCAGTTCGTCGCGCATTGCGATTACATCTTCTAAATGACGCTCTATCTCCTCGAGCTTTGAGGCGGCGAGGCTGCGCACCTCTTGGCAGGGGACTCCACCGCGATCAAAAACCTTGAAGATGGCGCTGAGTTCATCGAGCGTGAAGCCGACCGATAGCGCTTGCCTGATCATGCGGACTCGTTCCAGCGCATGCCCAGGGTACTCGCGGTAACCATTGTCAGACCGCGCCGGTCGGAGCAGCCCCTTCTTTTCGTAATGCCGTAGAGTGTCCGTGCTGACGCCGCTAGCTTTCGCCAGTTCACCCACCTTCCAACCGCCTTTGTGCGGAGCTTTGGTATTCATGAGGAGTATTCTAAACGTTGGAACTAATTCCAATGTCAAGCAGTGTTTTCACGTTTTTCCCAAGGCGAGAAAAAACTCACTGAGGTGATTCTTAGCTAAAACAAGGCAATTCTGGGCAAATTCAATTTCCGAGGCAAAAGCCGTTACGGAGGGCAAGGACCTTGGTCGGCTCCAATTGGGGTTGGGCCTGTCATTTGACACTTCTAAACGCTGACTGTTACATTACGCGGTCTTTTTCTACATTGCCTATGAGTCCTGCATACATAAGGAGTTAGCTTGACTACCGAATCTGGTTACCTGTTTACCTCAGAATCTGTCACTGAAGGCCATCCCGACAAGATCTCAGATCAGATCTCAGATGCCGTGCTGGATGCAGCCCTCTCGGAGGATCCAACGGCTCGCGTAGCCTGCGAGACTTTGGTTACCACCGGTCTCGTTGTTATCGCCGGTGAGATCACGACAGACGCTCGCATTGACTACACGCGAGTTGCTCGCGACACAATCCGCGACATTGGCTATACGAGGGCAAAGTTTGGCTTCGACTCGGAAACATGCAGCGTCCTGTCGGCACTGGATCGCCAATCACCCGATATCGCCCTGGGCGTTGATACTGGCGGCGCTGGCGATCAAGGGCTGATGTTCGGCTTCGCCTGTAACGAAACACCGGAACTGATGCCTTTACCCATTCAGCTTGCGCATTTGCTCGCACGCCGCTTATCTGAAGTAAGAAAGTCAGGCGACCTTCCGTATCTGCGCCCTGACGGTAAGTCGCAGGTTACAGTCGAGTATCGCGACGGTCGGCCTTTCAGGCTCGAGGCGGTGGTCATCTCTTCTCAACACGACCCTAATGTAAGTAATGAACAACTTAGGGCCGAGATTGAAGAAAAGGTCATCAAGCAAACCGTCTCTTCAGAACTACTGGACAAGAATACGAAATACCATATCAACCCTACAGGCCGCTTCGTTACCGGTGGACCACAGGGTGATGCGGGTCTGACTGGTCGAAAGATCATAGTGGACACTTATGGTGGCTACGCACCCCATGGCGGTGGAGCTTTCTCCGGTAAAGATCCGACAAAGGTCGACCGTTCGGCCGCATATATGGCTCGCTACGTAGCCAAAAACATTGTTGCGGCCGGCCTTGCCGATCGCTGTCTTGTGCAGCTTGCTTACGCGATTGGCGTCGCGAATCCCGTATCTGTTTTGGTCGATACCGCAGGCACTGGTCGAATTAGTGAGGGGGCCCTCGCCAAGCTGGTTCGCGAAAATTTTGAATTGACTCCGCACAGAATCATTGAAGAGCTGAAGCTTCGCCGGCCAATCTATAAAGCTACGGCGGCGTACGGACACTTCGGGCGAAATGAGGATGGCTTTAGCTGGGAAATAACAGACAAGGCTGAATCGCTTCGCGCTGCGGCCGGTATATAAACCTTCTCATCATCATCAGTTTTCTAGTAGAGGAACACCTAAAATGAGCGCTACACGTTCCGTCGAGTTCGACGTGAAAGATATCGGATTGGCGAAGCAGGGCAAGCAGCGGATTGAATGGGCTGAGCGCGAGATGCCGGTCTTGCGTTTAATTCGGGAGCGATTCGCCGAGGAAAAACCACTAAGCGGAACGAAGCTGGTAGCCTGCGCCCACATAACGACTGAAACAGCTAACCTGGCCCGGGCCCTCCAGGCTGGCGGGGCGGAAGCAATCCTGATCGCGTCTAATCCGCTTTCAACCCAGGACGACGTTGCTGCTTCATTAGTTTCCGACTGGGGAATTCCCGTCTATGCAATCAAAGGCGAATCAACTGAAACTTATAATCGCCACGTGCGCACAGCACTGGACTCCCATCCGGAAATAATCATCGATGACGGCTCGGATGTTGTGGCTACGTTGATAAAGGAACGGGGCGATCAGGTAAAGGAGCTCGTTGGCTCTACCGAGGAGACGACTACCGGGATCCAGCGACTCAAGGCTATGGAAATAGCCGGCGTGTTGAGTTTTCCTACGATAGCCGTGAACGACGCACAGACCAAGCACTTTTTTGACAACCGCTACGGGACTGGCCAGTCGACTCTCGACGGAATTATCCGCGCTACAAATATTTTGCTTGCGGGCCGGAATTTGGTAGTTGTTGGCTACGGATGGTGCGGAAAAGGTGTGGCTCTCCGTGCAAGAGGGATGGGCGCCAACGTTATCGTAACTGAGATCGATGCTATCAAAGCCGTTGAAGCTGTGATGGATGGTTTTCGTGTTATGCCCATCGCTGAGGCCGCTGCCGTTGGCGACATCTTTGTCACAGTTACCGGCAACCGGCACGTTATCGACGGTGATCATTTTGCTCGCATGAAGGACGGTGCGATTGTTTGCAACAGTGGCCACTTTGATTTGGAACTGAATCTTGTGGCTCTGCGCGGGATGGCTGGTGATCCGGTGACGATGCGACCATTTGTCGAAGAGTACAAGATCAAAGCCAACGGCAGGCGCGTAATTGTATTGGGTGAGGGCCGGCTAATAAATCTTGCGGCCGCCGAAGGACATCCCGCGAGCGTAATGGATATGAGTTTTGCCAACCAGGCGTTGTCGGTTGAATACCTGGTAAAGAACAAAGGAAAACTCGCCCCTGGAGTTCACCTGCTACCACAGGAGGTCGATACTGAAATAGCGAGCCTTAAGCTACAAGCCCTGGGTATTTCAATCGATACCCTAACCGCAGAACAGATCGAATACATTTCGAGTTGGGAAACCGGCACTTAGATCAGGTGCGCACGCGCGAAAGAAAATAAGTACCCGCCGCCGCAAAGATGATTAGCGGAGACCACCCAGCGACTGCCGGTCGGAGCAGTCCGTGGTTTCCCAACTGCTGAAAACCGCCTCCTACCGCCCAGTAAATCACGCTTAAGACGACGGCAGCGCAAAGCGCGATAATCGTTCCTCGGCGGCCAAACGACACCGCCAGCGGCATTCCTATAAAGGCCATAATGATCACGCTGAAAGGTCCTGCATACTTTCTTTGCAGTGCGACTGCCAGCGCCGAAACGTCCATTCCCCGTTGTTTTGCAGCTCTTAAATAGCTGCTTAAGCCGGTCGAGCTTAACTGCGACGGCTTGTCGATGGTTGGTCTAAAAATCTCGGGAGGCTCTATCGCCCCAACAATTTTTTCGGCCTCAACCTCACGTTCGACTTCCATTCTACGCAGCGTCAGTGTTTCTGCATCACTGATCTTGAGATGAGAAGGGTCGGTCCATCTGCCTTGTTTGCCCTTGATCACTTTGCTCAGGTGTACTCCTTCGGAATCCAGTTCATAGACCGTCGGATCGACGAGCACTCGATGCTCTTCGTCGAACTCATATGAGTAGAGACGATGGTTCTCAGTTGAAGCCAACCACTGAAGACCAGTGCCGGTAATTGCGCGAGCTTCACCCCCTTTGATCCTGGCGCGAAGTGCGTCCTGTTTTAGATTAGATGAAGGCATTAACTGTTCCTGGACCAGCCAGGAACAACACCCGATGGCTACGGCAAAGAGCAATCCAGGCAACATTAAACGGTAGACGCTCTGTCCTGAAGCCCACCAAGCTATCGCTTCACGCCGTCTTGCCAGCAGTGCATAAGTGATAAGCACCGAGATCAACATGGCGGACGGGAATAATTCGACTGTAATCAGGGGCAGCAGAAATAGTAGATACTTTGCCACCAGCGCGGCGCCGGCATGAGTAATAGCGATAAACCGCCATAGCTCGAAAAGCGTAAAAATGTTGAAAACAGCAGCGAGGGCGACGAAGCCTACGAGAAAACTGAGTGCAAGTGTCCGAAAAAGCGTGACATCCATTAAGCTGGGAAACCCCCAAGTGCCGACACCGAACGTATGCTTTTGCCTGACTCGAGTTGGGTCTCTTGAGATATCTTTCGTTGTGGTATCCCTCTGTCGTGCGCGCCAGGACGAGAGGGGCAGCCGATTAATGAATAGCAACGTCAGACTCAGCAGCAAGACAAGAGCAGTGGCCATCCATTCCCCGACAAAAGGCGAAAGAGTACCTACGCGCGCGAGAGATTCGCCGAGCAGTGAGATCAAGTAGTAAACAATAACGACGGCAAGCGATAGTAGAATGCCGAAGCTACGGCCGCCTCGTCTGACACGCAGTCCAAGTACTCCAGCCAAAAGAGCGAAGACGAGAGGGGATATCGAAAGCGCAAGCCTGCGATAAACTATTCGTTGCGCTTCCCTTCTCTCAGTTCCGCTCCCACTGGCAGCCTGCCTCTTTAGTTCGCCCCAGTCCATCGAATCTGCATCGCTGTCTTTTTGGTTAAGGCGCTTCACTAGATCGGCTCGGCCTGTATTGATGACGATTCTCAGTTGATCTGACCTCTCCACCACGTAGGACTTCTGATCGACAGTCTCCGCTGAAGGATACTTCGTTGCCAGTACATCCGTAAGAACCAACTCTGATTGACTCCCTGAAGAATCGATTCGACCAGAATGCGACGTGAGGATTTCAGTAGAGTTGTCTTCCAGTTGAGTAAAAATGAACACTCGGCCCCATATCCCCTGTGCTTTGTCTCCATCTCTAACGTAAATAACGTAGTGTGGGAGCGTGCTGAAAGTGCGTGGATCTACCGGGGAATCGAGTTTTGCGAGCGCTCCCTGTAATGCCACGCGCTCAAGATCTCGAGCAGCCTGCGGAGCTTCACGTAGGTGTATATACGTCGTTGCACAGGTCAAAGCCAGGCCCATTAACAAGACCGGCCACAACATGGTCCAAGCGCCAATTCCGGCGGCGCGCATAGCCACAATCTCGCTGTCTGTGCCCATGCGGGAAAAACCAATGACAATCCCCGCAAGCGTGGCCATTGGAATCGTGAAGACCAGGACCCCAGGTAGAATTGCCGCACCAACGCCAGCCATGAGCGAGATGGGTAAGTCCGCAAACAGAATAACCTCTGCAAAGCGCTCCGCCTGTTGTGCGAAAAGGACGGCAGTGAGCATCAACAGTGAAAGTAAGACATAAGGCAGAGTTGCCCCGATGATGTATCTGGGCACGAGCATTCTTTTGAATCCAAAGGCAACCCGCATTAACTCTCCTGGCCTAAACGTGATTTCGGAGGCTATTGCACAAACGTAGGCCGTATTCTTGGTAAGCGTTCAAGCACACGGCCGATAATCTGATGTGTTAGTTCGGCCATCTCTTTTTTGGTTTGAGAGGAAACCTCACGTGATTCCTCAGCAAATTTTGCGGGAGACAGTTTTTCAGTAGCTCTTAGCTGCGCATGCAGCCGTGTCGATAGAGCGCTTCCCCGCCCCTGGCTACAGGGTCGGCAGCGAAGCGCAAGATCCGAACCCATGAAGACCGTCCCCTCACTATCAAACGCGCGAGCGCATTCCGCACACCTGCGCAGATCCGGAAGGAAGCCCTCAATCTTTAGCAACCATACCTCAAAATACCGCAAGACGGATTGAAGATCGACTGGTGACTGGGCGATGGCCTCAAGACAGGCCGTTGACATTCTATAAAGTTTATCGTTGGCTTGATGGGGTGGTGAAAACTCTATGAGCAGGTCGCCCATATAAGCCAGTCCTGTAAGTATTGAGGCATCGGAGGAAAGGTTAAAGTGAGACCTTAAGATTTCAGTCTGGCGCAGTGAAACCAACTCTTGATGTTCTTTCTCATAGTAACTGAGTTGGATCAGCGTGAATGGTTCCAACGCTGCGCCGAAACGATTCTTTAGCTTTCTACAACCCTTTGCAACGCCTCGAATCAAACCTGACGAGCGGCTAAGACAGACCACAATCTTGTCGGCTTCCGCCAGATTATAAGTGCGCAGGATTAATGCCTCGGTCTCAAACAGCGCCATCTTTTGGAGTTCATGACCTGGAAGAATTACGTGGGGATGAAATAGAGCACCCAGCCAAGCACCAAGCCGATCAGCATGAATTCAGCAAATACCTTGATACCGTAAACGAAGCGTTCTTTGCTTGTGTCCTTTGCCACTGCGCCGAAAACCGCTGAGGCCAATATCGCGAACACGGTCATCACCAGGAAATGTCTCAAGGTTTCCTCCCCGCAGCAATATCAAAAGCGTCCAGCATTGTCAGATAATTAAGCAAACCTGCAATCAAAAGGAACGTGTTGCCGTATTCGAATGTTGCTCGGGCAGCCTGCTGAGGATCATCAGCAAACCCGACACCCATGAGCCAACAAATAACATACAAGACGCCTGATCCGAGGTTCGCGACCATGGGAGGGATTTGCAAGAGCGCAGACGATCCTTGCCCAGTCGAAAGGTCAAACATATGTCCGCCCATCGCAAGTCCCAGTACAAAGCAAAGCCAAACCGATCCGCCCATCATGGCTGCCCTACCCCATTTTCGTTGCATCAAGTGACCCGCACCGGGAAAGAACCAGGCGGCGACACCCACTAGCCAAGCCCGGGCAGATGTTGGTTCCCTCGCTTCAATTCTCTCTTTCTCGATCCTGCTCAATTCCGCTCCTCCATTATCTGCACGATTCCATTAAAGCTAATCGATCGTAATTTAAAGTTTTACCTTAATCCGGAACCACAGCTCTCGTTTCAAGTTGCTCTTAACACTAGCCGACCTTAACTCTAAACTTTAGGGGTCGGCGTCACGACTCCTAATACCTCACCTGAAGAATTTAGTCTCAGCTTCTTTCACTCATACATCAAGTATCCTGCTCGTAGGTCCAGAAATTCTGCGAGCCCCGCTTTCCAACCTTCCTCGATCGACTGCAGTTGAACTCCCTGCTCTATAGCCTTTCTGATTTTGCTGGTCCCGCTAATAATGTCAAACGGGTTCTGGTCGTAGACATACTCATACGGGGGATCCTTCCATCTGAACTGCTCAGGATACATGTCGTAAGCAAGCTTAACCATCGCCACGCCGGTGATCACGGACTCGAACGATTTCCTATCCTTCACATGTATCTGTACTCCGCCACAACTCACCCCAGCATGCTTTTGGAAAGTAGGTTGAAAAGCACAACTTCTAAAGAACACACCTGGAAAGCCAAGCGCATTCAAATTTGCCGCATAAGCGTCTGGATCGATGTAAGGTGCACCGATTAATTCGAAAGGACGGGTTGTTCCTCTACCTTCGGACAGCTGAGTTCCCTCGAAGTGTACCGTGCCAGGAAAGACAGTCGCAGAACTCAAGGTAGGCATGTTTGGTGAAGGCATCACCCACGGCGCGTCCGTTTCGTCATGCCAGCACTCCCGTCCCCAGCCGTCCATAGGTAACACCTCTAACTCACATCGGATGTTAAAGTAATCCTTGAACATGCGTGCCAATTCCGCCACGGTCATCCCATGCCTGGTAGGAATCGGGAACTGTCCGACGAAAGAGGCATACTCGGGTTCGAGTACATTTCCCGATACGGCCGCACCTGAGATCGGGTTGGGCCGATCGCACACAACGACCTTCTTCCCAAACTTCTTCGCCGCGCGCATGCAGTTGGCGAGCGTATAGACAAAAGTATAAATTCGACAACCCACGTCCTGCATGTCAAAAACCAAAACATCGACGTCCCGCAACATTGCTTCAGTTGGTTCCCTTGTTTCGCTGTACAACGAATAAACAGGAAGTCCGGTCTTGCGGTCAACACCGTGCTCAGTCTCGATCATATTGTCCTGGACGTCTCCGCGAATTCCATGCTGGGGTCCGAACAGCGTCCGCAGATCAAGTTCAGGATGCTTATGTAAAAGGTCGGCAGCGTGTTGATAGTTATGGTCAACTGAAGCCTGATTGCAGACTAGTCCCAACCGTGCACCACGCAAAGAGGCGCTGCCCTGAAGTAACTTCTCAAGTCCTAACACAATGGTTTGCGGGTCCTTTGTCATTCGTTACTCTTGGTCATCGTCTCGAGCTAAGATCTTACATGAACGTTGCTTATCGCATGATTCACAAAGTGCTTAAATAGTTTTTGAGAGAACGTGTCGTTTTCCCAGCCGAGTTCCGGGTGCCATTGGACCGCAAGTACAAACCGATCCGATCTGGGATCTTCCATAGCTTCGACAACACCGTCACTTGCCCACGCGGTGGCGACTAAATCACGACCAATGACATCGATGGCCTGATGGTGGTGGCTGTTCACAAGGAGTTCGTTGGTAGTTGCAAGTCGTGCAATCATGCTTTCAGGGAGCAGTTTCACACTGTGGGAAGGTCGATCACGGGGAGCGCCCTGCTCATGTTTGATCGCGCCGGGCAATTGTGCTGCGATGTCCTGGATGAGCGAGCCGCCTCGATAAACATTCAGCACCTGCAGACCGAAACAGATAGCCAGAATGGGAATTTCCGTTTGCTCCCCGGCTGCCAGGACCAGGAGATCAGTTTCGTCTTTAATCGCTTGCACGGCGCCCAAAGCCTGATGAGGCTGTTGGCCATAGCGCAGTGGATCGACGTCAGAATCACTGCCAGGCAGTAACACACCGTCAAGGCCGGCGATCACTGCACGAATATAATCCTCGTCAGGAATAAGACTGATGTGGACCGGCACGCCACCTGCCGCCTCAATCGCCTCGCTGTAGTGTCGCGAAAGGTAAAAACGTTCAGTCGGGAAATCTATCCGCATCGTGATGCCGATGCGTGGTCTCTTTTCCATCTTTTCAGTCCACCGCGGATAACATTGCTCGAAAAAGCTATCATAACCCAAATCGTCTCAGTCTGCGTTTCCGCAACAGTTGACAGGTAGGTGGCTTCAGCGTTTCCTTATAAACCACCGTCGAAAACAAGCCACAGACCTCGACTCTTAACAAAACCATAACCCACTTGAGCGGTGCCTTGACTTACATTCGAACGAATTCCTATAGTGCTTCTTTGAAAAACATGCCGAAAGACACTACCAGAGTGCGCAGCACAACTGTCCTGCTCGTGCGAAAGGATGCGCAGGTGGCGCTTGCAGGCGACGGCCAGGTTACGCTCGGTGAAACAGTCATGAAAGCCGGCGCCAAGAAGGTTCGCCGCCTTTACAACGATCGCATCCTCGCCGGCTTTGCTGGAGCAACTGGCGACGCGTTTGCGTTGTTAACACGCTTCGAAAGTAAGCTCGAGCAGTATCACGGTAATCTCGAGCGAGCTGCAATCGAACTCAGCAAGGAATGGCGCACAGATAAAATGCTCCGACATCTGGAGGCCTTGCTAGTAGTCGCTGACAGCAAGAGTTCTTTCCTTTTGTCAGGCAATGGCGATGTCATCGCCCCTGATGAAGGCGTGCTGGCCATCGGGTCCGGCGGCTCATATGCTTTGGCTGCAGCGCGTGCCCTCCTGAAGCATACGGATCTCTCAGCGCGGGACATAGCCGTTGAGGCCCTGAGCATCGCTGGTGAGATCTGTATCTATTCAAATCAAAACATCGTAGTTGAGGAGCTGTGATTCTCTTCTAAAGGATTGCCTACCGGAACGCATCCTACTTATTCTTGAGCAACACCAATGGTTATTTACTTGAACGGAGAAGTTGACGAGGAAACTCGACTGGACGAGATGTCTCCTCGCCAAATCGTGGCCGAGCTTGATAAGCATGTCGTAGGACAACGCAATGCCAAACGCGCGGTTGCAATCGCGCTACGAAATCGCGTGCGCCGGCAGAAGCTTCCACCGGAGATGGCAGTGGATGTGATGCCGAAGAACATCATCATGATCGGCTCAACCGGCGTCGGAAAAACAGAAATCGCTCGTCGTCTCGCGCGCATGTCGAACTCACCATTTCTCAAAGTTGAAGCGTCAAAATTCACCGAGGTAGGGTATGTGGGGCGCGATGTTGAAAGCATGATTCGGGATTTGACTGAAATCTCCGTGGAAATGACGCGCCAGGAGAAGAGTGAAGAGATTGCTGAGAAAGCAGAACTAAACGTTGAAGAAAGAATACTCGACATTTTGCTTCCGCCACCCCGTTCCGCGTCGAGTTTCTACGATTTCGATGCTGAAACTACCGAAGAGAACCCCACCGATCTGGAAGCACCCGCGCGCGACGAGCAATTTCAGCGCACGCGAGAAAAACTGCGCACGCAACTGCGTAGCGGCAAGCTCGACAATCGCCTCGTTGAGTTGGAAGTAAGGGAAAAAAGTTTTCCGGTAATTGAGTTAGCCGGACCGCAGGGCGTCGAAGAAATGGGTATCAACATGAAGGACATGTTGGGTAACCTCTTTCAGGGACGAACGAAACGTCGAAAGATGCGCGTTGATGAGGCAATGGAATATCTCATGCAGGAAGAGGAAGAGCGACTCATCGATATGGACCAGGTGGCGCGCGCGGCCATCGAACGAATCGAAAGCTCGGGCATCATCTTTCTCGACGAAATCGACAAGATTGCTGGTCGGGAATCAGGCCACGGGCCAGACGTTTCGCGTGAAGGAGTTCAGCGCGATATTCTTCCGATAGTCGAAGGGACCACGGTCAACAGCCGCTATGGCATGGTCCGCACCGATCATATTCTTTTCGTGGCGGCCGGTGCGTTTCATGTCTCGAAACCTTCAGATCTGATTCCGGAGTTGCAAGGCCGTTTTCCCATCCGCGTTGAGCTGGAGTCGCTGACGATTGAAGATTTCAAACGAATCTTGACTGAGCCGCGAAACGCGCTAATCAAGCAGTATCAGGCAATGATGAACACCGAGGGAGTCACCATCGAATTTAGCGACGATGCGATCGACTCGATCGCCAACTTTGCTGCTCAGGTTAATCAACAAACCGAGGACATCGGCGCGCGCAGACTGCAAACGATTATGGAGAAGCTACTGGAAGAAATAAGCTTCGAGGGTCCGGACCTGGAACCAAAACTTCAACGCATTGATGCCGCGTATGTCGAAAATATGCTTTCAGAGACTGTAAAGGACCAGGACCTTAGTCGGTACATTCTGTGAAAATTCTCAATTGCGACGCTAACCCGGGTAACGTCCAGCGAGCACCGGGCTTTTCGTCCCGCTCATTTCGGTCGCGTCTCCCAGCAAATAAAGGAACTTGTTTTCTCGGAGCTGTATGCCTCACCGTGACTGTGGTTTCCGCAGGATGTGGCAAACGTCGTCCGCCGCTACCGCCGGTTGAGCGAGTACAACAGCGCACGGAATTGCTAAGCGGTGCGCAACAAGGTAATCGAGTCATATTGAGTTGGCCCGCACCACAACGTAACGCTCCCGATAGCAGCGTGCAAAGCATCAGGCGCATTGATGTATATCGACTGGCAGAGAAGCCGGGTGCGCCCTTACCTCTTACCGAGGAGGAGTTTGCTGCGCGATCGACGCTCATCGGCTCGGTCACCGCCGAACAGATTAAGAACGCAGGCGAGACCTTAAGCTACACGGACACACTCGAGTTTGCAGGTGAGCCAACTCGCCTCCGCTATGCGGTTCGCTACGTCAATGCTTCTGGTCAGCGTGCGGCATTTTCGAATTTTCTTCTCATTGAGCCGGCGGCACGTATCGCTCAACCGCCGACTCTATTGAAGACAGAAGTTAGTGAGGACGCCATCACCACTTCATGGCAACCACCCGTAACAAATATTGACGGATCAACGCCCGTCAATCTGCTGGGTTATAACCTCTACCGCATGGACGAAGCTCAAAACGAAACTAGTCAGACGCCTATCAATACCGCTCCTGTTTCCGGAACTGAATATGTCGACAAGAACTTTAAGTTCGGCAATAAATACCGGTACATTGTTCGCGCAGTATCACTCGGAACGGAAGGCGCGCAGGTTGAGAGTCTGAATTCCAACTCCCTCTCTGTTTCACCCCGCGACATCTTTAAGCCATCAGCACCGGCGAAAGCAAGCATCGCGTCATCGTTGGGTCGCATTTCTATTTTCTTTCTTACTAATCCCGAACCAGACATCGCAGGCTATAACATCTATCGCACGACAGATCCTACTCTGCCGAAGGAAAGCTGGACGAAACTGAACCCCGCGCTCTTGACGCGTACCACTTACCAGGATGAAAAAGTAGAATCTGGGAAAAAGTATTACTACTATCTGACCGCTGTTGACCAAGCGGGCAACGTGAGTGATCCGTCTGAAGTGGTCTCTGAAACCGTACCATAGTAACGCCATGAGATTCTGCCGTATCAGACATTCGAGCCTTGACCAACCTCGATATGCTTCAATTCAAGGCGCAAGCGTTTTCCCCTTCCTGAAGGGTGACTACTTTGAGCCGTCACCAGCAGAGAGCAACGCCATACCGATTGAAGAAGTGACGCTTCTTGCGCCGGTTAACCCCTCGAAAGTGGTTTGCGTGGGACGAAACTATTTGGAGCATGCCGCTGAGCTGGGAAATAGGATGCCCGATGAACCACTGCTTTTTTTGAAAGCCCCATCGGCTCTGATTGCCGATGGCGATCGCATCGAGTTGCCCCGGGCTTCACAGCAAGTAGAACACGAGGGTGAGTTGGGCGTGGTGATCGGTCGCCAAACCCGACAATTGTCGAACAACGAGGACCCTTTGAGTTATGTCTTAGGCTATACCTGCATCAACGATGTAACAGCACGCGATTTGCAGCGGAAGGATGTGCAGTTTACCAGAGCGAAATCGTTTGATACGTTCTGTCCTGTCGGTCCGTTGATCGTTACGGATATAGATCCAGCGAATGTGGAGGTTACTACGCGACTAAACGGCGAGGTCAAACAGCAAGGTAAGACATCTGACATGGCATTTTCAGTCTCTTATCTAATACGGTATATATCCTGGATTATGACTCTTAACGCGGGCGATCTTATCGCCACAGGAACGCCCGCCGGAGTTTCTCGCATGAAACACGGAGACGTGGTTGAAGTTGAAGTAACAGGAATCGGCATCTTGCGGAATCAGGTTTATGATCCGACAATTGCCGAAGTCTCTTAACGAAATCGGAAGTTCACGGCATATATAGCCGGGAGGTTGTTATGAAATTCTTTCTTGATACAGCGAACCTAAACGAAATTCGCGAAGGCGCCTCATTAGGTATTGCCGATGGGGTCACTACCAATCCATCCCTGATTGCCAAAGAGGGAGGAGTCGACTTCAAACAACACATCGCCGCAATCTGCGAGATAGTGCAAGGCCCTGTTTCGGCCGAGGTAACCAGTCAGGATACCGAAGGCATGCTGCGCGAGGGGCGAGACTATTCAAAGATTGCTCCCAATGTCGTGGTTAAGTGTCCGCTGACACGCCAAGGCTTGAAAGCGACACGGCAATTATCAAATGAAGGCATTAAGGTCAACGTCACCTTATGTTTCTCCGCGGCGCAAGCAATTGTCGCCGCTAAGGCTGGCGCTTCGTTTATCAGTCCGTTTCTGGGGCGCCTGGATGACATTGGCGAAAATGGTTTGATCCTGCTGCGGAACATCATTGAGATATATCAAAACTACAGCTGGAAGACGGAAGTATTGGCGGCGAGTTTGCGTCATCCGATTCATGTCATCGAGGCGGCGCGGCTCGGGGCTGACATTGCCACAATGCCCTTCAAGGTAATCGACCAATTATTCAATCATCCCTTAACTGATAAGGGACAAGCGCAGTTCTTAGCTGACTGGGCGAAGAGTGGAAGGAAGCCATAGATCGACGGCGAAGGTTCAATCATAGTTAGTGCGCACAAATACGATGGTACCGAACATCGAAGCTGGCCGGCGCGGCTAGTTAGAAGAGAAGGACCACTGCTTGTACTCGACGCTCTCTTTGATCAGGAGATAGAACACGAATGGCTTGGCATCATTCCAGTCGGCACAGTTAGTACTGAGTATTACTGGCTCGATAAGTGGTACAACATTTTCCGTTTTAGCGAGCCGACAGGAAAACTGAGGAGCTACTATTGCAACGTTAACGCACCGCCAGAGTTCAAGGATCAAATACTGAGTTACGTCGATCTTGATATAGATGTGCTGGTCAACCCAGATCTGTCATATCAGATTCTCGATCTTGATGACTTTGAACAGAATGCCAGAATCTATGGTTATCCCACTGAGATTCAAAACAATGCTCGACGCGCGGTGGTCGACCTGATAAGAATGGTAGAAGCGAGATCATTTCCTTTCGACGAGTAACAGCCCATCAACGAATCCATGGCGTCAAAACAGCAACCAAAACACTCAAAGTCCAAGCTGGAACTCTTGCGCGAACGAACCTTGCAGGCAGAGCAAGGAGGGGGCTCAGTACGCGTACATAAACAACATGAAGCTGGAAAAATGACGGCGCGTGAAAGGATCGATTTTCTGCTGGACGAAGATACGTTTCAGGAATTCGACAAGCTGGTCGTGCATCGTTCAAAGGACTTTGATCTGGACAAGCAACTGTATCCAGGTGACGGCGTTATCACGGGGCACGGTCTGATTGACGGTCGCAGCGTATTCGTTTTCGCACAGGACTTCACCGTCTTTGGTGGTTCGCTTTCGGAAACTCACGCCGAAAAGATTTGTAAAGTCATGGATCTCGCAATGAAGGTAGGGTCACCGCTTATCGGTTTGAACGATTCCGGCGGTGCCCGTATTCAGGAGGGCGTGCTCAGTTTAGGCGGATACGCCGAAATCTTTTTGCGCAATACGCTGGCGAGCGGAGTGATTCCCCAGATCAGTTGCATCATGGGACCCTGTGCAGGTGGCGCAGTGTATAGCCCGGCGATCACAGACTTCAATGTCATGGTCAAAGATACATCTTACATGTTCATCACCGGGCCAGATGTGATTAAAACCGTGACGCATGAAGAAGTCAGCAAAGAAGAGCTGGGAGGCGCCCTAACTCACAATAGTATTTCTGGTGTGGCCCATTTCGCAGCCGATTCAGACGAACACGCGCTCAGAATTGTCCGCGAACTGCTTTCGTTCATACCTTCAAACAATTTGGAAGATCCGCCACGCAGAGACATCAGCGATCCTATCGATCGAGCTGAGGCAAAGTTAAACGACATTGTTCCGGAAGCCTCGAACCAGCCGTACGACATACGGGAAGTAATAAATCACGTTGTTGACGACCGATACTTTTTTGAGATCCAGCAACTATATGCGCCGAATATCTGCATCGGTTTCGCCCGACTGGGTGGTCGCTCAGTAGGGATCGTCGCGAATCAACCGGCATTTCTTGCCGGCGTACTAGACATCAGCGCCTCAATCAAAGGTGCGCGCTTCGTGCGCTTCTGCGATTGTTTCAATATCCCATTAATAACGTTTGAAGACGTTCCTGGTTTTTTGCCTGGCGTTTCCCAGGAACATGGCGGGATCATCACGCATGGTGCGAAGCTTCTCTACGCATTCGCGGAAGCTACGGTGCCAAAGGTTACGGTAATAACGCGCAAGGCGTATGGCGGCGCCTATTGCGTCATGGCTTCAAAACACATAAGGACCGACATTAATCTGGCCTGGCCTTCCGCTGAAATTGCGGTGATGGGCGCAGAAGGCGCTGTCGGAATTCTGTATCGTCGAGAGCTGAGTGAAGCCCAGGACAAAGAGGCGTCAAGACGCGCACGAATCTTAGAACTGGAAGAGAAGTTTGCGAATCCCTATGTCGCCGCGGAGCGCGGTTTTGTCGATGAAGTTATTGAACCCGCGCAAACAAGGCCGAAGCTAATACGTGCGCTTTCGCTTCTCGAAAACAAACGAGACACGAACCCACCCAAGAAACATGGGAATATTCCGCTTTAGAGAAATAATCAATTCTGAGATGGCTCAATGGCTATCAACTTCGCTGTTGGATCAAAGGTAATCCGAAAAGGATAAAGAGCACGACGTCCCAGAATTACCGGCGTACCTGGGGCAACGCCTGTTAGAACATCTGTTGGCACACTGCCCAAAACCAAAGCGCCAATACTCACCGTCATGGGCGCCACTCTCCTCGACTGGACCCTTCCGCCTCCTAAATCACTGACATTGCGCGTTTGCCTTCCGTGATTCAGTCCGCCGATTGGGTTTTCGTCGCTAACCGCCAAGCCGAAGCCGGATCCCGTGTCAAGAAGTGCAAGACGTCCATCTCCCAAAAGCACGAAGGGTCTGCTATCTCCTCGCTCGCGAATCCAGCGGACCACTGTGCCGCCCTCAGGAAAGTCCTCGATATGTAATGGTCGCGCCCTTGTGTTGAAGGCTTGCAACTCGTGACCAGGCAAATCAATTGAATAACCGAGAGGAGTGAAAGCCTCCGTCGGATCCAGAACACCATCGAGACCGCTGGGAAGGCTTGGGGCTAATGCAGCTATGAGGTTTCCTGGAAGAGAGTTGTCAGGACTGCCGAGCGCGAGTTCTTGGATGGTGGCTTCTTGATCACTCACTATGGATGAACCAGACAGGCCGCCCTCAAGTTTCTGAGACGCCTTGCGGACGGGAAGTCCTGCTCGGTTGATCAAGCTCGGGCTGACAATCGATACTCCCGCACCCGTGTCTATCGCGAAAATGTAAGGTCCAGAACCGTTAATCCAAGCGTCGACAAGCAAACCACGATCTCGAACGTCACGAAATCTGATCGGACGTGGAAGTGCACCTTCTGTCGCGACACCAGCCGAAGGGCTCTCGCGAACACGTTGATGGGCAGTTCCCACAACGGGAACTGCCCACGCGATAGATAAAACGAACAAACTAATTAGAGCGAGAGTTCGTCTGGCTTTGCTCATAAGACTCTGCCCTAACCGGTGTTAGTAGCTACGATTCCGCTTACGAATCTTATAAGTGTACAAAGCAGAACCGCCTGCCCCGCCGAGTGCACCAATGGCAGCGCCTTTCCTACCGCCGATCAAACCACCGATTAGTGCGCCAGCGCCGGTACCTATGCCCACTGTCAGCTTGTCTCTGTGCTTTTGCCAAAAGCTTCTGCCACTTGGGCGATTGTAGTCGTAGTAGACACGTCGAGGAGCAGTCCGGCTCACGGCGTTGCGGTACACCGTTGTTCGGCTGTTAGTTAGCATTCTGTTATCCGCACCGCGTGTGCAGGCATTGAATCCATCCGAAAAACCCGTCTTGTAGGCAGTCTGTTCAGTGCCCGTCGTAAATTCAGCCGGCACTGTCTGGTTGGCTACCTGCTGCTGCCCCGCTACAGGTGTGGAATTTGCCTGATCCTGCGCTGTCGTTTCAGCCGCCGCGGGTTGACTCTTGTGCATCACCAGCGCGCCTACTGAACCTCCGATTAGCGCTGCAATCAAAGCCACTGGCAATAACTTGTTTGTCATAATCATCGCTCTGCTCTCCTTGCGAAGTATTTCCATCCTAATCGTCCCTAACAGACGGCAATACCCATTCCGATTTCTCTTCGTGCTCGCGGTTGTAGCACAACTATCGCAGAATTTGTTGGCAAACGGGACCCCCGAGAGCCGTTGCAAGAAAATTACAATGGGATCCCAACGATCGATTAGTTGAAAAATACGCGGCAAATACCCGATATGGAATCGTTGTATTCGATATAGGGGCTATTGTCTGGCATTTGCCCATAGACTGACTCTCGCCTCAAGTTTGAATGCCACTCACCAACATTGAATTAAAAAACCAGGGAGAAGGTCTCCCTGGTTTTCCCGAGTTAACTAGTTACCGTTACTCTTACGCTGCCTTCAGGCTTTGAGTAGCCTTACTGTCGCGTAAGAGTTCGAGAGCTTTTTTCATCTGAAGATCCTCAACGGCTGGCTTTGCCGGGCCCGGCTGAGGCGAAACCTCTCGCTTCTCATCGGGCTTCGCAACCGCATCGTCATCATTACCGGTTAGGTCCTCAGGATTTACGTCCTCTGCCAACTCAGGGCGTTTTACTTCAACTGAGGGGGATACTCCGGAGTGTGCACGATCTTCGCCGAGAAATGTTTTTCCGTTTGCTGAAGCCCACTTCACCGTGGTAAGTAGCAAACCATCGCCGCCACGAAGCGTGAAAAGCTGTTGCTCAGCACCAGCGCCGAAACTCTTTTCGCCTACTACCTGACCGCGATTGCGCTCCAATAATGCGGAGGCAACAACCTCGGCAGCTCCAGCACTGCCTGAGTCGATCAAGGCGACAACCGGTCCGGAGAATATTGCACCTTTCGGATCGGCTGCAAAACTCTTTATTGGCTTCCCTTCTCGGCCTACGGTCTCAGCTATCTGTCCATCTTTGACAAACAGATTTGCGACGGCCACGGCTTCCGTAAGGGAACCGCCTGCGGTACCGCGGAGATCGACGACTATTTTTTGTGCTCCCTGTTTCAAAAGATCCTGAACGCGGGCACGAGCATCGGCCGCCTCACCATCTGCAAAGCTGTTGATTTTAAGTATTCCGATGCGGCTGGCATCCATCCTTGCTTCTGCCGCTGGAGCACGAAAACCGCCGCGCTTAACAGTCAATGTCAACGGGCTCGCATTAGCCCGTAGGACGCGTAGTTTCACATCTGAACCAGCAGCTCCATTCAGCAGTTGCTTCGCGTCATAGAGAGAGATGTCACGGGTAGCTTTGCCATCGATGTATTCGATGATGTCACCTGCTCTTACTCCCGCCTGATCGGCCGGTGAGCCCTTCATCGGAGCGATTACGTATAGATAAGAGGCAACTTGCGATAGTTCCGCGCCAATCCCTACCTGATTATCCTTGCCATTTTCGTTATACTCCCGAACCTGATCGGGAGTCAGATAGGTTGAATAGGGATCAAGGCCATAGGCCAAACCGCGTAAAGCGCCCGCACGAACCTTATCCATATTCGGCTCATCTACATAATCGTTTTGAATGTGCTGAAGGACACTCTCGAAGATGCGCAGCTGGGCGTTTGGATCGTTGGAAGGTTGTTGGGCTCGTGTCGAAATCCAGCCGCCGACAACAGTATAAAGAGTCAGCGTTGCAGACAGTGAAATCAAAATAAACTTGGTACGAAATGACATTCAATTACCTCTTTGAAATTACGTTAGAGCCGAGGCGCCGAGCGCATCCTTGCAAGCCACGACGTATGATACAGGCGGCATCTGACCCGCGCAAGTTGGAGTTTTGATGCGCCTCTGACGATTTTGATGACAAAAAACAGGACTCAATCCGATACTCACGGACCGGTGCTCGCGCTCGATCTAGGACAAAAGCTGGTCGGAATTGCTGTCTCCGACGAGAGGCTGATTACAATCAAAACATTAAAGCCACTGAAGCGCTCCAACTGGAAACAGTTGCTCAGAGACGTAACCGCTCTAATCCAACGCTTTGACGCTCAAATACTGGTGATTGGTTTGCCGTTGAGACTCGATGGAACGCCTGGCGCTGCCGCTGAAAATACACAACGGCTTGGGGCAAATTTCGCGCGGTCCCTAAAGCTACCCGTATACCTGCAGGATGAACGTCTCACTTCAGTCGAAGCCCGGGAGGTTTTGCTATCCAATGGTCATAAGGCATCCGAGATACCTGGCCTTATCGATGGTGAAGCGGCCGCATTGATTCTGCGCGATTTTCTGAATAGTGGAGAAAGAATTCTCGTCCCGTTATCGCCAAACCGGCTGCCGGGCGAGAACAAATAGCCGACCACATATGAAACGAATATTTCTTGCGATCTTGTTCCTCGGGTTGGTAACTGCCGCGGCAATGACCGCCTGGACCTACTCCGACCTGCACAAACCTTTCAGTCACAGAAAATCCGGCCAGTACATTGAGATTCCAAAGGGTTCCTCACCGTCAGCGGTCGTGAAGAAGTTGGCCTCCGAAGGAATCATCAAACATGAGTGGCCCTTGATGTTATACCTTAAAAGTACTGGCTCAGGTTCAACTCTCAGGGCCGGTGAATACGACTTTCCTTCTCCGATCTCTCCGCTGAATGCACTCGCCAGAATTCAGCGCGGGCAAACTCGACTCGATCGACTAACCGTAATCGAAGGTTGGACCCGGTGGGACATTGCCAGAGCAATGGTTAAGATTCCAGAGATGCGACTGAGTGACGAAACCGAAGCCCTCAAACTGATGAGCGACGTGAGTCTGATTCGAGATTTGGATCCGGCGGCAGAGAATCTCGAAGGTTATTTGTACCCAGACACCTATGAGTTCTCACCCGAGACCTCTCCGGCACAGCTAATTGAAATGATGATCAAGCGGTTCCGTGTTGTCTGGAAGCCCGACTGGTCAGATAAGGCTCGCAGCCTGAACCTGTCTCCACGCGAAGTTGTAACAGTGGCATCACTAATCGAAACCGAAGCGAAGCTGGCTGACGAACGACCGGTGGTTGCTTCGGTCATCTATAACCGTTTGCAACGGAGAATGCCGTTGGCGGTTGATTCGAGCGTCATTTACGCATCAAAGCTCGAAGGAAAATGGAAAAATGACGGCAAGGTCTACAAGAGCGATGTGGAGCGAAGGTCGCCATACAACACTCGGCTTCACACCGGTCTTCCACCGGGACCGATCGCTTCGCCCGGCGAAAGCTCCTTGCTAGCTGCTGTAAATCCCACTGAGACGGATTACTTGTACTATGTACGCGACCCAGCGCGCGATGACGGCGCTCACAACTTCTATGCGAACTCCAGCGGTTTTGACGCCGGCGTGCAGGCGCTGCGCAAATGGGAACGCGAAAGAGATTCTCAGTGATTCCAAGTTGAATTTGGTGTACTGTTGACCTATGCTCAATCCGTCTTCCCCGTCATGTTTTTGCTGGTCAAGGCTAAGGTGTCAATTATGTTCCGCTTAACAACTGCGCTGATAACATCTCTTGTTTGCTGTGTAATCGTTTTGGGCCAGGAAAAGGGCGTCGACAAGCAGAACGAGCGTGTGCGCGACAGTGGAACAAGCCGGACGCCTGCCAATAACGGTTCGAAGACCGACGTCGGAACGGGACGGGGAATTGACTTCGGCAAAGGGCGTACGCCGGAAACACCGCCGCTCCCAAATCCTTATCGTCTGACTGCTCGGCGTGATGTCTTGCTAACGGCCATTCAAGACCTAATGCGGGATCGAAAACTCGTATTGGACGACGCGGCTTCAAAACCGACGGATGGCATCATCGTCAGTCAGCCATTTACATTTATTAAAGGCGTCGTCGTATCGCAATCTGAGTTAAGCAGGTACGCTAACGTTACGACTTCAAGTGCCAGAGGGTGGACTCGTGGCCGCTATACTCTAACGGTAGAGGTCCAACCTATCGATGGCAACAGTGCAAACGTTTCGGTGAACGCTAAGATCGAAGGTCGGACTGACGGAGCGACGGGCGCCGAGTGGATAACGATACCCAGCAGCGGTCTCGCTGAGGACGAATTCCTCTCGGCCTTAGTTGTTGCGGTAACGGGCGCAGCACCTCCCGGCCGCAACCCCTAACTTGCTAAACTTTTCCCTTGGGGGTTTACTTGAAGTCGAGGCCGTCCCCTGGGGCGCCTCGGCCGAACTCCTAGAATTCACTTTAAGCACCTCATGATTAATGATCTGCTACCTCGCGAAGATGGGTTTGCCGAACCAACCCAGTCCCTTCGCCTAAAGCTTCTGGCAATCGTCTGTGCCGTAGCTATCAGCGCCATTCTGCTGGTCGGTTACGGCTACATACGTAAACGGCATGCTCAACAGGCATTGGCTGCAAGCACGCTGCCAGCAACGATCGATAGCGGCCCAAAAGGACCGGCAGTTGCTCATATCTTGATTGACGACCCTCTACTGGATAAGGGGAACACCATAATCGGCGGCACGGTTAAGAACATTTCGAAGCATGACTTGACCGGACTCACGATCGCGCTGGAGTTAATAAGGCGGAAGGATGGTGGAGCAGACAAAGCCTCAGTAGCTGTGGAGCCCGCAAGGCTTCAGCCGGAAGAGGAAGGGGTTTACACACTAAAACTCTCTGCCCAGCGCTACAGTTCAATTCGTCTGATTGGACTTAAAGCAGATCCTCAATCAACCTTCATCGCATTCAGTTCTTCTGCCGGAAAGAAACGCGCACCCGAACGTTTTGAGCCGAGAGGTGTCGTCGTCAAACCATCCCCCCGCAAAGGCGAGTTCCTGAACACGCCGGATAACCCGACACGTGTTCCTTAACAACAGCCCTCGGTTTTCAAGTTATGGATTAGGGGTCGGCATGCCGAGACTTAAGGTGATGTCTGAGTTCCGGCGCAATCGTGAGACTGAAGCATTGAGAGTGCTAAAGCAATTTATCAGATCATTTTTCTGTTCTGGCTTGAATGGAAGATGCAACTCCTCGAAGCTTTTTTCACGTCAGAGCGGTTGAGAGAATCAATTGGTTGGGTTAGCATTTACCGGAAGTCAAGACAGTCGGGTAAGTACATCGAATGAAAGTTTTTGGGGAAAGAGATTACGCGCACACCAGTATCGTCTTCCTGGTTATTAGCATCCTTGTTTTCTTCGCCCCTGTCGCAGTTGCCCAAAGCATTACACAGAAGACGCAAACAACGCGTCCAGAATCAGGTTCGGCAGACAAGAGTTCCTCGTCAGACGACGACGCGCCTTTAACAACATTCGAAGAGGAAATTCGCGCCAAGCGAGCGATCAAGATCGCCGAGAAAGAGCACCAGGCGAATGTCGATCGGGCCCGAGAGATTTCTCAGTTGGGAAAAGGGTTGCAAGAGGCTTTAAAACAGAGACAGTCCCTCGACCGCGAGGACAATAAGAAACTGGAGCGTTTGGAAAAGCTAACAAAAAAAGTTAGAGGCGATGCAGGTGGCGAAGCCAGCGAGGTGAAGCTGGATACCCAACCCGGCGATTTGACAGACACTGTCAGCCGCCTTGTCGAAGTAACCGAGTCCCTTTCAAAGAGCGTGCAAAGCACGCCGCGTCAGGTCGTCTCCACGACGGTGATCGACAATGCTAATGTTTTACTTGAACTCATCCGCGTGATTCGCAGTTTTTCTCGCTGAGTTTCCCCTATGGGGCCTGCATCTCTAATCAGCAATCATCTAAATCAAGCCTTTGGTTTCTTGTTGGCTACCCTGTTGCTTGCCACGAGTGCACAGAGCACCCAACAGGATGAGGACGTAGTACGGGTAAATACCGATCTGGTTGTCCTGAACCTTACCGTGACGGACAAATCTGGACAGTATGTACAGGGACTTCGCGTCTCTGACTTCAAAGTTTACGAAGACGGAAAAGAAGTTGATGCGAAACTAATAGCCAGTTTCTCGCTACAAGAATCCCCTTACGCATCCGTAGTCCTTTTGGACAGCTCAGGCAGCATGGAAGCGCGATTGTCACTGGCACGTTCAGCGGCAATTAGATTTCTCGATGGATTGCGCGACGAAGACGTTGCTGCTGTTTACAGATTCGACTCCAAGGTCGAACGAGTTCAGGAGTTTTCAGGCGGTCGGGATCTCGCACCAATTGCTTTTGGGATTCGAGCGCGTGGCATGACTACACTTAACGATGCGATCGTCGAAGCAGCGAAAGTACTTGCCGACCGTCCTGAAAAGCGAAAAGCAATCGTGGTGCTGTCTGACGGGATGGATACTTTTAGCAAAGCTTCGTCAAATAAGGCAGTGGAAAGTGCCCTTGCGGTTGGCGCCAGCATCTACGCAGTAGATATGTCTGCGCTCGACATAGGTGGAACCAGTAACCGGCAAAGCGCTATGTCGTTAAAGAGTTTTGCGGAGAAGACCGGCGGAAGATTCGTTTCCACCCCAGGAGGACCCGCTTTGCGAGATGCTTTCTCCAGCATCGCAGAAGAGTTAGGTCATCAATATACGATTGCCTATCGTCCGGAAAATCATGCGCGAGATGGTAAGTGGCGTACACTCGAAGTGCGATCGACCAAAGATGATCTAGTGATACGGACACGTAAGGGTTACCGCGCGCCGAAGAGCTAGCAAGAGAGCGGCCTGATTTTAACGACTCGTCTTTGTAAGTGATTTCTCGCGATGCCTGGCAAACGACAGTTCAATCAGATTCGCGAGCACCTGAGGAAAAGCCAAACCTGAGGCCTCCCACATTTTGGGATAGCCGGAGACCTCCGTCAGACCAGGCATGGTATTTAATTCATTAATGAACAATTCCTTATTGCCGCGGCGAAGAAAGAAATCAACTCTCGCCAGACCGGCGCCATCAACTGCCTGGAAAGCACGAATCGCCAGTCGCTGGATCTTCGCGATCATGGTTTTCGGCAAGGGCGCAGGCACGACGAATTCCACATGTCCCGTGTTCGCATACTTCTCGTTATAGTCGAGAAAGCGCGCCGCCTCATCATGGACCACATACTCTCCCGGAAAGCTCGCTTTCGGTTCATCGTTTCCAAGAATCGCACATTCAATCTCCCGCGCGTCAATCTCTTCTTCCACGATTATCTTGCGATCATAGGCGGCTGCGAGGTCAATTGCCTGGCCCAGGGAAGATCTATCCTGCGCCCTTGACACACCGACAGATGAACCCAGGTTTGCCGGCTTGACGAAACAGGGAAAGCCGATCGCTTTCTTAACCTTACTCAGCACTCGCTTTGGATCCTTTTTCCAGTGTGAACGAAGAAACCAGATGTGCTTGCATATCGGCAGACCTGCCTCAACGAACAGCGACTTCATGGCAACCTTATCCATTCCGCAGGCCGACGCCAGAACACCGCAACCGACATAGGGAATATCAGCCATCTCAAGCAGGCCTTGTAATGTTCCATCTTCGCCGAAGGGACCGTGGAGTGAAGGGAAAACTACATCAAGTTTTTCGGCTGAAAGTGAACGTGCATTTGCCCCGAACGAAATCAGACCCTTGTGCGAAGGATCGCCCAGGATGGCAACACTTCCGTTCGGGTATCCGCGACTCGATGCCAACAGAGGTTGAATGTTTGGCGGCAGAAGCTTCGCGGAGTCGGTGGGCGAAAGCCACTTCCCTTCTTTGGTAATTGCTATTGGCAGGACCTCGAATTTCCGTCCGTCGATAGCTTCGATAATTGCTCGAGCAGAGCGAATCGAAACCTCATGTTCCCCCGATCGTCCACCAAAGACAACGCCGACGCGAAGTTTTTTTGACAAACCTTACTCTCCAGCTTCTTAAAGAATCGTTTTTCCCAGGGCCGATAGGATCAGTTCGACACCCAACTCAGCTGTCTTATTGTTTACGTCAAGCGCTGTATTAATCTCCACTACTTCGAGCGATCGCATACCACCGGCCTCGGCTATCTTCTCCATTCCTAAGTGCGCTTCGCGATATGTCAGGCCTCCACGCACTAGTGTGCCGGATCCTGGCGCATCGCCGGGATCCAAGGCATCGACGTCGAACGTGACTGCATAACCTCCAGTGCCGACTGAGGCAATGGTAATTGCTTCATCCATACAAGCCGCCATGCCACGCTCATCGATCTCCCGCATCGTGAAGAAACGAATTCCCAACCTGCGAATCAGTTCACGCTCACCTTCATCGATATCGCGAGCACCGACGTGCGCGCAGAGCGCTGGATCCAGTTTGGGAGAGAATCCTGCAATGTCTGTCAGCTCCGGTGCGCCATAGCCCAGCAGAACAGCCAAAGGCATACCGTGGATATTGCCGGAAGGAGTAGTCTCGGGTGTATTCATGTCAGCGTGTGCATCAAACCAAATGAGGCCTAAAGTCTCCCGTCGTTTTCGACAATGAGCGGCTACACCTGCAATCGAACCAATAGCGATGGAATGATCACCGCCAAGTACTAAGGGGAGTTCGCCGGCAGCAACTATCTGTTCGACGTCTCTAGCTAGTTCTTTACAAGCACTGCTGATCTGGCGCACGTATTTCAGGTTGTCATGTTGCTCTGGTGGTTTCTGGGGTCGCTCGAGGCGCATGTCACCCAGATCTCGAACTGAATGGCCGAGCTTGGCGACTCTTTCCGTCAGGCCCGCGACTCGCAGTGCGGCTGGGCCCATATCAACGCCTGCCATGCTTGCCCCATATCCAAGCGGCACGCCGAGAATGGTCACTGCCTTCTTCGATTCAGCGGCACTTCCAGATCGTTCAGCAACTTTATCTGCGACTAGCGACATATGAATTCAGCGACGATTCCTTCGCCACTCATTATGCTGCGAAAGAAGCCGGCCGCGGCCTTTCGCAAAGTGTACTGCGTTGTACCTTCCCAAACCACGAGATGCCCTGTGTCGACTGTCATAGTTGTACTCCTTGAGATTTTGCTTTAATGATTTCCACGGCCTCTTCCGGTGTGTTGGCAAAGTCGAGAGCAGCCACGTCTGAATCACTGACGGCAAGATACTTCTGCCACTGGTCAACAACCGGACGCCAACAGTCACCAAGCAAAACAAGCGGTCGTGGCCCAATAACTCTCGTTTGAATTTTGTTCCAGACCAAGGACAACTCTGTGACAGTACCCATTCCACCCCGTATGGCAATGAAGCCCACCGAGCGAGTGATCAATCGTTGTAGTCGTTCATAAAAATGCGGCGTGGCAACCTTGTCAGTGAGAAAGCGGTTCGGTTCTGACTTGAACTGGTTCATCACAATTCCCAACACGCGACCGCCAGACTCACGGGCGCCGCGACTGGCCGCTTCCATCACGCCAAGATAACCACCAGTACAAATCGTAAAGCCGGCCACGGCTAGTAGTTCACCCACGCGCATGGCTTGCAGGTATTCTGGATCGGACTCGCTGCATTTTGAGCCACCAAAAATGGTGACAATGCGTTCTGGTAAGTCTGTCATTTCCTGACCTCACCACTCAGCATTAACGAACCATTCGCTTTGTACTGAACAAGATCGTCCCTTGTCTTGAACGAACCAGTCGAATAATTTTCAGGCACCGGGGCGGGGTCATAGAGACGTTCGTCCTTTACATCTACAAAACCTGCCTGTTCAAACATAGTACGGTAATCTGGAATTCCGAGAAGCTGTACGGGAACTTTCAGGGTTTCGATCCACTGGTGTGAAGGCAGATTCTCGAGATAGAGATCGATCACGGTGACGAACAAGCCGCCGCTTTTCAGCACACGATGAATCTGACGCAAAGCGGCGATCATGTTTGTGTAGTAGTAAAGCGATTCCATCGAGAACGCGTGCGTAAACTCATCGTCTTTAAATGGTAGTTGTTCAGCGCTCGCTACTCGAAACTCGAGATTTGGAAATGAGGACGAGGACTCTTGAGCAAGCTGAATCATTTCGTCCGAAATATCGATTCCTACAACGCGACCCTCGCTCGCTTGTCCCGCCAGGAGTCGTGAGGCCCAACCAGATCCGCAACCAACATCCAGCACTTGCGCATTAGCCGGCACATGCATCCGCGCGATCGCCTGTTCGCCGACCGGCCGATGACCCTTTTCCATCCCTTCGCCACGTCCGGCGCGGGCCCACTCATTAAATTCCAGACGTAGGTGCTTGTCATTAGTTGTCATTCGTTTATGCTATTCAGAGGGTGGCGGGGAATTTCGAAACGGAATGACTTGCGCAATTCGCCCAAAGAATCAACATCAAGGCAGGAAACAAGAATTGTTTCATGATGCAATTTTAAGGTCGAATCCGATAAAGCATGCGCGGGAATGGTATAGTCTCACGCACGTGCTCAATGCCGCACATCCACGCAGTGCATCGCTCAATGCCCATGCCGAATCCCGCGTGGGGAATACTGCCGTACCGGCGCAGATCGAGATACCACTGGAATGCCTCCTCGGGTAGATCGTGTAGAGCAATCTGTTCCTGCAAAAACTCCAGGGACGTTGCGCGCTCACCTCCACCAATGACTTCTCCATAGCCTTCCGGAGCGAGCACATCGACTCCGAGAGCAAGTTCTGGCCGCGCAGAATCGCGGGCCATATAGAAAGCTTTAACAGCGGCCGGATAGTGATGGACCATCACAGGTCGATCGAATTGACTCGAGATATAAGTTTCGTCGGGGGCGCCAAAATCGCCGCCCCATTCAAACTTCGATTCCACCAGGCCTTTCGCGAATCCCTCGTGCAAGAGCTTTACCGCATCGTCATAATGAATCCTGGGGAAGGGGGGCACAATGGCTTCGAGCTTCGCAGTGTCGCGCTCCAGGAGTTTTAGCTCCTCACCCCGATCCTCGAGGACACGCGCGGCAATGTAGGCCAGCATTCTTTCGGCCAACGCGAGCACATCGTCGAGTTGCGCAAAGGCCATTTCCGGCTCGACCATCCAGAATTCTGTCAGGTGCCTTCTGGTTTTGGACTTCTCCGCCCGGAAGGTGGGACCAAAACAATAAACCTTACCAAACGCCGCGGCAGTTGCTTCGTTATACAGCTGACCCGATTGCGTCAGGTACGCCTTTTCGCCTTCGAAATAATCGACTTCGAAAAGAGTGGTGGTTCCTTCGCAAGCGGCAGGTGTGAATATCGGCGCATCGCAGAGGGTAAACCCGTCGTTATCGAGAAAATTCCGGACGGCTTGCACCACGGTGTGTCGCACCTTGAGAACCGCGTGTTGCCGCCGGGATCTAAGCCACAGATGCCGATGGTCCATTAGAAACTCGGTGCCATGTTCCTTCGGCGTAATTGGATAGTCGTGAACTTCCTGCAGGATTTCGGAATCTACTACATCGATCTCGTACCCGCCCGGTGCGCGGCTGTCGGCCCGCACGGTTCCCCTGATTACTAGCGCCGACTCCTGCCCCAATCCTTTCAAAGCGTCCCAAACTTCCGACGTAATGGAACTCTTCAAGACCACGCATTGCACAACGCCCGTGCCGTCTCGTAACTGCGGAAACAGAATCTTGCCGCTCGAACGTAGGTTGTAGAGCCATCCTTTCAGAGTCACTTGCTCGCCTACGTGATCCGAAAGTTTGTCGATATAGGTCTGCTTATCTGCAGTGGTGTCCAATGATTGCGTCGTCATCGAGTGAAAGAGAAACCACGGTGGATTTCAATTGAGTCGTTCTCGCACCATGCGCCGCAGCGCAGGAAATCTGTCTAACCAATCGGCGGCCTGCAAAACAATTTGCAGCGTCGGCTCGATAAAATCTTTGTAAGCAGCGCCCCGGCCGCAAATTGCGGTCTGATAAGAAAACGTTCCGGTTGCTTTAAGGCCGCGCTGGATTGTCATGAGCCGAAACTCACGGGCGAATTCGTCTGGATCAAGTGCGTCAAAGCCCAATAGCCGTCGTTCTTCGAGAAAAAACAATCTATAGCCCCTCAACTCCGCGAGGGAGGGCAGCGAAGGCCGTCGATCCAGGAGAAAGGAAACCAGATCATAACTCGCAGGACCCATGCGGGCGTCCTGATGATCCACGACTCTCAAGTTGTTTTTGCTGTCGAGCATCAGATTCGCTGCGTGGAAATCACGGTGACAAAGCACGCGCGGTACTGCGGCCAGCTCTGCTGAGATATCGTTGAGCTCGGCCTTCAATTCGGCGGCTTCCGGGTGACGTAGCTCTTCATGTCTTAAACTTCCAAAGTAGTGCTCGACAAAGAAGTCGAGCTCCCAGGACAGCTTAGCTTCGTCAAAAGCCAGGCGACTGGCAATGGAATGCATCTGATAAGCCTTATCAGTCGCCTTCTGTATCGTTGCGATCAGGCTAATCGCCTGCTCTTTGTATTCCTCACATTGTTCCTCGGTCTCTGTCTCATAGACATTGAACAACTGTCGATCGCCCAAGTCCTCCTGAACTATGATCCCCGCATTGCCATCGACAGCGTAGGTCTGAGGCACCGGTATGCCGCATTCCAAAAACAGATGCGTCACATCCAAATAGGGGTGAAACTCTGGATCAAAAGGCTCGGGATAAACGGCGGCAACAGCCTTTCCCTTTTTCCAGCCGATGCGAAAATACTTGCGCGTTGAGGCGTCAGGCGTGAGAGGAAGAATCTCCTGGTTTGTGATTTCCTGTGCCGTGATGAATTTCGCGAGTCGTTCGGACGCGGACGATTCAAATGCGTTGGCGATCACCTGTTTAGCTGAGCTCATTTGCGAAATGTGCGTTGGGGACCTGATTCCTTATAAAGCGGCGGGACCTCTATCTGTCCCGCCGGGTTAATCCTTCGTGATGTGGGCTGATTGTATCACTCGGCTAAGGGCACGACAAAGTTTGTGCCCTGGATATTACCATTCCGAGCCTTCGCCGGTGGAGCCTTGCCCTCAATCAGCGTAAGCGGTACGACTATCGCATCTTCAATAACATCACCGCTATCGATATGAACATTGTCAGCGAGCACGACCCTCCTCAGCCTGGCTCCCGCTGAGACGACCACGTTATCCCACAGAATTGCGTCACGCACATCCGCTGCTCCGGAAATCATGCAATTCGCTCCTGCGCTCAGCCGTTCTCCCCTCTCTTTCAGCATTTCCAGGCTGATGTCCAAATAGCGTTGCAGCGTTGAGAGTTCACGCCAGCGGCCGTTGGCCACATGAGCTGCAATACGTTCCCCTTTCGCCATTGCCTGCGGATAGACATCGCTCGTTGAGTGAGAGAAAACGCCACGCGGAATATACGAAAAGATCTCCGGCTCCAGGATTTGAATGCCAGTGAACATGAGAGGAGTAGGTTCGTCCGCAGAGCCCACCGGCATGCCCCCGAAAGAAGTGACCAAAGCGTTCCGGGTTTCCACGACGCTGAAACGTTCGCGAAGAGTGTTGGGAATGAGAACGAGAGTTGCCAACGCCTGAACGCGACGATGGGTCTCAAGCGCCGCCCTCAAATTGATATCAGTGATTATTTTTCCGTTGACGACAACAAAGGTTTCCTGCTCGAGTAGCTCTCTTGCGTTATCGAGTGCTCCACTCGTTCCCAGAATCACCGGCTCATCTACATATTGAAGCTTGACTCCAAAACGACTACCGTCTCCCAGTGCTGCACGAACAGATTCGGGACGGTGATGAAGGTTCACCACAATGTCAGCAAAACCATATCCGGCAAGGTACTCCGCAACGTAACCAACGAGTGGTTTACCGAGGATAGGAATTGCGGGTTTTGTGCGGTCTTCAGTCAGTGGCCAAAGGCGTGTGCCGTAGCCGGCGGAGAGAACCATTGCGCGCATCGCTGGCTATTCTATCGACGACAATCAAAGAGGAGGTAATTGTGTTGGCTGGCCAAGCTAAGAGGCCTTTGATGCATCCCGCATAACCAGGTCGAATGTGCCGGGGGCAACTTTACGAAATCGCGTATTTCGATTAAGCGATACGGCCACACTGATCGTCGGATTTTGACCGGTAAACTTGAACCCACCCTCGAGCAGACGATTATAGAGTTCATTTACGTGCAGTGGTCCGCCTTCTTCCCGCAACAGCAGCGTAACAGCCTGCGGTATGGTACGGTCCATAAAACGATCGCTCAAAGCCTCAGCGTTGTTGCGAACGGTGGGAATCTGCTGTCTCTTTTCAACTGAGATTGGTCCACGTCCGGAACCTTGCGATTGCCGCATTGCAGCTTCGAGTTCCACATCCGACGGCAGACCCATGGAAAGATTGCTCGAGGCAAGCACGGATGAGAGCAGACGATAGATTGCGGCTTCCGTCTGGCTGTTTAAGGTATCCATCTCCGCCAACTCAGCACGAACGCTATCGGCCTCCGCCTCCAATTCTCTCAGGCGGGCGCCCAAGTGCATCCTCGCGGATCTCGACTGGCGCAAGCTCTGTTCTAAGCGGGAAAGCAGATTTTCGCTTGGCAACCTATCCATCAGGCAGATTCTAGAAGGGTTTGGCGCTTTGCACAATACTTTTCGGCTTATCGATCGCGATCCAGGAAGTAGGAAGGTATAGCCCGCAATGAATCGCAGTATTCCGATTCCGGGAGGTTGTCGAGTGCTGCGCGGGCCTTTTCGGCATATTCCTCGGCTCGTGATCTCGCTCGCTCGAGGGCCCCCACGCGTTCTACTGCGTCCAGCAGATCCTCGCGGGCGACGGTGTTATAACTCCCGTCATTGAGCACAATACGAATCATTTCCCGAGCATCATCGTCTGCTTCGGTCAGGTAGATTAGAGGCAGAGTAACTTTGCCACCCAATAAGTCGACGCCGGCGGCCTTTCCCAGAACATCGTCGTTGGAAGTGAAATCGAGCAAGTCGTCGATCAGTTGAAAAGCGGTACCCAGATTCAGGCCATAATCTCGCAACGATTCCTGCTGTCTTTCACTCGCCTTTCCCAGGATTGCCCCAATCTCACAACAGGCGCTGAAAAGATAAGATGTCTTGCGCTGCAACACATCGAGATATTGGCTCTCTGAAACGTTAGTCTGGCCGAGAAGAGTCAATTGCAGCAGTTCACCTTCGGTCATCTTCCGCGTCACACGCGTAAGAATGTCCAGGATGGGCAGCGACCTTTCAGTCAGACTCGTCTCAAAGGCCGACATGTAAAGCCAATCTCCCATCAACACCGCAGTTTCATTTCCATAAAGCGCGTTGACTGTGGGACGATTTCTACGCTTGTCAGAGCTGTCAATGACGTCATCATGAACGAGGGTGGCGGTATGGAGAAACTCCATCACGGTAGCCATGCGAATGGAGTTATAGCGCGAGCCGTCTCCGCCGACTGCATAGTTCGAAAGAACGGTCAGCGCGGGCCGAACACGTTTGCCACCGGAAGCACGGAGATAATCGTTTATGTACGCAACAACCTGAACGTTTGATTGCGCCTGGCGTTCAAACTCCGCCTCCACTTGCTCGAGTTCAGTCGAGATAAGACTGAAGATTCGTCGCGCGGAAATCTTTGCTTCTTCTAATGTGATTGTATGACCTGACAAAGGCATTCTTATTAAAGACTCGTTCGGTTGCTCTTCAGTTAGAACGGTAGTTTGTAAACTGCATATGAATGGCGAAGTCCTTGTTCTTTAGCAAAGCAATTACTTCCTGAAGCGTATCGCGATCGCGGCCGGAGACGCGAATTACATCGCCTTGGATCGAAGCCTGTACCTTGACCTTGGTATCTTTGATAAACTTAACGACTTCTTTTGCTTTCTCCTGAGGAATACCCTGCTGGATCTGGACCCGTTGCCTCACTGTGCCGCCGGCTGCAGGTTCGATGTTGCAATAGCTCAGAGCTTTCAAGGGAACTGCCCGGCGCACGAGCTTTTGTTGGAGGATATCGTTCATGTTTCGCAACTTAGTCTCATCCTCGGCAGTCAGCAACAGTTCGGTCTTATCAAGGACAACATTGGCCGAGCTGCCCTTGAAATCGAATCGCTGGCGCACTTCCTTGTTGGTTTGATTGAGAGCGTTTGCTACCTCGGCGGTGTCGACCTGGGAAACAATATCAAACGAGTTTTGCTGGGCCATTTGCTGCGTTCTTTATATGACTTGCTACTGTTTGCAAAGGAGCATAACATCAAAGCCCCAGCATGTGAAAGTTATCTCTTAGTGGGGTCCTGCCCTAATTTATGTAGGGGCGCCCCTCCGTGGGCGCCCCGAGTTGCGAGGAAAAAGGGCGCCCACGGAGGGACGCCCCTACATAAATCTGGACTGGCGAAGCAAGTTTGAGAAACCGATTAGCATCCATTGCCAAGCTTGAATAGAGAAACAAAGTTGGCAGCTGTAATCCGAGCAATCTCTTCCGCTTCACATCCATGAATACCAGAAAGGCATCTCGCTACCTCGACAACATATGCGGGCTCATTACGCTTCCCGCGATACGGTATGGGGGCAAGAAACGGGCAATCAGTCTCGATCAGCAATCTATCCAGGGGAACTTCCCTTGCCACCTCCCGGAGTTCGTCAGCCTTCTTGAAAGTAATGATCCCTGAAAAGGAGATCAGAAAACCCAAATTAACAGCCTGTTTAGCCAAATTAAGCGTGCCACTGAAGCAATGCAGAACACCCGCGAGCGGAGATTCCCCGCATTCAGTTCGCAGAATATCGATTGTTTCCCGTTCAGCCTCGCGAGTATGAATGATGACAGGAAGGTTGCACTGACGCGCCGCCTTCAATTGACGCCGGAAGACGGCAACTTGAGTTTCGCGAGGCGAATTGTCGTAGTGAAAGTCCAAACCTATTTCACCCCATGCAACAATGCGGCGGCTGCTTTTCAGGAGCGTTCTGATTCTTTCTTCAGCTTTATCGTCGTAAAGGCGAGCATCATGAGGGTGCGTGCCAATTGCCGTGTAGACACAATCGTGTTTTTCGCCAAGATCAACGGCCCGCTCCAGTGCGCCGCTGCACGGATCGCCAGTGCCCACATTTAGAATTACTGAAACACCCGCGGCCTGCGCACGTCGAATTACTTCCGCGCGATCCGCGTCAAACTCCGGACCATCAATGTGAGCGTGTGAATCGATGAACATGCTTTATGTCCGATATGCTTTTCTAATGTCCGATATGCTTTAGCTTGTCGTTTTCTGGCGATGAAGTCTTCTTTGATAGCCAGCGACAAGCTAATAAAGCATATCGGACATGAAGAGCATATCGGACATTTTATTTCAGCCGTGCGCCGTTGGAGACATCCTCGGCAAACGTAGCGATCACGGGCCGGCCTTCTTCGCCGATTGAAGCTGCAACAACCATTCCCTGCGATTCAAAACCGCGAAGTTTGCGCGGCTTCAGGTTTGCTACTACGACAACTTTGCGACCAACGAGTTTTTCCGGTTCATAGTATTGAGCAATACCTGCCAGAACCTGTCGGGGCTGCTCTTCTCCTATGTCAATCTTCATCAAAAGTAGTTTGTCGGCCTTAGGTACACGTTCCGCCGACAGCACCTCTCCGACACGCAGATCAACTTTTGCAAAATCCCCAATCTCAATAAAGCTGGTGATGCCCTCGGCGCCAGCGACCGCATCAGCTTCCAAGGCATGTTTCATAGGCGGCGCCGGTTTGGTGTCTGCTTGAGTCGCAGCGCGGGTAACTGCATCTGCTTCGGTGGCGTGAATAGCAGTCGGTTCCGTGCCCTGGTTGATCTCCGCCATGGTCTTTGCTTTGTCGATACGCGGGAAGATCGGCTTGATCTCAGCGATAGGTTGTCCTTCTTTGAGAGCGCCCCACTTCAGCTGGGCCGGATCAGTCGTTACGGAAGAGTCGCTCAATCCGAGCTGGCTCGAAATGTCCCTGCTAGCGCCAGGCATCACGGGATATAACAAGACACACAGCCAGCGTAATGATTCGGCAGCACGATAAAGAACAGCGTTCAAGGTTTGCTTCTGGTTTTCGTCCTTCGCCAGGTCCCACGGTTTCGCGTCGGTAATCATCTTGTCGACACGCGCAACAACTGACCACGCTACTTCCAGTGCCCGACTGAAAGCGAAGCTTTCGAAATGCTGCAAAAACTGATCGCGAGCGTGTTCAATAAATCCCGCGATTGTGGTTTCGTCTGTATCGATCCCCGTCCGCTTTGCCAGCAGGAGCTTTTCTTCAGGGATATGGCCTGACGGAATCCGGCCCTCACAGTAACGCGAAATCATGGTAAGCGTTCTACTGGACAAGTTTCCCAGGCCGCTGGCCAGATCGCTATTCACACGGTCGATTAGCGCTTCGTATCCGAAGCGTCCATCCTGGCCGAAGACCATTTCGCGAAGACAGAAATAACGGATAGCATCGACCGGAAAATGACGACTTAGGACGTCTAACTCAACAATGTTGCCGATCGTCTTCGACATCTTTCGCCCGCTTGGATCCACCCACATTCCGTGCGCCACGATTGCGCGTGGCAGTTCAACGCCGGCCGCCAGCAGAAACGCAGGCCAGTAGACGGCATGGAAACGTAAAATATCCTTGCCAACCAAATGAAGTGCGGGCCAATACTTTTCAAAACCAAAGGCGCGCTCGCGCTCTTCGTTTCCAAAACCGATTGCCGTAATGTAGTTCGTCAGTGCTTCGAACCAAACATACATTGTGTGGTCAGGATCGTCCGGGACGGGCACGCCCCAGCTAACAGAGGTCCTTGGCCTGCTTACCGACAGATCCTGAAGACCGCCGCGCACGAAGCTTATTACTTCATTGTTCCTCGACTCGGGTCTGACGAAGTCTGGCCTGTTTTCATAAAGCGCCAACAGCGCCTGATCATAGTCCGACAAACGAAAGAAATAGCTGTCTTCGGAGATTAGATCCAGAGCCGTATCATGAATCAGGCAAGTTGGCGCAGCACCTTCCGTCTTCGGCTTACGATATTCATCTTCAGTCTTGTAAGCGGCACACGCTGCGCAAAACCAACCTTCATAGTGGCCTTTGTATATTGCTGAATTGCCTTTTGGTGTTTTTGCCTTTGCCACTCGCCGCCAAAACTCGCTGACCCCCTCATAGTGAAAAGGCTCAGTCGTGCGCATGAAGATGTCGTAGCCACCGTGCTCGCCATCGAGACCAAACTCAGCAGTCATTTTCTTGTAGTAACTGACAACGTAATCGGCCTGTTCTTTTGGCGTGCGGCCGGCCTTCTGAGCCGCGCGCTCGATATTGATGCCGTGTTCGTCCGTGCCGGTTAGAAACAGCGTGTCAATTCCTTGCTGTCTTTTGGAACGTGCGATAGTGTCCGCCACGATCATCGTGTAAAGATGACCGAGATGCGGCAGGCTGTTAGCGTAATATATAGGTGTTGTGACGTAGAAGGTTTTCATCTAGGAAATTGTGATTCGCCATTTACTTTCTTATCGCAAACTCGTCCCCGGCCTTGAAGCGCGGCATTTGGTCCATATCACCGATACGCCGCCCAATTGCCAGGGCTATTTCTGCCTCCTGGATCATGCCGCGAAAATCCCAGGAATCGCTGTATTCATCAGAAGGTTGATGATAGTGCGCCGTGTTATAAGCTTTGAATTGCTCTGCGCCCCAACCTTTAGGCCGTCCGACATAGTCGTCTCCTTCTTTCAAACTAATCGAAGGTACTCCGACTCTGGCAAACGGAAAATGATCCGAACGGTAGAAGGAACCCTGTTCCGGACGCGCGTCTGGGGAAACGCGCATGCCCCTCTCTCGAGCGACAGCCTCTACCACCGCCTCCAGAGTAGAACGTTCGGCACCCAGCGGAACAAAGTCGTGCGTCGTGCCGAGCACGTTCATTGAGTCGAGATTCACATCCGCAGCCGTCTTCTCAAGGGGGACGAGCGGATGTTTTGCATACCATTCCGCGCCAAGTAGGCCCTGCTCTTCGGCTGTGGGAAAGAGGAACAGGCTTGACCTTCTTGGTCGTTGTGCGACAGGGAGCTTTGACAGTGCTTCGGCAATCGCAAGAATGGACGCAACTCCGGAAGCGTTATCGACCGCTCCGTTGTAAATAGTGTCACCGGTTTTGTCAGGAGCCCCAACTCCCAGGTGGTCCCAGTGTGCCGAATAGACCACGTACTCGTTACGCAGTTTCGGATCGCGACCTTCAAGAATCCCGACGACATTAGGGGCAGCCACGCGCTTCAGCTCGCTCTTCAAATGGATCTTCCCTTTCAAGCCTAGTTTCACGGGCCGAAAGTTGCGGCTGGCTGCTTCTGTTCTTAAGGCGGCAAGATCCTGACCAGCGAGTTTCATCAATCTGTGAGCAGCCTCGTCTGTCATCCAGGAACGAAACTGCAAGAAAGGTGTGGCATCGCTCGGTGTGCGAGCAATATCGAAACGCCACGAGCCGTTTGAGGTGCGGACGACGCTCCATGGATAGCCTGCGGATTGATCAGTGTGGAGCAATATCACTCCAGCCGCGCCACGACGTGCGGCCTCTTCATATTTGTAAGTCCAACGGCCGTAGTAGGTGAGTGTGTTGCCGCCAAACAGGTTCGGCTCCTCGCTGGTCGCCGGTGGATCATTCACCAGCATCACCAGTATTTTTCCGCGATAGTCTGAAGCGTTCCCTTTGTAATCGTTCCAATGATATCCAGGAGCGTCGATCCCATAGCCGACAAAGACAAAATCGGCGTCCACATCGACATCTTCGGTCTGCGCGCCAGTAAACGCGACAAACTCATCCGCGAATTTGAAACTTTCCTTTCCTCCCTGGCCCGAGATCGTTAGTTTTGTATTAGGATCGGCCTTAACTCCCACAAGTGAGACCGGTTGAAAGAAGCTGCCGTGGTCGCCGGCGCCCTTCAAGCCAAGCGCCTCCAACTGCGACGCGATGTATTTGGCCGCGATCTCGCCGCCGCGCGCGCCAGTTCCCCGACCCTCTAACAAATCGTCAGAAAGAAATTTGATGTGCGCCCGCAGTCTGGCTTCATTGATCTCCGTGCGCGCGGGCCTATGCTGCTGGGAAAGTACCCTCATCGAAATAGCACTGACCATGAATATCATGAGACCAATACTTAATTCCGAGGGAAATCTTCGGGACATATTTTGATCCTCAATCTTTACCTGTTATCAGAGACATAGCTTCAGCTCGCGTACGCGGATCAGTGCGGAAGCCACCCAGAACTGCTGACGTTACCGTTTTCGCATCAGCCTTTCTGACACCTCGCAAGGTCATACATGTGTGCGCGGCTTCGATCACTACCATCACGCCAATCGGTTTGAGGCCCTCAAAGAGTGTGTTGGCAATGTCGGTTGTCAGGCGTTCCTGCAGCTGCAAACGTCGTGAAAAGGTTTCCGCCAAACGCGCCAGCTTTGAGATGCCAAGAATGCGTCCCTGTTTGGGAATGTAGGCGATGTGACATTTGCCGACAAACGGCGCCAGATGATGTTCGCACATCGAAGCGATACTGATGTCTTTCACTATCACCATTTCGTCATGTTTATCTCCCGGCAGCGGAATAACATGCTGGCGCGGATCTTCACGCATGCCCGAAGTCAATTCCGCAAACATGTCCGCCACACGTTGAGGAGTCTCTTGCAGACCGGGACGCTCGAGGTCTTCGCCGATCCCTTCAAGAATCAAACGCACGCCCTGCGCAATCAGTTCACGGTCGACGGGCGGAAGGGCTTTCTGTCCCTTCTCACTCGGTTTCTGTTCTGAAAATTTTGTTGCCATAAGATTTTCGTGAATCTGTAGAAGTCCTTTACCATGTTGAGTGCGGTCGCTACCGCTCCCGGTTCTGTAATACTCGATCACAAGTATCGCAACGCCTAAGCCTGGCGCGTCCGATCCATCATCGAATCCTTCCTCGTTAGTTCAGAGAAGTCCTTTACCATGTTGAGTGCGGTCGCTACCGCTCCCGGTTCTGTAATGCGAGTGCAAACCGAACCGCTTCTTCGACGACTTTTAGCGGCACGCCGAACTTTCGCGCGGCCAAACGACATTGGTCAAACTCAGGCATTTCGTTAACTACCCGTCCGTTCAAGTGGGCTACTTTAACATCTATTGGGCCATATCGGGTTTCCACGCTCACCGTGTCGCGCTCCAGTGCGCGGCGCTCCACCTTATAACTGCGCACACCCAAAGTTGTCGTTTCCGTAAAAAGCAACTCCAGGATCGCTTCTTTGCCTCGGGCATTGCAAAGTATTGAGAGCAATACACCAGGCCGGTTCTTCTTCATCTGTACCGGCGTGAAATAGCAATCGAGCGCGCCCAATTCAAAGACGCGGTCCATTACATGTCCGATAATCTGTGGAGTTAAGTCGTCAATATTTGTCTCGATCATGAGCAGCCGTTCATCTATACCGGTTCCCGGCCCACTCTCACCCAACAGCACACGCAAGACGTTGGGAAACTTGTCATACTCGCGGGTGCCCGCACCGTATCCAGCTTGCGAGATTGTCATCTTTGGTATCGCTCCATACTCGTCGCAAACCGTAGTAATGATTGCCGCCCCGGTTGGTGTCAACAACTCACCTATGATCTCCGTCGAATAGATCGGTACGCCCTTTAGAAGCTCGGTCACAGCAGGAGGAGGGACGGGAAACCGCCCATGCGACATCTCCACTGTACCGCTGCCGACATGTAGCGCCGAACTAACAAAGCGGTCGATATTAAGCAGTTCAAAGCAGATTGATGCACCAACGACATCAACGATCGCATCCAGCGCCCCTACCTCGTGGAAGTGAACCTGTTCAATGGGCTGATTGTGGACGCGAGCTTCGGCTTCTGCGAGACGAGTGAATATTTTTGCAGCCCGTTGCTTCACGCCTTCGGACAAGTCCGAGTCGTGGATAATTTTCAGGATGCCCGCAAGATGACGGTGATTTTGTTCCGTCGCGGTTTGTACACGAGCGTAAGTCGCGCTTAATCCGGAGCGATCGACCGTTTCAAATTCAATGCTGAAGCCGTGTACGCCGAGACGGGATAGTTGTTCGCGCAGTACGAGCGGATCCACTCCCGCAGCTACCATGGCTCCGAGTATCATGTCCCCACTCGCACCGGCAAAACAGTCTAAATAAAGAATCTTCATAGTTGAAAAAGGACAGTCATATTCGTCACATTCAACCCACCACTGCGGTAGAGTGCTAATGGTGTTCGTGCTAAATTCCAATCAGCGGCAATACTTCGCCTGCCTTTCCCGTCAGCACTTCATCACAAAGAGCGGAAAGCGGAGTTCGTTCTGGATTCACCTCACAAACGAAGGCCCCGGCCGCCTTCGCAATTTCTGGCAATCCCGCGGCCGGATAAACCAGCGCCGAAGTTCCCACCACAAAGCAGAGCTGGCACTGCGCAGCCTTTTCAGCAGCCCGTTCGAGCCCACCACGTGGCAAGAGTTCCCCAAACAAAACCACATCAGGACGCAACCGGTCGCCGCATTGCAGGCAGGCTTCAGGTCGATCGGCGTCGACCGAAATCTCATGACACCAGTGGCAGCTTATACAACGTGCACGCCAGATATTCCCGTGGAGTTCGATGACCCGTTGCGAGCCTGCTTTCTGGTGCAGGCCATCTATGTTTTGCGTGACGAGAGTGAACTCTGGAAATAGATGCTGCCAGCGCGCAAGCTCCTGGTGTGCCGGATTCGGTTCAAGAATTCCTAGCAGGTTTCGCCTGTAGTCAAACCATTCCCAAACGGCGGCCAGATCGAGTTGCAGCATCTCTGTTGAAGAAAGCACCTCAAAAGGCAGACCTTTCCAGACCTCGGAGTCACCGCCACCACGAAACGTCGGTACTCCTGATTCAGCCGAAACGCCGGCTCCGGTCAACACGAAAACGCGAGTCGAACTGACAAAGCGCCGGCGCAGTTCGGCTGAAACTATTGGCTCTGCGATGTTTTGCATTGCGGCCGCTCGATGGTAGCAGAGCGGGCCGACCTCAAGGAAGCGGTGGGGGTGATTGATGGGTAACGACGAGAACCCTCGGGGATGCAAGTCGTTAGCTAGCTGAATTCTGACGGACAACCACGTATTGCAAATAGCCGCTCAGGAGTTTTTCGAGTTTCTCCATTTCAATCGGCTTAGTAATGTATTCGTTACACCCCGTTAGGATGGCAGCTTCCTTCATCCCGTAGGTGTGGAAGGCAGTCATAGCAATAATCGGTACACCTTCACACTTTCCTTTGAGCGCACGAACCTTCTCTACAAGGCTGAGGCCATCCAAGCGTGGCATATTCAAGTCGACAAGAATCAGGTCAGGACAGCGTTCATTCACTATCTCAATCGCTTCTTGCCCGTTTGACGCCTCTATTACACGGTAGTTATTCATGAGCAACATCTGTTTTAGCATCAGACGTATGTCATCTGAATCATCTACCAACAAAACGGTCGAACCAGAAACAAAACTCACGATCAGGCAAGCCTCCGGGCACACTTCTTTGGGGTTTTTCTTATCGGGGGTTGGCTTCAAATAGGGGAAGGATTTAATTTATAGCACAAGTTCGCGCAAATTGTCTTCAAGACATTCGGAGCCACCGGTCATTGCTCGCCGTAACCGGGCGGCTACGTTATACTCAGCGCTTTTGCATAGCGGCCAATCTGCCCATTTGATCTTAGAGCGATGACACTAACCGACCACCAACACCGATTGCGACAAAGGATCCGAGTGGCCGCGCTCGAACTCTATGGCGTAGAGCTCCATCAGATAAATGCCGAAGCCCCGCCTCGGGCGGAGCTGGGAGATCTCGCTTTTCCTGTTTCATTTGAACTGGCCAAACTAATCAAGCAGGGCACGGGAGTTAAGTTGGCGCCCCGCGCCATCGCCGAACAACTCAAGAGCGTGCTCGAAGGTGTCGAAGAAGTTTCGCGGGTTGAAATTGCGGGAGCTGGCTATATCAATGTCTTCTTCGACCGCGCCAAACTTCTTGGTCTGTTTGCCTCACCGCCTTCCCCGACCTCAGCCGCAGACAACAGCGACAAGCCCAAAAAGATGGTGGAACACACGAGCATCAATCCCAACAAGGCCGCCCACATCGGGCATGTGCGCAATGCTGTGCTGGGCGACACCTTTGTGCGCATCCTCAAAGCCGCGGGTGAGCGCGTGGAGGTGCAAAACTATATTGACAATACGGGCGTTCAGGTTGCCGACGTCGTTGTCGGCTTCATGCACATCGAGAAGATGAAACTCGATGAGATTAAGGCTCTCGACGCATCTTTGCCTCCGGAGCGCCCATTTGATTATTACTGCTGGGACCTCTACACGAAGGTTGGGCTGTTCTATCGCGACGGGCACCTAACCGGTGAACTGAATCCAGAAAGAATCAAACTCCGCAATGAGGTCCTGCATGCGCTGGAGGAAGGTAACAATTCGACGGCGGAATTGGCTGATTACGTGGCAACCAGGAATGTCGAATGCATTGTGGACACAATGGAACGTCTCGGGATTCGTTACGACCTGCTTGCAAGGGAGTCAGACATTCTGCACCTCCATTTCTGGGAACGCGCCTTTGAGTTAATGAAGAGCTCGGGCGTTATCAAATTCGAAAGTGAGGGACGACATGCGGGCTGCTGGGTCATGCCATTTGAGTCCCATACCGGTACTGACGAGCACGAGTCGGACAAGATTATTGTGCGTTCGAATGGCACTGTGACTTACACAGGAAAGGATATTGCCTATCAACTCTGGAAGCTTGGCAAACTTGGGCTCGATTTTCACTACCAGCTGTTTCGCAACTATGCCGATGGGCAGCCGCTGTGGGTAACGACGACCGATCCCGATGCGGAAAAGAAGGCGGCAGTGGCACGACCGCAGTTTGGCGGCGGCGTTACTGTCTATAACGTGATCGACTCACGCCAATCTTATCCACAGGAAATCGTGGCACGCGGGGTCGCTGCCGCGGTTCCTGAAATTGGTGAGGAAGCAAGCGTCCACTTTGGCTACGAAATGGTCGCGCTGTCTCCAGCGGCCTGCGAGGAACTGGGAATAGAGTTAAGCCCGGAAGATTCTCGACGACCATTCATCGAGATGAGCGGCAGAAAAGGTCTCGGCGTAAAAGCTGACGATCTCATCAACCGTCTTGAATCAGATGCATTGCGCGAAGTCGATTCCAGACACTCCGAACTTTCCGCTGCGGAGAAACGAGCCACTGCCCACGAGATAGCGATAGGTGCACTTCGCTATTTTTTGTTGAAGTTTACTCGCAACTCAGTAATAGCTTTTGATTTCGGCGAGGCACTCTCCTTCGAGGGTGAAACAGGACCATATTGCCAGTATGCAGCCGTCCGGGCAAACTCGATCTTCCGCAAGCTGACCAACGAAGCGCGACAAGAGACCGTCCAGTTAATTGCTACGACATCGACGGATAATGACCTGCGAGCGAAAGTAAATGAGGCTTTATCTGGAGACTCCGGCACTGAAATCTGGTCGCTGGTTATGCTGGCTGAACGGCTGGATGAAGTGATTGCGCAATGCGGAGTTTCCGCCGAGCCGGCCAATCTTGCGAAGTACACCTTCAATCTCGCTAAAGCTTTCAATAACTTCTATCACCGGCATCGAATTATCACTGAGGAAGATACGACAAGAAGAGCAGTACTGATCGCAGCCGCAGATATCACGAGAAATCGATTGACCGCCGCGCTGAGCACACTGGGAATCAACGTTCCGGAGAGAATGTAGTCACCTTACTGTACTTTTGCTGAGCGCTGAGAGTATAAAACTATCATGCTAATCGTAATGAAATCCGACGCGACGGACAGCGAGGTTCAAGCTGTCTTGCGGGTCATTGAAGACTTGGGATTCAAACCACATTCGATGCCGGGCGCGACGCGCACTGCCATTGGAATTACTGGAAACCAGGGCGCGGTCGACCCTTCGCACTTCGAAAACCTTGCAGGGGTCGCCGAAGCAATCCGGGTTAGTAAACCATACAAATTGATTACGTTGGATCTTCGCCCGGAGAAAACAATCGTTCGCGTAGGTGACGCCACCATTGGAGGTGAGGACCTTGCCATTATCGCCGGACCTTGCGCCATTGAAAGCAGTGCCCAGGCATTTGCAATCGCCGAAACTGTACGTCGTAGTGGCGCGCGCTTCTTTCGGGGCGGCGCTTACAAACCGCGCACGTCGCCATATGCTTTTCAGGGGCTCGGCGAGGAAGGCCTGAAGATACTGGCGGAGGTCCGCGACGTCTATGGTTTGAAGATCGTAACTGAGGCTTTAGACGAAGCCGGCGTCGACCTGGTCGAGCGATATGGCGATATGATTCAAATAGGTGCTCGCAACATGCAGAACTTTTCGTTGTTGCGACGGGCTGGCAAGTCGCCTCTGCCGATACTGTTGAAGCGCGGGCTTTCCGCTACGCTCGACGAGTGGCTACTCGCCGCAGAGTACATCATGTCAGAGGGCAACTACCAGGTCGTTCTTTGCGAACGCGGTATTCGAACCTTTGCTCAACACACAAGAAACACGATGGACCTGGCGGCGATCCCAGCGGTCCGCCGTATTTCGCACCTTCCCGTGATCGTTGATCCTTCTCATGGAACTGGCAAGAACTATATGGTGACGCCTCTGGCTCGTGCGGGTGTGGCCGTTGGCGCTGATGGCTTGATCGTTGAAGTTCATGACCAACCCGATCATGCGCTTTCCGACGGGGCCCAAGCCCTGACTCCCGAGCAATATGAACAACTGGTCAGCGAAGTGCGCGCGATCCATGAAGTCATTGTGCCCGCGCCCGTGAGTTAGCCTCTGCCTACTCGCCTGTTAGAATGTGAGCCAGGTCTCTGGAAAATAACGACCGGGGTATCACCCGATCGTAACCTGCGGCAAGCGCCGCCCGTTGCAAGTCTGTCTGCACATGAGAAAAGAACCCCAACAACGGTACACCTGCAAACTCTTCCATTGACTTCAACTGACGAACCAACTCGAGCGCATCAACCTTTTGATTGTGCAAATCTACAACAATCAGATCCGGTCTTTTCTCAGTAACCTTTGCCAGCAATAATTCCCTGTTGCGGGGAAAGGCGACTTCGACTGCCAAGGCTTCCGCTGCGGCGCGAATCTTTGAAGCAAAGAACATGTCATCAACAACTGCTACTACGGTTCGACTCATACTTCACTACTTTCTGTTGAAGTTCTTCATTGACACCATCGCTTTGAGTGACTGCGTGAAAACGCGAAGGGGTTAAGGTATGGTTTACTGAACGCAAATTCAGAACCGGGAGCGGTAGCGACCGGGTCGAAAGGTAGGCGCCATCGTTTTTTGCACTAGTGCCATATTGTAATGACCGACGTAGTCGAGCATCTCGGAACCGACCCGGTCGCTACCGCTCCCGGTTCTGACTTTGTGTAACCACGGGCAGTATTTAGTAGTTTCCACACACCCTCGGTAGCGACCGGGTCGAAACGCAATCAATTCGTTTCTCCAATAAGGCCAGACTCTTGTAATGATTCATTCAATGGTGACTGCGATTCCCCCACTATCTGACTCTGAGAAGCTTGAAGTTGGCGCCGCATCTCCTAAGGAAAACCGAGACATTCAAAGCTCGAAGCTGGTGGTCGCATCATACAACATCCGTTATGCTGCCGGCCCTTTTCTGATCTCTGGCGGATTACTGCGCAAGGCCGGGTTGAGGAGTTCACGCGGTCGTTCCGAAGCTGTTGCTAAACGCATTCATCTTGCCGCAGAAGCATTTTCGTCCGGCGCACTGTTACCGCACGTCGATGTTTTGGCCCTGCAGGAGGCTGACAAGAAAACAGCTCGCGCCGGCGGACATCACATCGCCCGCGCATTGGCCACTGAACTTAATATGAACTGGGCGCACGTCCCTGCTGGAATTCCGCGCGGTATCAAACCGCAACCCCGCCAGTGGTGGCTCGACTTTGAAGAGCCAATCGAACTCCACGATCGCGGTGACACAGGCATCGCACTCTTGAGCCACCTCCCGCTCGCACAGGTTACACGAATCGATCTCCCGTGGCACGAGTGCCCGTGGCGACCGCGTTTGGCAATGGCGGCTACTGTCGTGCGCGGTGGGCGTCGGATCCGCATTTATAATGTACACGTGGATCCACACGCTGCCGCAAACGGCCAATTGGAACAACTCCAGGCGATCGCAGAGCAGGCTGCTGCTGGAAGGGACCCGACAATAATAGTCGGTGACTTCAATACCTTGTCTAAACAGAAATCGCTCGAGACACGCCGTTTTCTTGAAGCACGCGGTTACAAGACCCCATTTGTCACCGGCACGCCCACTTGGCGCGGCGCCGGCATTCGATTGCACGCCGACTGGATTTTTGTGCGCGATCTGAAAATTGCTCGTTGGGGGGTGGCGCGGCCGTTGAATGTTTCGGACCACTGGCCGATTTGGGCCGAAGTGGATCTAAAGGGATAGATGATTATTACCAGCCGAGAGAATTCCCTGCTCCGCCAGGCTCGCTCAGTCCGCGACGGCAAAGTTGATGAGTTGATCTTTATCGAGGGCTTGCGACTTTGCGAAGAGGCGTTGCATTCAGATCTTTCGCTTGCGGCTGTGATCTTCTCTGAAGAGATTGCGCGAAAGGAAAGAGCGGCGAGTGTTATCGCAGAGCTGTCTCGAATATGTGATCGCGTGGCGTCTGTTAGTGAGAAGTTACTCGAGTCTATTTCCTATACGAAGACGCCTCAAGGAATTGTCGTAATAGGCCAGCGGCCTGAGACGAGCGAGACACGCCTAGCTGAAGCGATGAACGAGACTCCGCTTCTCCTTGTCATGCACGAAATAAACAATCCGGTGAACGTGGGGGCGATCCTTCGGACTGCAGAAGCCGCTGGTGCAACAGGCGCGATCGCGACGAAGAACACTGCTGATCCTTTTTCTCCCAAAGCTTTACGCGGTGCGATGGGCTCAGCGTTTCGTATACCCATCTGGAATGGAGCGCCCTTTGGCGAAGCTATCGAGTGGTGCAATAGGAGAGAGCTTTTTACTATCGGTGCGGACGCCCGGGCCACCGTCAGTTACACCGACGTTAATTGGGACCAGCGCTGTGCTTTGATACTTGGTCCGGAATCACCCGGATTATCCGCCGATGAACTCAGCGCGGTCCGGCAAACCGTCAGTGTTCCCATGCATGGGCGGGTGGAGAGTCTCAATGTTTCCGTGGCTGCGGGAATCCTGCTTTACGAAGCGGCACGACAGAGAAGGAGAACTACCTGAGTTTCCGCCGGCTCAGAATGCGATATATCAGGATGATAGATACGTAGCCTTCGCTGCTCTAATCGCACTCAATGCTTGTCGAAGACCGCCCAAGTGATAAGCAGTGTGAGACAAGACTGATAACGCACCGGCAATTTCGTACTCGCCATCCCATTCATCAAAACTCTTTAATGTTGCCATGACACGCTCATAACTCTCTCGTAGCCTTCGCTTCTGCTCTTCCCATTCTTCCGGTGTGACTCGGCTGACAGTTTGCCAAATCTCTCTCCAGTCGACTTTAACTATCTCCTTGTCTCTCATCACGGCGTTGAGAACATCAAGATAGAAACGAACGTGTTCCACTTGGGCAGCGAGTGTGGCACTGTCGGGAGCAACCGAACTAGAAGCTTCCTGAGCGGAGACACTTTCCAATGTTGGGAATAGAGAGCAACCCTTGTCGAGATATACACCATGGACTTCGGCGAATGTTTCATCCAGACATTCAAAAATGGTTTCTTTCAATCGTTCCAGTAGAGTCCGAGCAGCCACGGGTTTCTCCCCGATACCGGCGCCAGCCACGTTGCGAATGTTCTCAGCCCTGATTCCACTCATTTCAAGCGCTTTCGCGGCGAGCGACTCATGTTCACCCAACAGCCCCAGCAACAAATTTGTATCGTTCGAACATTCGCAACTTATGGATGCTGTGCACGAGCGCGTTCAAGGGCACCTTCAAAGTAGATCGGCTCCAATCCTGAGGCCCAATATTCGATGGCGACTCGGTTGGGTTGTGAAGTCTCTTGTCCCGTACGCAGCACGGGGTTGTTGCCGGCGACAGGATGAAACTCGATCCAGGCCGCCCACGTACCATCCGCTCTCTCCTCGGCATAAGCACGCACGATGTAGTCAATGTCGTCGGCGCTCCTCGCGTGCGTCGAGTATTCCTGAATAAGTTCCGACATTAATTCTTCTTTCTCAAGGCGTAAGCTTGCCAGGAATTCATACTCTTATCTCAGTCAAACTCGAATACCGGTGCTGCTTGTTCGGCCCCAACTCTGCCAACAGCAATGTCTGCTTTGAAGTAGTTCTCGCCGCGCACGGGAATCCCTGCCAGGCGCCGCAAAATCGCAATTTGTCCGACGTGGGTTAATGCATCAGCGACTGGTCCTTGAAACAGACTCTTTGCCGAGCAGGCCAGCGGCTTCTCAGAAGCAAGGTATTCATCAAAGTGTCTTAGCGCTTCAAAGAACCGCTCGACTTCGCGCTCCCAAACCTGTGGCGTTGCGTTGCTCCATTTTTGCTCTCCTTTGGCGAGACAAAGAGCCCAGTCCAACAGGTCACCGACGTGCGCCACGATTTCCATAGGCGTGCGTGTTTGTTCGTTCGCCCGAAAGGTAGAGAAGTCAGCAGTCGGACCGCGGAGCACTTTCCCACCGCGATATGCCAGCGTCGCGACTGTATGCCGCAATAGCTCGCGTCCAGAATCCCCGTCGGATGTCATCGAATTAATCCTCCCTTGGCTATAGTCAGGATGCGAACGTGGAGTATCATACACATTTCCAACGGTAGCATCATTACTATGGTCTTTCGGTCCTACTAACCTTGAGGCCGTTTAGGCTAGAATAACGGCCGACCCAGCAATTAGGTTCCCTTTTCGCGCAGTCATCGGATGGACTGCGCTTTTCGCATCCGGCGGCGGTCGGGAAACCAAGGTGGATGAGACGTCTGAAGTCAGGCAGAGAGAACCCCCGCAAGATAAACTCGTATTGATATTTCATGACTGATCAAAAAGATCCAACTGGAAAGCCCAGGGAGGAGCAGTCCTCGAAGAAGCGACGTGAGGAAGCTCTACCTGAGCGTTTGTTGCGCCGGGTGCTCGAAAGCATGGGCGATGTAGTCGATCGGAAGTTTGGGCGGACAGTTGAACCGAAGAGTGGGTTGACCACCTCAAAGCTGATCGAGCGGATGAAGAAACTAATCGATGAGCGCGTTCGCGACGAGGGGAACAAAGGAAGAATCGCGCCTCATCATCTGGTCTTGAAAGTGGAATGGGGCACCCATTCAGAAGCGCCGCCGGAGATACTCAACGATCTGAAGAACGAGGTTCTAGCCGCTGCGATCGATCATATAAACGACCATCGCTATCGGACGCTTGCGCCCGCGAGCGTGGAAGCCGAAGTGGACATCTTCACTACCGGCATTTCAGTGGATCCAACATTTGGTGAGTTTGATGAAGCTCTCCGCCGCGAAGACGAAGCGAAGCGCGCCGAGAAAGCCGGCACCCCAGTGCCCGGAGCCGCGCCGCCAATGCCTGACATAGGCGTAATCGCTCGTATTAGCCAACGAGAAGGTTCGCGCGAGATACCGTTAGTCTTCAAGCCGGGGGGCAGAAGATTGAATGTCGGTCGGGCTTCCGACAACGAGTTAAGCCTGAATGATACGAGCGTTTCCAAAATACATGCCGCCGTATTGATGACGTCAGAGGGCACGCTCCTCGTTGCTGATACGGGATCGACCAACGGAACCTTTATCAACGGGCGCAGGATTGCCTACGGAGAATCGCGGAAAATTGACGAGGGTGACGTGGTGGGATTCGGAGATGTTGAAGTTCGGTTTCGAAAGGCGGAGTAGGCAGTCAAAATGACAAGTCAAAAATCTAAAATCTAAAATTGAAAATCACCTATGACACGCGTTGACGTAATCGACATCTAAATGAACTTCATACTATCACTCCTGTTACTCTTGCTATTTCAATCTCCTAGTCCAACGCCGCCGCTCGTGCCTGAGCGGGTACCCGCGTTGCTTACGCTCATCTACGTTGGCGGTCTGGCGCTAATTGTGCTCCTACTGCTGATTGGCTTACTCCGCAGCCGGCGGCCCGCCGTCAACGCCGCAGTGCCGCAGGATCTTCCGAAGGATGTAAAGCGACGTCTTGGATCTACTTCAACGAATCGTGGCTTGCGCGCGTTGCGTTGGTTGTTTGTGCTGCTTTCACTGACAATTTTTTCTTTCCACATTTACTGGGCCCACTACGCCGCAGAAAGAAACGAGAAGTTTCAGGAACTCAGTTACAAAGATCTACGCGCGCGTCGTTTGTCAGAATCCACATTGCGCGGTTGGATATTGGATCGCAGTGGCCGTCTTGATCAGGCGATTGCCTATTACCGCCGCGACTCAAGTGGCGAGATTCATCGCGAGTACCCGCTCGATAAGGCGCTGGCTCACATCCTGGGCTCCGACCGCGGCGACCCTGGATTGGAGCGTGCCCTCTTCGGCGTCGAGAGTGGGGCGATGCCGGAGGCGCTGCAGGTTGTAAAGGGTCAAACGCTTGAGTTCAAGGGAAATCAGGACGTTCGCTTAACGATCGATCGCAATCTGCAACTAGCCGCTGTCGATCAGTTGAAAGGAAAACACGGCGCAGTTGTAGTTCTCAACCCCCAAAATGGTGAGGTGCTCGCACTTTACAGCGAACCTTCCTACAGTTTGAAGGATGTCGAAGACGAGACCACGTGGATTCGGCTAGAGGCAAACGAACGCGATAAGCCGCTAGTGAGTCGTGCGCTGGGAGCCTACTACATTCCGGGGTCGACGTTTAAAACCGTAACCATGACGGCTGCCTTCCTCGCCGGGTTGCAGGACACGGAGTTTACTTGTAGCAGTAGCGGCTTCCAAGCTTCCCCAGGATCGAATCCGATCCTGGACGATGGAGGTCCAGGGGAAGTGCATGGCCGCATCGGTATTGATACTGCTTTTGAGGTTTCGTGTAACCAGTACTTCGCGCAGATGGGAGTAAAGCTTGGCCCTGACAAGCTGAAGCAAGCGGCGCAGTTGTTAGGAATTGGAACATACGACACGCCGTCCGAAGCCTTGCGTGGCAGAAAAGAGCCGGAGTTATGGAACGCCAGTACCGACGCGGTAAAGAGAGCGCTGGCACCCCGCGAAGCAACGATCGTGACCGGAAAACAGCTCACCAGATACGACCTGGCGCTGATCGGCTATGGACAGGGTTATGCTGGCCAGATGACTCCCTTCCAGATGGCGCTTGCCGCCTCGGCGATCGCCAACACGGACGGCAAGCTGATGAAACCAAAGATCGAGTTCAACAGACCGCCGGAAGTGTTCAAGCAGGTGATGCCGGCCCAGACCGCGGCCACCTTACGCGGCATCATGAGTCTGGTGACGGGTGGTCCAAGGGGAACAGCGCGCGGAGTTTTTGCTCCTATAAAAGCCGCCGGCATTAACACCGGCGGTAAAACGGGCACTGCTCAGAAAGTGGTGCCTGTTTATGATCCGAAGACTGGTGAACCAAAAACGAGACACAGGATCGAGCGCGACAATCGTGGCAACATCATTCGTGAGTATGATGAGCTGATTATGGATCAAGAGCATCCGCGAATCGACGCGTGGTTTCTTTGTATTGCCCCGCTCGAGCGCCCGCAAATCGCGATTGCCGTGATTGTCGAAGGCGGCGGTTACGGTTCGAAATCTGCCGCTCCGATCGCCGCGGCGTTGGTATTGAAAGCAAGAGACTCCGGCTACTTCAATGTCTCCAACAATCAAGCCCAACAAAGTTCGCCGCCAAAACCCAAGCGATGAGACAACCTGTTAAATGAAAAATCGCGCTTCATCACATCTACTGCTCCTACTGCTAATCGTCGGCTTTGAAATTGCCGGCTACTTCGCAATTCATCGCGCCGGGCTGTTGCGCGGATATGAAACATCGATCATTGGCGCCGTACGTGATTTGATGATGTTCGTACCCTTGATGGCGCTTGTGCTTTGGTTGTCGAGGTCTATGAGATTCGCCGGGAATTGGATCTTGTTTACTACCGCGATCCTGCTTTTTTCTATCGGGTTGCTGGTCCAATACCGGCTTTACAGCGATCCGGAATATAACGCGCGGAATAAGGCCATCGCTCGCGAGGAAAAGATGGACGCGTTGCGCACGCGCTACATCATGGAAAACTACGACCCGGCGAAAAAGCAGATGATGGGTTTGCCGCCCACACCTGCACAACCGCTCTCTATCGAGCAATTGCCACACAAGCCATCCAATTACACTGTGTGGAACGCTGTTACTTCAGGCTACACCTGGATTCCAGTCTTCTCATTTATTGCCTTCGCGGTGGCCTATTGGCTCTGCGGGCGCGATGGTTTCTTGTTATGGCTGCAGCGCAACAGCTTCATTATTGTATTGCTTACGCTCGTGCCGCTGGCCGTCGCAGTTTTTACGTCCAGCGCGGGCAAGGCGCTGGGAAACATGACGCCGTGGGAACCTTCAAAAATACCCTTTCTCGTCGGCTTCGCCGGCATACTCACCGCGCGTTATAAAGATCTGGCTGAAACCTATTGGGGCATTCCGCGAGCCCGGGACATCGTCCCTTTGCTAGTCATGGCTATGCTCCCTTTCGTTCCTTTTTTTGCGCTCAAAGACTTTGGTCAGATGCTTATCTTCAGCGGCGCCTATACGACTCTCTATTTGGTTGCCGTTCGCCGCTGGCCCCAACTCCTCCTATTCGTCGGCTCGGTGTTGCTCGTTATCAGTATCCTGGTCGTCGGTGCATTGCCGAGAGACGTTCAGGAAAAAGTGCCGTTGTTGCCGACCATTGCCCGGCCAATTGGCGCAGCTCTTCCCTCCCGCATTCAACAGCGTTTCCATCTCTGGCTAGATGGCTTTGACCCGCCTTCGCCGGAAGTTTCCTGGTGGAAGAAAGACTACCAGGACGCGCTGAATAAGGATCCCCGGTTGAAGGAACTGGCTGAGCAGAGTCCGGCGATGCAAAAGACCGTGAACGTCGATATCTGGTTTGACAAGCTTGCCTTTCAACCAGCGCAGGCAGTCTTTGGAATTGCTTCCGGCAAAACCACTGGCAGGGGATTGGGTCTCGGTTATCCGGAAGTTATCCCTATTGCTGATTCTGACTACGTCTATGCTGCCATAGGTGAAGAAATGGGCGTGGCAGGGGGAGCAGTAGTGATTTTGTCTATAATCATTTTCGTCGTCGCTGGTGTTCGCACTTCACTCGAGGCACGTGATATGTTTACCAAGCTTTGCGCTGCAGGTCTGACGGCCTTTATGGGTTTTCAAGCCCTGGTAAATGTCGGCGGTATCTTACGGGCGCTACCAATGACGGGAATCACGCTTCCATTCGTCAGCCATGGCGGATTTAGCTTGATCACCAGCTTTGCAATGTTGGGAATGTTGATGGCCTTTTCAAACCGCAACGCGCGTGACAGAGTGATAGCTGACCGGCCGACAGTTAAACCTACCTCTTCTCTCAAATTGGAGGCGGTGCAATGAGCGAAGACAAGAAACCCGTCACAATTCATAGTGCGGCGCTTACGGATCGCGGTCTCAATGAACGGCGGCCTCTTAATGAAGATTCCTTCCTGGCGGATGTCGAACGCAGAATATTCGCAGTCGCTGATGGAGTAGGCGGAGCTGAGGCAGGAGAAGTTGCTTCCCAAACCGCAATTGAAGTACTCGATGAAGCGTTTCGCCATCACGTGGATGGAGCAGACATCGAAGATCTCATGGAGCTGGCCATTCAACGGGCGAATGCCTCGATCCACCAGATGGCGCAGGACCACAAGAAGTTTGAGATGATGGCTACGACTATCGTCGCCCTGCACCTGAATGGAAACATTGCCACCATCGGACATGTGGGCGATTCTCGTTTATACCGGCTAACTCCAGAAGGCAAGCTACAGCGCGAAACTGACGACCATTCAGTGGTTGAGGAAGAAGTGCGCGCGGGACGCATGACGCCGGAGCAGGCGATGCACCATCCCAGTAAGAATGTCATCAGCCGGGCCCTCGGCGCGGAAGAGGGGGTGGAAGTCGACCTGAAGACAATAGAGGTCGAGGAAGGCTCCGAGTTTCTACTCTGTAGCGACGGAATTACACGACATGTTTCGGATAACGAGATAAGACAGCTCCTGATTACTAACGACGACCTCGATACCGTTTGTAATCAGTTGAAAGAACGCTGCTATGAGCGGGGCGCGGAAGACAATCTCACTGTGGTAATTGTAAGAGTTGGCGATCGCATTTCAGCTGCGGGACGACTCGAAGAGCTTGAACCTACAATTACCCCGGAGACCGAAGCAGCCCATGCCGTTAGGCCTCAAGCAGAGCAAACATCTGCAATCTCGAGTACAGACTTTGTGCCGGCGTCCCGAGTCGCGTTTCCGGGCGATGCTGGCGAGGGAGCCAGGCTCAGTCCGCTCGAGAGAGGGAGTTTGAGCGCCGCTAAGTCCACGCGGGGAGCGGGCCGAAGCTTTGGGCGTTTTTTAGCCGCACTATTCTTCCTGGCCCTTCTTGCAGGTGCGTTCTATGCCGGTGCTCGTTACAAAGAGCGCGTGCCGTTTCTTGCCGGCTTAAACAGATCGATTCCACCCGTCGTAACAGGACCATCGGAAGAAACTTTCCTGAAATTCGAACGGTCCCGGCGGGAAGTCGACCGAGAACCTCGCGAATGGCTGTCAAATGGAATGAGTAAGGAACTTGCAACGCAAGGTGTCCAGAACCCGCTCGACTCATCCAATCCGGAGTTTCTCTATCTGTACGGTCGCGCCTCCTTGCTTACGGGAAATGTTGACGAAGCAACCCGCGCCTTCTTGGCTGCTATTGGCAAGGCAGATCTGAATCCATCACCAACCAATGCCACGATAAAGAAGGAGGCGACGCTGGGTTTGGCAGCCGTAAGTCTGAAATCTGACAAGGAAAGAGAAAAAGCTCTATTGCATTACGATGAGATTACAAAACCACCTGCCAGCACAAGCTCCCCTTGATCGAGCGTCCCTGAGAACTTTGCAGAGCATCTAATGGACGTTACTTCGATGCGCATCAGGGCGGACTAATGCCGGAACTAAAACTTCAACAGAGCAGACTGGACGGGCGCTACGATATTCTCGAATGCCTGGGTCGTGGAAGTTACGCCGAAATCTACGTAGCGAATGACAATGCAGCCGCGGAGGGCGCACCACGAACAATCGTCATCAAGGCTCTTAATATGTTTCTGCAGGACACCCCCGATGCGGAACTCGAGCATACGTTAGTAGCTAATTTTCAAAATGAAGCCGTGGCACTCGATCGCGTGCGGCATCCAAATGTAATAAACCGTCTGGGCCATGGCACTGCGATAGATTTAACGGGCACCACTTTTCACTATATCGTCCTCGAATATTTGCCTGGCGGAGACATGGCCGCGTTGACACGCCACCACCCTCTACCAATTGCCCGGGCGCTATTCTACCTTGAGCAGGTGTGCTCGGGCCTGGCGCATGCGCATAAGTGCGGAGTCATCCATCGTGACATAAAGCCGCAAAACCTATTACTTACCGCCGACAAGCAGGTTGTGAAGATTGCAGATTTCGGCGTAGCTCGGCTGGATGCAAACGAAGGGGCAATTACGCGTGTGGGGACGAATATCTATTCGGCGCCTGAACATAATCCGCTGGTCCAAACTGGACAGCTTGACACAGCTTCCCTTCCCATGTTGCGAGATCATTTATCGCCGGCTGCCGACATTTACTCATTGGCAAAAACAACTTATGCCTTGTTGGCCGGCGAATCACCGCGAAGGTTTGCACAACACCGGATTACCGAGTTTCCCCCGAGCCTCAGCGACTACCCGTGGTCGGGTCCTATCCAGCGAGTCCTGGAGAAAGCCACTCAAAATCGACCAGAAGAACGTTATCAGACAGTGCAGGAATTTTGGGACGAGATCGCCGAGGCAAGCTTACCGCCAACTCGCCCACTGCAAATGGTTGCAGCAGCGGACGAAGTGCGCCGTAAGCCAAGCGCTGATCTTTCCATAGAGCCTGACGACTTTACTCAGCCTGCGCCTCCGCGGCCTCACTTTGCAACGACCAAGTTGAAAGAAACAATCTTTCACGAAGCTGAGGTAGTCAGACGACCGCGTATTGTAGTTCCTATCGACATTGAAAATGACCGCGTCTTTCCAACGGTTCCGAGTCGTGAAGGGAATAGGATTCAGACGGACGTTAATAATCGATCAGCGCGACCACTTGGGAGACGAACTGTCCCGGGGATGCCCGCTACTCGAAGCAGGCGCGCGGTGGTTGCCGTGGCACTCATTCTCGCCTTTTCCGGAATGCTGCTGGCCACGCATAAATATGTCACGTCACATTGGAATCCACTGGCAACGATTCCGCAGCTGGGGGATACTTTCATAGTGGGACGAGAAGGTGTTACAACCACTGATGTAAATCTGCGATCTGAGGCCAGCGCGTCAAATGCTCCGATTGGGTTGGCGGAAGTTGGTTCAAAAGTAAGAGTGTTGAGCGCTGATAACAACTGGTATGAAGTCCAGGTTGTGGCGCACGGCCGTCCAAAATCCGATCAGTATTCGTCGGATCGCGGGTGGATCAACAAGAAGTTTGTAAGGTTTGATTGATGATATTTGGAGTGCGGCGCTATGAGCCACACCACAGCCTTTGAAGCAGGAGAGACACAGTTGGGCCTCATTGAATCGATCAGAAAATGGATAGACGGTGAAAGTGGCGAAGACTTGCTCGAAGCTGCCGACGAGCATGCGCGCCCGAGACGCATCTGGGAAGAATTTCTGGTGAAGATCGCCCGCGAGGTGGAAGCGGCGATGCAGCGCGAGATGTTTACGCCCCCGGGTGGTCCAACCTATATCCCGCGCGAGTATATTGTCTATCTTAGCGCTGACGACGATAGGGATTGGCAGGGCGATAAGCGCCGCGGCCTCGAACAGGGGTTGTTCCACGTTCTTTCCGAGCGGGCGCGCGAACTGAGCGGTTCAACCCAATTGGCGGTGAAGTCCTTTGCCGTTGAATTGCGAGTCGACGGCACGCTGAATAAAGGCGAGTTTCGCGTGCAGCCCGTGTGGGATGAAGCGGAGAGCGGTCATACTATGGTTACGGCGCGAGTCGATCCATCCAGGTCGGCTTCGTCACCGGGGTTCAACCCAAATGAAACGCTGCGGGAAACTGCTGAAACCGGTGAGAGCGAACAAACCGTAGTGCGTGCCAAGCCTGCGCCGCTTTACACAGTTGAAATCTGGCGCAGCGGCGTGCGTGAAGCGGTCGTGCCGATAATGAGACCCGAAATTACGATTGGTCGCGGCTCTCGTAGTGTGACGGTTGACCTGCCAATTAAGGGCGACCCCGAGATCAGCAGGGTCCATGCAGTGCTTTCAAGAGACAATGAAGGGCGTTATTGGCTGGTTGCGAAAGGTCGGAACCCGACGTTTGTGGGCGGACGAGAACTTCCGCGCGAAGAGGCGACCGAGGTCTCTCCAGACGAGAAGATCGCAATCTGCAATTTCGTGTTGCGCATTCAGCCGAAGTAAAAAGCACCTCTGCTACCTGGTCAAGGCCAGGTGACGCGGATCCCTCAGAGACCTTCCCCCAACAGAACCGGGAGCGGTAGCGACCGGGTCGCTTCCGAGATGTTCGACTACGCCGGTTATTATAAATCTGGCCTTATTGGAAAAATCGAAACGATTGTGCCCCGTTTCGACCCGGTCGCTACCGCTCCCGGTTCTGACTTTGTGTAGTCACCGCGGCCATATCGTGACCTTCCAAGCTTTGACACAGTAGTCTCGGTAACAACCTGGACTTCAAGCTCTTGAGAAAGGATCGCAAATGAGTCTGACGAAATTCAATTGTTCGTTCGTAGCTTTTCGCTCTGCAACACGCGGTTTCGTGCTCGTGCTTTCTCTTTTTATTAGCGTTGGACAGCCTCCTGTTTTCTGTGTCCAATCCAAGCCTTCGCAGGGATTTGAGAAATCAAGACACAAAACCGCGCCATTAACCGGCGAACGACAAGTGGCTCATGTGCTGAGTAGGCTAACCTTCGGTGCGCGCCCGGGAGATCTCGAGCGCGTTAAAGCAATGGGCGTCAAGGCATTTATTGCACAACAACTCGACCCTGATTCGCTTGATGACACTGCGCTGCGGGCCAAGCTCGGAAAGCTTCCGACGTTAGCTATGGCTACCCCTGCGATTATCGAGCAATACTCGCCGCCGAAAGTTATAGCCGTTCCCTCTCCAGCACCTTCGCCATCGGTTAGTGCAACAGGCACGATGCAGAAGATGGAGGTCTCTGAAGGGTCGCAAAAACCAGCACCCACCACTCAAAATCAGGCCGCATCGTCTGACAAACCTGCGACTCCAAAGCAAACCCCACCGGCGAAGAATCCACAAATGGTAGTCTCTGAGTTGCAAAGGGCAGCGCTATTGCGCGCCATCTACAGCCAGCGCCAGTTGTACGAGGTCATGGTTAGTTTTTGGGAAAACCATTTCAGCATCTTTGCTTATAAGGATGCGGATCGTTACCTGCTGACCGGTTTTGATCGCGAGGCGGTGCGTCCTTTTGCGCTCGGAAGGTTTCGCGATCTACTCGGCGCCACCGCCCACTCGTCGGCAATGCTGTTCTATCTGGACAACTGGCAGTCGAGCCAACTACGAAGTTATCCGGCGGGCAATGGTAAGCCCGCCAGGACCAGCGGAGGAGTAAACGAAAACTACGCTCGAGAATTAATGGAGTTGCACACACTTGGTGTCAACGGCGGTTACACCCAAAAAGATGTGCAGGAAGTCGCCCGCTGTTTTACCGGGTGGACCATTCAGAAGCCAAACGAAGAGGGATTGTTCCTTTTCAGACCGCGTATGCACGACGACGGCGAGAAGATCGTGCTAGGGCATAAGATCTCCGCGGGCGGAGGCATAAGTGACGCCGAACGAGTGCTCGACATCCTTGCCAGCCATCCAGCAACCGCACGCTTTATCGCGACCAAACTGGCTCGACATTTCATCAGCGATGACCCGCCGGCCTTGCTTATCGATCGGGCCGCCGACACGTTTCTGAAAACTGACGGCTCGATTCGCGAAACATTGCGCGTGATCATCAGCTCGCCTGAATTCTTTTCTGCCGCAGCCTATCGCGCAAAAGTGAGAACACCGTTTGAGTTCGTGGTTGCAGCGCTACGGGCGCTCAACGCCTCGTCGGAAGCCGACCCGGTTCTGCTCGATTGGCTCAAGCGAATGGGCCAGCCAGTCTTTGGTCGGCTTACACCAGACGGTTTTCCTGACAGCGCTGATCAGTGGCTCGCGTCAGGATCCTTGCTCGAACGATTTAATTTTGCCAGTGCGCTCGCAGCAAACAGAATCAAAGGTACTCACATCGACACCGCTGGAGTTCTTGCAAGTGTGGACTTGAACGATCCGCAAGCTGTTGCGGATCGGCTTACGATTGTTCTGCTCGCTGGGAACCTCAGCCAGGAGACGCGTGTAGTGATTGAAAAAATTGCCAAAGAGGAGTTCGTGAAACCGGTTGTCGTTTCACCTCCGCTGACCGGAGTCGGTTACCGAAATGAGCCAGGCAAGAGTAGCGTTTCAGCCGTTACATCGCCCTATATTGCGGAAATGATCTCGATGCTGGTCGGCGCGCCGGAGTTTCAACGACGCTGATCTGTATGGTCGGCATCCCCGCCAAGCGAGTGGATCTGGTAGCGATTGATAGAGATTGTGTGGCTGCTCGAGCGATACGCCGTAGTCAACTGCTGGCGGCCTGCGACTCTTTTACCACTTCAAGCTCCGCGATAAGATCTGTGAGAAGCGTGACGACCTGTTCACCGTCGAGATAACCCTTGCCAAGCATTTTCACAATGCGACGTTCTTTCGATTCACCGTTCACTTCCTTAAGGAGCGCACGAGCAAACGCTACCACCACGTTCCGGTCAAACTGCGTGCCGGTGTTTTGCCGCAGGTCCATCACCACATCTTCAAAGGATCGGCGACGCCGGTAAGGTCGATCGGTAGTCATGGCATCAAAAGAATCCGCCAAGGAGACGATCTTTGCTCCTAAAGGGATCTGTTCATCGGTTAGTCCATCAGGATACCCACGACCATCCAGGCGTTCGTGATGGTATTTCGCCATCAGCGGTATGTCGGCGTATGGGTGATTAATCGGCGAAAGGATCTCGTAACCAGCATTTGGATGGCGGTTTAGTTCGCTCGACTGCTTGGCATTGATATGATACGGCGCGTTGATAATGTCGCGATCTACTACAAGCTTGCCGATATCGTGAAGATAGCCGGCGATCTGAATTCCCTCGACTTCCTCCTCGCTCCAGCCCATTTCTCGCGCGATGATCTCGCTATACCTGCCGACGCGCTCTGAATGCCCTTGCGTGTACTTGTCCTTGATATCGATTGCGGCGGCGAACGCTTTGACAGTATCACGATAAATCGCTCGCAACTCTTCATACAGGCGGCGGTTTTCTTCGGCCCGCCGGGCCAGTTTTTCAAGTAAACGGTGCGTGTGAATTCCCACGCCAATGTGCCTGACCATCGCCCGTATTGTTTCAAAGTCTTCGACGGAGAAATCTTCCCCACTCGCTTTACCACCAAGCATGACAAAACCGGAGAGATCGCCGCGTACGACCATAGGCATAACCAGCTGGATACTCTGATCTTTGAGGATTGCGCGATAGCGATCGAGAAACTCGTTAGTGGATGCTCGGTTCTCAAGCGAGAAAGCCAACGGACCACCATTGAGAAAAGCAGTCTTCTCTAGTTCGCTAATACTAAACTCAGCGCCCAACCGTTCTTCCAGACCCCAGGTCGCTACACAATCGAGCGAGCCATCTATTGCACACTCAACAACGCCACCCCGACGGAGAGCTAGTGTGCCGAGGAGAAGATGGAGAGACGTCCGCACCATTTCACTGAAATCGCCGGTGTCGGCTACTTCCTGGCCAAGGTCGGCCAGCGAGCCAAAGGCGTGAATCAGTTTTTGAGTTGTTATTTCCATGCGGTTAGTTAGTGAAGTGTGGGCCAGGTTGGAGGCACGAAACTTGAAAGACTGGAGAGCGCTTCCTCTTCGTTTCTGGCGAGCACAACGTGACGAGTCAACCCAAGCATCTCAAAGAGCTCGACGGTTTGGCTGTTCACATCGGAAAATACAACACGCGCTGCGTTCTTTTCCGCAATGTCGATAATGCCCAGAAGAATTGAAATGCCGATACTATTGACCAGTTGCGTATCGCTGAAATCGATCACTAGGGCACGGCAGCCCGAATCGAGTTGCCGCCGGCATTCGCGCTCGATCTTTTCGCCGGTTAGTTTGTTCAGGTAATCGCTTGCGTAAACAACAGCAGTGGTGCCAACGCAGTGCGACCGGACTGCAGAGCTACTTGATATCTCCACTCGAAAGCTCCCTCCTGCTTCGAATGTTGCGAAATGAGAGTGCTAGAGCGGTGACGTTTCAGGAGGAACTGTGTCGAACGTACTTTGTCATTCGCAGTCTAGTCCCCTCGTCCACGCGCTCAAACTCAACTTCGTCCATCAAAGTTCTAATAAGCTTCAGCCCCCATCCTCGGCGCTCATCGGAGGCATCGTCAGCTTCAGATCTGTCTGGGTTCGAGCCTTTTGGTGTCCCCAGATTGGTCGGCAAGATGCCGCGGCTCGAAATAGTGATGACTAATCTATCATTTTCAACGCGAAAACGCTGATATATTTTCCTGTCGGGGCTAAAACTATGTTCTGAGGCGTTAATGCAAGCCTCGACTATGGCCGTCTTGATCTGGTTAAGAGCCTCAGGCCGAAAGCTCAGCCGGCGAGCGAATTGCTCCACGGTGTTGGCAGCAATCAGTTCATTGTCTTCGCCCATCGGCAAGACCAGCATAAATTCGTCGACATCTTCCGAACTAACTGCCGGGCTGAGACGGGCGTCGCTCAGGCGTGCAGCCAGCAGTTCCAACTGCAGGCGATTTGAGCTGAATGCGGCGCGACCTCGCAGCAGACTGTTCGCTTCGATTGAGAACCCTTCCTTTGAGATCAGCCAGATTTGATACCTTTTGAACCCCGCCGTTCGGGCCAATATGTCGAGCCGATCGCACCAAAGGTCGGCAAGTTCAGTTTCAACTTCCAGCTTGGCTTCAATTTCCGCCACGAGCCAGACGACTTCCTGCGCGTCCGTGTAAGCCGCTTCTTCAAAACCGTGGGCCACTACGCATCTCTCTTCGTCGCAAACCTGGCGCATGTCTGGATTAAATGCTGTTGAGCTTGCTGCATGAACGATCTGGGGCAGTTTAATTAGCTCTGTTTCCGAGTCAACTTCCGAAGCAATGTCTTCCGCAGTTTTCCCTCTATAGCGTTGACTGAAAACGCCATGGTTGAAAAGACTCTCAGGCACCCGCTGACAATCAAAACCGGAGAGCAATTCTCGCAGACTCAGCCGGGCAATTTGCTTGAAGTGTCGAGCGACAGTGTGCGGTGCGCGTTTCAGTGAATCGGCAAGCGCTTCGGCCACGACCAATGCTCGAGGCTCATCAGCCACATCAAGCCGGTAGCGTGCCTTTAGATAATCCTTCCATACCTGTGGCCCACCTCCCGCTTCGACAACAGCGCCGTTCCAATTAACAAACTCCTGGACGTGGAGCCTGTGAAGGACGTTCTGCAGTTCGCTCGCTCCGAGATGCAAGCGCTTGCGCCAGGACTCGAAGGACGCAGTATGTTCTTCACCGGCGGCGGCTTCCCAGAGAAGGCGGGTCAAGGCCCTTCGCGTGTCAGCATCGGACGAAATCTCTTCAAGCAGATCGGCAAAGTGACGATGAATGTGTCCGCCTAATAATTCGTCGACGTATACCCGCTCACAATCGAGGTAAGACGCCAGCGGTGCATTCTTCTCCCTTGCGGCTTGCAGGAAGCTGGTTATGAAGAATGGGCTACCTGCGAACTGCTGGACGAGGAGTTCACGCGTTTCCTCGGTTGTTATGACTTGTTGTCTCCGGGCGACATACTCGACTAGCTTCCGGCCCTCTTCCGGATCGAGCTGCCCGAGTCGAAGAGTGTCAAGCATTTCGAAGTTGCACTGCGCATCATGGGCAGCATTGAGAATCTGTCGACGCAGACCCGCTAGCGCAAATGAAAGCCCGGCCCGGCTAAACACACGCAACACTTCGGTACCGAGCACGACTGTCCCATTGAAATACTCAGCCAGTTGTGCGCCATCGAGCATGACAAACGGTCGTCCATGCCTGGCGGGCACCCTTTGCGGCGCACTGAGACAAAATCGCACCAAAGCTTTGTCGTCGTTGCTAAAACGCTGACGCGTGTAAGCCCCAACCAGTTGCTCAACCCACTCGAGATCGGCCGGCGGCGTAAGGTCTACCAGATCATTGAGGGTTAGTGAAGCATGACACAAAGTAGGTTCGTCTCGTCGATAAGCGACGTACTGTTGCAGGAAAGTATTCAGGAATTCGATCGCCGCGCTTACTGCCGTACTCTCGTTCCTTGTAAAAGCAAAATAAATTGGGATGATTTCTGAGCGTCGATTGAACAGCTGGTCATAAGCCTGCCGCAAAAGCTCCGAAACCCCAGCTGACGGCTCCAGCAACACAAGTAGTCCGCGGGGATCAACTGCATTGGCCTGGAGAATGATCCGCTCCAGTTCCTGACCGCGGCCGACAAACTCCTGTCGCGCAATACGGCCCAGGATGCGTCGGGGATTTTCACTTGAGCTATTTATGTTCATCTGACTTCGGCTGCCCGGGACTACTCGTCGTGGTAAAACTCAATGCGATCCTTGCCCAGGTGTTTCGCCTTATAGAGAGAGCGATCCGCGGCAGCAATTATTGTTTCTGCCGTATTAACGATTGGAGAAAGAGTGGAGACTCCAATACTGACCGTCACATGAGCACGCGGCTGCAACTTTCCGTGCGGGTAATGAGTTGTAGCCACGCGCTGCCTGATACGATCTGCGATTACGCCCGCTTCCGCAATCGAGGTTTGGGGCAATAGAATGCAAAACTCTTCCCCGCCGTAGCGTGACGCCACGTCAGCCGAACGCAATGCTGCTTTCAAACAATGCGCAGTGATCTGTAAAGCGAGGTCGCCTGCTTGATGACCGTTGTTATCGTTGTAGGCCTTGAAATCATCGATGTCGATCATCAGGAAACTCATTGAATAGTCGTAACGTTTTGAGCGGTTCAGCTCTTCCGTGAGACGTTCTTCCAAATAACGTCTGTTCGGTAGGGAGGTGAGCGGATCGGTTATCGACATCAGTTGAAACTCGGAAGCACGCTCCTGCCATTCGGCGCGTTCGAGTGCAAGAGCTACCTGAGGACCGATGATTTCCAAAAGGCTCAAGTCAACCTCGTCATAGTTTCCTCCCCCTGACTTGTCGGTGACATTCAGGACGCCAATTTTCCGACCGCCGATTGTGATGGGATAACTTATGAATGACTTGGTCTTGTACGAGCGCTCCGGCGGCGCTGGTGTGATTCCAGCCATTTCCAGGTCAGCGACCACTAAAGGCCGTCCCGTTTCGAGCACTTCTCCGGAAATACCTTCCCCCATCCGCATGTGGCCAACCGTCGCAAGTTCCGCCGACAACCCAATCGCTGCCTTTACGATTAGCTCGTTTGCAGCTTCGTTAAAAACCAGCAATGAAGACCGTTCCGACTGTAAGAGATCTCCCGAGTTTTTTAGGATCGAACTGTAGGTTTTAGCAGGATCGTCTTTACTAATTCGTTCGAGGAAATGTTGTAGAGAGTCGGCAAAACGCGAACGATGTTCCAGTTCGCCGCGTAGTCGTTCGACTTCAAACTCCAGGCTACTCTCGCGCGACATTTGCACGCCACTGCCCGGGGTCGCGGTTTCTGTCAGATCAGCAGGTTGAAATTTGTACGTAGTCTTAGCAAGCCGATGAGCGAGATCGTCAAGCCGCTGCTGCTCCGCGAAAATCACATTTGCAAAAACTTCGTCGGAAGCCAGGCTCTGCAGGTCTCCGGTTCGGAAACGTCCGACAAGTGTTTGATAGTCGGCACCCTTCACGAAGGCGCGTCCACCAATCATTGCCAGATTTCTTTTGCCGCTGATCTCCACGGGCATCGCGAAGCACAGCAGCCCGGCATGGCATTTGTATTCGACGGCAGAACCAGCATCCATCGCCCGGCGATGAGCATCTCCGCAATATGGATCACAGAGTTTGACGAACTCCGACGATGACTGAAAAGCGTGGCAGATCGAGTTGTTATTGGACACCACCACGGCCGGTGGTTGGCGACCGTCGACTAGAAGTAGGGACAAACCAGATGCTGCCGCCAATCCTTCCTGGGCTGCAGTCCAACCGGCAGGGGCGTCCTCGGGATGTTCTTGCAGAATTCGGCTATCAGTGTCGGGGGATTTCTTGATCATTCTGGGCACGTACTTCTCTTGTTGAAAAAACCAGCAGCGAGTCGCGGGGGAGGGCCCCGGGCCGAAGGCGACCCCTATCATGATAATAACTTAACTGCTGTTGTTGCTTCCCTAAGTATGGAATATCAAAACTATTCCCTACAACTACTTAGCGGGCAGATGCCGGTTGTTGTCAGCAACCGTGTACGCACAAAAGTTTACCTTAGAAGTAAACGTACAATAGCTTGCGTATTTCACTCGATTAATGGGTTATAGCTGAAGACTTGGGTCTATTTTGCCGGTTTAGGGGCAGAAGTAAGCTGAGCTGCCTCTAATCCGGGCGCGGCTCCGGGAGCTACGTTCTCAATATGCGGCTGTTCGGGACTGATCCTAATGCAGGCAGCAAAGTGAGCCGGTTTAATTTCAACTAACCGAGGTACTACTTCTCTGCAGGTTTCAATTGCATAGGGGCAACGGGTATGAAAGCGGCACCCTGCGGGGGGATTGATTGGGGACGGTACGTCGCCCTCGAGAACAATACGTTGCCTTGTGGCTTCCACCTGAGGATCTGGTACTGGTACAGCGGAAATCAAGGCCTTGGTATAGGGCATCAAAGGTTCGTCGTAGATGGTGCGGGCATCGGCTACCTCCACGAGCTTCCCGAGGTACATCACAGCCACTCGATCTGAAACGTGCCTGATTGCGCGCAGGTCGTGAGAGATGAAGAGGTATGTGAGATTTTTTTCCCGCTGCAGCTTTTCGAGCAGGTTCATTATCTGCGCCTGAATAGAAACATCCAGCGCTGATATTGGTTCGTCGGCCACGATAAAATCCGGATCAACTGCAAGCGCGCGAGCAATGCCAATACGTTGCCGTTGCCCGCCTGAGAACTCGTGCGGATATCGCTTTATGAAGCGCTTACTAAGACCGACGGTCTCCAGCAGCTCCTGAACGCGTTCTTCCGCTTTCCTTCCTTTTGCCAGACGGAAGGTTTCTAATGGCTCGCCGACAATCTGACCAACGGTCATGCGTGGATTCAGTGAGGCGTAGGGGTCCTGAAAGATTATTTGTAAGTGTCGACGCTCTTCGCGCAGTTCTCTACCGGAAAGATGGGCCAAGTCTCGGTTGCGATACAGGACCTGACCGGCAGTGGGTTCTGTCAATCTGAGGACTGCCCGGCCCAATGTTGACTTACCACAACCCGATTCTCCAACCAGTCCAAGCGTCTCTCCTGGAAAAATATCAATGGAGATACCATCTACTGCCTTTACCACGCGCCTGATGGGATTATTCCCAATCAGTTTGTCGAAGACACCGCCGCCACCTAGATCAAAGTGGACCTTCAGATTGCGTATCGCAATCAAAGGATTGTCGCGGTTGCCCTGGATTGGTGGTCTAGCCTGGTTGAAGATGGTTGGTTCGGTGCTCATTGAATTCGCTTATCTAGCGGCACCGCCGGATTCCCCAAAGATCTCCCGAGCGAAATGACAGAGCGAGAAGTGGTCGGCGCTTAGTTGCACAAACGGCGGAAATTCCCGTTGACAAATCTCTTCAGCACGCTCGCAACGCGGTGCGAAGGGACATCCAGGCTGCAGGTGCGCAACGTCGGGCGGTAGCCCAGGAATCTGATAGAGCTGGTCCTGTTCATCCGTGGGATCCGGTACGGAGCGAAGCAAACCGCTCGTATAAGGATTTCCTGGGTGAGAAAACAATTCTTCTGTGGGCGCCTGTTCAAAAACCTTGCCTGCATACATGACTATGACGTGATCGGTCATGCCGGCTACGACACCGAGGTCATGAGTTATTAGAATAACGCTCGTGCCGGTTTCCCGTTTTAGTTCCTTTATTAACTCAAGAATCTGGGCCTGGATGGTAACGTCCAGTGCTGTTGTCGGTTCGTCAGCAATCAGCAGCTCTGGTTCGCACGAGAGAGCCATCGCAATCATCACGCGCTGGCGCATGCCACCAGAAAACTCGTGCGGATAACTGTCTATCCGGCCACGTGCGTCGGGAATGCCCACCGTCTCCAGCATTTTAATGGCGTGCTCATATGCCTGCGCCCTGGTATGGCCCAGATGCAGTTGCGTCATCTCCATCAGTTGTCGTGAGATCTTCATGAAGGGGTTTAGTGACGTCATCGGATCCTGAAAGATCATGGCAATACGTCGTCCCCTGATCCTGCGCACTTGTTCGGCGGACAACAACAAAAGGTCCTGACCGTTAAAGACAACCTCGCCGGAAACAATTTTTCCTGGTGGATTGGGAATCAGGCGAATGATCGAGAGGTTAGTAACGGATTTCCCTGAACCTGACTCGCCAACTATCCCCAGCGTTTCACCGCGTCTGAGTGCAAATGAAATTCCGTCGACGGCCTTGACAGTGCCATCTTCCGTTTCAAAGTAAGTGCGAAGACCTTTTACTTCGAGCAGTTGTCCGTTTGTTTGACTCATGAAGTTTCTTTTGGATTTCGAAGCTAACGAGTTAGAAGGTTCGCATCTGCGGATCAAGAGCATCACGCAATCCATCGCCAAGAAAATTCAGCGAGAAAAGTGTCAGGGCCATCGTTACTCCGGGAAAGATTAGCTGCCAGGGAAAGATGGCAATGTTTTGAATTCCGTCTGATGCCAAACTCCCCCAGGATGCCAGCGGCGGCTGCACGCCGAAACCGAGAAAAGAAAGAAAGGCTTCGGTAAGCATGACAGTGGGGATGGTAAGCGTGGCATAGACGATCACGGGCCCCAGCGTGTTAGGTACAATGTGTCTAAAAATAATTCGCAACGTTGACACTCCGGTGGCTCTTGCCGCAAGAACAAACTCCTGGTTTTTTAGCGACAACACTTGCCCACGAACAATGCGTGCCATGGTCAACCACGAGACGGAGCCAAGAGCGATAAAGAGCAACACCAACTGTCCCCGCGCCGTTTGACTGCGAAACATTGATAACAGCACTATGACGATGATGATGTATGGCAGTGAATAGAGCACGTCAACAAGCCGCATCATGATGTTATCTGGCCGGCCGCCAAGATATCCTGCGATTGCCCCATAGCTAATCCCAATCAAAAGCGAAACAAGCGTAGAAATAATGCCGACCATCAAAGAGATTTGCCCACCTTGCAGAACGCGCGCCAGAAGATCACGACCCTGATTGTCAGTACCCATTGGATGAGTCAATGAGAAAGAACCATCGGGCGCGGTAAATGGTGGAAAGGATTTAAGCAGCTTCGCGTTCCCACTCGGAATGAAGTCGGGTGTATAGCCCGTGGCTGCTTTTACCACGGCGGGGCCAACGATTGAGGCTATTGTTATCAGAATAACAATGACCATACCAAAAACCGCGAGCTTGTTCTTCAGTAGCCTTCGCCAGGCGTCCGTCCACAGTGAACTGCCTGACACCAACTCTGCTCCTCCCAGCGGGTGCACATCGGTTTCGGTTATTGCGTATTCCGGGGGCGTATGAATCACGTCGCCCGGCACGAAAGTCTCAAGAGGCAGGCCAGCAAGTGGCGGGGACGCCGGGTCACGTCTCTCCGGTTCATCTTTAATAGAAGACTCGTCGTTTTTCATATCACTTGGTTATGTCCGATATGCTTTAGCTTTTCGTTTCATGCAAAAGAAGACTTCTACCGGAGTCGGCTACAAGCTAAAGCATATCGGACACAGCTTATCGGACACTGGTTAATACCGAATACGGGGATCGAGATAAGCGTATGCAATATCGACCAGCAGGTTCATAGTCAGAAGAGTGACAGCGATGAAAGCGACGATACCGATGATCAACGGCTCATCTCGATTCAAGGCAGCTTGGATGAAATAGTTTCCCAGGCCGGGCAATGCAAACAGACGCTCAACCACAACAGTGCCTGTTAGCAGGAATGCCAGCGCTGGGCCTGTGTAGGAAACGACGGGCATCAAACCGCCCCGCAGTGCATGACGTACAACCACATCCCTTTCAGTCAGGCCTTTGGAACGTGCAGTGCGAATATAGTCTGAGCGTAAAACCTCGAGCATGCCCGCTCTTGTAAGCCTGGCGATATATGCCATGTAAATTCCCGACAGTGTCAATACCGGCAAAATCACGTTCCTGCTGGGAAAGCCCGCCCAACGAGATGGAGGCAGCCAGTAAAGCGAAAGCGAAAAGATGAGCACAAGAATCGGACCCAACACGAAGTTGGGAATTGAAATGCCAAGCATAGCCAACGCCATCGAGGCATAGTCCCACCTGGAATTCTGTTTCAGCGCTGCGATAGATCCCACGACGACTCCCACTATCAAGGCTAACAGATAAGCTAGTATTCCGATTATCGCCGACACCGGTAGTGAGCGCGCAATAATGGCGTTGACGGACTGTCCTTGATATTTTAGGGACGTCCCGAAGTCGCCGTGCCGAATGATGGCCCACATGGTCCGGCCATATTGTTGGTACCACGGCTTGTCGAGTCCATACTTTTCTCGAATGTTCTTTTCGATGGCGGGAGGGATTTTCTTTTCGCCGGAATAGAAATTTCCCGGGGCGAGGCGCACCAATCCCCAAGTGAGAGTTATAACGACAAGAATCGTGGGAATAGTAATCAGGAGGCGGCGAACTATGAATCGAAGCATCTCTGAGTGTTCAGCCTTTTTAACTTGGAAGCCAAGATGAACTTAATAAGCCGATTGGCAGAATAACTTATTTTAATCAGTCAGACTGGGAATGCCGTAATCCCACTTGGAGGGTTCGCGCTCGATGTAGACGAACTTCCATGGATAGAGCCCTCCAGCGTTGGGATACAGACCTTTAACGTAAGGCTTCTTTACCCAGTTAACAGCCGTCGTTTCTATGGGTATGATCGGCTGGGCGTCCAGGAGATATTTTTCGGCTCTGGCCAGCAGTTCGTATCGCTTGCGCTTGTCGAGGTTGGTATTGGCCTCATCAAGAAGATCGGCATATTTTTGATCCCACCAACCGCTCCCGTTATCTCCAGTGGGCGTATAAAACAGACTAAGAAACGTAAAGGGATCCATGTAGTCCGCTCCCCAAAGTCCCAACGCAAAGCCTTTGTATTCGAGTTTGGAGCGAACATCGAGAAAGGTCTTGAATTCCATACTCCTTAGCGGCACCGTTATGCCAAGATTCTGGCTCCACTGCGCCTGGAGAAACTCGGCCATTGTCTTGTTTGACGACTGAGTATTGAAAATATACTCCACCTGGTCAATGGGAAAGCTCTTGCATTCGTAACCGCCCCCAGCTTTCGGCGTAACCGGAAAGCCCGCCTCGCCCAGTAGCTTTCGTGCCTGTTCCGGGTCAAAACCATCACTCTTGGGCTGGGGATAGCCCACAAAGATACCCTCCGGTGTAAATGCAGATAAAGGTTTTGTAATTCTTCGCGCTTGAGAATAAGTCACCTTATCGACCGCCATGTTGAAAGCTTTGCGCACGCGAAGATCGTTCAGCGGCGGTCGTGTAACATTCATAATGACGTACACAATGGCAGCCTCCGCGCCATCCATATAGTCTTTCTTGGGCTTAACTACATCGAGCCAGGCAATCGGCACGGTATGATTCAGGACCGCATCAGCCTCTCCCACTTTGTAAAGGTTCATCGCGGTTGGGTTATCGGATGTCTGATAGAAATGGATCTCATCCAGTCCAACATTGGCCACATCCCAATACATCGGATTTCGTTCTACTACCAACTCACTATAGGGCTTCCAGGCTTTGACCCTGAAAGCACCAGAAGTCACGATGTGGGCGGGATCGGTCCAGTGGACACCATATTGCTCAATCACTTTGCGGGGAACGACACGGAAGAACTGATGGGCCAGCAATCCCAGAAAGAACGGGGCAGACTGCGCCAAAGAGATTCGCAAGGTATAGTCGTCGACGGCTTCGATACCGACGTCTTCAGCGCTTACAGGTAGAAAATCCTTTCCGGAAATTGCTGCTTGAAGTTTTGGGTTTTTCGCAATCTCTTTGGCGCGGGCCTTTTCACTACCAGGCAAGGTCAATCGCGCTGGTGAATGCATGAATTGATGGAAGGGCGAATCCTCTGCCATCTTCGACTCGTCAGCAGACGTCTTGTATTCAGCTTCACCAGGCGTAAGAGATCTTTCGCTGAGGGGCTGCGTCGTATCCTGCACGGGATGTTCAGCAACATCTTTTTCAAGGACGAACTGGTTGGTCGTTGAGTCCTTTACAAATACTGCGCCGGAGTTGTAAGCCTTGGCGTATTTCATGTAGTACGCGAGTGAGGCACTCCTTGAAGCAAGTTCAGGTGATAGACCACGCCGTATGCTGTAAACAAAATCGTTGGCGGTAATCGGTTCGCCATTGGACCACCGAGCATTATGTCGCAGATGAAAAACGAATTCAGATGAGTCGTTGTTTTCCAGCCACCGCTCCGCGATGGCTGGAATAGGCACTAGGGTCTTCGGATGGTATTCAACTAACCCTTCATACAAAGCCATGAAGATCCGTGCTTCGGGTTGGCCCGAGCTCATCGGCGGATCCAGCGATTCAGGTTCATCCCCGTTTACGTACCGAAGTATGTTCGTGGACGGAGGAACAACTTTACCAAAGAAGATCTCGCTCTTTCCGGATGCGCCGCAGGAAGTCGACAGAATGGAGAGAGCAACGAGAATCACTCCTGCGATCAATTGTCTTAGGTAAACCTCCCGCATTAGCACCTCTCTGAGTCTCAGGTACCGCGCCGAATTATTCCGAGAAACAGACCAAACCATAGACAGCCTATCGGCACGGCCGCATTAATAAAGAGTCTCTGTCGGCAACTTAGCACGCGGGTTTAATGTTAATCAAGAAATCAATTTCCCGGGTAGTGCCCTAATTTCCGATTATCTTAGTGCATTCTCAGTGTGCTCCGTGCCTTCGTGGTGATAAAAGTGCCGAAAAGCATTTAACCACAGACACGGCGAACACGGAGAACCAAGGTGGGAAGTGAAATTAGGACACTAACCATTTCCCGGGCACGCCAACCCATCGTGGTCCAGCTTTAGAAGGCGGCGGCTTAAGGAAGTAGCTTTCTCACCTCAGAAAACCGGGGGTTGCTGTCCTTCGCTCTATCCAATTGGTGTCTAGATGAGTTTTCTTCAGCGAGGGAGCGTCCAAAACATTCGCATCAAAACCTGAAACGTAGGGTTTGACAAGGGCATAAGACGATGCAAAATAAATCGGGACGGCCTTTAGTTCCTTGAGTGCCTGGGATTCTGTCTCAACCAAACCAGTGTTGACGTGCGGAGCTTCGCGCGTCGTTGCGGCAGCGCGTCCCATGCCCTCCCGAGGCCGGCCCGCCTCGGAGGATGCATTTGATGCAGGCCCGGTCAGAGTTGAGGGGTCCTGCTGAAATAACATCCTCAAGTTGGTAAACTCGTCGGTGGTTTGCATAACTATGCCACGACGAACAACATCATAGTCCCCAGTCCTGGTGGCCGCCTCATATTCGTCCCAGTTTTTGATGATGATTTGGCTTTCAATATTCAGTGCTGCGCGCCACATCGCTGCTATGGATTGTGCAACTATCCGCTGTTGCTCATTGCGGTTGATCAGCAACCTCACCACCGGAAATCCTTGACCATCTTTGTAACCAGCTTCTGCAAGTAGCTGCTTTGCCCTGCTAATATCCTGATCGAGCAAGTCCGTTTTACCGACCACTGGCTTTTCAACCGACATCTCTATGGGCAGAAATTTACCTGCCGGCTCAGTTGCACCGCCCAAGTCGTTCCTACTGACTCGCTCGCGATCGATCGATATCGCGAGAGCTTCACGCACTCGCACATCATCAAAAGGAGCACGGGATAGGTTGAAACTGTAGTAGGTAAGCGCGCCGAACGTCGAGCGTCGGAAATCTTTGTAAGCAGCGAGGAGCTTTAGCGCCAATGGCTCAAAGGGCGCGCTGGTTACAGCGTCGAGCTGGCCGGATCGATAAGCCGCAAGTGCTGCTTCAGGGCTTCCGGCATTTACAAATTCAACTTGCTGCAGACCGACCGAGCCTCCATCCCAATAGTTACTCGCCCGTTCGAGCAAGACCCGATCACCTTCGGTCTTCACCAATTGAAAAGCCCCGTTAGATATCAAATCCCTGGGTCCTAACCTCTTCGTCATGTCCGCTTCGGCGACCTTTACGGGACGAAACACGGGATGAGCCACAAGCGCCGGAAAGTTGGCATCCGCATGTTGCAGTCGCACACGTAGCACCTGATCGCTGAGAGCCTCGGCCCCAAATCGATGCTCGTTTGTGACCGCTTGATCCCTCAAAGGCTTGTGACGAACGGCAGACACCGTCGCGCCTGCGATGTTGCCGAGTAGTTCTGTATGAGGAGAAAGCTGGCCAATCTTGATCGTGCGTTCCCAGGAACGCACAAAGTCATTTGCAGTTACTTTCTCACCATTAGACCAGTGTGCATCGTCGCGAAGATAGAAGGTCCATACCCGACCATCGTTCGATGATTCCCAATGAGTGGCCACTCCGGGAACGGGAGCCAGCGTTTGCGGGTCGTAGTCTGTCAGGCCTTCAAAAATAGCTCTGACTACATCAGTATCAGGAGGAGCAGCAGCAAAAGCGGGATCGAAAGTTTGTGGCAACCCCCCGTCGCTCCAGCGAAATTCCTGGGCGTGCGGCACGACGATGGTTCCGTAGTAGGTGGTCGGGTCTTGCCCCTTGAAACAACCTGAGTGCGACAAAGACAGAATCAAAAGAAGCGCTGACAAGAACGAAACCCGAGCGCGCAACAATCGATATCGCATGAGCGCGAAACGCTTTGGTCGTCCTTTTGCCCAGTGAAATTTCACTTGCTGCCACCGGTAAGTTCTAGCAATTCCTTATAAACCTTTTCGGTGCGTTCACGCGTCGGGTCAAAGCCGTCTGAGGTATCGATCAAATAGTCGGCAAATTTCCGCTTCTCAGCCTGAGACAATTGCGAATTGATTCTTTGCGTTGCCTGTTCCAGTGACAGTCCGTCCCTCTTCATGAGTCTTTCCAACTGCACCTCGGGGCTACAGTGCACGACGATCAACTTGTCAAAGCGTTTGTATCCGCCAGACTCGATCATCAGCGCCGCATCCACTACACCAACACCGTCAGGATCTTCCTTTTCCCACTGGCGCATGACTGCGTCCTGCTCTGCAATGATGAAAGGGTGCAAAATAGCATTTAAGAGTTGGCGTTTTTTCTCGTCACTGAAAACCAAAGCGGCCAAACGCTGCCGATCCAGAGTGCCATCGTCGTGGATCACTTCGTTGCCAAATGCCTGAGCGATTGCGCGTAGTCCGTGCGCGCCGGGTACTACAACCTCCCGAGCTGTGTGATCAGCATCCAGCACATGACAGCCAAGCTCAGATAAGATCGACGCAACATACGATTTTCCAACGGCGATGGATCCTGTCAGGCCAACTCTCAACATTGATTCGGTCTAGTGAAATTTCATAGGTCTTTGGACTTTGGTCTTGGGTCTTAGGTCTTCGGGGCTCAGAGCTCTCTTCGAATGGTCAAAGACCGAAGACCTAAGACCGAAGACCTAAGTCCCAAGATCATCGCAGATTTCCTGTAGCAATCCCCTAGATTCCTCGACGCCGCTTGGCCGCCGTTACCGTATTTTTCATCAGCATTGCCACGGTAAGCAGACCAACCCCCCCCGGCACAGGCGTACGTTTCCCAGCCTTTTCGTCGGCCGCTGTCGGATTCACGTCTCCCACCAATGTGTAGCCACGCTTCGCGATAATCTCCAGTCTCTTTTCCGCGTCACCGCCAAACAGCGCACGTGCCTCCGCGGGATCCGTTATCTTGTTCATGCCGACATCAACGACGATTGCGCCGGGTTTTATATGGTCACGTCCTATCAGCCCAGCGCGGCCAATCGCGACAATTAATATATCCGCTTCGCGAGTCACAGCCTGCAGATCACGGGTCCTGGAATGACAGATCGTAACTGTTGCATCTCGTTGCAAAAGAAGTTGTGCCATCGGTCGCCCGACGATTTGGCTGCGCCCCACGACGCACGCATTCGTCCCGCGTAGTTCAATTCGATAATACGCGAAAAGCTCTATGATTCCCGCCGGTGTACAGGGCACAAGCACGGGCCTGCCAAGCCCCAGGTACCCGACGTTTATTGGATGAAAACCGTCGACATCCTTTGACGGATCTACTGCTTCGACTATCCCGGCTTCGTCAATCTCACTGGGCAGCGGCAGTTGGACGAGAATGCCATCCACGTCGCCGCGAGAATTCAACGACTTAATCAGGTCAAGCAGCTCAACGGTGGTGGTTGATTCGGACAGCACATGCAGTTCCGAGCGAATTCCAACTTCCTCGGACGCGCGGATCTTGTTCCTAACATAAACAGCAGAAGCAGGATCGTCACCAACCCGGATCGCAGCCAGGCCTGGCCTGACATCGTGTTCCAGGACCAACTGCTCGACGTCCCTCTGTACCTGCTGCTTGATCTCGTTGGCAACCAGAGCACCGTCCAGCAGTTGGGCCTTTCCTGCTCGTTCGCTTCCATTAACGTGTTCAGCAACCATTTGTATCTGTCTTAGAAGTAACTGGAGATTCCTGGTTCCGGATAGGTTACAACGACTTGCAGGAAATGAATAGCGGCCCAATCTGACGGTAGTGTCTAATTTCACGTCCCACCGGGTTCTCCGTGTCTTCGTCGTGAAATGAATCAGATATAGCGCGCCGCTTTGGCAATTCATGTCGCGTTAATGATAATTTGAGACATGCATTCCAAGTTCAGATTCGCAGGCAGCGTCATACTCCTTCTGCTGGTGCTTTGCGCAACCGGGGTTCGCGCGCAAGCACCTCAAGAGCGACGAATGCGCATTCGTGCAGCCGTAGAAACAGGCGTATGGGAGACGGCTCTTACGGAGCTCCAGGGTTTTAGCAACTCTGATGCTGCCCTGTTCAAAGCCAACGAATACGATTACCTTCAAGGCCGACTGTCAGAACGCGTTGGTGACCCGACAGGAGCTTCAGCGAGCTATGAGTCGGTCGTCTCCCGCAATGCCCTGCTATCGGAATATGCGTTGTGGCATCTCGCTCGTATCGCCCGCGCAACCGGCGATTTGGTGCTTGAACGAGAAAGGTTGCGACGACTCGTGGCGGCCTCTGCGGCTAGTGTCCTCCATGACGCAGCAGTCTTGAGACTCGCCAAAAGCTTTTTCGAGAGTACCGATTATTCCGCGGCGGCCACGAGTGTTCGTCCGCTTACCCTGTCAAAAAATATCCAGCTCGCGCGCGAGGCGGCGGTGCTCTTAGGGCAGTCGGATTTGCGATCAGGTAAAGCAAATGAAGCGCGGGAAGTTTTTACCAGGTTGCTAATGCAGATGCCTGATGCGTCTCGTCCCGATGACTTTGCGCTGGCAGCCGTTCGTGCTCTTGATGCTCTCGATAATGGTCCGGCAAACATTCCAAGTGCTCAGCCATCGGAAGCTGAACATCTCCTCCGCGCTTCGGTCTATCAATTTAATCGTGACTTTCCCGGCGCTCGTACACACTATCTCGCAGTCGTCGAACACTATCCGCAAAGCGGCACAGTGCCTAACGCTCTCTATCAGGTCGGACGTGGACTCTATCTTGAAGGAAAGTACGCCGAGGCGATCAACTACTTTCAAAAAAACCTCGATCAGTTTTCGCAAAGTACGAGTGCGCGTGATGCGCTTAGTTACATCGCTTCGAGCCAAGCGCGCTTAAAACGGATAGACGACGCGATGGCGGCTTACAAGTCCTTCATAACTCGTTTTCCTGACGCGCCCAATCCCGAGCGAACGTATCTAAATATCATTGATACTCTGCACGAGGCTGGTCGTTATCCTGAAGCACTCGACTGGGTGAAACAAACACGCTCGCGCTTCAAGGGAGCGATTGGATCAACGCTGGCCTTGTTTGCCCAGTTGCGAATTCATTTGGCGCAGAATGCCTGGGGGTCGGCGGTTGCCGATGCCGATGGATTGCTGAAATTGTCGGATCTCGGAGGCACACGTGTGCCGGGTGGGACCAGCCAAACTGAGATCAACTTTCTCCGTTCTTACGCGCTTGAACAGGCCGGAAGGATTGACGAGGCTATAACCGGCTATCTGTCGATCCCCGATGGACGAAATGAGTACTACGGAGCACGGGCGACCCAACGATTGCTGGGTCTCGCGGCAAAGGAAAACTCGCGCAGCATCCAAACGCGTCTTGGTGCTCTTGTAGCCACAGCAAAAGCGGCGAGCGCAAACGGACAAACTGATCAGGCGCGCACGGCAACCCAAACAAGCCTCCGCCTTACCGGAGATCCTGGCGTGCGGGATGCAATGTTGAAGATCTTGCAAGCGACTTACGAAACAGTGCCGGGTTACAAACTGATTTCATTCAACCTGGTCCCCCTCGGCAGACAGGAGATGCTGCCATCCGTCGCGGATTCTGCAAACCGTGAACACACGCACAAAGAAATCGCCGACGATCTGCTTTTTCTCAGTCTCTACGATGAAGCCATGCCAGAGCTTTTCGCAGCCCGCGCTACGGCAAACACGGGATCGCAGAACGAAAAGCAAACAGCCAGTCAGCCAGTAACTGCATCGCCTTACACCGCCGCTTCAGACGAAGCATATACCATTGCCATCTATTCTTTGCGTGGTGGTCTTCCCAACCGAGCGGTACGTTTCGCTGAACCGCTTTGGAAGACTGTACCGGCGGACTATGTTCTCAATTTGGCGCCCCGCGGGTTGGCTGAGCTTCTGTATCCTGCTCCCTACAGGGAATCGCTCCTAAAATATGCGCCATCGAGAAACGTCGATCCGCGATTCGTGCTATCGATAGCTCGTCAGGAATCCCGGTACCAGGCGGACGCTAAATCAGTGGCCGCTGCGCGAGGCATGATGCAGTTCATCTCATCGACCGCAAATGAAATTGGGACTCAGTTGAACCTGCACGATTTCAGTCAGGACGATCTCTACGATCCAGACACAGCGGTGCTTTTTGGGTCGCAATACCTTGCTAACCTTTTCAAGCAGTTTGCCGATCAGCCGGACGCAGTCGCGGCCGCTTACAACAGTGGAGCTGATAACGTCGCCCGATGGATAGCTCGCTCCCGTGCTCAGGAACCGGATCGATATATTGCTGAGATCGGTTTTTCCCAGACCAAAGACTATGTCTATCGCGTCATGACCAATTTTTGGAACTATCAGCGCCTTTACGACGCCCAACTCCAATCACAATCTTCCACAACAAAATAAATGAACAAACTCTCCTTCGTCATAATCATCGTTCTTTTGCTTATTGTCACTAACGCCCTTTCCTGCCGTCGTCAGCCGACAAACGAAAAGAGATTTGATCTCAAAGGGAAAGTATTGGCGGTTGAGCCGGACAAGCACCTCGTCACCATTGCGCATGAGGACATCAAAGACTACATGCCCGGAATGACGATGCCCTTCACGGACCCCGACGATGCCGATTTTCAGTTTCTAGCTGCAGGTGATGAGATTGCCGCCATACTCGTCGTAGATGGCGCTCACTCCTGGTTGGAGAATGTGCAAATCACGAAGGAAAGTGCGGATCCTTCGGCGTCAACTGGCATAGTGGAGGCAAAGGAAGGCGACGAAGTTCCCGATTATGGTCTCGTGAATCAAGACACGAAAGAGATTCGCATTCACAACTATCGCGGCAAAGCCCTCATTTTGACTTTCATCTACACGCGTTGCCCTTTGCCGGAGTATTGCACTTTGATGAGCAATAATTTCGCAACGATTGACCGCGAACTCCAGCAACAACCCGAGATCTATGAGAAGACCCATCTGCTCAGCATCAGCATCGATCCGGATTACGACACACCGAAGGTGTTGCGCAGCTATGGCGCCGCACATACGGAGCGCTATTCGGATGAGACCTTCTCACACTGGGAGTTTGCCACGGGAACGAAGGACCAGGTGAAAGGTATTGCGCAGTATTTTGGTCTCCGTTATTTCGAGGAGAACGATCAGATCACTCATGGTCTAAGGACTGTGATCATCGCTCCAAACGGCAAGGTCTATCGAGTTTATCGAGGAAACGACTGGAAGCCCGAGGAGATCGTTACGGAACTGCAAAAGTTGCTTGGTAAATAATAAGATCAATACAGTACCGCGAGCGAAGCGACCGGATGCCGGGCACTCAACCACCGTTTCAAGAGTTCTTGCGATTATTGAGTGCCGGCATCCGGTCGCTTCGCTCGCGGTACTGTATTGAAGTTGCGATCATGTTCGTGTCCTTCCTCACTCGACTGACTTTTCACACAGTCTCGGTAGCGGGTGGTACTGACTGCATGACATACCATTGAGAGTGGTGCGAACCGATCAATTCGCAACGCAAAGTGGCAATCGGCAATGTTAAGACCCACCCGCTACCCGCGAGTGTGTGAGAACTCGGCGTTCAAATAACGAGCGTAGGAATAGGGCTCACTACAGAACCGCGAGCGTAGCGACCGGATGCCGCCGTTCAACCTCAAACCGATGTAATTAGAGCAACGCGAGAGTTGAATGGCGGCATCCGGTCGCTACGCTCGCGGTTCTGTACTGAGTGCTTCGAACCTGATCAATTTTGAATTCTCACACAGTCTCTACCGCGCGGTGGTACTGACTTCATGGGACCGCAGGATGACTGACTGCGAGTCGGCGATGACCAAGACAAGTATTCTTCCTCTGCTCTTTGTGATGGATCACGCCTACCAAATCTGGCAGCGTTGCTCAGGCGGACGCACCATGGCGTCACCTGACTTGCATTGAAAGGCTGCTGCAAACGCTGGCATGTTTGAAAGCGGCCCATTGACTCGGAAGCGAGAGAGCGGATGGGGATCGGTAATCACCCGGCGACGCGCTTCTTCAGGCCGGATGCTGCTGGCCCAAACTTGCGCCCACCCGAGGAAGAATCGTTGCTCGGGAGTGAATCCGTCGATCGGCTTACCCGGCTTGCCCGCTTGAGCCTTCTGGAATGCCTTATATGCGAGCGTCAGACCACCAAGATCTGCCACGCTTTCACCTACAACGAGTTTACCTTGAACGTGCAATCCTGGCTCAGCCTCAAAAGAATCAAACTGCTTGATCACACAATCAGTGCGTTCGCGAAAGTTTTTGTAGTCTTCCGGTGCCCACCAGTCAACGAGATTACCTTCCGCGTCGAAGCGAGCGCCGGAGTCATCGAAGCCGTGTGACATCTCATGTCCAATCACTGCGCCCATCCCACCGTAGTTGATCGCCTCGTCTGCGAGCGGATCATAAAACGGCGGTTGCATAATTCCCGCGGGAAAAACTATCTCGTTCATTGAAGGATTGTAGTAAGCATTTACGGTGGGCGGTGTCATTCCCCACTCGGTGCGATCCACGGGCTGACCGATCTTCCCAAGGTTGCGCCGCAACTCAAACTCCGCCCCGCGACGGACGTTGTCCGCATAAGCATCCGGGCTAATGGACAGCGCCTCGTAGTTGCGCCACTTGTCAGGGTAGCCAATTTTGCGGGTAAAAGCTTCGAGCTTTGCCGTAGCCCGCTGCCGCGTTGTTTGGCTCATCCAATCGAGCGTTGTGAGATCTTCGCGCAGGGCGGCGATCAAATTCATGACCATCCGTTGTGCTCGCTCTTTTGCTGCCGGCGTAAAAGTTTTTTGCACGTAGAACTGGCCGAGGGCTTCGCCGAGCACGCCATCAGTCCCTTCGACGCAGCGCTTCCAGCGCGGTTGCAACTCCTTCGTGCCACTCAGCACACGGCCGTTGAAGTTGAAGTCTTCCCGCACGAAGGGCGATGAAAGATGCGATGAGGTCGCATTCAGCACGTGCCAACGCAGGTAAACTTTCCAGTCTTCGACCGGGACCGATGCCAAAAGCTTATCGAGTGCCTTGAAGAAGTCAGGCTGGCCTACGTTTACCACTTGCACAGCCGGAATCCCACGGTTTTTCAGGTATTGGTTCCAGTTGAAATGAGGAGTCAAATCATTCAGCTCGGCTATTTGCATTTTGTGATAGTTCGCTACCGGATCCCGCCGTTCGATGCGTGTCTTGGACACTTCGGCAAGCTTCTTTTCCAGTCCGAACACTGTCTTACTCTCAGTCGCGGCGGTGTCTGCTGTTTCACCTGACAACTCAAACATCTTCGCGATGTGCTTCACATACTCGTCGCGGATCTGTTTAGACCGATCGTCGTCCTTTGCGTAATAGTCGCGATCGGGGAGTCCAAGGCCGCCTTGCACAGCCTGGGCAATAACATCTGTCGACTTCTTGAAATCCTGTGCAGCACCAAAGCCAAAGACGCCGCGCAGACCAAAGTTATGCATCCGCGCGATCTGGTCCTCGAGGCCGGTTACGTCTTTGATTGCACTAATCCGTTGAAACTCAGGCTCGAGCGGCTTGACTCCGGCGGCTTCAATCTTCGCCTCATCCATACAACTGGAGTAGAAGTCGCCGACCTTCTGTTCGAGACTCTTTGGTTTTGCGTTCTTGTTTTTCGCAGCCGCCTCGAGAATATCGCGCAAGACCATTTGATTCTTCTGGGCCAACTCCTCAAATTTACCCCAGCGCGCGTGAGCAGGCGGCACTGGATTGTGTTCAACCCAACCGCCATCAGCGTATTGGAAGAAATTTGTGCAGGCTGAAGCGCTCTTGTCCATGTTTGCAGGATCGAACCCATGAATCTCGGCAGTTTCGACATTGGGCGCCAGGAGTTCGTCAGACGTGGGGTCAGCCGCGTGCCCCGGCTGATTGCAAACGAACATAACCGCGCAGGTGATGGCAAGCAAGGCAGAGAACGAAGCGATCAATTTCCGCATGGATAAACTCCTTCTAGTAAATGATTCAGTAGCCGGCAAGCTGCAATTCTATCGTCGAAAACCGCGAGCAGAAAATGAGGAGAGAGTTCTCACGGTTAGGCAGAAGATTTCAAGTCAACCCTTTGATCTTTTTGACCTCCTCGGTCAGAACAGGGACTGCCTCAAAAAGGTCGCCCACTATGCCATAGTCAGCAATGTCAAAGATTGGTGCTTCCGGATCCTTGTTGATGGCTACAATAGTCCCGGAGTTTTTCATACCTACGAGATGTTGGATGGCCCCGGAAATCCCAAGCGCCACATAGAGCTTGGGAGCCACGGTCTGACCTGATGATCCAATTTGCCGATCTATGGGCAGCCACTCCGCATCACAGATCGGACGCGACGCGGCGAGATCACCGCCCAACGCTTGCGCGAGTCTCTCGGCAATCGCCAGGTTGTCTTTGCTCTTTATGCCGCGCCCGACCGCCACAATGATTTCGGCCTTCGTCAGATCTACTGCCTGCTTGACCTCCTGAAACGGCGCCTCGGGAACCATTCGCACTTCGCCAACCTCAACTTCGATTGTTTCTACGGTAGCACCGCTTCCCCTGGTCGCCTGGTCAGCGCGATAAGCGCCCGTTTGAAAAGTTGCAAACACTGGCGCGACGCCATCAGACGCAACATCCGCATCCAGTTTTCCGAGAAATATTCGCCGGGTGAATGTGATCTTGCCGCCTTCTGTTTTTGCCCTGATGCAATCGCTGATCATTGATTTGCCAAAACGCGCTGCAAGCTTCGGCGCAAAATCACGCACAAGATAAGTATGCGTCATCAACACCAAACCAGGATCTGTCTGGCGAACAACTCTTTCCATTGCGTCCGCATAACCGTCTGGCGTGTAGTCTGCCAACTTCGGATTCTGGGCGCAGATAACTTTCGCAATGTCGTAAGCAGAGACCTCCTGGGCCAGGCCCCTGCTGTCTGACCCGAGCACAACCGCGGTCACCGGTTGCTGCAATTCCGACCCCAAAGCCTGAGCCGCAGCAATGGCTTCAAACGAACTCTTGTTGGCGACGCCGCCACGATGCTCTACAAAAACCAGGATTCCTTGGCTCATTGTTCCTTCAGTTCCCTTTGCCGCCGGCAAAAGATGTACTTAGATTACACGCGCTTCGGTATGTAACTTCTCTGCTAGCGCCACTGCTCCAGCCTTGGCGTCGCCATTGCCCAGGAGTTGTGTCTGCTTGGTTTTCTGCGGCAGGTAAATCTTTTCGATGTGCTGGTGTGACGGCCGATTAATCACGTCAGCAGACGGTGCGACTTCCTTAATTTCTTTCTTCTTCGCCACCATGATTCCCTTCAAGGTCGCATACCGTATCTGACTGATGCCCGACTGGATTGTCAGTAGCGCGGGGAGCGGCATTGAGTACCACTGATACCAGCCACTCTCGAGCTCTCTTTTTACACGCAACTTGTCGGCTGAGGCATCGACTTCAATCACGATGGTTGCATGGGGCAATTCCAGCAGTTCGGCCATGATCACACCGGTTTGCGCGTAACCATAATCGTCTGACTGCAACCCTGTCATGACCAGGTCGGGCTTTTCATCGCGAATCGCGTCGGCCAGAACGCTGCCTGCCGCATAAGGAGTGAGGTGGGCGAGATTGTCGCCGACCACGTGAATAGCGCGGTCAGCTCCGCGAGCAAGCGCATCCTTGATGACGCCTTTCACTCGCTGCGGACCCATGGAACACACAATCACCTCGCCGCCAAGTTTTTCGCGCACGCGCAAAGCCTCTTCCAGCGCGTAGCCATCGGATTCACTGACTTCGAAAGAAAGATCGTTCTCTTCGATCCAGGTTTGGTCTTTATTAATCCGCAAAATCGCGTCCCTATTCGCGACTTGCTTCATCATGACTATGATTTTCATAAATAACTACTGAACTTTGTGCTTTGGACTTTGTACTTGGTGGGCCTTACACGTAGCACTTCTCTCCCGCCAACTAAAACCACTCAGGCGGAGAAAACTAAAACAAAGTACAAAGCACAAAGATCCAAGCACAGAAAAGCTGCCGAACGGACTATTCCTCATACCGCTTAAACAACAGCGCAGCATTTGTCCCACCAAACCCAAAACTATTGGAGAGTACGTAGTCGACCACTGCTTCGCGCGGCTCATTGGGCACGTAGTCGAGATCGCAATCTGGATCAGGATTGACGTAGTTGATTGTCGGCGGAAGTATCTTGCGATGGATCGCCAGGACAGAGAAAACCCCTTCAATACCGCCCGCCGCGCCCAGCAAGTGTCCAGTCATAGACTTGGTCGAACTGACCGCAAGCTTGTATGCATGTGGCCCGAAAGTATCTTTGATCGCGAGGGTCTCAAACTTATCGTTGTATGGAGTCGACGTCCCATGCGCATTTATGTAACCGATCTGTTCCGGTCGGATGCCGGCATCCTTGATCGTCTTCTGCATAACGCGCCGCGCACCTGAGCCTGTTTCGTCGGGCATCGTCAGATGAAACGCGTCTGCGGCCATGCCGTAGCCCACAATCTCAGCGTAGATGCGAGCGCCTCGCTTCTTCGCTCCTTCGAGCTCCTCCAGGATCATGATGCCCGCGCCCTCGCCGATGACAAAGCCATCACGATCCCTCTCAAAAGGCCGGGAGGCGTGCTGTGGATCGTCATTGCGTGTCGAAAGAGCGCGCATGGAAGCGAATCCCGCTACACTCATCGGCGTAATGGCAGATTCCGCACCGCCGCAAATCATCACATCGGCGTCACCGCGCTGAATGATTTTAAAGCTATCGCCGATGGCGTGGGCGCCGGCTGAACAGGCCGTAGCGGTGGCTGAGTTAGGGCCCTTAGCGCCGAACCTAATCGAGACCTGACCTGCTGCGAGGTTCACAATTGCCGAAACAATGAAGAACGGTGAAACACGATCTGGCCCATCCTCCAGAAGTTTCGAATGTTCGCGTTCGATGGCCCAGAAATCACCAATGCCACTGCTGATGTAAGTGCCGGCGTTGTCGGCGAGCTCGGCGGGGAATTTGCCCTCGGGCGTTAGTTGGAAGCCGCTGTCCTGCATCGCTTCCATTGAAGCAGCGATGGCGTAATGAATAAAGGCGCCCATTTTGCGCGCCTCTTTTTTGGCGATGAATTTGAGCGGATCGAAGTCCTTAACTTCCGCGGCAAATTTCACCGAGAACTTCGTAGTATCGAACCTCTTAATGTAATCAACGCCGTTACGGCTATTCATCAGCGCCGACCAGGTGTCCGCAACTGAATTGCCAACGGGTGTTACCAGGCCGAGGCCCGTAATCACAACGCGACGTGTCAACGTAGAGCTCCTTGAAGATGGGAGAAGTGAGTAGCAAGGAAATCGGCCTCAAACATTGCCGATTTCCAATTGCCAATTGCCGACTAGCTAGACTCGCTATCGATCCTTAGTTTCGAGTGCTGATCTTTAAGTCGCCAATCTAAAATCGCCAATCGGCAATCGGCAATTACTTCACTCATCATTACTTCTTGTGCTGGTCGATATAGTTGTAAGCATCGCGCACACTTTGGATCTTTTCGGCGTCCTCGTCAGGAATCTCAATGCCGAATTCTTCTTCAAAGCGCATCACGAGCTCAACAGTGTCCAATGAATCTGCGCCCAGGTCGTCGATAAAACGCGCGTTCGGTGTGACCTCATTCTCATCGACACCAAGCTCGTCCACAATAATTTGCTTTACCTTGTTCTCGATCTCTTGATCGGGCATTTCGTTTTGCTCCTCTGTGAGTTTTTAAAATCAGTAACAACTTAGGCAGTCAGTTCAGCGCGGGCTGCATGCAGACTTGCCACATCTTCCACGTTCAGGCAGCCCACGTCACGATTAATCTGCCGCATCAGACCACACAAAACTTTTCCCGGGCCAACTTCCACAAATGTACTGACCCCCTGCTCGATCAGCAAGTTCATCGATTTTTGCCAGAGCACCGGTGCGGAAACCTGTCTGATTAACGCATCCCGCAGTTCGACCGGACTCGTCGCAATCTCCGCATTGACGTTAGTTACAACTGGAACTTTCAAGTCCGTGAAAGCCAGTTGTTCCAGATCGAAAGCCAAACACTCTTGCGCTGGCTTCATCAGCGCGCAGTGAAAGGGAGCGCTGACGTTTAACTTTACAACGCGTTTTGCGCCGATACCTTTCATCAGCTCCATAGCTCTTTCAATTGCTTCAGTATTTCCGGCAATCACAACTTGATTCGGCGAATTAATATTTGCCGGAGCACAAACCTGAGACCCGCTTGCTTCAATGCAAACGCGCTCTATATCTCCCAGTTTAGCGCCTAAGACTGCAGCCATCGCGCCCGTTCCCAAGGGTACGGCCTCCTGCATATATCGACCGCGTGAGCGCACAGTTCTTGCTGCTTCCGTCAATGAGATAGCACCCGCCGCTACGAGCGCCGAATATTCTCCCAAGCTATGTCCGGCAACAAAAGCGGGGCCAGGAAAGCCGTTTGCCGCCATGGCCCTAACCGCCGCGACCGACACAGCCAGAATGGCCGGCTGGGTGTTTTCTGTAAGTTGCAGATCCTCGGCAGGCCCCTCAAAACACAGCCTGGAAAGTGAGAAACCAAGTGCTTCATCAACTTCTTCAAAGACCTCGCGTGCGGCAGAAAAACCCTCGGCTAAATCTTTACCCATCCCGGAGTACTGCGAACCCTGGCCGGGGAAAACATATGCGATTGCCGATTGCCGATTGCCGATTGCCAATTTAAATTCTTCTGACGTCGCTATTCAAGAACCCAATTCAAGACGGTTTTGACCATTCACTTCAAGTGCCGATCGCGGTGTCTAACCACTAAGTGTCGTCGCCCCGATTAATGATCAATCGACAATCGGCAATCGCAAATCGGCAATTCCTCTACCAGCGCATCAATACACCGCCCCAGGTCACACCACCACCGAACGAGGCCATCAAGATCAGATCGCCTTCATTGATCCGACCTGCCTCGACGCATTCATCCAGTGCGATAGGAATAGAAGCAGACGATGTGTTCCCATGTACCGCAATATTCGAATAGACCTTCGCCATGTCGACGTCCAACTTGTTGGCTACCGCCTCGGTAATGCGCTGGTTTGCCTGATGCGGAATAAAGAGGTCCACGTCTTCAGCCTTCAGGTTGGAAGACTCTAAAACCGCTCGGGAAACCTCAGTCATTGAGCGGACCGCCACTTTGAACAGTTCATTGCCCCTCATCTTGAAGAAGTGATCGCCCGCAGCCAACGTCTCAGCAGTCGGCTTTCGTCGCGTTCCTCCACCAGGCGAATAGAGCTGTTCTTCATAGCGCCCATCAGACTTGATCTTTGTCGCCAGTATGCCGCGGTTTGGTTCAACCGGTCCTAGTACAGCGGCGCCGGCTCCGTCTCCAAACAACACACAGGTGTGGCGGTCTGTATAGTCTACATACTGCGTCAGGATTTCAGCACCAACGACCAGAACATGACGTGCTTGACCCGTTCGGATCATTGAGTCTGCCAGTGACAACCCATACAAGAAACCTGAACACGCAGCGACAATGTCCATAGCCGCCGCATTGTTTGCGCCCAATTCGGCCTGGATGATGCAAGCGGTCGACGGAAGGATTTGGTCCGGAGTGACAGTAGCACACAACAGCAGGTCAATATCGGCGGGATCAAGTCGCGCGCGTTCGATCGCCTGCCGGGCGGCGCGCACCGCGAACAACGAAGTATATTCATCTGGTGCCGCTTTGCGACGCTGCTTGATTCCCGTGCGAGTCGTGATCCACTCGTCGGAAGTCTCCACAATTTCCGCGAGATCTGCATTCGTGAGAATGCCCTCGGGATAGGAGTGCCCAGTGCCCAGAATTCCAGCGCGTTGGTTTGACATCTATTGCCTCAAACTAAGAGACGGGACGGTAATAGTATCGAGTAAGAAAAGAAAAGCCAAACAGCCTGGCCATTTATCATTTGCCATTTGACAGTTTTCATTTGGCCATTTAAGGACCGAGAAGTATCTGTCCAAAACAACTCAGAACCGGACTTTTCCGTACACTTGGAAGCTTATTTTCAACAGAAATAGCCAAATGAAAATGACTTCTATCTAACGCCCCAGCGCGGCCTGCAATGGTTGCAATGCATTCGTTTCCGCAATACCCTGCTCGATTCGATCGCCTGCCCGATTCTCAGAAAACTCTTTCACACTCTTGATAGCGTTTCGGATGGCTCGTGCATTTGATCGTCCATGGCCGATCACTACGATTCGACTGACACCCAGCAATGGTGCTCCCCCATATTCTGAATAATCCAAACGCTTTTTGATATTGCGAAATGCAGGCTTAGCCAAAACCGCTCCCGCCTTGGTTACTGCTGAAGCCGTGAGCTCACGTTTGATCATCGAAAGCATGGCTTCAGTCAAACCTTCCGAAAGCTTGAGCATCACGTTGCCCGTAAATCCGTCGGTAATGATAACGTCAACCATCCCGGAGAAAACATCCCGGCCCTCAACATTTCCCACGAAGTTAAGGTTATTGAGCTGGCGCAACAGGGGAAAGGCTTCCTTTGTTAGGTCGTTGCCTTTGGCTTCCTCCTCACCGATGCTCATGAGACCAACTGTGGGCTTGATCGTGCCCAGCACTGCGCGCGAATACGCGTCGCCCATGATTGCAAATTGGACGAGATGATGTGGCTTGCACTCAGAATTGGCGCCTACATCAAGAAGAAGCGTTGGTTTGGCGGCCTTGGTTGGAATCATTGCGGCCAGTGCCGGTCGATCAACTCCTGGCAGAGTACCCATAACCATTTTTGCGGTCGCCATGGCAGCACCGGTATTGCCTGCGGACACAAACCCGTCGGCCCGACCTTCCATCACAAGCTTGGTCCCGATTCTCAAAGAGCTCTTCTTCTTTCGTCGCACCGAATTAGCCACCGGGTCATTCATGGCTATTACTTCACTCGCCTCGACAAACTCGATACCGCGATCACCATCACCACGCCAGCCACAGCGAAGAAGTTCTGGCTCTACCTTGTGACGCTGTCCGACAAGTATTACCCCGATATTGAAATCACGAGCCGCAGCCAGCGCACCATCTATTTCCGATTGCGGCGCGTGGTCGCTGCCCATCGCGTCGAGAACGACCTTTCCCGTTAAACGGGCTGCATTCTTCGACTGATCTCGCACTGGATTTTATTGGCTTAGGTCTGTTCGACCTGAATTACCTCGCGGCCCTTGTAAAATCCGCATTTAGGGCAAACGCGATGTGGCATGCGGGGTTCGCGGCAATTCGGACAAAGCGTTGTCTGCGGAACCTGCAGAGCATCGTGCGCACGACGTTTGCCGCGGCGAGCCTTTGAATGTCGTCGCTTAGGATTTGGCATAATTACTCCGTACTGACTGGTTAATGGTAAATGGTCAAGGGTGAAAATTAGCGAGATCGCAATTTCTGTTCACCATTCACTATTTGACTATTCACGATCTGTTAACTTCTTCAATGCCGCCCAGCGAGGATCAATCTCACTTTTCTCGCAGTGACAGTCGCCCAGATTTCGATCAGCGCCGCAGGTGAGGCAAATACCCTTACATTCTTCCCGGCAAAGTGTACGAGCCGGGATTAACAGTAACACTTGTTCCCTGACGATTTCGTCAATATCGAGGGCTTCGCCATCAAACACCGAGAGCGACATCGCTTCCTCGGACAACTCAGCCACGCTGTTCGATCTGTAATCTTCGCCGGTAATGTACTCCAATTTGAAGTCTGTACTAAGCGCCAAATCAACCGCCTTTAAACAACGATCACATCCCACTTGAGCACTGGCTTCAATATGGCCAGTGACGAAAACCTGGCTTCCCGAACGTCTCACACGGCCCTCGAACGAGGCTGGTCCGCGCAAAAGCACTTGCTCATCAAGAAGATCGAGTTCTTCAGGCTGGTATACACGGGCAATCTTGCCCCCACTACCTTCTAAATTTGCCAGCTCGATCCGCATCGCACCCTGCATAGCGCCCAATGGCAATTTCCAGCGCTACGTGCACAAAAGGCTCATTATAGCGAGGAGAGATTACCTGTCAACGCGAGAGCTCTACCTAGAAGGTCCTGACTTGACGAAACTGTAGGGGGGCGTCCCTCCGTGGGCGGGCCCCTTTTCCGAGCGACTAGGGGCACTTACGTAGGTCACTACATAAATGCGACACGCTAACGTGAGTCGACGTTGCGTAGGATAAAAGCCTTCAGCGCATCTTCGCGAAGGGCCTGTGCCATCCGTTTGTCGGCCCCAGTCACTAACCGCCTGGGGCGTACGGCTGACAGCCGAAACAAAGGAGCAATATTCAAGGAGGGCACAGCAGTTTTCCTGTTCCGTCGTGGCTTACCTGCAACGGAAAGCGCTTTTGATTTCGCCCCTCGAAGAGCCTCTTCCGCCAGTTTTTCCTGCCCTTTGCGGCTGTAGATTAGCGCCAGCAGATAGAACGCCTCGCTGTAGTCGCCATCCATCTCTATGGCTTTCCGCAGGTGGCGCGTGGCAAGGGTATCGCGTGAAAGTTGGTAATAGAGGCAAGCCAAAACATAATGAGCTTCGGGACAAGGCCGGCTGTTTAGCGCAGATTTGAATTCGCGAAGTGCTTTGGGCCAATTTTCTTCCGCCACGAACAAACGGCCCAAGGCGTAGTGAGCCGCGAATGATGACCCACCTCGCTCAGTCGCGTTGTTAAGAAGCTCTTTTGCCAATTCGACCTCGCCGTCATCAGCGCAGGTCAAACCCAGCAGGAGCGCAATATGGACGTCGTTTGGTGAAGACTCATAGGCCGTCGCGAGATGTTCGCGGGCGAGTCGTGTTTTCCCTTTGCGAAAAAAATGTTCACCAATGAAAAGCTCCAAGGATGCATTGCCGCTCGAGATTTCAGCGGCGCGCTGCAGAACGGTGATGCCACGCTCGAGTTGATCGTCTTCTATAGCCAGAAATGCTTCGTTTATGAACTCCTCGAAGGATTGTCGATTTGCGCCCCGAAACTCCGTGAGTATTCTTAGCCGCAGCTGGTCGCGATGAACGCTCTCTTCCTGATCGACTGCATCTTGCTGGCAGCGTTCGCTCCAGAGCCGCTCCAGTCTATCGCTTTGCACGAGGCCATCATCGCTTAGCAACTTGATCAGGGCCTTAACCAAGGAACGGTCGAAATAGGAATTCTGGGCGTGTCGCAAAAGCAGATCAAGTCCCCTTTCCAGCCTTTCCGTTATTCGCGAAATCCTGTTCTCAAGTGCGGAGATACGTTCCAGGAGATGCTCATCGGTAGAAATGTTGCTGTCTTCGATTTCATATCGAGACGCTGGAGGTTCCACTACAATCATCAGACGAGTTCCGCAGCGGGCGCAGAAGTCTTGACCCAGCGGATTTGCCGCCAGACATTTTTGACAGTAATGAGTGATAGGCATTGGCATCGTCGTTATTCAGAAATCTAGCGGGCCATGTCAGTATTCATAGAATCCCCGCCCACTCTTTCTACCCAGCCAGCCGGCATCCACGTAACGCTTCAGCAATGGACACGGCCTGTATTTAGAATCCCCAAATCCTTCATGCAAGACATTCATGATCGCGAGACATACGTCAAGTCCGATGAAGTCGGCCAGCGTCAACGGGCCCATGGGATGATTCATACCGAGCTTCATTATCCCGTCGATGCTCTCTCGAGTCGCCACCCCTTCATGAAGGGTAAAGATTGCTTCATTAATCATCGGCATGAGTACCCGGTTCGAAACAAACCCGGGCGAATCCTGGCAGTCGAGTGCCGTCTTGCCCAACTTCTCCGAGAGGGCTCTAGCTCGATCGTAAGTCTCATCCGAAGTCGCCATTCCGCGAATAATCTCTACGAGCTTCATTACAGGCACCGGGTTCATGAAGTGCATGCCTATGACTTTGTCAGGCCTTCCAGTCGCTGCACCGAGTTTCGTTATGGAGATTGAAGAAGTATTTGAAGCGAGAATGGTTCCCGGCGACGTAATTTGATCGAGTGACTTGAACAACGCCGTCTTGATAGCCACGTCTTCATTCACAGCTTCAACAACAAAAGATGCGGCGCACAAGTCGCTTAAGTCAGTGGTAGTCCGAATGCGTTCCAGAATCGCCTGCTTCTCTGCTCCACTAAGTCGCTCTTTGTCGACATCTCGCTGCAGACTTTTGTCTATCGCGTTAATGCCGCGCTCGAGAAACTCGTCACGAACATCATGTATAAGCACTTCGTAGCCCGCACGCGCAGCCACCTGGGCAATGCCATTACCCATGGTACCTGCACCAACTACTCCGAGGATCTCGTTCACCTGAGTTGAAGTCTCCTTGAAGACAATCGCTAACGCCAGTCAGGCGGCGACTGAGGTGGCACGTACTGGTTTTCTCGTTGAGCAGTTGCGTCGTGCGCAGCCCATGCCTGTCTCCCTGACGGAAGCGCATAGACAGATTTGTCGTACACCACTTTCCCTGGCTCACTAAAGAGAAACCAAAATGTATAGACGCAAACCGCTGTACCCACAGGAAACGACATACCCGCCAGGACCCCTGCAATGATGGAGGCGGTCTTCGCCCATTTCTTCCTTTTCAGCAATCCATAGCCTGCGATCAATGAGGGTACGGTCATCGCGCCGTAGATGACCCCTATAAAGAGCCAAACAAATACGAAGAGAAAAAATGGCGGACCGTTTGGCGCGCCGCTCCCCATACCCATCATAACAGTGAAGAACAGTAGCATCACGACCGCCAACAGCAAGAACAGGCCGCCGTAAACCAGATGCGAAAGAGCCAAATACTTGTTGTGCTGTTCTGGAGTCAATTTTGTTTCCCCTGGTCTATAGCCACAGCGAATCTCGTGTCGCCGGTCTTATCGCTCTAGTGCCATCGCCACGGCATTCCCTCCCCCGAGACAAAGCGCGACAATTCCTCTGTGTGCATCACGTCGCTTTAACTCATAAAGCATCGTGGTCAACAATCGTGAGCCGGATTGGCCAATCGCGTGTCCCAACGCCACCGCGCCGCCGTTTACGTTCACGCGAGCCGGATCGAAATTGAGTTCTCGCGTCACTGCTACTGCAGCAACCGAAAATGCTTCATTCAGTTCAATGAGGTCGACTTCGCTCGTCGCCCAACCGGTCTTCTTGAGTAGCTTTCGTACTGCCTCTACCGGCGCCATCATTACGAGTTCCGGCTCAATCCCAGCCGTTGCTTGCGCAACTATGCGCGCCATCGGCTCAATCCCGAGAGAGCGCGCGCGTTCCATCGACGTGACTACCACAGCGGACGCGCCATCATTAACACCCGGTGAATTCCCGGCAGTCACCGTACCTTCTTTCTTAAAAGCAGGTTTAAGCTTGCCCAGGGCTTCGATCGAAGTATCTTCACGAACCGTTTCGTCGGTATCAAAGATGACTGCTTCACCTTTCTTTTGCGGAATCTCAACTGCCACGATTTCTTCTTTGAATAAACCCGATTTAATTGCAGCTGCTGCTTTCCGATGAGAGTTGAGCGCGAATTCATCCTGCACGGTCCTGCCAACTGCATACTTCTGGGCGACAACCTCTCCAGTACAACCCATGTGATAGTTTTCAAAGGCACACCACAAACCGTCATTAATCATTGCGTCAACGAGCTCTCCGTTTCCCAGCCGGTAACCTTCGCGCGCCTTGAGAAGCAAGTAAGGGGCATTGCTCATCGATTCCATTCCTCCGGCGATCACCATCTCCGTATCGCCGAGCTTGATGCCCTGCGCGGCCATCATCACTGCTTTCAGCCCTGAACCGCAGACCTTGTTTACCGTGACAGCCGAAACCGCGGGCGGCAGACCTCCACGCAAAGCTGCCTGTCGCGCCGGATTCTGACCCAGGCCCGCTTGAATTACGCAACCCATAATTACTTCGTCAACCTCTTCTGCCTTGATTCCTGTCCGCTTAACGCTTTCACGCACCACGATTGCTCCCAGCTCAATAGCCGAAAATCCTTTCAGAGCACCGAGAAACTTTCCCACCGGCGTGCGTGTCGCGCCAATAATTACTGCTTCCCTTATTTCAGACATTTGGAACTCCTCGGGTTAATAGTAAATAGTGTATCGTGAATCGTAAATGCCTCAACGGGCGTCGGTTCCGAAGATCGTCGTGTCCTAATTCCGTCATGCTGCCATTACTATATTTACCATTTACTGTGCAGCATTTACCAATTGCGATTCACTAGTGTTAGACTTCGCATTGCTATTCCACTTCCAGGCAACGTAAGTTGAACTTGATCAAGCATGCAAGCACTCATTCTTGCTGGCGGTAAAGGAACGCGTCTTCGTCCACTTACCGTCTATACACCCAAGCCAATCGTTCCGATTTGCAATCGCCCGTTCCTGCTCTATCAGATCGACACGCTTCGTCGCGCGGGTATTACTGACATCACACTATCGCTTTCCTATCAACCTAACAAGATCGAGCAACTTCTGGGCGACGGTTCCGACCACGGAGTGAACCTGAAATACACGGTCGAGCCCCAACCAATGGGCACAGCTGGGGCCTATAAATTCGCCGAGGATCTGATTCGGGAACCAACCGTCGTTTTCAATGGCGACATCCTGACTGATCTCGATCTCAAAGCCGTTATACGCGAGCATACCGATCGAAAGGCGACCGCGACAGTTGTGCTTACGCCGGTGGAAAACCCGCGGACTTATGGACTTGTGGAAACAGAATCTGACGGTCGCATTCGCCGGTTTTTGGAAAAACCAAAAGCGGACGAGATCACCTGCAATACCATAAACGCAGGTACTTATATTCTTGAGCCAAAGGTCCTCGACTTTCTGCCCGCCGGTGAAAACTACTCATTTGAATATGGACTGTTTCCCGATCTACTGAAACGCGAGGAGCCTTTCTTCGCTCATACACCGCCGCGCACCTACTGGATCGATATCGGCACTCCAGAGCGTTATCTACAGGTGCATGCCGATCTGCTCGCGAACCAGGTTGGTCGTATTCATATTAAGGAAAGGCGGGGCGTTTTTGATGCTGCGACTGTCGCTGAGATCGATCAGTTTTCTATGATCGGCGATGATTGCCAGATAAAGCCGGGCGCGCAGATCATCAATTCCGTGCTCGGGCAGGGTTGTTTTGTCGAGGAACGGGCGCTTGTCGAGAATTCGGTGGTTTGGCCACACACTCGTATAGGCACGGCCGCACAGATGACCGGCGCGATAGCCGGGCGCGGTTGCCACATCGGTCGATCGGCAGTGGTTGGTCCAGGAACTGTTTTGGGAGATAAGACCTCACTGACAGATTACACAATCACCGGAGGTCAAAGGACGTGACTGAGCCGCTGGCCCAAATAAAATTTGGCACTGATGGGTGGCGGGCGATTATTGCGCGCGAGTTTACTTTTGCGAACGTAGAACGGGTGGCCCAGGCCTACGCCGATTTTCTTTCCCAACATCCCTCAGAGACAAAACCATTGGTTGTAGTCGGCTTCGATCGAAGATTTCTGTCGGAAAACTTTGCCAAACGCGCTGCCGAGATTCTCGCCGGCAACCAGTTTCCCATCGCTCTTTTCTCCGACGCACAACCAACACCGCTGATTTCCTGGACGGTGAAGGATCTGGGCGCGTTGGGTGGAATAATGATCACAGCTTCGCACAACCCGGCGGTGTTCAATGGTTTTAAAATCAAAGCCCCGTGGGGCGGCAGCGCTGCTCCAGAAACTACTTCCGCAGTAGAGAAGCTTGTCGATGCGCATGCACCCCAACGAGGCGAAATCCTTGACGATGGTCACCAGCTGATTGAACCCTGCATAAAACACTACCGAGATCAGGTTTCGTCATACGTCGATCTCGAAAAGATTCGTACGTCGTCTGGCAGAGTGATTATTGATCCCATGCATGGAGCAGCGGGCGACTGGGTCGAAGGTTTTCTTAAGGGCGGTAGTCTTGGCGTTGAAACAATTCGTTCGTACCGTGATCCTTTGTTCGGAGGCGTGAACCCAGAACCGATCGATCAGAATCTTGCGCCACTGAAGGAGCGGGTGGTTGAAACAGGAGCCGTTGTCGGACTGGCCACTGACGGAGACGCAGATCGCGTGGGAGCAGTTGACGAGAACGGCCAGACCATGACGATGCATGATGTCGTGCCGCTGCTTTTATTGCATCTGTCACGTCAACGAAAGATGAGTGGCGCTGTGGTTGTGACTGTTTCGCAATCGGTATTGACAAAACGTATTGCGAAGGCTGCAGGCCTGAAGATTTACGAGACGCCAGTCGGGTTCAAGTACATCACCGACCTGATGCTGAAAGAAGATATCCTGCTTGGCGCCGAAGAATCGGGCGGCATCGGCGTGAAAGGCCACATCCCGGAGCGCGATGGTGTTTTGAACTCTCTGCTGTTTCTCGAGTCAATCATAGCTGCCGGCAAACCGCCTTCCGTAATGCTCTCGGATTTGCATCGGGAGTTTGGGGCGTTTTTCTTCGGGCGCCGCGACCTCCACATGCCAGTCGAGCGCGGTCAGCAACTGGTGTTGCGATTGACTCACAAACCGCCCAACGAATTTGCCGGCTATGCGATTACTGAAACTCAAACCCTGGACGGCGCCAAATTGATCTTTAGTGATGACTCGTGGCTCCTTTTCCGACAATCAGGAACTGAGCCCGTACTGCGCGTTTACTCTGAAGCGACCTCCAGAGAAAAAATGAATGCTCTCCTCGCAGCTGGAGAAGAACTGACTCGTCAATGAGTGTCAAGATTTTTCGATTGCCGATTGCCGATTTTTAAGAGTTGGTTCGTGAGAACTTCTGATTGAGGCTGGCCAAATAGGAGAGACCAATTGGCAATCGCAAATCGGAAATCGAAAATGTCTTTCCCCTATGCCTGAACTGCCGGAAGTAGAACATGTTGTACGGGCACTGCGTCGAGTGATCGTGGGCCGGCGTATTCTTGCCACAGAACTCAATCTCAAGAGAATTGCTCCTGGAACATCTCGGTCTGCGTTTGACCGTAAACTCCGAAATCTGCGCGTCGCGACGGTCGACAGACGTGGCAAGTACATTCTCATCGAGTTTGAGACTGGTCGCGTACTCATGACTCATCTGCGTATGACCGGTAAATTCGTTTGCCTGTCCGCCGATCATTCTCTACCTCCTTATGCTCATGTCGTGTTCTATCTGGACGATGAAAGCAGACTGGTGTTTTGCGACATGCGGCAGTTCGGACGCATGCACATTTTCGCAAAACCAGGACGATTGCCGAAGGAACTGCTGGCACTTGCTCCTGAACCTTTGTCAGAAGAATTTACCGAGGACTATTTTCGCAACACCCTTTCGCGATCGCGTCGCACTTTGAAGCAACTTCTTTTGGATCAGACTAAGGTGGTGGGCCTTGGAAATATTTATGCCGTGGAAGCACTTTTTCTCGCAGGCGTTAGTCCTTTGAAAACCGCCGACCGTCTGTCGAAGTTGCGAGCAAACCTGCTGTATCAAGCAATTCGTAAGGTGCTCCAGGAAGCAATCGACGCCGGTTCAACGCTACGAGTCGACATGAGTGACAGAAATGGCAGCTACTTCGGAACCACCGAGCGATTCTGGCGCGTTTATGAACGCGAAGGTGAGCCTTGCGTCAATTGCGGCGCGAAGATTCGACGAATTGTGCAAGGCGCACGATCCACTTACTTCTGTCCAAAATGCCAACGACGATAATCACTTGAGCTCGCGTCAGACCGGGCCAGCGTTCAATATTCACCTCAACAACTCAACTCCAATAACCTCATAGGTGAGGAAGGCGGACCCTGTCCCCGCCCTGAGCTTGAATGGCATTCAAACTTGAGGGCGGGGACAGGGTCCGCCTTCCTTACCTGAGAGGTTGTCGGGGATTGAGTTATTGATGTGAATGTTGAATAGCTGCTGAGCATGAAACAGATGCTCACAAACTCTCTAAGATAAAATCCGTCATCATTTGCCGCATGTGCTTCACCAACAACGGATCGGACACGCCGTGGCGCGATTTGGGATAGATCATCAGCTGAAATTGCTTACCGGCTTTCTGAAGTTCGTAAACAAACTGGATCGTATTCGCCAAGTGGACGTTGTCGTCTATTGCTCCGTGAATCAGCAGAAGCTTTCCGTGCAAATCCTTGGCTGCGGTGACAGGTGAGCTTTTCTTGTAACCCTCTTCGTTGTGCTGCGGTGTCTGCATGTACCGCTCGGTGTAGATGCTGTCGTAGTTCCGCCAATCGGTAACTGGACCTCCAGCGATTCCGACTTTGAAGGTCTGGCTATGGGTGAGCGCATAGCTCGTCATGAAACCGCCGTAGCTCCAACCCCACATTCCAATCCGCGAACCATCAACGTAAGGTTGGCTCTTCAGCCACGTTAATCCGTCTTCAAGATCGCGTAGCTCCAACTCGCCGAAGTTTTTGTAAACCGGCCAACTCGACTCAACTCCTTTGCTGCTCGCTGTGCGGTTGTCACAGATCCATATAATGTATCCCTTCTGAGCGAGCAGTTGATGCCACATGTAAGTCGTGGAGCCCCACGCATTACGGACTTGCGGTGCGTTTGGACCACTATAGGTGAAGGTCATTACCGGATATTTCTTGTGTGAATCAAAGTCGGGAGGCTTGATCATCATCGCTTCCATCAGGAAGCCGTCGCTCGTCTTGACCTGTAATAGCTCTGTCGTGCCTAACTTGTAATCTTTCAACGCGTCGACCTTGTTTTCACTGATCACTCGTATCAATTTTCCGTCGACATCATAGAGTCGGGTCTGGGTCGGCGTGTTAACGTCGCTCCACTTGTCCACAAAATAGTTGTTGGCTGGACTGAGATCTACTCGATGTGAACCCTCAGTCGGGGTCAGACGCGTTAGACCGGTGCCATCCACCTTGATGCGATACTCCTGCGGCGCAATGTGACTATGCTCGGTAGCGCTAAAATAAACGAGTCCCTTGTCTTCATCGACTCCCTCAAGCGAACGAATTTCCCACTTACCGTCGGTGACTTGCCGCAGTAGTTTACCGTCTGCCGCATAGTGATAGAGATGTTGCCAGCCAGTGCGCTCGCTCTGCCAGAGAAAAGAGCCGTCTCTTAACCAGTTGGGATTGTCGAGGACTGCCACCCAAGCCTTCGACGTTTCATGCACTATGGTGGCAGACTTTCCATCGCGCGAGTCGGCGAAGTTCAGATCGAGGAATGTTTGCTCGCGATTCTGCGCCTGGTAAGCAACTTTTTTACTATCTGGGGTCCAGGTAACCCGAACGATCAACAAATCGGACGGCTGATATTTGTATGTATCGATCCAACGTGTCGAGCCACCGCTGGCGTTGATGACTCCGAGTTGTACGATCGGGTTTGGATCACCAGCCTTGGGATAAGGAGTGACTTCCAACTTCTGGTCGTATGGTATCTGGTCGACAACTGTAAACTCGGGCACGGGGTGTTCATCCAGCCTCAGGTAAGCGATCATCGATGAATCAGGGCTCCACCAGTAGGCTTCAAAGTTTCCACGTCCGTAGAGTTCTTCCTGATAAACCCAATCGAGCCGACCATTCAATATTTGCGGACTGCCATCTGTAGTGAGCCGCCGTTCGCGCCCACTGCTTAGATCCAGAACATAGATATTGTTGCTACGAACGAAACCTACCATGCGGCCATCAGGACTAAAGGTCTCTCCAACCTCGTCTTCAGGGTTATTCGTCAACCGTGAGGCTTTATCGCTGCCGAGTTCGTAGTAAAAAAGGTCATTTGCGAAATTAAGCAAAACGGCGTCTTCCGCAGGATTCAACTGGTAAGAACTGCGATTGGATAGTTGCGTCGCATCTTGTGCAGTAATACCCGGAATGGCGGTAAGCGCTGCCTGCATCTTGGCAGCATCGAAAAAAGCCACTGCCTCGCCAGTCGCGGCGTTGACTTTTTGCAGTCGCGGCAGTTCACGACTCGCTGGATCGTTTGCCAGCAAGTAGTGCGTGCCGTCTTTGAGCCAGCGAATGTTGGGAGTTGTGCCGCTAAAGTTAACTCGCTTGACTGGATCGAAGATGTCGTCGTTGGTTAATTGCTTTTGCTGGGAAAGTGTGGGAAGTGAAAAGAGCGATAAGAAAAGACCGACGAATAATATTCTTCCTGGTTTAATCAAGCAGATACTCTCCTGGGTTTTGTTCCCCTGGGCTATGATGCTCGAGGGGTCATCTTTTTAATTAAGGGCGTGAGCAGCGCTAACAGAATTGCGGCCATCAAGGTGATAGCAGCGAAAGTTCCAAACGCTCGGGTCAACACGGCAGCGTCGTTCCCCGCGAAGAATCGTGTCGTCAACCCGGCGATATAGCTGCCAATGGAAATCGAGAGGAACCAGACACCCATCATCAATCCTACCATGCGCGCGGGCGCCAGCTTAGTGACAGTGCTCAGACCCACCGGGCTCAAGCACAGCTCGCCTATGCTCTGCAAAAAGTAAACGACGATCAACCAGAGCGGACTAACTCGGCCACCACCGGTGAGCATGGACGCAACAGTGACAACTACAAACGCGAAACCGGCAAAGAATAGTCCGAAAGTGAACTTGCCCGGGCTGGATGGCTGATGACCACCCAGCTTCTGCCACAGCCCAGCAAGTACCGGAGCCAGCAGTATGACGAAGATTGGCTGCACAGACTGAAACCAACTAGACGGGTACAGCCAGCCAAAGATCGTCGTTTGCGTTAACCGATCAGCGAAAAGAGTCAAGCTTGAACCTGCCTGCTCAAAGGTCATCCAAAATACAATTGAAAACAGAAACAGAATGAAGATCACTAACACGTTCTTAAGTTCATTGCCGGTCAGTCGCCGAACAGTACCCAGCAAATAACCTCCAAAAAAGAAGACCACAGCAGGAAACAAGGCTGAGACATAGCCAGCGTCGCCAAAGTAGAGTCCCAGCGCGGCACCAATGACTCCTCCAATCACGGCAAGGGCGCCAGTAATGAAATCAAAACTCTCGGACCTTTCGGTTGCACTCTTGGTTTCAGGCCTGCCTCCGACAGCTCTAAGGCGATTGCGACCGATCACATACTGAATTAAACCGAGTGTCATTCCCACTCCCGCAGCTCCAAAACCAAAATGCCAACTGCTATTCGGGTTGAAGCCAAGAGTGGAAATAAAATTCCTGAACCAAATGTGTTGCGCTAGAAACCCAACGACAATGGGAGAAAAGAATGCCCCGAGGTTGATGCCCATGTAAAAGATCGAGAAACCTGCGTCACGGCGCTCGTCCTTGTCTGCGTACAACTGACCCACCATCGCGCTGATATTGGGTTTTAGCAAACCAGTCCCGACGGCAATCAATATCAGTCCGGCATAGAAGTTTGGCAATGTGTTAATCGCCATTGAATAATGGCCAAAAGCGATAACGATGCCGCCTATTAGCACAGCGCGCCGAGCTCCCAGGAGTCTGTCAGCTAACCAGCCACCAACGAGCGGTAAGTACCAGACAGATGAAACATACGTCGCGTAGATCACGCTCGCATATTTTTCGTCGAAGCCGAGTCCGCCCTCAACGAGCGATTTGGTCATGTAAAGAGTCAGGATCGCCCGCATTCCGTAGTAGCTGAATCGCTCCCACATCTCCGTGAAGAATAGGGTCGAGAGACCTCTAGGGTGTCCAAAGAACCCGTGGCTATCACGCGGATCAGTCTTAGAAGCTCCAGGCGCATCTACCGGTGTACTCATGAGCGAGATTCCTTTTTCTTAGTTACGAGCGGTGGCGCGTGATTTAAAAACAGAGACTGCGGGAAGACCTTGCGCCTCGGGCTCTTGGGGACTTCGGACCAAGTGTTCTAACGGAAGACCGCCAGCATTCAGCCAAAATAAGGTAAGTGTGTCAAGGTTAATGTAGATCCGGTGATGTTCTCAATTGCTAAAGCCGTCCAAGTGGCCGATAGTATTCTGAAGGTCGGAATCGTCACCCCAAGCGACTATGACATTCAGAGAGCGATGCCACGGCCTTGCGCCGTGGAGTCTCACGCTTATGCTCTTTGTAATTGGCCTTAGAATTTAGCAACAAACGTGAGCTTCCACGGCGCAAGGCCGTGGCATCCGCAGAACCGTTTCTGACGTGTTTTTGTAGCCGCGCGCGTGAGCCTCCACGGCGCAAGGCCGTGGCATCAGTCAGAGTTTCTACATTGGGTTGGAGTGAAACCCTCAGTTCATTCAACTTTCGAGACACTATCGTAAGTTCTGGCATCCTGTACTTTCAGCTCGCCTCAGTTGAAGTAATGCCCGAAAAGTGAGACTTGAGGTCTCGCTCCTCAAATAAATTAACGACGCCCCGGCGTTACGGATTAGGAGTTTAGTTTTCGACGTAGTAGAATGCCTCCCAACCGGCGAGTGCTGAACGTACTCGCTTAGAGAGCGGTCGGCGGGGTGAGGACGTTGACCGCTTTCGCTTTTTCTGAAGCATCCTTTTCAAACCCGCAAATAAGTTCATTCCTGCTTATATAAGACCGTAGTGTTATAGCTTGACGAAACTGTAGGGGCGTTCCCTCCGTGGGCGCCCCAGGTCGCGCGGGAAAGGGCGCCCAGGGAGGGAACGCCCCTACAGTCTCGTCAAGACGTCCTGGTTCCTTCAATACAGAAAGAAATAGCGCCCCAAGCTGCAGTGCAACTTGAGGCGCATTAATTCCCTATTGGAGGTCGACTATTCGCCTGCCATAGATTCCACTTGATTCTCCTCAGGCACAAGGTGGAATTCGTGCTTCGCCTCTTCGGGGGTCAGCACAGGATGAAATGCTTTCCCGTACCGCGTAGAGATCTTGCGGACATAGTTCTTAGTCTCACTGTAAGGCGGCACACCCTGGTACTTATCCACAGCTCCCTCTCCGGCATTGTAACCAGCAAGCGTCAATTCGACATTGCCATCAAACCTTTTCAACAACCAACTGAGATACTTCGTACCCGCTTCTACATTTGCGGTCGGGTCGCTCACGTTCTTGCAACCGAACCTTCGTGCCGTCGCAGGCATTAGCTGCATGAGTCCCTGAGCACCTGCGCCTGAATGCGCGTTGGTATCATATTTGGATTCCTGCCAAATCACAGCATGGATAAAGCGAGGGTCAACACCCTCACGCTCACCTGTGCGAAAAATAATCCAGTCCAAATCAGCATTGCCTGACGTGGGGATATCGAGCGGTATCATTTCCACTGCTACGATAGGGTTTGCATTAACAATTGGCGCCAAGACGTGGCTGAAGAAAACGCCCGTAAGATTGGTAAAGAGAAAAAGGGAAATCACGGCAAAGGGAGCGAACTTGACAGAGCGCAAGTGGGGAATATTCCGGGCAAAATTCATTCAGCGTTCTCCATGTCTGAGGTGACCCAGGGTCACGAAATTACGTTCTGACTAGCAGAACTTTGGGGTCGGGCATGGTGGAAGCGATTGCAAAGAACTTGAAATCGAAACCGCGAATAAGATGGAGAAACTGTTACGATGGTTGCTTTTTAAGACGAGAACTTTGCCTTTAAATGCTTGAGGAGCATGTATTTAAACAGTCCACGCATAACTCCGCTTATTGCAACGTTTCTGTGTCATTCGTTCATGATGACTACCGTCATGATGTTGACGCCGATCCGGACAAAGGCCAAGGCGGGCAGACTTGTACTGGTCCATCGGTCACATTTACGTTTACTGCTCTATTATGAGGCAGCGGTGAGGCGAGCAAGCCGCGCCTTGACAGTCTAATTTCAAACAGCGTATAAGCAGCGATGGAAAACGTGGTGAGTTAAGGCGACTTGCGGCCACGCAAAATAACCCGCTAAACAGCTCGGGAAGCCTGAGAAGAGAGACCCGAAAACTTCAAAACTTTTTGAAGTCCCGCGTTGTTTAGCGCGGGACTTCGCATTTTAGATTTTTGATTTTTGATTTTCGTGCTTTTCAATCGGCAATCGAAAATCGCAAATCTAAAATCGCCATACGATTATGGAACCCTTCAGAAATCTACTCGAAGCCGACGGTATCCACGTAGTCGATGGCGCGATGGGTACGATGCTCTATGCCAAAGGCATCTATATCAATCGCTGCTACGACGAACTAAATCTTACAAATCCCGACCTGGTGCGTGAGGTCCACACGGAATACATACGTGCAGGTGCGGACATCATTGAAACGAACACCTTCGGCGCCAGTGCCAACAAGCTGCAACAATATGGACTCGAAGGAAGTATGTCGGAGATCAATACATTAGCCGCGAAGATAGCCCGCGAGGCGGCCGGAGATCGGGTCTACGTGGCCGGGGCGATTGGCCCTTTGGGCCTGCGCATTGAGCCGTACGGTCCAACCTCTTTTGAAGAGGCAAAGGAGATGTATAAGAACCAGGCGTCGGCCTTGCTCGAGGGTGGCGTCGATCTATTTATCCTTGAAACCTTTTCCGACGTGTCTGAAATCCGAGAGAGCATTCGTGCAATTCGAGAACTCTGCGATCTTCCAATCATCGCGCAAATGACCATCATGACCGATGGCAACACACTGTTTGGTACTACACCAGAGGTCTTTGCTGAGCGTTTGGATGAGTGGGGCGCTGATGTGATTGGATTAAACTGTGGCGTCGGTCCAGCGATTATCCTGACCGCGTTAGAAAAAATGCGCACTGTGACAAAAAAGAAATTGGCGGCGCAGCCCAACGCAGGATTGCCGCGCGACGTCCAGGGACGACAGTTCTACATGTGTTCTCCCGAGTACATGTCGAAGTTCGCCAAGCGATTCATTCAATCGGGCGCCAAGTTTATTGGTGGGTGCTGCGGTACCACACCGGCCCATATCAAATTGATTTCAGACGCTGTGCGTGCGGCTTCCCCGCGGGCTCAGCGTGTCGCAACTGGGGCTAGGGTAAGAGTCGACGAGATCACACCGGCGGACATCAAGGTAGTCCCTCCGGAAGAGCGATCCAACTGGGGACGTAAGATCGCGCAAGGAGAGTTTGTAACATCGGTTGAGGTGCTACCTCCAAAAGGCGTCGATGCAAAAAAGACGCTCGATTCTATCCGGTTGTTGAAAGAGGCCGGTGTAGATGGCGTCAATATTCCCGATGGTGCGCGGGCACAGTCGCGCATGAGCGCGCTCGCTACAGCCGTGTTGGTCGAACAGCAAATCGGCATCGAATCCGTGCTGCACTATTGTTGTCGTGATAGAAACCTGCTTGGGATGATGTCGGATCTTCTGGGCGCGGCAGCGCTCGGCATTCGCAATCTTCTGGTAATTACCGGTGACCCGCCAAAAATGGGTCCTTATCCCGACGCCACGGCCGTTTTCGATATCGATGCTATCGGCCTGACCAATATGGTCAACAAGCTGAATCACGGTCTCGATCTGGGAAACAATCCTATCGGGCAGCCAACCGCTTTCTGCATTGGCGTGGGTGTTAACCCCGGGGCCATCAATCTCGACGAAGAGATCAAACGTTTTGAGTGGAAAGTTGAAGCTGGCGCCCAATATGCGATCACGCAGCCCGTGTTTGATACAGATCAGTTGATTGACTTTCTCAAGCGTATCCAGCACGTGCGCATTCCCGTGATTGCCGGCATCTGGCCGTTGGTCTCATATCGCAATGCGGAGTTTTTGCATAACGAGGTTCCGGGCGTGCGCGTAACGCCTTCAATCATGGAGCGGATGCGTTTGGCTTCTGAGCTTAGCAAGGAAGCGGGACGAGATGAAGGTTTGAAGATTGCGCGCGAGTCGTTGCTGGAGGTGCGTGATGCGATCCAGGGCGTCCAGGTCTCCGCGCCGTTTGGGAACGTGAAGTACGCACTCGAGGTGTTTGAGGTGCTGGAGAGCTTCACGCCTGCATCTGCAAAGACGTGAGTCTTCAATACCCGCTACGTCATTTCAAGACGTGCGACAGCGTTGGCCCGATCTCGGAATGCTTGAAGTCATAACCGAGGTCTTTCAGCCTTGCAGGCTCAACGCGCTGGCTCGCTAACAAAAGCGAGTCCGCCATTTCACCAAAAACCAAGCGCACACCAAAAGCCGGGATAGGAAATAGCGTAGGTCGAGAAAGCACTCTGCCGAGTGCCCTGGTAAACTCAGCATTTGTAACCGGATGAGGAGCTACGAAGTTTACAGCACCGAGCAAGACCTGATTTGTCAGCGCCAGTCTCAGTCCACCAATGACGTCGTCCAACGCAATCCAACTCATCCACTGTTTGCCATCTCCAATTCTACCGCCGACCCCCATGCGAAAAGGCGGAAGCATCTTCGCCAACGCACCACCTTCCTTATCTAGAATAATTCCGAAACGCGCGTTTACGGTTCGTATTCCCTTCTCTATTGCTGGTTGCGTTGCCTCCTCCCACTCAACACAAACTTGTGAAAGAAAATCGTTTCCCGGCGAGCTCTCTTCAGTTAACACCTGGTCGCCACGGTTCCCGTAGTAGCCTATCGCTGAAGCGCAGACAAAACTTGCGGGAGGTTGGGATAACTGTTGGAGCGATCTACTCAGCAACCGAGTTCCTTTCACACGGCTATCGCGAATCTTCTGTTTCTTCTCCGCGGACCAGCGACCCGAAGCGATACTCTCGCCTGCCAGATGTACGACAGCGTCAAAGCGCTCGAGGTGTTCGGCATCGATCTGTCCCTGATTCGGATGCCACTCGATCTCGAATGAGCCAACGGCGCGCCGACGCACCAGGCGATGGATTTCGTGTCCATCATTGGTGAGTGATTCAATCAGCGCTTTTCCAACGAGGCCGTGTGACCCGCTTATCAGGAACTTCATGGGTAAGCTCCCTTCCATGTGTTTTGCTGCGCACGATTTATAATACAGCCGTTTTCATATAATGAAGCGCTTCCCTGGCCGTATTTACCTCACTCTTTCCCCGTCAGGCGCCATTCTCTAAAATACGGAAGTGCCCTAAAATACGTAGTCCTTGTATTTTCTAATCGACGGTGTAGAATGCGCGTTATGAAAGGAGCAACCTCACCATGCTTCGCCTCAGAAGTTTTTTCCTCGTCATCTTAGTTCTCATTTCTGCCATCCTTGTTCTGTATTCGCCACGCAAGAGTGAATCGAGTGCAACTCTGCGTCGTTTGACGAATACCCCGGAACAATCGCTCAGTTTGAATCCTTCATTGAGTGATGACGGGCTTGTTGTAGCTTTCGAGTCGACGGACGATCTCGCCGGCTCGGGCGCTAGTAACACTTTTCATGCCTTGTTACTCAATCTCTTAACCGAAAATCCGACGTTTCAGGAAATAGGACGTACGCGGGCTGTTTCACCAGCATTATCAAGCGATGGTTCGAAGTTAGCGTTTGCTTCAAATGAAGATCTTGTTGGCCAAAATTCAGACCGCAATTCTGAAATCTATCTCTTCGATGGTAAGACCCTGAGACAAGTCACTCATACCTCGCCTGAGAGTGAGGCAAGGCGGTTAAGCGATGGAAACTTTCAGCCTTCGATCTCAGGTGATGGGCAGTTCATCGCTTTCGCCTCCAATAGAAATCTCGTCGGACTAAATGCGGACTTCAATCTGGAGATATTTCTCTTTGAGACGGTGGGAGAAAACATCACCCAGCTAACCGCAAGCTCAAACAGCTTTGGTGCAACAAATCCGAAAATCAGTGGTGACAGCTCCGCCATTGCGTTTACCAGCAGCACCGCGGAGACGAGTGCTCAGCGAGACCTGAAGCTTTACGACAGAAGAAGTGCTGACATGCAGACGCTTGTCGCAGATGCACCGGGCTTGTCGTTGGCCTATGGCCGCGCAATTAGCGATGACGGGCTGCGAATTGTGTACTCCAGCGACATCGGTACCAGCCAGAGCCAGGTCTTTACGTTCGACAGGAGCACAAACATATCGCGTCAGTTAACGTCACTCGGAACGCGTACTGCTGATGTCAACTTACAAGCAACAATCAGTGGCGACGGTAAACGTATAGCTTTCGCCACCAGAAGGAAGGTGCTGAGCGCAAGTGACGGAGGCGTAGAACTCTATCTCTTCGATCTGCCAACAGCTCAGATTACACAGATCACTGATGCGCCTGCGAGTGCGACGGCCGAAGTTGTTTCGTCTCTAAACCACGACGGGAGTCGAATAGCTTTCAACTTCCCCCGAGTGATATCTGGTCCTGTTCTCTCAAGCGAATTGGTTAACACATGCGAAATCTATCTGGCCTCCTTGCCATCGCGCGCATTATTTGGTGCAGCCACTATATTTAATGCCGCTACAAAAGGAACTGAGCCGGCATTAACTAAGACAGTTGCGCCCGGAAGCATAGCAACCATTAAGGGAAACTCTCTGGCCGCCAAATCGGAACAAGCCCAACTGACAGTTGAGGGCACTGTGCCCCTTTCAATTGCCGGCACAACCGTGTTTTTCAATGGATTGCAGGCTCCCGTTTTCTATGTGTCGCCAGATGAAATCACTGTCTTAGTTCCAATGAATCTATCGCCCGGGCCTGCTGAAGTGACTGCAACTAACTCGGAGGGCTTTCAGTCGAAAGCTTCAATAAATATTTCAAATGTGGCTCCTGGCGTTTTTGCTATCAACGGACAAGGTCACGGCGAAGCAATCATACTTAATGCAGACACGCTCGCTCCTGGGCCGTTTGATCCGACGAATGGAGGGCTCAGGTTGTGGATCTTCGCTACGGGCGTTCGCAATGCTTCGCACGTAACGGTGAACATTGGCGGGAGAGCGGTCAACGTGGAAACGATCTTGAGTTCACAGAGTTTGCCCGGCTTAGACGAGATTCACGCAGCAGTACCAGCCGAATTGCGCGGAGCTGGGAATGTAACACTGGTTGTCATTGCAGACGGCATAGAAAGTAATCCTGTAACGGTGGCCATCGGCGGCAATTCTTTACGAGACATCATGATCAATGAATTCCTCGCCGATCCGCCCGATGGTCTCGCCGGAGATGCCAATCATGACGGTGTGCGCGATTCGGCGGCGGACGAATTCGTCGAGTTGGTTAACTCAACGACCCGAGACCTTGATGTCAGCGGTTATCAACTGCAGACCCGCGGTGCAACTGGCGCAACGGACGTTATTCGTCACAGATTTGCGGCGGGAACAGTCCTATCAGCAGGAACCGGATTGATAGTTTTCGGAGGCGGAAATCCAGATCCTTCAAATCCCCTTTTTGGTGGTTCACAGATCATCAGGGCATCGACCGGAGGTCTATCTTTGATTAATTCCGGGGGCGTGATTACTCTGCGCGACGCTGCCGGTGCACCGGTCACTTTTGTGACCTATGGAGCCGATGCGGGGCTGCAAGGCGACACAAATCAGTCGCTGACGCGTTCACCGGACATCACGGGAAATTTTTTTCCTCATAAAGTTGCGCTGGGAAGCAGAGGAAACGCGTTCAGCCCGGGCACGCGCGTGGATGGCAGCTTCTTTCTACCCGTGCCTGGTCCCAGTCCCACACCTACTCCAATACCGACTCCTTCGCCTGGTCCTTCTCCCAGCGTTACTCCAGTCCCCTCCCCTTCGCCAACTGCCACGGCAACTCCCTTCCCATCGCCGGCTCCCAGCCCCCCGCCGCCCGTAGTAATTAGTGAATTCCGTACTCGCGGTCCTGGTGGTGCGAGCGATGAGTTCATCGAACTCTATAATAACAGCGCCACGCCCGTAGATATTTCAGGTTGGAGGATCAAAGGTTCGAGTAGCGCCGGCGGCGTTAGCGTTCGCTTGACGATCGCTGCCACGACTATGCTGCCAGCACGAGGCCATTTCCTTGCCGGGAACTCCGGCGGTTACAGCGGATCCGTTGCGCTTGATCAGACATATACAAGCGGGATTGCAAATGATGGGGGCCTGGCGTTGACGCTTCCTGACGACTCGATTGTGGATCAGGTCGGCCTTAGCGCAGGCTCGGCCTACAAAGAGGGAATGCACTTGGCCCCACTACCAAGCGATGCGAACCAGAGCTATGAACGCAGACCAGGTGGCGCGAATGGAAGCGGTCAGGATTTGAATGACAACTTCAGCGACTTTCAACTACTGACGCCGAGTGACCCGCAAAACATGAGCAGCAGCCCAGCGCCGCTTCCCTCACCATCCCCAGGTCCGTCAGGTTCGCCGAGTCCCACGGCCACTCCGACTCCCGTTCCTTCACCCAGTGCTTCCCCTTCGCCCAGTCCAACTGTAACTCCTACGCCCATTCCCTCACCGAGCCCCTTCCCATCACCTTCTCCTTTGCCTGCTCCAGGGATTGTCATCAGTCAGATTTTCGGAGGCGGGGGGAACTCGAGCGCACCTTTCCGCAACGACTTTATTGAGCTATTCAATAGTGGACAATCGGCAGTCAGTCTGGCCGGCTGGTCTGTGCAATATGCTAGCGCGACAGCCAGCAGTTGGTCAGTGACCAGCCTAACTCCTGTGTTGCTTGCTCCGGGTCAGTACTATCTGGTTCAAGAAGCATCGGGAGGAAGTAGCGGAGCAGCGCTACCGATACCTGACGTTACTGGAACGATAGCGATGGCCGCCTCGGCCGGCAAAGTGGCGCTCGTCAGAACTACTACCGCACTCGCCGGTGCTTGCCCCAACGATGGGACCATCGCGGATGAAGTCGGATATGGCAACACAGCAAACTGCTTTAGAGGTGCTGGTCCCACTCCCGCGCCGGGTAACGCCACCGCCGTGCTTCGCGGCTCGAATGGCTGCGCTAACACCAAGAACAACTCGAGCGACTTTGCCACCGCAGCCCCGAATCCACGGAACAGCTTGTCAGCGCCTGCTCCATGCTCCGGTACCCTTGCGCTTACAGAGATCAGCGCTGAATACTTGAACACACTTGCGGGACAAAAAGCGAAAACCTTAGACTCTCCCATGCTCTCTCTTACAGACGCCCTCACTTCGCTACGTGAACATTTCGGCTTTGACGACTTCCGCGAAGGCCAGCGTGAAGTGATCGGGGCGATCCTTGAAGGCAAAGACGCTGTTGTCGTTATGCCTACCGGCAGCGGCAAGTCTCTCTGTTATCAATTACCGGCGATGATGTTGGAGGGCTCAACACTTGTCGTCTCTCCCCTCATTGCGCTCATGAAGGATCAAGTGGATGCGCTCCACACGCGCGGACTTCCGGCCACTTTCATAAATAGCTCGATAAGTGAGCGCGAACAGTGGACGCGCATCGATGCCCTGCGCCGCCGTCAGTTCAAGCTGGTCTACATCGCTCCCGAACGCTTTCGCAGCAGCCGGTTTCTGGAAACACTCCAGTCGATTAACGTTTCGCTTTTCGCCATCGACGAGGCTCACTGCATCTCCACATGGGGCCACGACTTTCGTCCCGATTATCTGCGTTTGAAGAATGTCATTCAGTCGCTCGGTCGCGTGCAAACTCTGGCGCTAACCGCTACGGCAACGCCCTATGTTCGTTCCGACATAATTCAACAACTCGGTCTCAGCAAACCGGAGACCTTCGTCACCGGATTCGACCGGCCGAACCTTACCATCAACGTCTTACATACAGAAAAGGAACGCCAGAAGGTGGCGAGCATCAAGCGCCTGGCGAAAACGCATGATGGATCTGGAATCGTCTACGCTTCCACGCGAAAGGCGGTGGAACAGGTTGCGAGGGAATTGCAGGATCAAGGTTTGAGTGTGGCAACCTATCATGCTGGGCTAAGTGATGCTCTTCGCATCAGGGCCCAGGAGGATTTCATGATCGGCCGCAAGCAAATGATTGTCGCAACCAATGCATTCGGGATGGGTATCGACAAGGCGGACATCCGCTTTGTCGCCCACTATCAGATGCCGGGATCCATCGAAGCTTACTATCAGGAAATCGGCCGCGCGGGCCGCGATGGTTTGCCCTCGTCTTGTGTCCTGCTATTCAACTATGCTGACAAAAACACGCATGATTTTTTCATCGAAGGCTCATATCCGAGTGCGGGGCTGGTGCAAGATGTTTACAACGCTCTCGTTTCAACTGGACTGAAGCGGATAGAACTGTCCACGTCCGAAATCGGGAAACGAGCTGGGATCCGCAACGAGATGGCGGTCCAATCATCTCTTTACCTGCTCGAACGCGCCGGCCACATCAAGCGTGGAGCGCCGTTTGAGAGTCGTGAGGCACCGCAAAAGTCTTCAATAACAGGAAACTCTCCTGCGTCAGCACGTCGCGGCGCGCGCAGCCTCCTGTTGCTCGACAACGCTCCTGCAACAAAGCTTCGCATCAATCCCGGCGATGTGACGCGCCGCGCGGAGTTGGAACGGCGCAAGCTGCGAGAGATGATTGAGTTTTGCTACACGGAATACTGCTATCGCGCCCACATTCTCGACTACTTTGGGGATCGCCACCATGCGCATCGTTGTGGCACCTGCGGAAATTGCACGCCACAAGCTACTGCACGGGCTCCTCTAGCTGACTCCGAAACATTAAGCGAGTCGCGTAGTTCCAGTATTAGCCGCAAAAATCTCGCTGTTGCCATTGAAGTATCTCCTCGCATTCTCACCGAAGATGAGACGTTGCGAGTGCGCAAGATTCTCGCCTGTGCTGCACGCATGAGGGGACGTTTTGGAAAGACGCTCCTCGCTTCGACCTTGCGCGGGTCTGCGGCGAAGAATGTGATTCAGGCACAACTAAATGAGCTGTCGACCTATGGAATACTGAAGGACATGCGGCAAGACGACATCCTGCTGTACCTGGACGCCCTGGTCAAGGCACGTTGCCTACAAGTAAGCACAGGTAACTATCCAACTGTTTCGATCACGGAATTGGGCGAGCGTGTGATGCGCCAGCAGGCCCAGGTGGAGTTGGGGCTTCCGCAAACAGCCGCACACGGTGATTACTACGAGCGAGATCCGACAATTTGAGTCTTCCTTAATCGCCGGAGCAGCCTCATTTAGAATGAAAATGTTTTTAAAGTGACAGGAAAATGCAGCAGGCTTCTGGTCTAATCTTGCGCCAAGCACGACTAACTTCCGCAGCGGCGTGCGAGATGACGAGTTACAGGCAATGCCTGTGACGGCGCAGGCCCATCATGGAGGACAACTCGATGGCAGGATACTTCTCGTTCAACAAGATGATAACGACTTCGTTCGTAAAGGTGATCTACCTTTTCGGGTCCATAGCACTGACCGCCGCAGGGCTTGCCTTAACGACATGGGCCGGTCTTGGTCTTTATCATGCGAATATTTCGAGCCAGATAGGATGGCGCTACGTTGCTATTGGGGCTGGGACCGTGATTGTCGGCAACCTGGTCTGGCGAATTCTTTGTGAGTTATGGATTGTCTTATTCAACATCCATGCAAGGCTGGCTTCTATCGACGATGCGATGCATCTCGATAGGCTCCCCACACCAAGTTTCGCGGACGCTATCAAATCCCAGGCGAGAGATAGGTCGTTGCCAACACGCGTGCCTCGCGAGACTATTCACGAAACGAAGGAGACCTACGAGACTGCGCGTCACGCAAGTGTACTCGGACTTTCGTGAGCAGCCACGAATTCTCAGCGAACTACGCCCGGCAAAGGACTTGACGCGCTGGCATACAAACGTTTTGGCATCCGGCCGGCGACATAGGCCAGCCTTCCTGCCTCTATCGCGAGTTTCATAGCCTTGGCCATCTTTGCGGGATCGTTCGCTTCAGCGATCGCCGTGTTCATTAGTACGGCATCCGCGCCCAGTTCCATTGCTATCGCCGCATCACTTGCCGTGCCCACTCCTGCGTCAACGATAATCGTGGCATCGGGAAGCTGCTCCCGCATGATGCGGAGATTCGCGGGGTTTTGTATCCCTAAGCCAGATCCGATTGGCGCTGCAAGCGGCATAATGGCGGGGCAACCAGCGTCGAGAAGTTTCTTCGCCATGATCAAATCGTCATTGAAATAAGGCAGGACCACGAATCCTTCCTTCACGAGTGCGCGCGCGGCTTCCAGTGTTTGCTCATTGTCAGGAAACAGTGTCGTCTGGTCACCGATGACTTCGAGCTTCAGGAGGTTCGTCTCGAGGGCCTCGCGCGCCAGTCGCGCGGTTCGAATAGCCTCTTCGGCTGAATAGCATCCAGCTGTATTCGGCAAAATCTGCAAGGACGGATCCAGATAATCGAGAAACGATTCGCTGGCGCGATCGAGCGGGACTCGTCTAACCGCGACGGTAACCATCTCTGCACCGGAAGCGCGATGGGCGTCGCGCATCTCCTGGTAGTTTCTGTACTTCCCCGTTCCAATGATCAGGCGCGAACGAAATTCGCGCCCGCCAATCTCAAAACTGTCTCGCGATGACTTCGCAGTAATAGCAGATGACATAAATGCTGACCTTTGAACTGGAATTTCCCTCCCAACTTTAAACCTATCCCCGGTCGGAAGCGAACCCAAAGAGCGGCGTTACCCATGATGGGTCTCTCTATCCTACCCCTGCCCTCTGCTCCCGCCTCCTGCCTCCTGCTTATATTACCCCTCCGCCAACGAAGTGCACGATCTCAATGTGATCTCCATCGTGAAGTTTTGTGGTGACCCAGTCGGCCCGACGAACAACCTTGCGGTTGACTTCAATTGCCAGCCGCGTGGCTGGCAGTTCGAGGTCGTCGATCAACTGATCCAGTGAAATCGTATCCGAGAACTCCCTAATTTCACCGTTGATGTAGACGCGCAATTACCAAAACCTCATTTGCTCGGATGAATCACGCGACGCAGTTCGGCAGCGCTTCCCAGGGCCACAGCGCGTATCAGAACTGCGGCCCGGCCCGAAGTGAAATGGGGAATCTCAGTCGAAACCTCAGCTGTTCCATCACGCTGGGTTTTTAGCGAGAAAATCAGAGGTCTGAAAGTCGTACCCAGAATCTTAACGGAGACGGCTACATTTCCAAGCGGCTCTTCGTTTTCACCGCTTCGCTTGCTGACCCGGACTCGAAGCGTCGGTGCGTCTCCCGAGGAAAACTCCTGTTCGTCCAGCAGGACTACTACTAAACCTTCATCACCCTTTGCGTCCTGACCGGATTGCGACTGCTCGCCCGCGTCAAAGCCGCTATCGACCACAGGATGTGGCCTCATATCGCCTGCAAAAGGACCACTTTCCGCAGACCTGGCCTTCGTTGGAATGCTAAAGTCATCAGGGCTGATCTCTTGCCGGGTATTCGTCGCAGCAATTCCCGGAGCGTCAATCTCAGATCCGGCGACTGGTGGTGCCAGTTCGCCATTAGTCACGCCGCTTAGCACGTCGCGTGCGCCCATTTTCTTGAGTTCATTTAGCCGTCCCGAGAGTATTGCAGCGCAGATTAAGCGGTGTTGTCGTTTCAGTCTCTCAGCGAGCGCCTCATCGCTAAAACCCGCTGCGATCAGATCCTCGTAAGGAGAGCGCTTACTCGCCAGGATAGCCCCGCCTACATAAACCAGCGAAAGGATCATGGGCGAGTCCAGACCTTTATCTTCAGTCTGCACGTGATAAACAACCCCATCATGTTCCACGTCGGTGTTGAATCCAGTAATCACGATGTCACGATCTGCATTCTCTCAAGTTGGAATCCAAAAACGTCGGGTACATAGTGAGGGTTTCCGAACGGTAACACAGCGTTTTTTCACGGTCAATTAGCAATTTTGCTGCGTGATCCTCTTTCTGGAAGGTTGCTTGACACCCTTGATCACTTCGACTAGCATCAGCTTGTACAATGATTCTCAATCTCGTAGCCGGGTGCCAATCACCGCGAGCGATCAGTTTCGAGGAAGGTCGTTCTTTGGTAGTAGAAGGTTGTGCCTGAGATGCCGTTTAGTCTTTACGACTACCTGCCGATTCTGCTGATGTTCATTGTTGCCGCAGGCTTCGCGGTAGGCAATATCCTACTCTCCCAATTTGTCGGACAACGCAAGGGAACAAGAACCAAGTTGATGCCCTATGAGTGTGGCAAAGACCCGGTCGGCTCGGCGCGGACTCGGTTCTCCGTTAAGTTTTATCTGATTGCGATGATCTTCATCTTGTTCGACATTGAAGTCATTTTCCTGGTTCCCTGGGCTGTAGTATTCAAAACATTGGTTGCCCATGGACTGGGAACTCTCGCTTACTTTGAAATGATGGTCTTCATTGGCCTTCTCCTGGTGGGCTACATTTACGTACGAAAGAAGGGTGCCTTTGATTGGGGCGAAAGAGCGAGGAGCGAGGCGCTGGGCGAGGCACGCTTGCTCGCTGATGTGGAAAGACGAAGGCGGGAAAAGACGCGGGCCGCGGCATAGGAATAGTTTCTATGGGACTCGAGAACATTATTGCCGAAGCTTTACCCGAAGTTCTGACAACGAGGCTCGACTCGTTAATCAACTGGGCCCGAAAGTCATCTCTATGGCCGGCCACTTTTGGCCTTGCCTGCTGCGCCATTGAGATGATGAATGCCACTTCGTCGCGGAACGACTTGGCGCGCTTCGGTTCAGAGGTCTTTCGTGCCAGTCCGCGTCAAGCCGACGTTATGATCGTTTCCGGTCGCGTTTCCCGAAAGATGGCCCCGGTATTACGCAGGATCTACGACCAGATGCCGGAGCCCAAGTGGGTCATCTCCATGGGTGCCTGCGCTACGTCAGGCGGAGTTTTTGACAATTATGCGATCGTTCAGGGCGTGGATAAGATCGTGCCCGTGGACGTTTACATTCCTGGTTGTCCGCCACGACCGGAAATGTTAATTCATGCGGTCATGATGCTGCAGGACAAGGTCATGAAGGAAAGCGTGCGGGACCGCAAAGATATTCCGGAAGCAGAAGCCCGCGAAGCCGTTGTGCCGGGCACACTGCCCGTGACCGACGGTGCAACGGCGCAGCAGAATACGCTGCCTGAGACGCGACCTTATACAATCGCTTCGAGACATGAGCGCCGCCGTTCTTCCTGAGAGAGTAGAGCACTTACCGAGGATGGAATCAGGGTCGGAAAATACTGAGCTTTCACCGGAGCAGTCCAATACGAGTTCAGAGCAGAAACAGACGCCGTCACTGCTGGTGGCGGCGTTGCAGCGTGAGCACGCAGAATGGATCAACGAGATCGTAGACGCTTACGGTGAAGTCACGATCATAGTCCCACGCGACAACATCGCGGCAGTTTGTACGTTTTTAAAAACTTCAGCTGATACCCGCTTTGATTTTCTCGCCGATGTCTGCGGCGTCGACCGGGGGCCCGAAGAAGAGCCGCGCTTCGAAGTGAATTATCACCTCTTCTCCACTACTAAATTTCACCGCTTGCGTCTGAAAGTACTACTAAGCGAGGAGGACCTTCACGTCCCCACTGTCACCACTGTGTGGCGCACGGCGAATTGGCACGAGCGCGAGACGTACGATCTGTTTGGAGTAGTTTTTGACGGACACCCGGATCTGCGCCGGATACTTCTGCCTGAAGACTGGCAGGGACACGCACTCAGAAAAGATTTTCCTTTGCGAGGGTATGAGCCGTATAGCCTCAAGTGATTGCCGATTGTAGATTTCCGATTGCCGATTTGCCGCGGTGCCAAAGTTCTCTGTAAATCGGCAATCCGCAATCCGCAATCGGCAATCAAAAATGGATTGATGAGCACTGCCACAAACATTCCGGCACAATTCGAGATCGTGGACCAGCCGCTGGACACGCAGATGACGATCTCGATGGGACCGCAGCATCCTTCAACCCACGGCGTTTTACGTCTGGAACTGGTGTTGGATGGAGAGATGGTCGTCAAGACCACCCCGGATATCGGTTACCTCCATACAGGGATGGAGAAGTTGTTTGAATACAAGAAGTATCAACAAGGAATCGTTATCACGGACAGAATGGATTATCTGAATCCGTTAGGTAACAACCTCGCCTATGTGATGGCCGCCGAGAAACTACTTGGTCTGGAGATTCCGGAGCGCGCACAAACAATTAGGGTTTTGACCTGTGAACTGCAGCGCATCGCGTCACATCTCGTCTGGCTGGGCACGCACGCACTCGACATCGGAGCGATGACCGTCTTTTTCTACTGCTTTCGGGAGCGGGAAAAGATTATGAACCTCATCGAGGCTGCTTCCGGCGGCCGCATGACGCCATCTTATTTTCGTATCGGCGGTCTGATGATGGATCTGCCGTCCGGTTTCGAGCGACGAGTCCAGCAATTCCTTAACGACTTTCCCACTTCAGTAGATGAATTCCACAAACTGCTGACCGGTAACAGGATTTTTCAGAAGCGAACGCAGAACATCGGGCGCATCTCCGCGGAAGATGCCATCGATTGGGGTCTCTCCGGTCCGTGCCTGCGCGGGAGTGGTGTGAATCTGGACATCAGGCGCGCGAACCCTTACAGCAGTTATGAGGCCTACGACTTCGATGTCCCGACCGAAGCCGATGGGGACGTGTGGGCGCGATATCTGGTGCGCATGCGCGAGATGAAGGAGTCGCACAAGATAGTAGTGCAGGCGCTTTCGCGTCTGAAACCAGGTCCGGTAAAAGCTGACGCCCCGAAAGTGGTATTGCCTGACCGTGAAGCAATGAAAACTCACATGGACGCGTTGATACATCACTTCTTGATTGTAGCGGAAGGATTCGACGTGCCCGCAGGTGAAGTTTATCATCCGATCGAAGCCTCAAAAGGTGAACTCGGTGTTTATATGAGATCTGACGGTGGACCTAAACCAAGTCGCGTACATTTCCGCGGTCCGAGTTTTGTGAATCTTTCCGCTCTCCCGCACATGGCAGAAGGCCAAATGGTGGCGGACATTGTGGCCGTGATCGGATCGTTGGATATTGTGTTGGGGGAGATAGATAGGTAGAAGAGGGTGAGGCATTCTTCTACGGTTTGCTTTTTGAACTTTGTATTTGGTGCTTTGTACTTTGCGTCCTAACAGCGTTGCTTCGTTACGAGAACAAAGCGCTAAGTACAAAGCTCGTATTTTTCCGGTATGTCTCAACAGCTAACGCAAATACAGCCACTGTCGCAACCTGTGAACATCGGCGACGAGATTGCTACCTTCTCTGCTGCTGTCGAAGCGGAGGTTGATAGGCATCTGGCCAAGTATCCGGTTAAGCGTTCCGCGATTTTGCCATTGATGTTTATCGTGCAGCGTGAACGGGGGTTTCTCGATCCTCCAGGGGTCGCGTATTTAGCAAAGCGTTTGGCGTTGCGCATCACTGACATCTGGGAGGTTGCTACCTTCTACTCGATGATTCACACCGAACCGGTCGGTAAGTATCACATTCAGATTTGCCGCACACTGTCGTGCAAAATTATGGGGGCAGACAAAATCACGGAGTATTGTTCGCAAAAGCTGCGTATCAAACCCGGTGAGACAACTGCGGATGGGCGTTTTAGCTTGTCGGAAGTTGAATGTCTCGGATCATGCGGCACGGCACCCATGTTTCAAATCAACTTTGATTACTACGAGAATCTTACGCCGGAAAAGGCGGGGCAGGTTTTAGAGTCATTACCTTGAGTGAATAATGATCAGTAAATAGTGAACAGCAAAGATAGCGACCATTCACCATTTACCTTTCACCGTTCACAAAATTGAGTCCTATGTTCATTGGCGCCATCGGCTGCGAACCCCTTCAACTTCGCCGAGTTCTGCTCAAAAACTCGACGTCTATCGACGTGTATCGACAACACGGCGGTTATGAGGCGATCAAAAAAGTATTGGCATCGATGTCGCCTGATGACGTCATCAATGACGTCAAGAAATCGGCTTTGCGTGGTCGCGGCGGCGCAGGATTTCCCACCGGAATGAAGTGGAGCTTCGTTCCGAAAGACTCACCAAAAGCTAAATATGTTGTCTGCAATGCGGATGAATCCGAGCCGGGCACATTCAAGGACCGTTATCTGATGGAGCGCGATCCGCATCTGCTGATCGAAGGTATGCTGATCGCCGCTTACGCGCTGGGAGCAAGAACAAACTACATCTACACTCGTGGCGAGTACAAATACCTAATCGACATAATGGATCGCGCCCTGGACGAAGCACGCGCGGCCGGGCTGCTCGGGAACAATATCCTTGGCAAGGAGTTCTCCTGCGAGATCTACACACACACAGGGGCAGGCGCCTACATCTGTGGCGAAGAGACCGCGCTGCTCAGTTCGCTCGAAGGCCTGCGCGGGCATCCACGCATGAAACCTCCCTTCCCTGCTGTCTCGGGGTTGTATGCCTGCCCCACCGTTGTCAATAACGTCGAAACGCTTACAGCAGTACCGGACATCATCAAGATGGGTGGCGAAGCGTATCAAAAACTTGGGACGGAGAAGAGCGGTGGCACAAAACTTTGGGCCGTCTCCGGTCATGTCAATCGCCCCGGTGTCTATGAACTGCCAATGGGCTACGACGACATGGAAAAGTTCATCATGGCAGACTGCCAGGGAATGTTGAATGGCAAGAAACTGAAGGCAGTAATTCCCGGTGGGTCGTCAGTCTACATCATGCGCGCCGAAGACATTCTCGGCAAAGATGTGCGCATGGATTATGAAGGACTGGTGGCTGCCGGTTCGATGGTTGGCTCGGGTGGCTTTATTGTGATGGACGAAACCGTAGATGTTTTCGAATCGACGAAAAACCTGACAGAGTTTTACAAACATGAGTCATGCGGCTGGTGCACGCCCTGTCGGGAAGGCACGGATTGGCTGGTGAAAGTGTTTAAGCGCATCGAAAATGGCGGCGGCCGGCCAGACGACGCGCAATTGATGCTCGACCTTTGCGACAACATAGAAGGGAAATCTTTTTGTCCGCTGGGTGATGCGGCGGCGTGGCCGATTCAGTCGGCGATAAAACGTTTTCCTGAAGATTTTAAAAAGCACTTAATGAACGGCAAAGGCTGACCGATCTTAGAGCTTTGTGCTTTGTGCTTTGTGCTTTGATGTAATCGAAGCTTGTAAACCACCCGAACCATAAAAGACAACGGGATTCAAGAACAAAGAACAAAGTTCAAAGCACAAAGTACAAAGTTCATCATTAACTAAATGTCCACTGAAATAATAAAAATCACTATCAACGGTCGAGGGTTCGAGGTACCAAAGGGCGCGCGTCTGATCGACGTGTGCCGCGAAAAAGGTTTCGACATCCCGTCGTTCTGCTACTACGCGGACCTTGCCCTACAGGCTTCCTGCCGCATGTGTCTCGTGCGCATTGAGAAAATGCCCAAGCTGCAGACGTCCTGCACCGTCATCTGTACGGATGGAATGGTTGTCACCACCCAAAGCGAAGAGATCGAAAAGGCGCAGCGAGGCATGACTGAATTCCTGCTCGCCAATCACCCGCTTGATTGTCCAGTCTGTGACCGCGGTGGCGAGTGTGAATTGCAGGAATTGACATTCGACTGGGGCGGCCTCGAAGAGCGCTTTACCGAAAAGAAAAACTACTACGCCGAGCGATACCTCTCTCCCATGGTCGCGAACGATCCGCAGCGGTGCATCCTCTGCAAACGCTGCACTCGAGTCTGCGATGAATGGATGGGAGAAGAAGCAATCGAGGCGGGTGGACGCGGTGCTAACACGGTCATTGGCACTTATCTCGGTTGGCTCGACTGCTCCCAATGCGGCAACTGCATTGAAGTCTGTCCCACGGGCACACTACTCGATGCCACCTATCGTCACCAAGCGCGACCCTGGGAATTGGCCCAGACGATTTCGACCTGCAGCTATTGTTCTGACGGTTGCCAGATGTCACTCGGTTCACGCGGCGGCGAGTTGATGCGCGTCGTCGCACGCGACCGCTATGTCAATGGGCTCAACGGAGAGTTTCTTTGCGTCAAAGGGCGCTTCGGGCATCCGTTTGTAAATCACGACGAGCGAATTCGCACGCCTCTCATCCGTTACATAAAGGGTGGCAAGCTGATCCCCGCAACCTGGGATGAAGCCATCCGCCGCGTCGCGGAACGACTGGACGCGATTGCTAACGAACATGGCCGAAATGCGGTTGGCGTGGTGGGCAGTCCCCGGCTGACAAATGAAGCGCTTTATAGCCTTCACAAGTTTGCTACCGAACTGGTTGGCACTGAAAACTACACGACTACCGATGCGTTTAGTCTGAAACCTTTCTTCGAGAATCTTGCTGCTCCCCTCGCGACACATCGTGACATTCGTTACGCGAAAACCATTCTCCTGATTGGAGGCGAGCCTGAAGAACTGCAGCCTTTAACCGGAAAGCAGATTCGGCAGTCAGTGAGAAATGGCGGCGCAAAGTTAATCATAGTTAATTCTGTGCCGATTAGACTGCGTGAGCAAGCGGCGCAGTTTATCCACATTAGACCAGGCACTGAGGATGCTGTTGTGCTTGCATTGTCAGATCAGGCAAATGATTCCCTCGCAGCGCGAAAGGCGGGAATCACGGCGCAGGAGCTTGGAGCAGCGCGGGAGTTGATTGCTAGCTCGTCCGGCGACGTGATCGTGATGTTTGGCGGCGAACTCAGCGCAGAGGCGCAAGCCGTCGTTGCTCAGTTACCATTTGTTCTTGCCAACGAAGGCCGGCGCGTTTTGCTTCACCCACTTCCCCTATTCAATAACAGCTTTGGCGCACATGACATGGGAATGATGAATGCCGCAACGACACCCGCGGAAATGCTCGAAGCCGCCGGCGATTCAATCAAAGCAATGTACGTGGCCGGCAGTTTTCTGCCGCAGCACTTCCAGGGCCGGGAGGATTCCCTGGGGAAGCTCGACTTTCTCGTTGTGCAGGAACTCTTCGAAAACGAAACGACGAGCTTCGCAGACGTCGTATTGCCAGCCGCTTCATTTGCTGAGATCGACGGCACATTCACGAATAACGATGGCTTTGTACAACGCGTGCGGCAATCGATTCCTCCGGTGCATCAAGCTAAACCGGATTGGGCCATCACTGTCCAGCTAGCCAAGGAACTTGGCGTGGATTTTGGCTTTGAGATGTCGGCGAGTGCTGTCCTTCGGGAAATCGGGGAGCACGTCGCGGCCTACACGGGCCTGCGGTATCCGGTAATCAAAGACGAGACTAATCCCGTTCAGGCCAAATATAAACTCGTTGAGCGTCGTGAAGTATCGTCCGAACTCAATACCATTCGTCAGCGAGTTGAAGAACTGACCGACAGCGGCGAAAAGTTGAGCACTACACCGAAGGTCGGGCATGAGTTATTTAAGATCGGTACCTTAACCGATAAAGTTGCGCAGTTTCATCTGCTTGCAGCGGGCAATCCACGGCCTGAGACTGTTGCCATATCTCCCCTTTATCAAATCACTGTTGACGGCAGCATGCAGCGGGAAGCCACTGTGGCCGGAGATTGAAGAGGAATCAGTGGTTCGTCCTTTGTGCTTTGTACTTGCTCTCAATTTGGTGCTGAGATGGGCAATCAAGTAAACAACTAAGCGCAAAGCTCAAATCGGCAATCAAAAATCCCATGGACTGGCAGCCAATTCTAGATATCGCAGGTAAATTCCTGGCGATCACCATTGCCTTCACTGTGGTGCTTTTGATCGTAGCCTACACAGTGCTGGCTGAAAGACGCGTGTTGGGCTTTATTCAGGGCCGGCTTGGACCCAATCGGGTAGGTTATGGCGGCTCGTTGCAACCCTTTGCCGACCTGCTGAAATTCATTCTTAAGGAAGACATCGTTCCGGACAAGTCGACTCGGTTTGTATATTTTCTTGCTCCCGTTATCGCCACCATGGCCGCCTTGATGACCATGATCGTCTATCCCTTCGGCCCCGACGTGAATCTCCCTTTTCTGCATACGACTATCCATCTCGTGATCGCCCGGTTTGATGTCGCGTTGCTGTATGTACTAGGAGTTACCTCTGTTGGCGTCTATGGCATCGCGCTCGCCGGTTGGTCGTCAAACAACAAATACAGTCTGATGGGAGGACTGCGTTCGTCCGCGCAGATGATCTCTTACGAGCTGGCGCTGGGACTTTCATTGATCGGCGTCATCCTGCAGGCCGGCACTCTGGATCTGCAACGGATTGTGGAGCTCCAGTCTCGCTGGCACGGCGCCGGGTGGTTTCTCATCTGGCTGCAACCGCTCGGCTTCATTATTTATCTCATGTCCGCGATAGCCGAGACCAATCGTGTGCCCTTTGATCTGCCCGAAGCTGAGACGGAACTTGTCGCCGGCTTTCACACGGAATACAGTTCGATGAAGTTTGCTCTGTTTTTCCTTGCGGAATACATCAACATGTTCACCGTGTCGATGCTCGCGACGACGCTCTTTCTCGGCGGATGGAATGTTCCTTTTGCGGAAGATATTTTTGGTCGAGGCACGTTTCTATTTGGACTTATCGGCGTCGTCGGTTTTCTGCTGAAGGTATGCGGTTTCCTTTTCATCTACATCTGGCTGCGCGGCACACTTCCGCGCTTTCGTTTCGACCAGTTGATGAATTTCGGTTGGAAGTTCTTATTGCCGCTGGCGCTCGTGAACATCTTTATCACGGCAACACTGGTGTTTCTCAACGTGCTTTAGGGTTGCGGGATGCTCGCTCTTCTTTTCATTCTGTTCGCCGGTCTGGCTGTCGGCTGTGCCATCGCTGTGGTGGCCCAGCGTAATCCACTCTACTGCGCCATTTCGCTTATCGGTGTCTTCATATCGCTTGCCTGTCTTTACGTGATGCTGGCTGCCCCGTTTATTGCCGCCGTGCAGGTAATTGTTTATGCGGGCGCCATTATGGTACTCGTCGTTTTTGTAATCATGCTCCTCAACGTGGAACAGGAGGAACGCCGGCGCCAGCGTCTCGCATTTCTTGTACCCGCAGCGGTAATACTGGCAGCCGTATTGATTGCCGAAGTGGCTTTCATTCTCTCCTCGGTCCAACTATCGCCGGTTACTCCAACCCAAAATGTTTCTGATGTTGGCTTGACCTCGTCAATCGGTACGGGGTTATTTACGACTTATCTCTTACCGTTTGAAATCACATCGATCTTGTTGCTGATGGCTATCGTCGGCGCAATGACACTGGCGCGGCAGGCAAAGATGCTTTCACCTCGTGCACGTGTCGTTCCGGGAGCCCAAATACTGGCGCTAAACGTAATCGATCCTCGACTCCCACTCGACGATACGAAGGCATTGGAAGCAAGCACGACCACAGAAGTGGAGAGACTTCTGGCAATCGCGCACGATCACGACTCGACGCCGCGAGATTGAATCTTATGACACCACAGCTTTCATGGTACCTGGCTCTTTCCGCCGTCCTTTTCACTGTCGGCGTAGCGGGCGTTGTGATCAAGCGAAACGTAATTGCGATGTTCATGTGCATCGAGCTGATGCTCAATTCAGTGAATCTGACGTTCGTTGCTTTCGCCAGTTTTTTTCAGGACGTCACGGGCCAACTTTTCGTTTTTATTGTAATGACTGTGGCTGCAGCTGAAGCCGCGGTCGGGTTGGGAATAATCATTGCCATCTTTCGCAATCGCGAGTCGTTGGATGTGGATGATGCGAGCATATTGAAACTGTAAATTTGTGCTCTGTACTTTGTACTTGGTGCTTTATTGTTTGTCTGGCGTAGCGCACATTTGAATCATTCGAGCACGGCTACACAAACAAAGAACAAGTACAAAGCACCAAGTACTAGTTAGGAAGTTCATTCAGGCCCAATGAATATCAGCAATCTCCTTCGCTTGATCATCTTCGCCCCGCTGGCTGGCGCGGCCATCAACTGGTTTGTTGGCCGGCGGGTGCGCAGTGAGAAGTTTATCGGGATAGTTGCTTGCGGAGCTGTCGGCGTCTCAACGATCGTCTCCTTCTATCTCGCTTTTAAGTCGGATGGCGCACTCCAATCGACGACTCCACTTTTCGATCACCTCTGGACCTGGATTCAGGTGGGCACATTTCGCGCAGACTTCGGTTTGGCAATGGACCGTCTCAGCGGCCTTTATGTCCTGTTCGTCACCTTCGTCGCTTTTCTGATTCACGTTTTCGCCGTCGGTTACATGCACGGCGACAAAGGTTTCTATCGCTTCTTTGCCTATCTGAATCTGTTCATGTTTTCGATGTTGACACTCGTGCTCGCCGACAACTTCCTGCTGATGTTTGTCGGCTGGGAAGGCGTAGGGCTGTGTTCATATCTGCTGATTGGTTACTACACCGACCGCAAGGAGGCGGGCGACGCAGCGAAGAAGGCTTTTATCACCAACCGGGTGGGCGACTGGGGTTTTGTTCTTGGCATCATGCTCACCTTCTATCTCACTTCCTCGGTGGGTCAGGGCTCAATAAGCTTTTTCTCGACGCCACAGGGTGTTACCAGTGCTTTGCAGACCATCGGCGGCATGAATGTCGAGCCGTTTACCTGGCACTACATCTTTGCAGGTGGCATAACCTCCATCGCGGTGCTTCTTTTTATCGGCGCTGTAGGGAAGAGCGCCCAGATTCCTCTTTATGTCTGGCTACCTGATGCCATGGCCGGACCAACGCCAGTCTCCGCTCTAATTCATGCGGCAACGATGGTGACTGCCGGTGTCTACATGATTGTGCGCTGCTCGCCAATTTTCACGCATGCGCCCACCGCGATGTTTATCGTGGCAGTGATCGGCGCCGCGACTGCGCTCTTCGCCGCGACCATCGGCATAGCACAGAACGACATCAAGAAGGTACTCGCCTATTCAACTATCTCGCAGCTTGGTTACATGTTCTTGGCGTGCGGTGTCGGCGCTTTCGTCGCCGCGATCTTTCATGTGATCACGCACGCATTCTTCAAGGCCCTTCTCTTCCTCGGCTCTGGCTCGGTAATAAACGGCATTCATCACGACCAGAATATGCGAAGGATGGGAGGGCTGAAGAAGTACATGCCAATCACTTTCGCCACCATGCTGACCGGCTGGCTGGCGATTTCCGGAATCCCAATCTTTGCCGGCTTTTTTTCCAAGGATGAGATCCTTTGGAAGACGTGGAGCGCCGGCACTTTCAGTTTGCCGAGTACCGCATTTAGCAAACTGCTTTGGGCCATTGGCGCGCTGACAGCTTTGCTTACCGCGGTCTACATGACCCGAATGATGGTCATGACATTCTGGGGGACTGAGCGATTCAGGGAAACTGCGGCCGGAGGTCAGGCAGACGAAGCGCACGCGCACGCCTTCGACCTTGATGAGAAACCTCATGATGCCACACTGGTCTCCGCTGGCGACCGACCCAAACACAGGCCTGGGGAACATCTAAACGCCAGTGCCGAACATCCGGATCTGGTCCATGAGCCCCACGAGTCGCCATGGCTCATGACCGCTCCGCTGGTAGTGCTGGCCATACTTTCCACTGTTGGCGGATTCATCGGTGTGCCTTACGCAATTAGCTCATTGTTCACAGATAAACCATTGAACTACATCGAGCACACGCTCGATCCAATTGTCGCTAAAACTCCGGATAAAGCTCTCCCAGCCCAACGCGAAGGTCGAGTACAGGAACCGGAATTACTGTCGCCAGCTCCGCAAGCAGTGGATAGTGGTTCACCTTTTCGCGCATTGGGAGAATCGACCGGCGGTGACGTGAGTTCCATCGAAGAAATAAAGGAAGAGAGACTGTTTGCTCTAGTTTCTGTGCTTATTGCAATCGCCGGTATTGTCGCGGGTTGGGTAATCTTCCAGGAACGACCATTGTTGCAAATGCCCCGAATACTCGAGAACAAGTATTACGTCGATGAGATCTACGACGCGGCTATCATTCACCCGATAGAAGTTGGCGCGCGCGCAGGTTTGTGGAAGCTTATTGATATTGGCGTTATCGACGGCCTACTCCATTCGCTAGGGGAGGCTGTGACCGAAACGGGAAGGCTTGCGCGTTATTTACAGGCTGGTTTTGTGCGAGGCTATGCCGCAATTATTTTAGCCGGCGCTTTAATTCTGATTGGCTTCTTTGCTTACCTAAGCGTGCACGTAATGGGATTGGTACCCTGACTCTATGCAGCAACATTTATTGACTCTGCTGGTTCTTGTTCCTGTGGTCGGAGCCTTGGTCGCTATTCTCTATAGCCTTGCCCCTGGAGGACGTGAAGAAAACTACAAGTGGATCGCCTTCCTTACTTCGTTAGCCACTTTTGTGTTCTCTTTACTACTCATCCAGGGCGCCGGCGGAGGCACGGCTGACTTTCGCTTCGAGGAGAACGTCAGTTGGATTGGTTCCATTGGAGCGCGTTATCACCTTGGTGTCGATGGCATCAGCATGTGGCTGGTTTTACTAACCACGCTCCTAATGCCGATAGCCATTCTTTCAAGCTGGACGGCAATTAAGAAACGTACGCTTTCGTATTTTGTCTTTCTCCTGGTTTTGGAAGCGACCCTAATCGGCGTCTTCATTTCGCTCGATCTATTGCTTTTCTACCTGTTTTTTGAGTCCTCACTCGTTCCGATGTTCTTCCTGATCGGAATCTGGGGCGGCGAACGGAGAATCTACGCCGCAATAAAGTTCTTCATCTACACAGCGGTCGGTAGTCTGCTAATGCTTGCGGCCATCATTGCTCTCTACTTTGTTTACAACACCTTTGACTACGTCGCCATTATGCATGCGATGACAACTGGCTCGACGCTGTCTGCCCTGCGTTCGCCGCGTTTCGAGATGGCGGTCTTTGCTGCCTTTGCGCTCGCCTTCTGTATTAAGGTGCCGCTATTTCCCTTTCACACATGGCTTCCAGATGCTCATACCGAAGCTCCCACAGCCGGGTCAGTGATTCTGGCCGGCGTCCTTCTAAAAATGGGCACTTATGGATTGTTGCGTTTCAATCTCGCCTTCTTTCCGGAATCCGCAAGAGCTGCGGCACCGCTGATAATCACTCTTGCAGTAATCGGTATTATTTACGGCGCATTAGTGGCGATGGTCCAACCTGACGTCAAACGTTTGGTTGCTTACTCGTCCGTCAGTCACATGGGATTCGTTGTGCTCGGCCTCTTCTCGTTCACTGAACTCGGCATGCAGGGTGCGCTCTATCAAATGCTGAATCACGGCGTATCGACTGGCGCGCTCTTTTTGTTTGTGGGATTCATTTACGAGCGGCGGCACACTCGCTTGATTACGGAGTTCGGCGGACTGGCAACCCCGATGCCCTGGTTTTCAACGTTGTTCGTTATTGCGTCGCTCTCGTCAATCGGCCTACCGTTTCTGAATGGCTTCGTTGGCGAGTTCCTGGTAATGATCGGCGCCTGGACGTCGAGCGCGGTGTCACATTCCTGGATTGTGACGATGCTTGCCGGGACAGGCGTCATCTGGGCTGCCGTTTATATGTTGTGGATGCTGCAGCGGGTCGTCTTCGGCAAAGTGTCGAATCCTGAGAATGCCAGGTTACGTGATCTCAATACCCGCGAACTGGGATTACTCGTCCCCTTATTGCTACTGATGCTTTTCATGGGAGTCTATCCGCAAGTATTTTTGGATCGCTCAAAAGCAAGTGTGCAAGCCGTGCGTGCTCGAGTGGCTGCTCCACCGACCGGCGGCTCGTATGAGGCACTGGTTTCCCAAGCAGAATAAATGAATCTATTTATTGCACAATCACTACTAACGGATATCAACTGGTGGCTGATCGCGCCCGAGGTAATAGTCTGTACTGCGGCTGTGATCGTTATGCTCGTTGACGCTTTTGCTCGGCCGTCGCAGCGTTGGATTAGCGGCGCAATCTCAATTGCCGGTTTGTTTGCGGCGGCCGTCAGCTCAGGCTGGTTGTGGTCCTCCTACTCCGGTGTTACCGAAGCCTTCAGAGGCATGATCGTGCTTGACGGACTGAGACTCGGCTTTACTCTTGTGTTTCTACTCGTGTCTTTTCTGACGGTGCTGGTCTCAATGGTTTGGGTCGAAAGCGAGCAGCTACCAGCGGGCGAATTTCACTCTTTACTGCTCTTCGCTACAGCGGGAATGATGTTTATGGCCTCTGGCGGCGATCTCGTAATCATATTCTTAGGCCTCGAGATACTCTCGATCGCTACTTATGTGATGGCTGGATTCCGGCGCACAGACGTGCGCTCGAATGAGGCGTCACTAAAATATTTTATTCTCGGTTCGTTCTCTTCTGCATTTCTTCTCTACGGGATAGCTCTCACTTACGGTGCTACCGGAATCAATGGCACGGCGGGGACGACAAATATTGCCAGGATTGCCAGCAGTGTGAACGCTGCGCAGTATCCCGCTTTGCTTTTCGCCGGCCTCGCCATGATGCTCGTTGGCTTTGGTTTCAAGATCGCCACCGCACCTTTCCACGTGTGGACCCCAGACGTTTACGAAGGTGCTCCTACACCGGTCACCGCGTTTATGGCCGCAGGGCCGAAGGCTGCTGGTTTCGCAGCGTTCATACGGGTCTTTGTTTTCGGATTTCCGTTGGTTGTGGCTACTGCGAACACGGCCATCGGCGCAAGTATCCATGAGGCCTGGCTAAGTGTTTTGGTGGTGCTGGCAATTTTGACGATGTGCGTGGGCAATCTTGTAGCAATCGTGCAAAACAACGTCAAGCGAATGCTGGCTTACTCATCGATCGCGCATGCCGGATACGCGCTCGTAGGCTTCGTGGCCGCCGGGGCTGCATCCGATCCGGGACAAAGAGACGCGGCAATTTCGTCAGTCACATTCTATCTCCTGACTTATGCAGTCATGAATATTGGCGCCTTTGCTGTGGTCCAACTCATTGCACGCGGTGGCGACCGGCGAACGGCAGTGGAAGATTATAACGGGATTGGATTTGAATCTCCGGTGCTCGCCTTTTCATTAACACTGTTCCTGCTGAGTCTTCTGGGCATACCGCTGACCGCTGGCTTTATCGGAAAGGTAATGGTCTTTCGCGCCGCAATTGACCAACGATATTACGGGTTGGTTGTCATAGGCGTACTGAATACGGCGATGTCTGGGTATTACTATCTCCGTCTGATCATGGTTATGTTTTTCCGCGACCGAAGCACCGCCTGGTCTGCACCCGGGATACCCGCAAGCATCGCCTGGGTTCTCGCACTTACTGCACTCGGTGTTCTCTATCTCGGCATGTTTCCCGGCCGTATACTCAACGCCTTACAAACGAAGCCCGTAGTCTCTGTCTCGATTCGTTAGCCTGAATGCTACCGAACTTATCAAGTGCCCGACGAAAATTACGCCCAACAAATCAAAGAAGAACTCGGGGAAGGTTGGCTCCCCAGTATTTATCGCGAGCGGATACTGAAGCTGCGAACCCGTTCTTATCACTTCGAAACTCTGAGCGCCCGGGCCCGAATCAGCATCCAACACACGCTGCTGGGCGTCGAGCTAAAGGTGGGTAGCCGTCGCCTGTTGTGTCCGGATCTTGCCACTGCCAGATATTTGTCAGTGTTCGCGCGAGCCGGATGTAAAGATGTGGCCGTGCCTTATGACATTACGAAGATCTCGCGGTTAGCCGATGAACTCGAGTCCTCCTGGTATAGAATGCTGCTGCTGATTGACCGCGAGGCAGAAGAAAAAGACGAGAAATTCAGGACGAGATTACGTGGCCAGTTATTTGCTAATATGCGCGCGGAGATCGAAATGGCGGGTCGCGGAGCCCAGTTTCCAGAATTCGAAACGACCACGAAGCAGCGCCGAACTTGAATCTTTTTGGGATTAGACGTTTAGCATGGAAGAGATGACTCAGGACATTCCCAAAGCTTCCCCGTCAGATAAGAACGAGGCGGAGACGTTAAGCTCGCTTCCCTTTCCGTTTAACCAGCGAACGTTTTGCCGTTACGAGCCCGTCGAGCAACACATTCAAGAGGCTCGTGTTTTGGTAATCGACAGTCTGTTGCGAGATGAAAAAGATCTCTCCGCCGTGGCGCGCGGCGACTGGGGCAACTTGCTCACAGGCCAGCTCAAGCGTGAACGTCATATTGCGGGCATGGCGATCGAAAACATTCTTAACAATGTTTCTCGTCTGGTGAAGAGTCCAGCGACAAAGGTGGCGCATATTTCAGAAGTAGCGGCTGCGGCGACTCAGTTCCAGCCTGATGCCATTGTGATAAGCGGCACGCTTCGAGATTTTGATTATTACGATCCGTCCATCCTTGAAAGTTTTGCGCGGTTTATTCGCAGTACAACTGTTCCGGTGCTTGCGATATGTGGCGGACACCAACTCGTCGGCTTGAGTTTCGGTGCCCGCGTGATTACGCTCGACAAGCTCGAGCAACACGAACAGCGGGAGAACAGACCGCAGGAATACCAATATCGTTTTGTACGCATTACCGATCCTGCTGATCCAATCTTCCGCGGAATTCATGAGGTAGATTCAGGCACCTCACCTGACTTCGCAAAGGGTGCGCGCATCCTGCGGGTTTGGCAAAACCATGGCCTGCAGCTCGACCACGTGCCGCAGGGCTTCAAGCTTTTGGCAACATCCTATCTCTGCAGTAACCAGATGATGGTAAAACGGACGGCAAACCAACTCATCTACACGGTACAGTTTCATCTGGAAAAGTCCTTTGAAGACTGGAACAAGAGCCGTACTCGTTGGGAGCATCCAAACGAATCCCGTGACGGTCGCTTATTGTTCGAGAATTTTCTGAGTCTGGCGCTCAACCAGTAGATGATAATGAGGTTTTGTTTACTTGCTGCCAGCGCGATCTGCACTGTTAACACATAAGAGTCTGGCCCAGGCAGCCGCGTCCCTGGCCAAACGCGACAAACACCTTGCCGGCATACTGGCGACCTTCGGACACCCACCTCTTTGGCGCAGACCAACAGGCTTCCCTACTCTGGTTCGCATTATCCTCGAGCAGCAAGTCTCATTGGGATCTGCCGCGGCGATGTTTGCCCGTCTCACAAATTCCATCGACCCTTTTGCTCCTGAGCAGTTCAGCCGATTGGGCGAATACCATTTGCGCTCACTCGGAGTTACGCGTCAGAAAGCTGCGTACCTGATTCATCTGTCTTCAGCGCTGGCTGAAGGCACACTGAACCTGGCCCGACTGAAGAGGATGAGCGATGCCGATGCGAAGCTGGAGCTGATGCGCATCAAAGGAATAGGTTCATGGAGTGCGGATGTTTACCTGTTGATGGCGATGCGGCGCGCGGATGTTTGGCCCGCCGGTGATCTCGCATTGGCCGTCGCCGTCAAGGATCTAAAAGGGATGTCGATCAGACCGGGACCGGATGCGCTCGAGCAACTAGCGGAGAGCTGGCGTCCGCACCGCGCCGTTGCGGCCAGGATGCTCTGGCAGTACTACCTGCGACCAAAGACCAAAGGCTAAAGCCTATTTGGAGATTGTTGAGGCTACCTTTACCGGCGGAAGTACACCCACCTCTACTGTACGCGGCACATTTTCCAGGGTTAGATTGATAAGGTCGTCGACAACGGCCTTGAGGTCATTTGTTTTCTCATAGACCTTAAGCTGACGATCGGCGGAGGTACCGCGTTCGAGAATTATATGAACGTGGTCGATTTCTTTCCTTGACCCGAGATCGTCAACCACGTCGTCGATGAACTCCAACAGCTCGAGGATCAGGTCGCGCACGGGCACTTCAGTCTGCTTGCCAAAATCGATCATCTTTCCGTCCAGCCCCCAGCGCACCGCTCGCCATTTGTTTTCCTGTATCAACATTCGGCGATAGAGTCGAAAGCCAAGATTCTTGTCGATGAGCTTATTGAGCTTCGCGACTATCGCCTGGAAAAGTGCGGCAATTGCTATTGTGTCGTCGACGCGCGTGGGAATATCACAGATACGAAACTCCAGTGTCGGAAAATACGGATGCGGGCGAATGTCCCACCAGATCTTCTTGCCATCATTGATGCAGCCTGTCTTGATCAGTAAGTCGACGTATCGTTGGAAGGAACCATATGAGTCGAAATGATCGGGAATGTCCGTGCGCGGAAATTGTTTGAAGATCTCCGTCCGATACGACTTGAGTCCGGTGTTATGGCTCATCCAGAAAGGCGACGAAGTCGAAAGGGCTAGAACGTGCGGCAGGAAATAACGCGCGGCATTCATGATGTGAATAGCGCGTTCGCGATCGGCCATACCCACGTGAACATGAAGTCCAAAAATCAAAAGCGAACGGGCGACGGTCTGGAGTTCCTGCACCAGCAGTTCATAGCGTTCATCGTCAAATATCTTCTGGTCCTGCCACCGTGAGATCGGATGAGTGGAGGCAGCGGCTATCGCCAGACCGTTCTTATTTGCCAGCCCGGAGATGATGCTTCTCAGCCTCGTGATGTCTGTCCGCGCTTCCTGGATATTCCGGCAAATACCCGTGCCGACTTCGACCATCGACTGAATCATCTCCGGCTTGATCTGCTCGCCCAGCAGCATCCTGCCTTCTTCAAGGATTTCGGCCACGTGGGATCGCAGTTCACGAGACTCTGGATCTATGATCTGAAACTCTTCTTCGATGCCCAGCGTGAATTGATCAAACATTTGCTTATCCCCTGGATCAGCTAAGCTGAAAGCCGTTCATCTTTAGATAACATTCGAAACGTCGCTGGGTATATCTTGCCTTCCTGACCTCAAGGATTCAAGCATTTTGCGATTATTCGCCAGTCAGGTCTCAATCCCCCAATTGATTCGTAACGTAAATGCTGCAGGGCACTAAGAATCGAATGCACTGGACTGTAGTGGTCGAAATGGACGTACCACCGTCGTGGGTCTCCCTCCTTGAAAAGAAAGTGCAGCACGGCTTGACTCCTGTTCTTCTCATAAAAGCCACCGCTGGTGTCTCTGTGATTGGCAAACAGACGCGTGAAATCTTTGCGTCGTGAGAGCGTCGATTCAATCATTGGCCAGGCAAGGAATTGGATGCCAACACCACCTTCGCCATAGACGTTAGCTATATGCCTAACCACATGCCAAAGACCTTTCGCCTGCAGACGCCCGAGAACCAGAAGCATTGCCTGTTGCTTATCGAGCGACCAGGAGTCGAAAGCAGCGGCATCGGTTGGTGATTGCCAGAGACCTGCAAGCTTCCCAGTCAGCGATTCGCGGATTTCGCAGGGAAGAGCGGACCAACGCAGCGGGTTTGTGCCTTTGCCCAGCATCAGACATCTGCCAATTCGCCTTCTAACAGCTCGCGAGCCTCGGGTGAGAGTCCCTGGAACCGAACTCCCAAGCCGAGCCCCGGATTGCTATAGACAACTTCTGCATTGCAAACAACCTGCCTGGCATTACTGAGAGGGATACGAACAAGCAACAGGCTGCCTTCCGGTATATCTGCCTGTGTGTTCATGTATAAGCCGCCGACACTGATGTCCTTCGTCCTGGCAACACCTGTCGCGTCTTTGCCATCGAAAAAAACATCCACAATCAGTCGCGAGCGGCCATGGCTTCGCCGTTCATCCGGTGTCTGAAGATCGTCTTCGATGTTGTCAACCATTTGAGGGACACTCCTCCGTTGGAGTAGCGGAAGGCGCAGCGCACTGTACACAATTTTTGCTACGTCTTTTCACTAATGATGTAGGTCGGCACCATGCCACCGCCGGACGTCACGTTTGCCAGTTCCGTCGCCGACAAACGTGTAAAAGCAGAACCAACCTTTCCATTGAAGAGCAGTGGATCGAGGTCTACGAGTTGCTCTGAAAACTCGATGCGACCATCTTCTGTGAGCGCGGGGAAAGTCTCTCGTGCTGTCGGTACGCGTTCCTGTACCAGATAATCACCAACTTGCAGCGCAGCTTCCATCGCTTCACGCCACGCCGTCTCATTCGAGTTCCAGCCAATCGTGATTCCATGCCCGCCATAGTCGTCATTTGGCTTTAACACTAGCTTGGATCGATTGGCTAGCACAAACTCGAGCAGGTTCACGTCACGACTATGGTAACTGGTTTGTTCGTCTCGCAGCCGGCGTGTCCAGGGAACGTGCGCCGCAATAGCGGCAAGCTCGGTTTGAGAAAATAACGCCGCCCGACGCTCATCCGTCAGCACAGCAAATAGTGCCTTCTTGTGAATGAGCTTCGAACGAAAACTGTTTACCATGCAAACGGCACGATCGCGATAAGCATTTAGCAGCGCAGGATAACGCGCCATTATGGGCAAATACTCATTAACCAGCAGCCGCTTGTAAACAATGTCGATTTCGAAACCGCCGGCGCTCAAACGACCTTTATCGTATTGCAGTTGTTGCGGAGAGCAGATTGTCGCCCGATACCCTTCTTGTTGGAAGAATTCCTTAAATAGTTCAAACTCCGTTTGTGTAGGCATGCCTTCAAGATCCACTATCGCGATTGCGGGCAAACGATCGGGCTTGCGACCAAGAAACTCTTCATAAGAGTCCAGCAGGACGTCCAACATTAGGCGCCGGCCATAGAGTGGCCGAAGGTTATAATCGTTCGCAAAGCTTCTCATTACCGGAAGGGCCGAAAAGATATCGTACGCCGCATCGGCATATGCGATGCCCGCAGGACTCTCGCCGTTGAGTTCCACAAAGCTGTAAGCAGTTTCAGTCAGAAAGGAATCGAGGCGCGAGGTGGGCGAGACAGCAGTGTAACCTGGATCGATGGCAATCAACTCACGCTCAATTTGGCTCAACCCCAAATCATCGACGAGTGAGTGATCGTGGATCGCTGCGTCCTTCACTTTTTGAATAGCAGACCAGACTGTCTCGCAGATCTGACAGATATGAGCGAAGTCCTTTTCAGTGACGAAATGCGGACGGAGATAAGGTGAGAGGCGCCGGCCACCAAAGATCAGCCGGGACCGTTCCAGTCCCTCATCGAGCATAACGCGCGAGCTTTCAGCCAAATCATGGTCCGTGAGTAGATCGTGATAACGCGCAAGTGCTTCAGTCAACATAGACGCGAATCTTCTGCTTGTTGCGAACTATATCAAACGTGTAAGTGGCGCCGGGTGAGTTCGCGAGCAACAGCGGTCGAGTGGAGGAGGAGATCCGCCGGCCATCAATCGATTCGATCACGTCACCCGGTCGTAGTCCAGCTCTGGAGGCAGCAGTCGCGGGTTGAACGTAAATGATGAGCAAACCGGCGTTGGCGCCCAGCCGTGAAGCAACTGCGGGTTGGAGAGCGATCGTTTCGATCCCTTGATCTAGTAATGATGATCCTTTTGCCAGCGGAGAACGATGTTTAAGTATGTCTACTGCAAGAGTTGGATCCAAGGATTCGCTCAATCTTACATTGATAGCTTCCGGAGTCGTGCGATCTGGTCGCGCCACGGTAAAACGAACCGAGTTGCTGGGTCCTGCCTGCTGCAGCCACCAGGAAAAGTCGTCACCGGTTTGTATCTCCTCGTCATTTACTTTCAGAATAACGTCTCCGGCGCGCAACGCCGCAAAAGCTGCCGGACTTCCGGGAGCGATCCACGTTAGTAGTATCCCCCGATGGTCCTCGGCTAAGGTTGTGGCTCTGTCGACTTGCCATCCTCGATTGACGAACTGGTCCATATCAAGTGTGGCTACCGGCTCACCTGTAACTCCGAGCCATGGTTTTGGAACACTCGACTGTTGCGTCAGCACTCGCTTTGCAGCCAGGCGAATTAAAGCCGTAGGCAAGATACTTGCTTCAGAGCCGTCGATGCCATCCACAATCCCCACAGTCTCGCCGGCATCGTTTATCGCTACGCCACCAATGTTTGCAGGCGATAATCGCGTCAAGCGCGCCCTGAACCTCGAGACCGCACCGGATGGCGCACGCGAAACGGTAGATATGGTGCCAGGAGTTTCACCGATGCGCACATAGAGATTGCCATTGTTGGTGACAACCGTTTGCTTCACAGGCTCAGGACCAAATAGCCGCACCCTTTGGCCTGCAAAAATACCGTCATCCTTTGTCACACTAGTCGTACCTAAATTCTTGTCTGATAGTTTGAGTATGGATAAACCTGTAACACCATCAAGCCCGACATAGCGGGCCGCCCGCTGTTTACCATCAGGTCCAATGACCGTTAAGTCAGGTGGATCGTTGAGATTGTCATGCATTGGCGAAAGCGGGCTCTTCGCTCTCGTACTCGCGCGGGGAGACGCAGGCCACGCTGCCGCTGGAAGTAACGCTTCAGGAGCCGCAAAAGGAATTGTCGGCAGACCTAATTCTATTTCCGCTTCTGGCAGCCAGGTGACTACCGTTTGGCCGTCGTCAAGAGCTAAACCCGCGATGACGTTTGTATGGACGTCCTCCATCAGCTTGAAGGCATCATCGAGCCCGGCGATCGCCTGGACTCGCTCTTGAGAACGGAGCAGGAGTCTGAACATTTTCAGTCCGTTTAGGCGGTGCACAACTGTCACTACCTGGGGAGCAACAGCACGCCCCTCCGATACCACCGGAGTTGCGACACTGGAAGGCGTCCTCGGTTTGTTTGGCTGCTGCGGCGCGGCGGTGGTCTGGGCCATCGCCGAGGCAACAGACCAGCTAACTGCAATAAATACCAGAACGACTCTGCGCAAAGCTTCTTTTACTGCCATCGTCTTGCTCTTCTCAGGAACGCTCTTACCAGACACCTTTCGGTGACAACTGATTGGAAAGACTTCCTGTCGCCAACACTCGCTGCGAACCAAAGCTGACCGTGGGCAGCGAGATTGTGTGCCACGTGCCATTGCCGTCGTCTAACGAAACTTTCAGAGATTGATACGAAGTATCAATTGGAAAGACTGCGAGGTCTCCAGCCGTTGCCACTGACTCCTGTTGTCGCACTACGGAAGCTGGTGAAAGACTAAAATCCCTGGCGAGCAAAGGCTGCCTCAATTTCGACACGGCCACAACGGTTTTGTGCAACTGCTTCGGAGTGGAATTAGCGGCGACAGCTCCGTTGGCCGGTGCCACTGGTTTCGGAAGGACAACTCCTGCAGTGTCTTTTGGCAAAACAAGAGTTGGCTGAGTTGCCGGGTTTTCTACACGGGCGACGGTCGCGTTGTTCCTTGGACCGCGCCAGTGATTTAGCACGACAACGACGCCCAGCAGCAGAACGAAGCCAGCCAGAACAAGGCCACGGGCTCCAGGTGACCACTGTGCAAACATTAACCAATGCGCCGATTCAGCCTTTTCATTTGCCAAACGGGCCCTCAGGCGAAAGTCGAAATCAGCAGGCGCTTCAACCGTCTCCAGGCTGCCGACCAGTTGGCGCAGCTTTGTTCGGCCTTGATGGAACTCCTGACAATCGCTGCATTGTTGCAAGTGGAGCGATACCGGCGCCCTATGACTCTCTCCCAGCATTATCTCGTCGAGCTCTCGACGAATCGCATTGCAGTTTGTTTTTCTCATCCTATCTCACTTAAAGATATGCGCTCATTTTTTCGCGCAGAAAGCCCCGCGCGCGGCTAATTCGCGACTTCACCGTTCCTTCGCTGGTTTGCAGGATCCTTGAAATCTCTTCATAACTGCGGCCATCCACGTCGCGCAAGATCAGCGGCGCTCTGTATTTCTCCGGCAATGTGCTGATCGCTCGTTGCACGGCCGTGCGGCGCTCGGTTTCGACTAGTTCTGAATCTTGCAAAGGTCGCACATCCGCTGGGTTCAACTCCTGAGGCTCGGCTCCGTCGCGTTGCTGAAAAAACCCCGTGAGAGAAACGAGTCTGCGTCGCTTGCGCTTTCGCAGTTCACTGATGGCCAGGTTTGTCGCAATCCGATAAATGTATGTCGAAAATGCATAAGTTCTCTGATATCTATCAGCGGCCTTATAAACCCTGACAAAAGTTTCCTGCGCAAGATCGACAGCGCCATCGTAGTCGTTCGTCATGCGATAAATATAACTCGTGATCTGGTTCCTATACCGGCCAACAAGTAAGGCGAAAGCATCATGATCACCCGTGCGCGTAGCCTCCAGCAACGCATGGTCGGATGCAGGGTCCTCCAACACCTCCTGAGGCAAGGCGGAGGGAAAAGCCAACTCATCGATCGTGGTTAGCGTATTCATCAGGGCAGGCAGGCTCTCATAGTCGAACGGTCGCTACTCGATTCGAGAAGTTAAAATCAACGCTCGCGGGCTCAACAAATGAGCGGCCCGCCGGAAGCCGATTATACAGGAACACCGGCGACCGCCCGCAGGTGTACACGCTCGGGATTCGAACGAGTTCCCAAAGGTTGGCACAAGCTTTCGGGTTAATTGGACGGCAAACCCCTCACCCTCTAAGCCTCAGGGTTCTGGAAGATAGAATCGTCGACCTTTACGCCGAAGGTCACGGTGAGGATTCTGGTCTCCTGTGTCTCGCGGCCATCTTCAAGCAGGATAGCGCGGTAGGGTACCAGTGTGTTCTGCGCGTAGCGATAGTCGAAAAACTTCTTGGTGCATTTTACTGGAACGGCCTCCAGGCCTTCCTCATATTCCAACCAAAGAACTCGCAAGGTCTTCACGCTAATGTAATAGCGAGTCTTTCGCTTCTCTTTATCGAACAGATCTATCACGTAGAGATCGATGCCCTTTTGCTTTTCTTTGCCAACGAGGGCGATCGTATAGCCGCTTTCCTTATAACGCAGCAATGAGTCAATGCTGTGGAGGTGTTGCGATAAGAAACCAGCAGCCGCGTCCTGACGAGGAGTAAAAGCGGCGCCGTTGATCATGCCCCACAGCTTACCGGCGCCATAGATCAGCGAATACTCCATCGTGGGCATTTTCTGATCGAGTCGCACCTTGTCCTTCTCGAGATCTTCGCCTCTAACGAAGCGGCGTTCATAGTTTGATTCTTCGCTCTTACCATCAGGAGTGAAGCGAGTTATTTTTCCGCGTTCCAAGCCGTAATGCCGGATCTGATCGAGCCGGGGCCGCGTGCCATAGACTAGAATCGACGACTCTACAATTTGTTCTGCGGTGAAACTCTTGGGCTCATCCGGACTAACAGCAGTGCGGGCAGTGCCATTCCCCGTCGTTAGTGTTAGCAGCGCACACAAAAGTATTAGAGCTGAAAATGATCGAAGCAAATGTATGAGTTCTCCTTGAAACAGACCGTCGTTTCCGAAACGGCTACAGTCGGGGAAATCTAACTGTTAGAGGCGCGAATTGTAGCACATGCGCACCCAAAACCCGCTTAGCCGGAGCCGTTGGCATTCCAATTGATGCAACCTACTAACCGGCCGGATGCCTCCCTCCTATAGCAGGTTTGACAACAAACTGAGCGACGGTTACTTTGCTACTTTTCCAACCTGCGGTACCCCTGCCAGAGGTTTAGTTTAGCCTCCCCGCGGTTAATAAAAGGAGCAGGGTTCCCGATTAAACTTCGGGGAAAGGACGTTTGAGGAATTATGAAGCAAGTGGGAATTTTGGTTGGCCGGGAGAAAACTTTCCCTGAGGCGCTAATCAACGGCATAAACGAGCGCGGTCGCGGCGGAACCGTAGCCGAGTTCATCAAGCTCGGAGGAATACGCCATGACGCTCCTCCCAATTATGATCTGGTCATTGACCGCATCTCGCATGAGGTGCCTTTTTATCGCGCTACCTTGAAAAGAATGGCTCTGGAGGGGACGATCATTATCAACAATCCCTTTTGGTGGTCTGCTGACGACAAGTTTTTCAACTATTCGTTAGCACGTAAGCTTGGTGTGGCTGTTCCCAAAACCATTCTTCTTCCTCAGAAAGCCTACATTGAAGGGATAGTCGGTGAGAGTCTCAGGAATTTGGAGTTTCCCCTCGATTGGCGAGCGATAGTCGATTTCGTCGGTATGCCGGCTATCTTGAAGCCGTTCGATGGTGGCGGCTGGAAGAATGTTTCGAAGGTAAACTCACTGGAGGAGCTTTGGTCCGAATACGACAAGAGCGGCACTCTTTGCATGACTCTACAGGAGTTCATCGATTTCGATCAGTTTGTGCGGTGCTATTGCGTAGGGCAGGAAGAAGTGATGATCATGGCGTATGACCCTCGCAAGCCATACCTCTCAGGCGAGCAATACGTTCACAATTCCAACTATCTCTCAAAAGAACTGGCGGAGCGCGTGACCAATGATGTGCGCATGTTATGTACGGCGCTTGGTTACGACATCAATACTGTCGAGTTTGCCATCAAGGATGGTATCCCTTACGCCATCGATTTTATGAATCCGGCGCCGGATGCGGAACTCGCTTCGGTTGGCGAGTTTTATCACAATTGGATCACCGGCGCGGTTATTCAGCTTGTGTTTAAGCGTCTCGCGGAGCCGCGCGCACGGCCGCGTTATCGTTGGGATGCGATATTGAATCCTGAACCCGCTCGGGCGTATGCAGTTGCCTCATCCACGGAACAGCAAGCACGAACGATAACTCCCGCCGCTGTCGCGGCAAGTGATAAAGAGAAAGCGGACTCGATCCAAACCGTTACGACAAAACCGCCGGCAAAGAAGAAGAAATCTACTCCCCGGGCTTAATACTGTGTGGAAATGCAAACGGGCTAGAATGAGGTGATCCAACGACTACACAACGTCAGAACCGGGAGCGGTAGCGAACGGATGCCGGCACTCAACCAGCGTTTTAAGAGTTCTTGTGATTATCGAGTGCCGGCATCCGGTCGCTTCGCTCGCGGTACTGTATTGGGTGGCGACACCAACCGAATAATTCCTGCTCAATCGCCAAGTTTCTGCCGGTAGCGGGTAAGTAAGCGCCGCGCGATCTCTAGGCGAACGGACCCCGGTGGCTACTGAGACTGTGTGAAGACTCAAACTGATGCCACGGGCTTGCCCCGTGGAGACTCACGCTCGCGGCTGAAAAGAAAGTTGCGCAACTCTCCCAGATGCCACGGGCTTGCCCCGTGGAGTTTCACGCTTGTGGCTTTTGGTAACTAACGTTTGAGCTTCGGCAATAGCGTGAGTCTCCACGGCACAAGGCCGTGGCATCAGTTTGATTTTTCAGACAGTCACTCAGGTATGCTGAGGCTTGCCTCCGGATCCGCCAGCGCTGCTTCCAACCTGCTTAAGTATCGTCCAACGTGGAGACCATCCATCAACGCATGGTGGACTTCAACGGAAAATGGCATCAAAACCCGCTTGCCTTCGTTTGTGAACTTTCCGAACGTAATCTTCGGCACAGAATCCTCCTGACCCCAATTCCGCGCGTGTGAAAAGCTCGTAAAAGATACCCAAGGCAACGTAGTAAAGTGAATCAGATCGTCACTTGGCCTTGACTTGAATGTCCCCTCCCTCTTCACCTCCGTAATGACGCCTTGGGCGTCAGCACTGAACTTCCTATAGTCTGCCGTATAGTCAAAATACGCAAAGGCGAAGCTCTCATTCGAAAGCAAGACGGTGGTGGCGCCATGAATTACGTCGTGGACCAGTACCTTGCCGTCTCGCAAGCGATAGCGAAACGGTTCGACTTCATTGGCAATTCGCAGCGCGAGGTAGTGATAGGCCAACGAAACGCTGGCGTCCGGGCGTTTGCGAAGCAGCGCCAGCAACTCGGTGATATCGAGCTGTACGCAGACATTGAAGTAGGGCTTGTCATAACCGCGAAAGAACTCAAATAGATCGCGACGGGCCCAGCTAGTAACATCGAGATACTCTGCCATACAGCAATTGTACCCGATAGCTTCGAGTTCTTACTTTGCAAAATTGCCTGAAGGTCTTTAAGAGTTCAGATTCTTCGGGGAAGAGTCAGGCTACTGAGCGTGGCTTGGATCTGGTGAACAGTAGACGAATACCTAATAGAGTCAGCACCCAGGCTATCAATGAGGCTGAAGCGAGTGACCAACCAAAGCTCGAGGCAATTGGATCAAAGTAACCGCCTACGAGTGCCAAAAGAATACCAGCGTTTGTCGTGCGGGCAGCCAGGCGCCGAACGCGAGTAATGTTCTGCAGCCAGCTGATTCTCTTCAACTCCGCGGCAAGGTAATCTTCATCATCGTTAAGCCGCAAATAATAATCGGCCTCACGCCGGGCATAGCGCGCCAGCGCCTGCTCCGACGTCACTCGCGCTGCCTCATGATAGTGGTGAATAACGTGCGCCAGTTTCCCATCGCGAAGGGCGATATCCGCCAAACCCAGACGGGCCTTGAAGTTTCCAGAGTCAACATCTGCCGCTTTCTGTAGCGCTAGTCGAGCCTGCTTGGCATCGCCGCACTCGAGAAAACTTTCACCTATGAGTGGCAGCAGTACCTCGTCTTTATCGGCTCTAATACAAGCCAGTCGTAACGCCGCACGAGCACGCACCAGCAACCGCGCGTCACCTTGTGCGCTGGCCTGGGAACGAAGCAGGCGAGCAAAATCATAAATGAGCCAGGCGCCCCGTGGGCTGACATTCAAAGCTCGGCGAAAAGCTTCGCCGGCTTCTCTCAAGCGTCCCGATACACGGAGTTCATTTCCCAGGCGTCTTAGCACATGCGCCCTCTCTATATCTTCCTCAGACGCTTGGCCGCTTGCTTCCTGGCGTCCATTCGGCTTTCCGCCGAGCCTGTAGTCTGGCTTGGCTACGTCGAGAACGTCATCAGAAGCGAGCCCGGATTGACGGACTTTTTGATTCAACGAACGTGGTTCATTAAGATAATCGCGCAAGTCCCGGCTGCGACTGTCGAGCTTATCTTCGTGGATAAGTGGAAACAGTTCACGCACTATTCTTCGGTAATTTCTTCCGCCCGATGCAAAAACAAACTCCTTACCCTTACCTGCAATCTGAGTCCGGTAGCGATAGCGCACCCTTCCGCCACGGCGCAAGGTCCGAACAGCGTTGGTTTCCACAGTCTCAAAGTCATGAATCCCCAGTTGCTCCCGGTAACCAGAAACCAGACGCAAGACAAGGGAGACGAGTCCGCGCCGGCTCAATGACTGTCCATCAAAAACAATTCGATCGGTAAGCGCAACTATGGGAATTACCAACCATGCTACTAGCAAGAGACTGAGCGCCAACACATCGTTCTCAGCACGCAAGAGCAGGGCTGACGAGAAGGTGAGCACACAGGCTACAGCCAAGTATGGTCCAGGGGAGACACGCACGGTCGCCACCGGCACCCTCTTTTGCTCGCGCTCACGCTCCTTGCTGGCTTCAGCCAGCACCGACAGTGTCTCAAGCTGTTTCGTCTCGCTCATTTCCTTTCATTCGGTCTCTGAGCTGGGCAATCCACCGGAACCTCAAGACTAAAAGTTCCTCGCGACTTGCCTGGTTCAGTGTAACGTAAGTCCGCGAATTGAACGAGAGTTTGAGTTGTGCAGTCAATATCTGGCAGCTGAACAACGGGAAAGCGGGCAAAACCCAAAAGTATTTGCGCTCTGCGGCCTTCGGAAGCCTTTTGTACCAACGAACTCATTTCCTGCGAAGGCTTCTCATAGCGAACGACATCCTCAGGTTTCCGAGTGAGAAGACTCAGGTCGAAACGATAGGTGGCGCGCTCTGTTTCGAACACGCATTCCCAGGTGACAGGATTTGCCAGAGTTGGCATTGCCGCCAAACGAGAGATAGTTTCACCGCTATGCGCTATCACTGGCGCTTCGAGCGTTCCTTCTCTGATTGCCAAACTGTGTGCCCATGCAAGGCCGCCCCAATACGCCAGTAGGATCACAAAGGAAGCGATTGCGATTTTCTGGCCCCAGCGGTTCCCTGCTCTTTTCATGAATAAAACAACGAGAGAAATGAGAAATATAATCCAGAAAACCCGAACCGGAAGTGCATTTGAAACAGCGCTTCGTTGTGCCGATCCGAGAAAAACAATCAATGTGACGGCCAAACCGAGCGCGGACCAGGCGATCACCTGCAGTCTTGTTTTTGAAGTTAGCAAGAATGAAGCGCCGCCAAAGAGCGCCCACAGAAATGGATCGACAATGAAGACGAGATCTCCATAAAACCACTTCGAGCTCCAGGGCAGTAGCAGGCGGACCCCATAGTTGTTTGTCCAATCCATTATCGGGTGTGTTGCACTAACAATTATTGAGGCGACAATTAAGCCAGTGAGATTGACCTGCACAGGTCGGGCACGTAGTCGCGCCACCGCCAACTCGGCCAAATAGAAGACTATTGGAATAATAAAAGCTAAACAGACCGTGCCAATGATGGAGTGAGTGATACCACGATGATATTTCAGAGTAGTCCAACGATCGCCGAAGACCAGCGTTACCACGTCAAGGTCGGCGGCATTTGCCGCCACCACACAGAGGACAGTTGTGCGAGGTGTGAGCCTTTCTAACCCAGCCTTCGCAGCGGCAAGTCCGACAAGTGAGTGCGTAAGGTTGTCCATTGCCGGCTGCCTATGTCCGATATGCGCTGTCTATGTCCGATATGCTTTTTTAGCTTGTCGTCAACGCGCGTAGGAGTCTTCCTCCAGTCAACGACAAGCTGAGAAGCATATCGGACAAACTAACTTTCTAACCTAGAACCGGGGCTTCGGGAGGAAGTTGTGCGTACCGGTCAGGATCGATTTTCTGTAATTCCGTTGCCGCATCTCTTGCGGCAGCCGAGGGTGGTAATGGCATTTGATCTGAACCTTTGGCCTTGCGAGAAGCATCCACTATCTTAAATAAGAGATCCGCCGCTTCTTTCTTCTTGCCTTGCTTCTCATAGACCTTGGCCAAAGCAAGATTGGCTGTTTCTGGAGTCACGACGCAGCTATTCGAGCGCGCCAGATCAGCATAGATCTGGGCACCTTCATCCAGTTTTCCGTCGTTCTCCTTCGCCTGCGCGAGTGCGAATTTTGACAGGGTGGCAACCTCAGCTATGTTGCTTTTCGTTAGTTCGGTCAACTCCCCAAGAGCCTTTGGACGATCCAGAGAAAGCCGGTTGGTAGCAATAAAGTATCGGGCTTCAGTTCGATACGGCTCTCCATATTTCGCTGCCACCTTCTCAAACTCCTCGATGGCTTTCTGCGCACGCTCTTGCTCGGTGTGAAAAGTTGTTCCCGTTGAACCCGGTGCGGGGGTATCTGACACTGCTGTCGTCGCAACACTGATTGCCCGACCTAATGCTTGACGCGCTTCGTCATTCTTACGTCCATTCCATTTGAGAAAGAAGATAACGACCAAAACAGCCAGTGCCAGCCCGCCGAGTCCATAAAGAATCGAACGTCCGCGACCCTCAAGCCGGTCGCCCAGACGCTCGAACAGAGTCATTGCCGTGTCTCTAAAGCGGTCGTGCTGAAGTTCGCGTGCCCGTTTCTTCTTATATTTTGCCACGTGTTTCCCTCTCGCAAGTCTGCATGGTGAGCTGCGTTCCTTTAGGTGTATGATAAACGAAAATGTCACTCTACGGGCGCGTGTGAAACCTTGTCAAGCAGCTGTTCAAAAGCTGTTTGCTGGGTATTCTGCAGGGAAGTATGGGGGAGAGCATCAAAGGAACGTGCAAATTTTTCTTGGAACAAAGGTCACTTCACGGGTGTCTAAGGATACGCCTGTCCGGGAATGGGCAAAGGTCATTAGGTGCTCCGATTCCCGCCCCAGGGGGTGATCAGTGAGCTACGGAGAGCCAATAGCCCTCCGCGGGCAAATGGAATTGGAGCAGGTTGCACCGGCAGCCTCGGATGATTCGCGGCCGGCGGCAGAAGAGCAGTTCATTGAAAGATTGAGGCGTGGTGATGCGGCAGCCTTCGAGCAACTGGTGAACGAACGGTCGGGCGAGATCTACGGCTTGCTTTACCGTTTGACGGAAAACAGTGAAGAGGCGCGCGACCTGACGCAGGAAACTTTTCTGCGCGCATTTCAAAGTATTGGACACTTTCGTGGCGATGCAGACCTTAAGACGTGGATTTATCGCATTGCCATTAATCAGGCACGCAATCGCTGGCGCTGGTGGCGTAGAAGGCGTCGTGATTCGACAGTATCAATCGATTCTACAGACCTTGACGGCCGCCCAACTCTAGTCACAACGTTAAAAGCTAACGGCTCGAGCGATCCGGAGCAGGCAACATTGGCGCACGAGCGTGAACGCGCTCTCAGAACCGCGCTCGGTAGCGTCCGACGAATTTATAGAGAAGCGGTGGTTCTCCGCGACATTGAAGATTTTTCTTATGAAGACATTGCTGCAACGCTGGAGATTAGTATCGGCACGGTGAAATCCCGCCTGGCGCGCGGCCGTCAGGAGTTGCGGCGAAAGTTGGAAGGATCTTTGTAATTTTTGGTTTGATTGTTGATTTGGGATTGGGCTAAGTGATGACACTTCTAGTCACAATCGAAAATCCTCAATCAAAAATCCAAAATCTCTTCATGGATGGCTAACCCGCCCCGGCTCACAAAACTCGGTGCCAAATGGGTCGAAGTGACGAAACGGCGGGCAGAAGGCGTTTGGGCGGCATGATGAGAGCGTATTTGAAAACGTGGCCAGCAACACCCGTTGGATCATCGCTCGCACAGGCCTACAAGGTTCGCCCTAAACTTGTCGAAGTTGCTTCCCTTTTCCTAAAGGGAGCAGCCGGGGTCGGTTAGCCATCCGAAGGTAATTGGTTGGCAATTTGCCAATTGGAAGTTCCTATGCTGTGCGAAGAAACGAGACAGTCGCTTTCGTTATACATAGATGATGCTTTGTCGTTGCCAGCCCGAGTTGTGATCGATGAGCATCTGAACCTCTGCCCCGTGTGTCGCGCTGAGGTTGCGGACTTACGGTCGCTGACGCGGGCCTTCGGTATGTTGTCCCGGCCGTCAGCCCCAGCCGATTTGGCGGCGTCGATTTCAGACGCCCTATTGATTGAAGCGGCTGCTCGTCGCCAGGCTCCTGACCGTTCGATAGGTTATCGCGTCGCCCGCTTTCTCGAGCCTCGCTTAATGCCTTACACGGTCGGTTCTTTTGCGTCGGTCATTCTCTTTGCTCTGATGTTTGCAGCGCTGCGCCCACATTTTGTGGCTCTGCGAGAAGCATCAATGCATAACAGCGGTGTGCTCGTCTTAAACACGACAGGTCCCAGGTATGACCTGAACAGACCGGTAACGCCCGAAGACTTTGCGGCCAGCCGTGCTCCTTTTGCTGAACAGTCGCCAAGCCTGAATCCCGGCGGAGCATTGGCGGCCCTTACGCGCGAGTATGCACATCCACATCAATATTATCAGGACGCTGACGATATGATTGTAGTCGCGGATGTCTTCAGCAATGGCGCGGCTTCACTCGCCGATGTTGTTCAAGCGCCGAAAGACCGTCGTATGTTGGCTGATTTTGAGAGTGCCCTGCGCCAGGATGCAGCGTTTGTACCTGCTTCGCTTGACCGCCGGCCTGACACTATGCGCGTAGTGTTTGCAGTGCAAAAAGTCGACGTAGACGATCGGAATTTCTGATTCCCTCCTGGATATCCACTCCAGAACAGTGGAAAAGATCAACTCCATTAACGTTTGAGGTGGTAGGGCACGCTGATGACGATGACTCCTTCTTTGAAGAGGAGTGCGCCTTTAAGCATTAGTGAACTCTGATTGTGGAGCAGGTGTTGCCACCACTTCGCAGGGACGAATTCCGGTTAGTATCTGCCAGCGTTTCAGTTCTGTTACAAGTTCGTAGTGTCCTGCCTTAACTGCTACAGAATTGTCCTCCCGCTCTCGCTTCAACCGCGGTTTAACCTGAACCCCTTCAAACTCGTAAATCGTTGATTGTGCGCGAAACCGTAAAGAAATCCCCATGCAAACCCTAGTGGTACGGGAATTGTTTTTCTCACCGCTGAACATCGCGACAAACTCAACCACTGGGTAGTCCGCCCGAATCCGCTAATGAAGGTAGGACGAATCACAGCGGTTGAATTGTATTTCCATACCGTGAGTCTTCAACAATCAGCACGGGAAAACTTAAAGTTCGTCAACTTTCAGATTAAGGAGCTAAGAAATGACCCGAGATCATTCCGGCGCGGAGAGAACACCTTTGCGCTCGTTGTTCACTTCAGCGACCCACACGCCGCGGCCTCCTGGTGCCTACAGGTATTCAATTCTTGCCGTACCGCTTCTGCTCATGATGCTTTGCGCCGTGGTACCGACGGTCGTTGCCCAGGAAGCCCAACGCGATCCTGCCGGTACAGCTACAGGAGACAAGACTAGTGTGGTAGATGCCGGCGGGAACTCTTTTGTGGTTACAGAGCCTGCTGACAAATCTGCCCCAGATTATGCGGACAAGAAGAAAGCATACGACGAGTATCAGGCTCAGTTGGCCAAGGAACCGCTGGCAGCAAAGCTCGCGGACGCTGTGGGCCATACCCGAATCGCAACCAACTTCTCCTGGACGCTGCTTACCGGTTATTTAGTTCTTTTTATGCAGGCTGGCTTCGCGCTGCTTACCTGTGGACTCGTGCGCAAAAAGAACGCCGCTCATTTAATGATGCTGAATTTTGCGGCATACGTATTCGCTTTCCTCGCCTACTTTGCGGTTGGATACGCTTTTCAGTTCGGGGCCGTTGCAGTAAACGCAGCTCCGGTCAATCTCGGCGGAACACCAACGCTAAACCACTTTTTGATCGGGAGCGGGGCGTGGGGATTCCTGGGTGGCAAGGGATTTTTCCTCAGTGGTCCGGGATACGACTCAGGAAGCCTCTGCCTGACACTTTTTGAAGTCGTGTTCATGGAAACAGCGGGCTACATTATTGTCGGAGCCATCTGCGAGAGAATTACTTTTTGGTCGTTTCTTCTCTGCGAGCTCTTTATGGGGGCGATCCTCTACCCAATCTTCGGCTGTTGGGTATGGGGTGGCGGCTGGCTTTCACAAATCGGCACCACCATGAATCTAGGCCACGGTTATGTCGACTTTGCCGGTTCCACCGTGGTCCATGCGGTTGGAGGCTTTGCGGCCATGGCATTGGCGGTGATCTTGGGTCCGCGTCTGGGCAAATACGGGTCAGATGGCAAGGCGAGACCCTTCCCAGCGCACAACCTGGTTTTTGTGGTTACCGGCACCTTCATTCTCCTTTTTGGTTGGATGGGGTTCAATCCGGGGTCAACCCTTGGTGCCACGGACCTTCGCATTTCAGTGATAGCTATTAACACAAACCTGGCGGCCGTTTCCGGTGCGGCAACCGCGATGCTGTTCTGGTATTCCCGCTTCGGGAAACCGGACATCACGATGGCTTGTAATGGAATGCTGGCTGGCCTGGTTGCGATCACGGCTCCATGTGCGTTTGTCTCGCCCACCTCCGCCGTGGTTATCGGGATCCTTGCGGGCGTTTTAGTTTGTGGAGGTGTCCTGTTCAACGAGCGCGTAATTAAGGTAGATGATCCGTGTGGCGCTATTTCCGTGCATGGCTACTGTGGCTGGCTCGGAGCAGTTTGCGTGGGGATTTTCGCGGACGGCACTTACGGTGCTGGATGGAATGGGGTTGGCGCGGCTTCATATCTAGGCGCGGCGGGCCAGGGGGTTACGGGCCTACTCCACGGTGACAAACGCCAGTTTGTCAGTCAGTTGTTTGGTGCTACGCTATGCGCGGTTTGGGCATTTGGCGCGACATATGGAGTCTTCTGGATAGTAAACAAGCTGAAGTCGATGCGGGTTACTCGAGAAGTCGAACTCGAAGGTTTGGATGTGCCGGAGTTTGGCTTGCCTGGCTATCCAGAGGATTTTCCCCCGCCTGAGGCCTTAGCGCCTGCCGAAGCGTGACCGACCAGAGTTAGCTCTAGTACTCAAGGGTGGGCGAGTCTCCCACGGCTCCAACCTTCCGGATTGAATGATGGGGTTGCGACAAGAGTTCCATCCGAGGGTTGCTTCATTAGCGGGAACATCCCTCGGATGGTTCTATGTTAAGGCTCGCGCCTCAACATTCGATGGAGCGGCTTCCCTGGACCTTCTCGGGTCACCCAGGAGGTCGCTTCCTATTGTGGGTTGTCTTCAGAGCGTCTCGCTTTGCAGGGCGGACGCAAAGAATGCCGCAGCGATCGCAAATTATGCATCGTTGCGGAATCAAACCGCGTTAGCGTTCCATTCTCCCGTGCGTATACGAGCAACGGCATCGAGCGAAGAGACCCAAACTCTTCCATCACCAGGTTGTCCGGTTCGGGCTGCGCTGAAAATCACGGCCAAGGCCGCTTCCGCTTCGTCATCGTCGAGCACCATCTCGAGTTTCAGCATCGGAACAAATTCCACTTTGTATTCCGTCATTCTATAGACAAGAGTCGGCTTTTCTCGCTTGGAAGCGCCCAAAGCATCGGTAATCGTCATACCATAAATCCCAATGTCCTTTAACGCGTCTTTGACTTCCCCAAGCAAGCTAGGTCGAATCACCGCTTCGATCTTTTTCATCACCACCCTTCCAGTCTCGCAGATAACAAGCGAGTGAAATTGAGTTGCGTTCTCAGTACCGTCGCGCCTAAATCGAGACGTGATGATTTGTGAATCTACAGCAGAGCTCATAAAGAAGGTATAAAGAAAGCATAAAGAATTTGAAAAGGACGCGTGAGGAGGGGTCATCACTAAGTCCTAGCGTGCTGTGAATTTTCCAGCGTAATAACCTTCGCGGTGTCGGACGACCATTTCTCGTGATAGTGCTCGCGGAACAGTGAGGGACACTTTAATCTTATGCAGTTTACCATCCGGTACAAAATTCGATGGTAGATAGCCTATCGAGTATTGGCGACGCAGCTCCAACGCGATCTGCTCAAATGTTTCGTCCAATCTTTCCGAATTCTTTGGCCAAAATGACTTCCCACCGGAGGCTGACGCGACTTGATCCATTACCATCCCGCCGATGGATTTGGGTAACGGAAGCATCCCAACCCTGACGGTGTAAACGACCACGCCAGACTCCTGGAGTTGCCTTCGGAGTTTGCCAAAGCTGCACCGTGAATTATTCTCCTCGCCATCGCTGATGAGTATGATCGCTTTTTTGGGATACACACCTTGACTCACTTTTTCGATGCCCAAATACAGGGCATCATAAAGTGCCATTTGGCCTGTTGGGTGCACATAAGTGAATTTATCCAAAACAGCATTGCCGTCCCGCACTCTGTCTAACAAGAGCTGCGGGCTTGAGCTGAAGCCGATCAGAGTGAACTCATCCTGAGGGTGACTCGTTTGAATGAAACGCGCAAGAGCCTCTTTGGCACGTTCGATTGTTCCGTCACTCATCGAGCCTGACGTATCAAAGACGATGGCAACAGACACCGGCGTGTCTTCTTCACTGAAAAAGCTGATCGGCTGCTCCACCTTATCGTCGGAAACTCTCAAAGACTCTTTCTGCAGGCGATCGATCGCCTGGCCGCTCCGATCCGTTACCGTCACAACGACATTTACCAGGTCCGTGTTCAGCTTAAGAGCATCCTGCGTGTCCTCAAGCGCTGACTGTTGGTCCAGCGACCTATCACCAGACAGAACCACCTTAGTTGTATTATGACTCTGTCCGGCGGCCACCATTATCGCGATGTTTAGGAGAGCAATAACTAATACTTGCCGCAGTGCAAGCAATTTCATTTCGCTGATAATTCTATTGTTTCTCATGTCTCCCGTCCCCGTCCCCACTCCAGTACTTCAAAGTCGATCCCGTCACTTTTCCGCGCGTTACCCAAGGCATCTCAGAACTCGAGCCTCAAAGCTATTTGCCCCGTACGATTGTCGGCGTTTTCGGCCGTCTGCACCGTCGTCGTTTTGCCGAACGTACTAGGCGTGGAAACATCGACTGCCGGGGGAGCAAAGTTTGTATGGTTAGGCAAGTTCGTAAACGTTGTCTCGAACCGAAGCTTAAATCTCTCAGTGATGGCGAAAGTCTTCGCTAATCCGCCCGAGATCGCAAGGGTCCCTGGCCCCACGAGAATGCCCACTCCGGCATTGCCTACGCGGCCTGCGTGCAAACTATTACTCCGAGCAATGAAACGGCTGACCTTGCCAAGAAAGCAAACTTCCGCTTTCCGGCTCGCAATAGACCAAAACGATCATCAAGCCCAGCAGTTTGGAGTGCTTCTGTAGGAGCTTGGTTAATCGCACTCATGGTCATGACCCACCGAATGTCGACTCATAAACAGCTCCCAAGTATAGGCCTTGCTAGATAAAGAACACATAAAAGATCTTGTTACTGTTTGAGGTGATACGGCACGCTGATGACGATGACTCCTTCTTTGAAGAGGAGTGCGCCTTTAAGCATTAGTGAACTCTGATTGTGGAGCAGGTGTTGCCACCACTTAGCTGGGACGAATTCCGGCAGCAATACTGTGACCATGTCGTTATAGTTCTTTCGTTCGAGGCGAGCGATGTACCGCAGCAACGGACGCGTAAGTTCGCGATAGGGTGACGGGAGCACCACGAGTTTTATTCCGGCTCCCCAAAGCTCCCACTTCTCACGTAACTTGGCCGTGGCCTCCTCATCGAAGTCCACATAGACAGCCTGGACATGACCTGGAGCAATAGACTTGGCATATTGCAACGCGCCAACGACGCCGCGATGAATGCCAGAGATTGGCACGATCACTGTGTGCTTGATCGGACGCAGGTCTTCCAGTCCCTCCGTGGAAAGCTGTTTCGCCACGACCACATAGTGGTTGTGAATGGCACGAAACATGAACACAAGCAGAGGAACAACTACCACCACTATCCAAGCGCCGTGTATGAACTTGGTGGCAATGAAGACGCAGAGAACAATGGAGGTTGCGACGGCCCCAACCGCATTAATTACAATGGATTTCTTCCAGTGTGAGCTGTCTGTCACCTCATCCGTGATGAAGGTCGTTCCGCGTTCCTCAGAGGCCACCAGTTCTGCATCAGGCAAGGGCTCTCTATCGACGGTACTTTGAGTGAAGTGGATGTCATCCTCGGGCCGTTTGCGCGGTTTGGCTTTTTTCTTCGGTGACTGCGCACGCACTTTGAGCCAGTGCCTGACCATCCCCGACTGCGACAGGGTGAAAGAGAGGAAAACGCCCACGGCATAGAGAGGAATCAGACGGCTGGTGTCACCACCAAAACCGATTACAAGAAGGCTGGCAAAGATTGCCAGAATCACAATCCCATTTGAGAAGACCAGCTTGTCTCCGCGCGTGGCGAACTGGCGCGGCAGAAAACGGTCCCGCGCTAAAAGACTCGAAAGACGTGGGAAATCGGCAAAGGAAGTATTGGCCGCCAGTACCAGAATTAACGCGGTAGTTATCTGCACAACGTAGTAGAACCAGGCTAGTGGCCCTGTAAACATGATTCGCGCGAACTGCGAAATAACTGTTTCACTCGCGTGGGGATGAACTCCATAGAGGTATGCCAGGACGCTTGTGCCGAGGAACATCACCGTTAGAAGCAAGGCCATCCACACCAGTGTGGTAGCCGCGTTCTTTGCTTCCGGTTTCTTGAACGCCGGGACGCCGTTAGATATCGCTTCGATACCCGTAAGTGCAGCACAACCGTTAGAGAAGGCGCCAAGCAGCAGAAAGAGCGTCAAAGGCTGAACCGAGTATCCTTCTGCGGTCTTAATCTCTTCAGGTCCCGGGACCCGTGCGGCGCCACCGTAGGTGTAATAGCTGAAGAGCCCATAACCAATCATGAAGAGAAAGCTGATGAGGAAGGCGTAAGTGGGTGCGGCGAAAAGGCTCCCCGATTCGCGCACCCCACGTAGGTTAGCAATGGCAATGAAGGTTATGAAAATCAGACAAAGAAAGACCTTGTGATGGTCCAGCCAGGCATAGCGGGTTCCCTGCACCATTGATGTGATGGCCGCGACACCGGCAGCAATGGAAACCGCAACGGTCAGAACATAGTCAACGAGTAGTGAGGCTCCAGCAACCAAACCTGCATTTGTGCCGAGGTTTTCTTTAGCAACAATGTACGCGCCACCACCCGAAGGGTAGGCGTGAATAGTTTGCCGGTAGCTAATGGCGACGATAACGAGAAGCACGCCAATACCGATAGAAATTGGCACGACGTACTTAAACGCCCCCGCCTGACCGTAAGCTGCTGCAACGGCCAATACGAGCAGGATTTCCTCAGTAGCATAAGCCGTTGAGGAGAGAGCATCAGAAGAGAAAACCGCTAAGGCTGTCTTCTTCGTAAGACGCTCGTGGGCCGCTTGCTCAGTCCTAAGTGCGCGACCAATGATAAAACGTTTGAGTTCTGCTGCCACGACTCCTGTTCTCCCGAGTAGTGGCCTAATTCGAATCTCGCCGTGTTCTCAGTGTCTCCGTGGTGAATGTTTTGCTAAGTGTGTTCACCACTGAGGCACGGAGAACACGGAGATCTAACGACTTAGGCCACTACCTTCTCCCTGTGGATTTTCATAACCCTGCGTTTGATCGTCACTTGAGCTAGGTGCTCGGCCAGCGCGCTGCCATCGGTAGTTCGTCACGGTCCGACGTCTTTGATCGTTAATTTTCTGATTGGGGGCACATTCATTCTGTCCACCGCTCCGCAATCAACAGTTTGTTGCGGCTTATTTCCTTAAGGGTCAGTTTCCTTGTTCGTGGCACATCACCTTCGTTCCACAAATAGTCACCCAACAAACGCCTTGCCTCCTCGGTCCAAAATGAACTTTCGGGGGGCAGGCGCCTTCGCGTTAGCCGTTCGACGTATCCAACGGCCTCGTCATCAATTTGCACCATTACCTCATGGCGTGTACCACCTGGACTGACCACGGTAAACCGACGTTGGTCCGGCACCTGCCGCTCTTCTTTATCCGGATCCAAAATGGAAAATCCATTCATGGTAATCGTTTCGATGATCGGAAGGGACGGTGTTTCTCGTTCGACTTGACGCGGTTGTTCAAGTGCAGTTGGCTCTTGTGTGTCCTTTGTCAAAGCGGCGGCAACTGCATTCCGCAGCGTTTCAGGCGTCATAGGCTTTCGCACAAAGTCACTGGCGCCGAGCTTCATTGCGTCCACAGCAAGCTCAATGGAAGCATAAGCTGTAGCCATGACGATCCGAGCGCGGGGATTACTTGCTTTAATTCTTTTTAATGTTTCGAGCCCATCCATGCCTGGCATCCTTTGGTCCAAGACCACCCCGTCCCAGGCAGAACCGTCTCCATAGAGCTTTAATCCTTCATATCCATCCTGTGCCTCTGCCACGGCGTGTCCGGCCGCTTCGAGCGTAAGTCGCATCATCTTACGGATGTGCTCTTCGTCATCAATGATCAAAATGCGCTTATTCATTTCTCCTCTTCTCTTCCTTCATCTTCTCTATGACATCACGGTCCACTCCTTTAAGAATCAATTTGCCGCCTGCGGGAACGTTACCGTCATTCCAGATAAAGTCACTCAGAAAGGTCTCAGCCTGGGATGTCCAGAACCCCTTTTCAGTCGTCGCGTTCCTGGTAAGTTGCGCTGCTTCCCTGAAAGCCTCATCAGAAATCTCAACGACGACTTCTTGCTCGCGGCCATCTGGCTTTTTAACCAAAAACCGCCGTTCGTTTGGCTCGTGCGGTAATGCTCTAGTGACATCTGATCTGCCTAAGATGGTAAATCCGTTCATAGTCACAGTTCTGGTGTGCGCTTGGTCGCGACGACCCGACTGAGATTCAGCTTCTGCATCCGGCTCTGACCGTTTGTTGAGAGCGGCCGCAATAGCGTTGCGCACAACCTCCGGAGTCATCGGCTTCCGCAAGAAATCGGTTGCACCTAGTTTCATCGCTTCCACCGCAAGTTCAACGGAAGCAAAGGCAGTCATCATCACCACGGGCACGGAGGGAGCAAGCACGCTGATTCGACGCAAGACCTGAGTTCCTTCCATCAACGGGAGTCTCTGGTCCAGCAAGATTACGTTCCACGACGCGTCGCCGCCTAAAATTGCAAAGGCTTCAATCCCATCTTCTGCCTCGCCGACTTCGTAGCCTGCAGCCTCCAAAGTAAGTCGGATCATTTGGCGGATGTTCTCTTCGTCGTCGATGATTAGCACGCGTTCGGCCATAAAGTTCCTCGATCTACTTAGTCACCCAGTGACCGGCAAAGTGAAAGTGAAGGTCGAACCGTGTCCCACTTCGGATTGGACACTGATCTGTCCGCCATGCGCTTCAACGATTAATCTGGAAATTGCCAGACCCAGTCCAGCGCCTCCGGTAGCGGCCCCTGGTACTTGCACGAACTTGTCGAATATGTGAGACAAGTATTCCTGTGGAATACCTCCTCCGGTATCGGAGACTGAAACGGCAACATAATGACCTCGCGGCTCCGCGCTGATTCTTATTTCACCTTGTTTGGTATAACGAATGGCGTTCACCACCAGGTTGGCCAGGACTCGTTCAATCTGTGAGCGATCTGCCATTACAGCCGGAAGGTCGACCGGCGCGTCAACTCGGAAGGAAAGCCCTTTTGTTTCGACTTGGGGCCGCAGTTCCTCGGTCTCGGCAATAATCAAGTCCCGCGTTCTGACGGCTTGAAGCTCCGGCTGACTGTCACCAGCTTCGATTCTGGAAAGATCAAGTAGATCACGCATCAACTTATCCAACCGCTCACAGTCTTCGCGACAAGCACTAAGCACTTCGGTTTGTTTGTCGTTCAATTCTCCTGCCGCTCCCTCCAACAGCAGATAGACACCCATTTGTACACTGGTTAGCGGTGTGCGAAGTTCGTGCGATGCGGTAGCTATGAATTCTGATTTGAGTCGATCAATCTCGCGCAGATGAGTTATGTCTTCGAGAAGCGTGACGGCGCCGAGCAAGCGATTGCCGTTGTCGCGCATTGGAGTTGTGCGCAAGCGAAACGCCCTTTCCGAGCCGTCGACGGCGAGCGGCAGCACTGAAGCCATGCCCTCGCCAGCCACGGGACGCTGCGACTCCAAAGCTTCCGCGACAGCGCTGGCGATACGGGCATCGCGCGCCACCTCGCCCACGTGCTTACCGGTGTTTTCTTTCTCGGAACCGAATATCTCTTCCGCAGCTAGGTTCAGTCTTGTTACACGCCCTTCGCCGTCTGTCACAATCACTGGGTCATACAGGGAATCGATTGCGGCCTCAGTGGTCTGTTGGGCCACCAGGAGCTTACCCATATCGGAGCTGCGCAGTTGCCGAATGCGCTCGGCCATACGGTTGTATTCGGCAGCCAGCACCCCAACTTCATCACGCGAACTGACTGTTACTTTCGCATTGAGGTCGCCACCGGCTATTCTTACTGTGCTTGCTGTGAGCTGCCGCAACGGCTCCACTATTCGATTTGCAAGAAAGAAGGCGAGAAGTAAGCCCGCAGCGACCAATACACCTGCAAATAGGAGCGTGCGGTAGAACCAGAGTTGAGCCACACTGGCGGCGGCCTCCGACTTGCCAAGCATGGCGCGTTGATTGAGTTGCAGCAGGTGTTCGCAGTCTGCGCGCAGGTTGTTGAACTTCGGTTCAAGAAGCGTGAAGTACTCGTTGCGCTCTGAAAGTTCATCATCTCTCGGACCCGTGTGTTGCCGCGAACTTTCTGTCGCATTTACTTTGGCTAAGAAAGCATCGAACGCCTGATAGTAACTGTCGCGGTCACGACGAATTGCCTCTATAGCCTCAGGCTCACCGACTTCAGTGATGTTGTTTGCTGCCTTCTGAAGATTGGCGTCAAATCGGGCGCGATGCTCACGAAGTTGAGTCATCGCTTTGTCACGGGCACCGAGAAGTGCAAACAACGCGGCTGAGTCTTGACGCTCAAGATTCTCTTTCATCTCCTGCGCTGCAACCACGGAGTCGTAGTTATTCGAGATGATGCGGCGGGACACGCCACCCATTTCCCGCAGCCGCCAGGCGCTCCACCCTCCGAGCACCACGAGGGCAGCCACGAACACGAGATAGCTGAGTAGGAGTTTGGCCCGTAAGTTCATTTTGGGTTTTGGTTTTCGATCTTCGGTCTGGCCACGAGAAAGCACAGAAAGCACAAGGGGTACATTTTGAACTAATTCTTCTTTGTGCTTTGTGTGCTTTCTCGTGGCAAGACCCAAGACCTCCTTCTCCTAAGATTCCTCCTGGCCCACTTCTTTTTTATTCTCCAACGGCACCACTTGGACCGTCGCGTCGCGCACTTCATGGAGAAAACGGTTGATGATCGAACCGTGCAAGAGAATGTCCCAGCGAGACCGTGATGTCTGGCCGAAAACAACCTGCGTAATGGCCTCCCTTCTCGCAAAATCGATCAGCGCATCTGCTACCCGTGTGGATTTCAACTTGACTACCTTCGCCCCCAGCTCTTCCGCAAACCGAATATTTTCCTGGAGCGCCGCATAATCGATTGGCTTGATCCGGCCGGGTTCTTCCCCAGGCGTTTCGACGTAAACCGCGTACCAGTCACTAGCCAGACGTCCAGCCACGCGGGAACCCACCCGCAGCAACTTCTTCGCACTACCCCGAGAGGCCATCGCAACCATCACTTTGTCAGGGATCACTGCCTGGTCCAGTCCTTCGCGTTCGCGGTAATCGTGTGCTTTGGTGGCCTGATCAGTGGCGACCTGCCTGAGGGCCAGTTCGCGTAGAGCCGAGAGATTTCCCTTGCGGAAGAAATTGTTAAGGGCCTGCTCGATCTTTACCACATCATAAATTTTGCCCTGGCGCAGACGTGTGCGGAGCGTATCGACAGAGACATCGACATTGACAACCTCATCTGCGCGTCGCAGAAAGTGGTCGGGGATTGTCTCGCGTACCCGCACTCCCGTGGTCCGATTTACTACATCATTAAGTGATTCGAGGTGTTGAATGTTTACTGCGGTGATTACAGAAATGCCGGCATTGAGTAAATCCAGCACGTCCTGGTAACGTTTGCGATTCTTCGAACCGGGGACGTTTGTGTGAGCAAGTTCGTCAACGATGGCGATAGTTGGGTGGCGAGCTATAACCGCATCGACATCCATCTCTTCCAGAGTGACTGCGCGATACTCGATACGACGCATCGGCACGCATTCCAGCTCGCCGATCATCGCTCTGGTATCTTCGCGGCCATGCGTTTCCACCACAGCGACAACAATGTCCGCCCCCTGCTTTTTGAGGAGATGTGCGTCCGCCAGCATTTGATAAGTCTTACCGACACCGGGGGCTGCGCCGATGTAGACACGCAGCTTAGCCTGCTCGCCTTCCTTGAGCTTGGCGAGAAGAGATTCCGGTGATGGGCGGTTACCGTTTTGGCTCATAAGAAAGATGTGCTTTGTGCTTTGTCCTTTGTGCTTTGTACTTTGAGCTTGGAGATTTGACTCAACACACGGCTCCAAGAACAAAGCACAAAGAACAAAGCACTATCAACCAACCTATCTCTGCATCGGATATCCTCCATCCAAATCAAGATTAAGTTCCAACACGTTTACAGTTGGCTCTCCTAAAAAACCGAATTGTCGGCCCTGCGTATGCCTTGTTACGATTCGCCGCACTTCTTCCTCAGTGATGCGTCGCTCGCGAGCAACGCGGGACACTTGAAACTCGGCGGCGGCGGGAGAAATGTGCGGGTCAAGTCCGGAACCTGAAGTTGTTACCAGATCAATAGGCACTGGCTTGCCGGGATTCTCGGCCTGCAACTTCTTTACGTCTGCTTTCACCCGGTCAATCAACTTCTGATTCGTCGGCCCAAGATTCGAGCCAGACGACGCTCCAGCATCGTAGCCAACAGCACCAGCCGCGGAAGGGCGTGAACGGAAGTAGCCGGGCGAAGAGAACGGTTGTCCAATAATACGCGAGCCGATAATGGTGCCGTCGCTCGCACGAATAAGTTGTCCGTTGGCTTTATCTGGAAAGATGACTTGCGCCACTCCAGTCACGATCAGCGGATAAATCAGACCGAGCAAAACAGTGGTGACGACGGTCATTAAAATTGCTGTTACTAGATTCTTCATAACTAACTCCAGGAGGACTTGGCCCGCCCCTTACTGGGACCGCGGGCGTCTCGCCCGCGGAGCGTGCGCAGCACACTCAAGACCCTGACACGCACTCACCGTTGACATAAACCCAGCGTCTCGCTCGCGCCTTACGGCGCTCGTTGCGGGCGAGACGCCCGCGCTCCCAATTTTAACGTGCGTCTATTTACGTTGCGCAGTTAAGCCAATCCAATCGCATGAATAATCACGTCAATGATCTTGATACCAATGAAGGGCACGATAATCCCGCCCAGCCCATAGACCAGCAGATTGCGACGCAACAGTGACGCTGCACTCATCGGTCTATACTTCACGCCCCTGAGCGCCAACGGTATTAATGTAATGATGATCACGGCGTTAAAGATTACCGCTGACAGAATCGCGGATTGCGGTGTACGCAAACCCATGATGTTCAGCGCATTGAGAACAGGAAATGCTCCGGCAAACATCGCTGGAATGATTGCAAAGTACTTCGCCACGTCATTCGCGATGGAAAACGTCGTCAGCGCCCCACGAGTCATTAGAAGTTGTTTGCCAATCTCCACGATCTCGATCAGCTTGGTGGGATTCGAATCCAGGTCCACCATATTGCCGGCTTCTTTGGCTGCCTGAGTGCCCGTATTCATCGCTACCCCAACGTCAGCCTGGGCCAGGGCCGGTGCGTCATTGGTCCCATCGCCTGTCATCGCTACGAGCTTGCCACCCGCCTGCTCTTTCTTAATTAGAGCCATCTTGTCTTCCGGCGTCGCTTGCGCGAGAAAGTCATCGACACCAGCTTCACGCGCAATGGTTGCGGCAGTCAGCGGATTGTCGCCTGTTATCATGATCGTCTTGATACCCATTTGCCGCATTTGATTGAAACGCTCTGACATTCCTCCCTTCACAATGTCTTTTAGGTGAATCACACCGAGCGCTAGCCGGTCTTCAGCCACAACCAAAGGCGTACCGCCTGCTCTGGAAATGCCCTCGACGATAGCAGTGAGCTCAACGGGGACGGTCTTGCCGAAGGAGAGGACATATTTTTCAATGGCGTCGGCGGCGCCTTTGCGGACTTCGCGGCCGTCGAAATCCACCCCGGACATGCGCGTTTGGGCCGTGAACGAGATGAAGGCTGCTTCGTGCAGGGCGATCTCGCGCCCGCGCAAGCCGTATTTCTCCTTCGCCAGCACTACGATTGATCTGCCCTCGGGTGTTTCGTCAGCCAACGATGACAGTTGCGCCGCCTCTGCCAGCTCGTTTTCATCGACACCCGGCAAGGGAATGAAAGCCGTTGCCTGCCGATTGCCCAGAGTGATCGTGCCAGTCTTGTCCAGTAACAGAGTGTTTACATCACCCGCGGCTTCCACAGCGCGTCCGGACATAGCCAGCACGTTGTGTTGAATTAGGCGGTCCATCCCGGCGATGCCGATGGCTGACAGCAGGCCGCCGATGGTAGTGGGAATCAGGCAGACGAGCAGCGAAACAAGCACGAAGACGGTTTGTGGCGCGCTTGAATAGATGGCAAACGGTTGTAGCGTTACCACCGCAAGCAGAAAAATGATTGTCAGCCCGGCCAAGAGAATGTTAAGGGCAATTTCGTTGGGGGTCTTTTGGCGCTCGGCGCCTTCGACCAGTGCGATCATGCGATCGATAAATGTTTCGCCGGGGTTGGAAGTAATACGAACCTTGATCTGATCCGAAAGCACGCGAGTGCCTCCAGTGACGGCGGAACGATCCCCGCCGGCCTCACGAATGACGGGAGCGGATTCGCCCGTGATCGCCGATTCGTCCACTGAAGCAACGCCAGAAATAATCTCGCCGTCGCCGGGAATGAACTCGCCCGCCGAGACCACTACGACGTCGTCCTTGCGCAGTTGCGGCGCGTTCACTACTTCAACCCGCCCGTTGGGCAATAAACGATTGGCTGTAGTCTCCGTCTTCGCCTTGCGCAGATTGTCCGCCTGTGCTTTGCCACGTCCTTCGGCCATCGCTTCGGCGAAGTTGGCGAAGAGCACCGTGAACCATAGCCAGAGAGTTATCTGTAATTCGAAACCCGTATTGGTAACGCCCGGGACAGGTGCGGCGAGACCGCGAATGAGTTGGAAAGTCGTCAAGACACTTCCCACTTCCACAACGAACATCACCGGGTTCTTCATCATCGCGCGCGGATTTAGCTTCTTGAATGAATCAACCACCGCTCGCTTGACGATCTGCGTATTCCAAATAGCTTTCTTGTTTGATTGTGTCACCATAATTAATTTTGTTGTTCAACTAGCCTTTGGAGGCTGCAATCCTTGCGCCCAAGATGAACCTTCGCCGCCCTCCGTTTCTCCGGCTCCTATAAGTGGGGTCGCGCAGGTCTCGCTCGCATTTACTCGACCCGCGGTCGCATGAAGTCAGTACCACATCACAGTAGCGGGTGGGTCCTACGTCCAGAGCTGCGGATCGTTTACCCACCCGCTACCGCGATGTGGTACTGACCTCATGGACCCGCGGCAGAATGACCTGCAGGGGAGTCCCGTCTACTCTCCCTAAAGACGCATCTCTCAAAATGTTTTTCCCGCCATCATCAGTAAGTGCTCAACGATTGGCCCCAGACTCAGCGCCGGAAAGAAAGTCAACGCGCCTACGATCACGATCACACTCACGAGCAGCGTCGTAAAAAGCGGCGTCGTTACGGGAAAGGTCCCGAGCGATGGTGGCACAGTTTTTTTGCGCGCCAAGTTTCCGGCAATCGCCAGCATCGGGATGATCATGAAGAATCGGCCGACCAACATCGCCATGCCAATCGTCGAGTTGTACCAGAGCGTGTTTGCCGAAATGCCTGCGAAGGCGGAACCGTTATTCGCCGTGCCGGAAGTGAAAGCGTAGAGAATTTCGGAAAGTCCGTGTGGCCCTGCGTTGTTCAGCTGGGATGTACCGAACGAAGGCGAGACCATTGAGATCGCCGCGAATACCAGAATCGTCAGCGGAAAGACGAGCACCACGAGCATCGCCATCTTCACGTCATAAGATTCGATCTTCTTACCGAGGTATTCCGGCGTGCGCCCCACCATGAGCCCGGCAATAAAAACTGCCAGAACGATGTAAATCAAAATGCCGTACATTCCAGCGCCGACGCCACCGAAGATCACTTCGCTGAGCATGATGTTTGCGAGCGGGACCATGCCTCCGAGCGGCGTAAAGCTGTCATGCATAGAGTTGACCGCGCCGCATGAAGCGTCTGTTGTGGCTGTCGCGAAGAGCGCCGAGTTAGCGATCCCGAAGCGCACCTCCTTGCCTTCCATGTTGCCGCCCGGAGCAAGCGTGCTTACGGTCTGATCCGTTCCTGCAAGCAGCGGATTACCACGCGCCTCTGCCCAGTAAGCGGTAATTACACCCGCGAAGAACAGCACCGACATGGCCGCGAACACTGCCCAGCCGTGTTTCTGTGATCCGGTCATCCTGCCGAGCGTATAGGTGAGTCCGGCGGAGATGGCGAAGATGCCGAGCATCTCGATAAGATTCGAGAAGGGCGTCGGGTTCTCAAACGGGTGTGCGCTGTTGACGTTGAAGAAGCCGCCGCCGTTGGTGCCGAATTGCTTGATGGCTTCCTGCGAAGCGACTGGGCCCTGCGCGATTGATTGTGTGTCGACTACTTGAGTCTCTTTAACTGTGGTGCCATCTGGATTTGTGATGACATTGCCGCTCGCGTCCTTCTTGTCAACTTCAATTGTCTGCTTCTCAACCAACTGCCCAGAATCGTAGGGTCTCAAGTTCTGAACGACCCCCTGCGATACCAGCAGCAAAGCGACAGCAATGCAGATCGGCAACAGAACCCACAACATCGAGCGCACCAAGTCAACCCAGAAGTTGCCAATGGTTTGCATTTCGCGGCGTGCGATTCCGCGAATGAAGGCGAGGGCGAGCGCGATGCCGACGGCTGCCGAAGCAAAGTTGTGATAAGCCAAGCCAGCCATCTGCGTCAGGTAGCTCACCGTCGTTTCTGGAACATAGGACTGCCAGTTCGTGTTGGTCGTAAAACTAGCTGCCGTATTGAACGATGAACCGGTGAAGCCTGCGGAATCTACTCCGAGTAGATGCTGCGGGTTAAACGGCAAAACGTCCTGCAGACGCTGGATCAAATATAGGACCAGCATCGAAACTGCACTGAAGAGAAGCATCGCCACGGCGTACTCCGTCCAGCGCATGTCTCGCTCTTCCTCGACGCCCGTCAGTCTGTAGATCAATCGCTCGACGGGACGCAGGACCGGATCAAGAAACGTCTTCTCGCGGTTGAAAACGTGCGCCATGAAAACACCGAGCGGTTTTGTGATCGCTAAGATCAGCGCGAAGAAAAACAGAATTTGTAACCAGCCGTTGAGAGTCATCTCAGAATTTCTCCGGGCGCAATAGCGCGTATGCCAGGTAAAAGAGCAGCAGCGCCGAGACTATTAAGCTCACAACAGTTTCAAGACTCATCACATGCTCCTATTGCAACTTCTCGCATCCGCGTACGTACGCGAGCGCGATAAGAAAGAAAACGATTGTTATCGCAATAAAGATCAGGTCTAGCATCTTCGATCTCCAGGTTCTTCTTGAGTTTGATTGGCCCAGCTTCGCTTAGCTTCGGCCAAGGACACACCCGGCTTCTCCCTTTTTGACTGAGAGCCGGGGTCACAAACTTTGTTCACCATGTTCCCTCTTTGCGGCCCCACCACCAGATCAGACCAACCATCGCCGTGTTCTGCTGCTTGCTAAAGGCTCCCACATCACGTGTCAAGAAATATGGTTGATTTGAGAAATCTCGCCGCCACTCGTAGCGTGTCAGAAATCCATCGGCCAACTTGTATTCAAAGGTTAAAGTCGTTTCCTTAAGCGCTTGCGTCACACCACTGAACATCCCGCCGCGATCTGAAAGGTATTCTGCGCGTCCGGCGAGCGCGAACTTTGGCGTGAACTGATAGCGAGCGTAGGCCGCGCCGCCAGCCACATGCGCTGGAGACGAAGGCTGACCTGGTGCGTCGTGTCTCCAAAGCCGCTGGATGACGTAGTCGCCCTCAAACGCAAGAGTCAACTTCGGAGTGGTCTGCCAGGTCACATAACTGTCGAAAATATGCAGCCGTCCGTCTGGTGAAGGCCTTATCGGCGCAAAACTAAGACCAGGTTGAACGGGAGCTGTGCCGATGGGGGGTACTGGCGTAACGTCCGGGTGTTCCTGCCCCAGGTAATAGTTCACGGTCCAGCTAACCGATTTTTTCGGCTGCACGACCACGCCGAACATCTCATCTTTGAAACTATTGAACGGCTCGGTCTGCTGTGTCCCATTCACGAGCCAATAGTTGAGGGCGAGCTTGTCGTTGACCCTGTAGTTAGCGCGCACGCCCATATGATAAAAGGGCAAAAAATTAAACCAGTAAGAACGCGAGTAGTTCATCTGATCTTTGTTGTAATTGCTTTCAATCCCCAGTGCGCTGGCCCACTTGCCGACATCCACCGTTAAGCCCTTGCCAACAGGGGCGACGAAGGTGCCATAAGCCTGAAAGATATTTCGGTATATTTGTGGTCGTGGTTCGTTCGCAGGATTGCCTTGCAACGTGTCTGTTGCCTGACCAAACTGCAGATCAATACGCCCGCCAAAGCGTCGACCGGCTGCGGGGTCAGGAGCGTGCTCGAAGATCACGCTAGCCTGATTTACACTGAAGGCGTTGCTGAGCACATCATAAGCGCGCAATAAATTCACTCGTCCTATCGGCCGATTGAAGTTAAAACCGTAGTAGCCATCAAGCGACAGGTTGATTGTCGTATCGCGCAAGAAGTCGAGCTCGCCTTTATCTTCCTTTGTAAATTGCGGCGGACTGTCCGCCGTTGTCTGGAGATCAGGATCAGCGGCCGCCAAACTAACTCGACTTTGCGACTTAGACGTCTGTTCCAAGACGGTCGTGGCCTGATCGCCGAGCCTGCTCTCGAGTTCTTTAAGGCGCGCGTCTAAAGCCTGAATCACCTGCTGCATTTGCCTGAGTTGTTCCACCAGTTCTGCATTGGTTCTATCGGGAGCGGTCGCAGATGTTTCGCTCACTGAGACGATTGCTGTCTTGGCAATTGGCGGTGTGCGGGATTCCGTTGGACCAGTCTGCGCCTGAAGGGAAGTGGACATCATGAACGGCAGCATGCCAATGCCAACGTATTTAGCGAATACAGGAAGAGGGCGCTGGGCGTTAACCAATCTCGAATAATCGTACATGGACATTCTCCTTAGCTTGGATACCCGTTAAATTGGTCACTCCGCAGCACCCCATCCATCGGCATTCTTAGTACTTCACCAAAATCGCTATCGTATATCTTCTCTCCTGTTTGACGAGATCCGGCGCGAATCCCGGCACGAATGATCCCGCTGGCCCGGTGTTGCCGCCCGGAGGAGTAACGCCTCCGCGTCCAGAGAAATACGGCACGTTCGACCCGCGGTGGTTGTATTCCGCGCGAAAGGTTATGTACTGGCTCGGCATGTAATCGAACGTTGCCGAAGCGTCGAATGCCTTGTAAGGATCGCCTGGACTGGCAGTGAAGTACGGTGTTCCAGTGAACGCCGTGGCGCCATTGATCGGTGGTATAAGTACCAGATAACGTCCCGGATTGTTGATTGCCCCGCCGCCAAGCGTTAAAGCGAACCTGTCCTTCTTGAACCAGAAACGGTTGTAAACCATGAATCCCAGGAAGTACTGGGCCGGCTTACCGGGGGAACCACTGCAACTGACACCACCGCCGTATTCACAACCCGCGTCAAACGTGAAGGTAAACGCGGCCTTGTCCAGGGTCTTTGCTGGCCTGTCGTAGTATTTGACCTGGATGCTGTCATCGGTATGTACGCGCTTACGACCTGGATTGCCGAGTGTGTCCGTGCCCCAGTAGTTGTTGGCGACGATCGAAATGGAGCCGTTCGGACGCCACAGTACCTGACCACCAATGCCCGGCGCCCTGTTGAACTTGCCGTACGACTGCCACCCGTTGATGATCCAGGGCTCAATCTTTAGTTTCTTAGTCGGAAATATCTGAATCCTCATACCAGTGAAGAACCATGGAGTATTGGACGAGACATACGACGGCTGATAACTCCAGTTATCGAATTGGTAATAGCTGTCGAGGCCAATGTAGGACAGGAAAATCCCCGCATCGACGTTGATGCCATGCAGCTTGTCCCAGTGATATCCGGCAGATGCCTCAGAAATGTAGCGGTAGGCATTGTCGAGGTTCCATTGCCCGCGGCCCGGGCTGGCGTCGTTACGCGGGGTCGTCTGCGAGTACAGACCGAACTGCGTCATTAATCGACCGCGCACGTTGTTGTAATGAAAGTCGCCGCCGACGCCTATCTGCGTGAGATGGACTTCGCCCGATCGAAAGATCTCGCTGGAGCCACCAATCGTATTGTCCTTCGGGTGATTGAAACTGTTGGTATAGTTAACGTCGAATCTGATCTCCGGCGTGAAGAGCGGCGTATCCATGGTCAGATCCTTCGTTCGAGCATTCCCATTCAGCCATGTCCAGTCAGCAAACGCGAACGGCTCCTCATATTTTTTCTTGGGTGGATCTTGCTGTACCGCCGGACGAATCTCCGGAACAGGGATGGTCGCCAAGTCCGTTTGCGCGGGAGTCGTTGTGGATGCAGCGGCCGTCGCTTCCGCGGTCGGCTTTCGTACTAGCCCTTCAACTTCAGCCAGTCGCTTCTCCAACTGCTCGATGCGATCGAGCAGAACTGCTTCGCGATCAGTCGCCTTTGAATCTTTCTTTGGCTCCTCCTTATGCGCCTCGGCCGTAATCGGCGCGGGACTTGGCCCTGGAGAGGGAGCGGCAAACTTCGACGATGCTGGAATACCGCTGATGTTTTGTGCCTGCCCAGTGACCGTGCTCAGGAGGAGCACTCCTGCCACTGTAATAAATCTAAAGAATTTCACACTACTTCTCCTCTGTAAGTCGATGAATTCCTTATCCAGCCGAAAACGACGAAATGTTTTTAGGACGGATCTAAAGCGATCAATCCTGGTCCCCAAAACTCCGCGGTCGTCGGCGAATATTCGAGCTCGCACTTACAAGCCTCCCAGGATTGCGGGGACCATGTCATTCCATGTCATCTTCACCACTCCCGAGTCTCTGAGTCTGGCCCAACTGGTCACCCCGCCGAGTAATCCGACGCCGGCGATCACCATCGGCACGCGAAAAGTCCGATGGGCCAACCCGCAAAGATTCAGGTTACGTTCATCATTAGCAGTCGCCGCCATGACGCAACTCGCACCTCTGACACCGGCACCTGCAAGCATCAACTCATCTCCACCCTCACTATCCTCAAGCGCTTCATCCACGAGATCAATGACTGGAACTTCGTGGCCCGCAGCCTCGAGGTCCGTCGTGAGCAAACGTGTTAGTCTGTTAATTCCGACAATGATTGTTGTCGATCTTGTTGTTGTGCGGAACAGCAGTTCTCGCAATCCTGCAAGTCAGGTGATCATTTGTTTGACCAGGGCAGGTGTCACGTTAGATGGCACAGCCGCCAGCATTCTTGCGGGCCACTTCTTCCGAGATGTTTTCTGCCAGCTTCAGGGCCTGGCCCAGTCTGATTTTGTGAAACGTCCGGTCTCCTTCTCCATTCTCACATTGAATAAGAACGATCTCTTCGTCCTCATCCACTCCCGCTTCTTCCACCGCAGCCTTTATCTGTCTCCAAGTCATTGTGTTCCCTCTTTCCTCTTGAGTTTCTGCGCGAATCTAATTCCGTGGTGGCTATTGGCGCTTCTTTGCCTCTTTGTCCACCAGGTCGAGACAATGTGCGCCGAAAAGAAGCAGAGGGATAGTTAGTAAGAGCAGCACGGTACCGTATCGGTGGAGAGACAGCCCGTGCCAAACAGGACCTGTAAACCACGCTATTGCGGTAAGAATTGATCCGACAATTGGCGCGATGATTCCGCCGCAGAGTGCAAAGACTCCGCCCGCAGACTTCCAAGTCCAGGAATGGAGGTGCAACTGAACCACTACACCGTGCACCGTCACCTTTGGTCTTGCCAGGGAAGCTTCACTTGTCATTGTGTCCGTTGGTTCTTTCATCCAAAAGCAAATGGCGCGAAGCACACGCCACGCGCCCTTTTGATTGGCGTCTATTCGGTCCCTTCTCTTAGCCTGCGAGGTTAGCTGTCGGGCTCGGACGAAGAAGTGTCCTACGTCAATTTCACGATGCGCCCTATGTCTCGCACGAGCGAGACGCTTGGTTCCCCCGCGCTGCCCCTCGCCATGCAATCGCATCCGTGAGCAGCTTCGACAGACAAATTGTCAACAAAAGAAGATTACGACTCCGCATATAAAAAGAGTGTAAAGAGTTCATAAAAAGTTCATAAAGATGCGTGCGTCTTGAATCAAGCTTCTACTCCGCCGGTGCCGGTGGTTAACGGCGTCGATTCTTTTTTACAATCGACACGTTCATCTTGAGTCGGTAAAACACTAGCGCTACCAGTAAAGCGTTGAACAGCAGAGCGAACGGGTTGCCCTGGGCGGTGGCGACTTGATGCAGGGCCGTTAAAAAGGCACATATCGCCACGCACGCGATCAGCCTGTAGCTCAGAATTGGTCGGATGATCGCGCCGGCAATAGACACCATCAGCGTGACCGTGTTGGCTATTAATGACAGCCAGAAGAACTTCATGATCTTTGGCCAGAGCAGTCGGGTCTATGGCGGAGGGTCGCGAAAATCTGTTTTCTCACCCAGGGTCACCATCCTTCGAGCGCTCAAACTCCTCGGACGAGCGCGCCAGTGGCTCCACAAAATAAAAAAGGCCCGGGTCATCCCAGTCCTCAGCCTTTCGGATGATGGAGGCTTGCCCTTCTCACGTGCCTACGAGGTTAGCTGAGGGGCTCGGACGAAGAAGTGTCCTACGTGAATTCACGATGCGCCCCTGTCTCGCGTTGCGAGACGATTGGTTCCCCCGCGTTGGCCCTCGCGATGCAGCTGCAACGGTGAGCAGCTTCGGCAGACAGATTGTCAACAAAGGAAGACTACGACCCCGCACATAAAATGGGTGTAAAGAGTTCATAAAAAGTTTGTAAAGACTTCGCCCGGAAGCGCGAGGAGGCAGGAGCATGAGGCGCGAGGTTCCAACAACGATAAGCAGAGCAGTGGTCTTTGAGCTGAGGGAATCGAGTAGAGGCACAATCGCGAAAAACTAGACCGCATCTCGTTGCTTTCTGCCGTCTACTGACCTGGCCTCGCGTTGACTGCTTTGCCTCGCCTATAACAGAGTGCCCCGCAAAAGCACAACTGCGACACTGAAATAGATCACCAGTCCTGTTACATCCACCAGCGTTGCCACGAACGGCGCTGAAGAGGTTGCCGGGTCGAAGCCCAGCCGACGCAGTATGAATGGCAGCATCGAACCGGCGAGCGTGCCCCACAACACAATGCCAATCAACGCCAGACCTACGGTCAGCGCCACCAGCAGCCAGTGTGGTCCGTAGATCTTTGAAAAACCCGACCAGATCGTGATCCGCAGGAACCCAATCGCCCCGAGGATCAGGCCCAGGCCCAGGCCCGAGAAAACCTCCCGCCGCATGACGCGCCACCAATCCCGCAAATTGACTTCGCTGAGTGCGAGTGCGCGGATCACCAGGGTCGAAGCCTGAGAGCCGGAGTTCCCTCCCGATGAAATAATGAGCGGAACGAAGAGCGCCAGCACCACGGCTCTTTCGATCTCCTTCTCAAAGAAACCCATCGCCGTAGCGGTCAACATCTCGCCCAAAAAGAGAATGACCAGCCACCCGGCGCGTTTCCTGATCATAAGAGGCAGCGCAACCTGCATGTAAGGCTTGTCCAGCGCGCCCGGCTCGACCGCGGCCATGCGCAGGATGTCTTCCGTTCCTTCTTCGATCAGCACGTCGATCACGTCGTCCACAGTCACGAACCCAACTACGCTCCCGTCCTTCTCCAACACCGGTACAGCAAGCAGGTTGTACTTGCCGATTTTCTGCGCGACCACTTCCTGGTCATCGAAAGCGTTTACCGTCACAGGTTTAATGCGCATGACTTTGGTAAGCGGTGTCTCAAGATCAGTCATCACCAGGTCCCGCAGCGAAACCGCACCGAGCAAACGTCCCGTCCCAGACTCCATGACATAGCACGCGTAGATCGATTCTTTCTCTTGCGCGACTGAACGGATGTGTTTGAGCGCAGCGCCAACATTCATTTGTGGATCGAGCCGAACGAATTCGGTTGTCATAATCCCGCCGGCTGTGTGGGCGGGATATTGCAATAGACCCTCGAGCTCCTTTCGTATCTCGGCACTCAGCCTTGGCACTACGCGGTGTCGTTCGTGCAGTCCCATCTTTTGTACGATGTCGGTGCGTTCATCCGCCGAGAGGCCGGCGAGGATCTCCGCCACGCGCGGGGGCTCAAGCCGTTCGAGAATTGCGGCGCGGCGGCGCATTGTCGGTTGGTTGCATATTTCGATGGCGCGCTGCACAGGGAGCATCGATACGACACTAGCGGCTTCAGCCAATGTCAGTTGATTGATCAATTCCGCTAGATCGGCCGCATCCAAATCAGAAACCATTTGTCCGATGCCGACAAAGCTTTCATCAAGCCGGGTATGGATGCGCTCCAATAGTGCTTTTAGGTCTTGCACGGGCATGGGTCACCTCCTCTTGGCTGTTACGAAGTGCGCTCACAGGAAGAACCTGATGGAGGACTCACTTGCAGTAGTCTTGGCCTACTCATTCGGACTGAACCGATAACCTACCCAAGGCTCGGTAAGAATGTAGCGCGGCGAGGCAGGATTGGTTTCGAGCTTCTTTCGCAGGTTGCCGACGAAGACGCGCAGGTACTGGTCCTGCTCGACGTAATCGCCACCCCAGACGGCAGCCAGCAGGGTGTGATGCGTGAGCACCTTTCCGGAGTGGTTTATGAAATAAATGAGGAGATCAAATTCCTTCGGCGTCAGACGGATCTCACGACCACGCACGGTAACATTCCGGGATTCGAGATCAACATGAAAGTCTCCCAATTCCAATGCAGTTTGTGTGGTTTCATTTGAATTCCGAGAGCTTGCCCGGCGCAGCGAAGCGCGAACGCGTGCGAGGAGTTCGTCGATCCCAAAAGGCTTGGTAACGAAATCATCTGCACCAATATCCAACGCTTCGACCTTAATCTTTTCCTCGCCCTTCGCTGAGAGAATAATGATCGGAACCTGCGAGATGGTGCGCAGACGTCGGCAAAGTTCCAGCCCATCCATATTCGGCATCGCCAGGTCAGTGATTACAAGCTCCGGATGCCAATCGCTGAAGGTCTCAAATCCGGCCAACCCGTCAGCAGCAACGCGCACATCATAGCCACGCGACTTCAGTCCGGTGCGAAGCACGCGTGTCAGTTGCGGCTCGTCATCTACCACCAAAATGCGCGGCTTATCGTTCATAGATTTTCAGTAGTCTACATGAGCGGCGTGTTCAGGCTGTTCTGTTATCTCTTCATCTCCAATGGGCAACGTGAACACGACTCGCGTTCCCCTGCCCCCAGCACCAGAATCAATCCAGATCTTTCCCCCGTGGGCTTCAACAATTCCCTTGGCAATCGCCAAACCCATCCCCGTCCCGGAAGGCTGGTGAGTACTGATATCTCCGTCACGAGTGGCACGGAAGAATTTATCAAACACCCGCTCGCGCAAATCAACTGCAATACCGTCCCCTTTGTCCTCTACCGCCATCATGATCATCCCGTCGTCGGCACGCTGAGCACTAATGCGAATGCTTGTACCGACTGCTGAGTACTTCGCAGCATTATCGACTAGTGTATAAACCACCTCGCTTACCGCGCGCTCGTCAACGGAGACGACGGGCAATTCCGTCTCAATGTCGACTTCAACCTCGCGACCCTCCTTAAAAGGCTCAGCGCGTGCCAACGCCGTTGAGATGATTTCATCCACCGTGCCCCAACGGCGACTAAGCCGCAATTCACCAGCCTCAATCCGCGCCAGCTCGATTAGCCCGCCGATGAACCGATTTAACCTATCACTTTCTTCGTCGATAACTTCCATCATTTCAAGTCTGGATTCTGAGTCGAGCGTGACTAATTGTTCCTCTTGCGATCGGCCTCGAACTTCATCTAACAACGTTGTGATCGAGGCCTTGATCGAGGTAAGCGGCGTGCGCAGATCGTGCGTGACGGCATCAAGCAAGGCCGACTTGAGTCTCTCGCTTTGCCGCAAGGCTTCCGCCTGACTCGCCCGCTCAAACACTGCTTGTAGTTCCTGGTACAGTCGCTCGATCTCGCGTCTTCCCTCTTCTGCTTCCTCGGCTCGTCGCTTTGCGCGTGCTGAAAGCTGACCCACGGCAAGCGCAGTGGTGAAAAAGGCCGTCAAGGCAACCCAGTTCTGAGGATGCGCGATTGAAAGAGTGTAGAGCGGAGGAAGAAAGAAAAAGTTAAGGCAGAATACTCCCAACACTGACGCCAAGAGTGCCGGCCTACTTCCCCAAAACAATGCCACGAACAGAACCACGAGGAGGAAAGCCAGGGCAACCGTCGTAGAATTTATCTGCTCATGAAACGGAGCGAGGGAAGCCGTGACAAAGGCAGTCCCGAAGATCGCTCCAACGTATCCAGCCCACCTCAGGTTCACAGGTTCCACGCACTTATTGTAAGGCAGTTTATGGAGAATCGCTCAGGAGGATCGCTCCGCACTAGCTGACACGGTCAATACTGTTCTAGAATGAATTTGATAGGCACTTCTTAAGCGCTTTCCAAAAAGTCTCTTTGCAAGATTCTTTTCGTGTTGGCGGACCCAGACTCCATTACGCATGAGACCAAACCTTTCTCAGGCGCTCGTTTACTCCGCTATGAAATCAAAACCAAATTGGCGGCCTAAGTGGCATTGGTGAAGTACGCCAACGCGCAGCACTCCAAACATGAGATGCTGTCATATCGAGATTGACCTGCACATTGATCCTTCGATCCGCGTTTTTCAAGAGCCGCGGCGGCGACTCCGATTTCCTGAATCATCGATTGCCATATGAGTGAAATGCTTCCATCCAATTCCAACCTTTCGCATTACCGCATCCTCTCCAGGATCGGAGCCGGTGGAATGGGAGACGTATACCTTGCTCAGGATACAAAACTCGACCGCCGCGTGGCGCTTAAACTTCTGCCACAAGAGTTCGCAGCCGATGCCGACCGTATGCGCCGTTTTGTGCTGGAAGCAAAGTCTGCCTCGGCACTCAATCATCCCAACATCATCACGATCTACGAAATCGGCGAAACTGATGGCACGAACTTTATCGCTACGGAGTACATCGAGGGTAAGACCTTAAATGATCGGGAATCGCTTTCTCTCATCGCGGCGCTGGATGTGGCAACCCAAATTGTCTCTGCTCTTAACGCCGCACACTGTGCCGGAATAATTCATCGGGATATCAAACCTGAAAACGTGATTATCCGTCCCGATGGCGTGGTCAAGATTCTAGATTTCGGCATCGCTAAGCTGTCAGGGCCTGGCGCCGTAGCGGATGGGCTCAACCAGGGAACTGACCCGGAAGCCGTCACGGCGGTTAAATCCGGCACGAGCACTGGAACGATCATTGGCACTGCAAGCTACATGTCGCCGGAACAGGCCCGTGGGAAAGCGATAGATGCGCGGTCGGATATCTTCAGCTTCGGAGTAGTACTCTACGAAATGCTGACTCGGACAAAGCCGTTTGGCGGTGAGAATGCGATGGATGTAATCGGTGCGATCATCGCCGACGAACCCACACCATTAATTCAGCTTCGCCCTTCACTTCCTCGAGAGATCGACCGGATAGTCAACAGAGCGCTGAGGAAGAATCTCGGGGAGCGATATCAATCAGCAAATGAACTGCTGGTTGACCTAAAGGGTATTCAGAAGCGTCTTGAATTTGAAGCTGAACTGGAACGCACCGGCTCACCGGACCAACCCTTTGAAGCACCGACGCAGATCGTCAGAGCCGAAGCGACTGCTCCAACAGAACCGCGAAACTCAATTGCGGTGTTGCCCTTCGCAAACATGAGCAACGACCCAGAGAACGAATACTTCTGCGATGGGCTGGCAGAAGAACTCCTGAATGCACTGGCAAAGATTGATGATTTGAAAGTCGCCGCGCGCTCGTCTTCATTCTCTTTCAAAGACAAGAACGCAAACGTCAGCGCTATCGGACGTGCCTTGAGTGTCAATACGGTTTTGGAAGGGAGCGTGCGAAAGTCTGGCGATCGCGTGCGCATCACCGTTCAGCTCATCAATGCAGCGGACGGCTACCACGTGTGGTCTGAGCGTTACGACCGCCAGATTCAGGACATCTTCGACGTGCAGGACGAGATCACACTCGCGGTCGTAAATGCCTTGAAAGTACGGCTCCTTGGCGAGGAGAAAGAGGCGTTGTTGAAACGTTATACCAATAACGCTGAGGCCTACCAAATTTATCTGCGGGGACGCTTTTTCTTCTACAAACGGACGCCTGAAGGGTTTCGGAAAGCGATAGCGTATTTCGAACAGGCGATTGATCTTGACCCCGAGTATGCATTGGCCCATTCAGGCCTCGCAGATTGTCATACGTTTCTCGGGTTTTATGAAATCGTGAGGCCCTCCGAGGCGCTCGAAAAAGTACGCTCCGCGGCATACAGATCCGTTGAACTCGACGACAAGCTTGCAGAAACGCGCACCTCTATCGCGCTGTTCAAGATGCTTTATGAATGGAGCTTCCATGGAAGCCTGGGAGAATTTGAAGAAGCAATCAGGATCAATCCCAAGTATGCTCTTGCTCATCATCTATATTCTGCGAGCCTGGTGGTATTGGGGTTGAATCAAGCGGCGATCGGAGCCGAAAGCCGCGCGACGGAACTGGAACCCTTCACCGCGATCTTCGGCGCGAGCCTGGGTTGGTGGCACTATTTGGGTCATCGATTTGAAGAAGCGGTGGCGCAGGCGCTAAGGACCATCGAGATCGCACCAAATCATTTTTTTGCTCATTGGGTCCTTGGTGTTACCTATGGACAGAAGGCACGGTATGAAGAGGCCATTGAAGAACTACAAAAAGCTGCTCGACTAACGGACGGCAACCAGCATATCAACGCCGACCTCGCCCGCATCTACGCGCAGATGGGTCGTCAGCATGAAGCTCGCAGGATTCTCGACGATCTAATTGCTCAGTCAGCACATCACTATATCTCAGCGGTCAATCTCGCCAAAGTTTTCGTCGGTCTCGGTGACAATGAGCGAGCCCTCGAGTTTCTGAAGAAGGCGTGCGATGAGCGAGCGGTACGTCTGCCTTATTTCCTGCCTGATCCATGCCTCGATGAGCTTCGCAGTGATCCGAGGTTTCAGTCCATTAGGCGGCGTGTTGGTTTGCCGGAGGAAGTCGCTGCAAAGAAAGCGTTCGAAGTGGATACGGCGCTATTCAATTCGGCCAAGAAAGACAGCGATGGCGAAAACCTCGCCAGACGTCAACCAAATGGAATTGGTAATGAGATCTCGTTCGTCGAGGACGTGGCAGGTACTTCTGGCCCGAATCCTGGAACAACCAACTCGACACCTGAGTCTTTAGCGCGCACGTCGCCCAGAAACATAGTCGTCATCGCTCTACTTCTCTTCGTGCTTGCCGGGATCGGAATTCCGGGTTACTGGTTTTTTAGAAACCATTCGACTAAGCAGATCGAATCCATCGCGGTGATGCCGTTCGTCAACGATAGCGGCAATGCGGATGTTGAATATCTATCAGACGGCATGACTGAAACGCTGATTAGCAGTTTGTCAAATTTGCCGAACTTGAATGTGAAAGCGCGTTCTTCAGTCTTTCGTTACAAAGGCAAAGAGATTGACGCGAAGACAATCGGCAAGGAGTTGAATGTACCAGCAATTTTAAACGGACGTGTCACTCAGCGCGGCGACCAGTTAACGTTGAGTTTGGAATTGATTGATGCGCAGACGGAAAACGTTATCTGGAGTGAGCAATACAATCGCAGGCAATCCGACCTGGTCAGCTTGCAGAGTGAGATCGCCCGTGATGTTTCGAGCAAACTCAGAACCAAATTGTCAGGAGCGGACGAACAGAAGTTAGCGAAGACTTACACGACGAATTCCGAAGCCTACAAACTTTATTTGCAGGGACGTTTCTACTGGAACAAGCGTGAAGAAAAAGATTTTCGGAAGGCGATCGAGTATTTCAATCAGGCAATCGCGCTTGATGGGAACTACGCTCTGGCTTACGCAGGGCTGGCCGATACTTACGCGTTGCTTTCCACATTTGGCTTCATGCCGTCGACCGAAGGGGTACGAAAAGCGCGTGAATTCGCCCGTCAAGCCGTGTCGCTGGATGGCGGTCTGGGAGAGCCGCACACCACGCTCGGATACCTGTCGCTCACATTTGATTATGATCTTGCCGGGTCGGAACGCGAATTTAGGCGGGCCATCGAATTGAATCCCAACTATGCGACTGCGCATCAATGGTATGGCGAAATGCTCCTCAATGCCGGCAGGTTCGACGAAGCATCTGCCGAATATCGGCGCGCCTTAGAGATAGAACCGCTCTCACTTCCCATCAACTGGGATTTCGGCAGATTCCTTTACATGAGTCGAAGGTATGATGAATCGATGACGCAGCATAAGAAGACGATCGAATTAGATCCGGGTTTCGCGCGAGCCCATCGCACTCTGGCTGAGGTCTATCGTGTTAAAGGCGACTATGCGAACGCGGTCGAAGAACGGGCAAGATTTTTCGACCTGATCGGGCAGTCTCAAAATGCCGCATTGATTCGAGCTACGTTTGCAAGAGATGGCTGGCTCGGATTCTTGCGATTGGTGACCGCAGAAAACTCCCCGCTCAAGGACAGTAACAATAGCTGGGTGGTGGCCAAGGCATATTTGGACCTTGGCCAGAAAGACAAAGCGTTTGCGGAATTGAACAAGGCTTACGAGAACCGCCTCTCGAGTTTGTGCTGGCTTAAGGTTGAACCTCAGCTTGACTCGTTGCGATCCGATCCGCGCTTTGGTCAGTTGCTGAAGAAAATGGGCTTTCCACAGTGATCCCTGGACCACTTGAAGGAGGAACAAATGGCAGCAAAGGAATTAGTGGGCGCCGTCGCTGGTCTGTGGCGGTTCCCCGTCAAATCAATGTTAGGTGAACAACTCGAGACGGTGGCGTTAACCGGCCGAGGTCTCCTGGGCGATCGTGCTTATGCGCTCATCGATGTGAACTCTGGCAAGGTCGCCAGTGCGAAGAGCGTCAGACTGTTTCCCGATTTGCTACGATGTCGGGCAGCTTTCGTCGAGCCGCCGCAATTCAGCCGTGAGCTGCCACCAGCACGAATCACATTGCCGAGCGGAACTTCGGTGAACAGTGACTCGAGCGAAGTCGACAACGTACTGTCGGCATATTTTCGAAGAGACGTCAGGTTGGCTCAGGCAGCGCCTGATGATTTCACCATCGATCAATACCATCCAGACCTCGAGGAGCTGGATCCAGAGGGCCACCGAGATACTTTCGTCGAACAGAAGCTCGGCGCAGCCTTCTTTGCTGAAGCCGGTATGGTGTCACCCGTTCCCGTCGGATCATTCTTTGACCTGTTCCGATTACTGTCTTGACTACCTCCACACTCAAACAATTGAACGCGCTTCAACCCGAAAGCCGCTTTGACCAGAGGCGCTTTCGGATGAACATCATAGTCGACACGAAGGTTGAGGGGTTTGTGGAGAACGACTGGGTCAATCGCGAGCTAAATATCGGAGATGAGGTACGACTCAAAGTATCACTGCCCGATCCACGATGCGTGATGACCACGCTCGCGCAGGAAGAACTTCCCAGGGATACTGACGTGCTCAGGACACTAGTTCGGCACAACAAAGTACAAGTGGGCGCCGCCGGTCAGTTTCCTTGCGCGGGTGTATATGCCGTGGTCGAAGCCTCAGGGATTATACGATTAGGTGACCCGGTGGGAGTTAATTAAGCCTTTGAAGATTATTCAAGACCTGCCTCCCGGCACAATTCTGTCGCCTTACCGGATCGTTTCAAAAAATCGGCGAAGGCGGGATGGGAGAAGTCTACCTGGTCCAGGATACGAAACTCGATCGCGGCTGGCAGGGATTTTGCAAGCCGATCAATTTTTTGGTTTCTTGAAAATAGATCCTTTCATGAAACCCTTGCGCGACGATCCGCGGTACCAGGAGTTGTTGAAGAGAGTCGGTTCTCCACAGTGACCTGAAACGCAAAGATGAAAGAATTGCTGCCCGGTGTGACTCTTTCGCACTATCGCATCGTCTCCAAAATTGGAGCAGGCGGGATGGGCGAGGTGTATTTGGCCCAGGACACAAAACTTGATCGCAGGGTCGCCCTCAAAATTCTGTCTGCCGAGGTTGCAGTTCATCAGGACCGTATGCGCCGCTTTGTACAGGAAGCAAAGGCCGCCTCGGCGCTCAACCATCCGAACATCATTACGATTTACGAGATTGAGCAAATCGACTCGGTCCATTTCATCGCGACGGAATTTATCGATGGCGAAACGCTGCGCGAACGCGGTCGAAAAGCATCGATGAAGCTCCGCGAAGTTCTCGATGTCGCCGCGCAAATTGCGAGTGCACTCTCTGCGGCTCACACTGCCGGCATCGTCCATCGAGATGTGAAGCCTGAGAACATCATGATGAGGGCAGACGGCATTGTGAAGGTGCTGGATTTCGGTCTCGCGAAACTAACCGAACCACTGCCGCCAGAATCGGTGGACGCGGAAGCGGAGACGAAGGCTCTGGTGCAAACGGATCCGGGAGTGGTGATGGGGACCGTCGCCTACATGTCGCCCGAGCAGGCACGCGGACTGGCGGTCGACGCACGCACAGATATCTTCAGTCTGGGCGTAGTGATTTACGAATTGGTTGCCGGTCAGGCACCCTTTGGCGGCGCAACCAAGAGCGATCTCATTGTTGCGCTGCTTGAAAGAGATCCGCCGCCCCTCGCGCGTTTCATTGCTGAAGCGCCAGCAGAGCTCGAGCGGATCGTTATGAAGGCTCTGGATAAAGATAGAGAGGAGCGGTATCAGACGGCGAAGGACTTGTTGATCGATCTGAAGCGACTGAAGCAGAAGCTGGTGGTTGACGCGGAGATCGAACGCACCTCGTCAACGGGAAGCGGAAGCGGCGAGGCAAAGCCTTCCCACGCGCGCGAGATCGGTTTGACTGGTTCGCGCGCAGCCGCACATACCGCGTTCGACAACTCCCGCGTGACATCAAGTGCTGAGTACATAGTATCCGGAATCAAACAACACAAACTCGCCGGGGCAATTGCTCTTCTCGTGCTGGTTATTGGCGCCGTTGGTCTGAGTCTTTATCTGTACGCGCGAAACACGGAAGTGGCAATTGAGTCAATCGCAGTGTTGCCTTTTGAAGATCAAAACCACGATCTCGACACAGAATACCTCTCAGACGGGGTAACGGAAAGCATCATCAACAGCCTGACGCAGCTTCCGAACCTGCGAGTGATCGCGCGCAGTTCTGCCTTTCGATACAAAGGGAAACAGACTGACCCAATCACAGCCGCGAACGAGTTAGGTGTTAGGGCGGTGTTGACCGGTCGCATCCTGCAGCGCGGAGAGAATCTGACCGTCAGTGCGGAATTGATTGACGCCCGCGATAAGAAGCAACTCTGGGGCGAACGATATGAGCGCAAAGTTTCGGACCTGTTGTCCGTGCAGCGGGATATCGCTCAGGAGATCACCGCCAACCTGCGCTTGAAGCTTTCGGGTGCAGAGAAAGACCGCCTGACCAAACATTACACAGAGGACCCTGAGGCATACCAGCTCTATCTTAAAGGGCGCTACTTTTTGAACGCGCGCACGGAGGAAAGCACAGGAAAAGCGATTGAGTACTTTCAGCAGGCAATCGCCAAGGACCCCGTCTACGCGCTGGCCTACTCAGGGTTGGCGGACTCCTACTCCGCATTGGTCTTCCCGATCGAGGCTGTAACCCCGCGGGAAGCAATGCCCAAGGCGAAGGAGGCAGCGATGAAGGCGCTGGCGATTGATAACTCTCTCGCCGAGGCTCACGCTTCGCTGGGTTACGTCAAGTTCTACTTTGATTGGGACTGGCCCGGCGCTGAAACAGAATTTAAGCGAGGCATCGAGCTGAACCCAGCTTACGCTGAGGGTCATCACTACTACTCGCACTACTTAATCGCGATGGGGCGCGATGAAGAGTCCTTAACCGAGAGTCGTCGCTGCCTGGAGCTGGAGCCGCTCAATCTTCTCCTCAATGTTCATCTCGGCTGGCATTACCTCTACACGCGCCAGTATGACCAGGCAGTAAAACAACTACAGAAGACGCTGGAGATGGATGCCAATTTTGGTCAGACACACCGCTGGCTGGGATTAGCTTTAGAGCAACAGACCAG